>Ga0105237_10001889_pt1 | contig 26729 bp, 23 predicted proteins | sample KBSC24metaG_FD_81520 | JGI IMG/M metagenome (GOLD analysis project Ga0105237, IMG submission 81520) | Corn rhizosphere microbial communities from Kellogg Biological Station, Michigan, USA - KBS C2-4 metaG | ecosystem: Host-associated > Plants > Roots > Rhizosphere > Soil | place: Michigan, USA...
CGCACAGCTCGCCGAGGTGTACATCGCGTCGCGCACCATCGCGCTGGCTTCGACGTCGGTGATCTGGCGTCTGTCCGAGGGCCGTGACGCCGACGAGGACATCGACGTTCTTGGGTACTGGGTGACGTCCCAGGCGCCGCCGGTGATGCAGCTCTGCCATCACCTGCACGGCGGCATGGGCATGGACATCGCCTATCCGATGGACCGCTACTACTCGACGATCAAGGATCAGACCCGGCTGCTCGGCGGGCAAGCGCACCGGCTGGCTCTTCTCGGCGAGTCGACTCTGGTGGGAGCGTAATGTACATCGAACTGACCCCGGAGCAGCGGCAACTGCAAGCTGAACTGCGGCAATACTTTTCGAATCTGATCAGCCCCGAAGAAGCCAAGGCGATGGAGTCCGATCGCCACAACGAGGCCTATCGCGCAGTGATCAAGCGGATGGGCTCCGACGGCAAGCTCGGTGTCGGCTGGCCCAAGGAGTTCGGTGGTCTCGGGTACGGCCCCATCGAGCAGTCGATCTTCGTCAACGAGGCACAGCGTGCCGACGTGCCGCTGCCCGCCGTGACCCTGCAGACCGTTGGGCCGACGCTGCAGCAGTTCGGCAGCGAGCTGCAGAAGAAGAAGTTCCTGCCCGGCATCCTTGCAGGCGACGTGCACTTCGCGATCGGCTACACCGAGCCCGATGCGGGCACCGACCTTGCGTCGCTCCGCACCACCGCGGTCCGCCACGGCGACGAGTACATCGTCAACGGGCAGAAGGTGTTCACCACGGGTGGCCACGACGCCGACTACATCTGGCTCGCCTGCCGGACCGATCGGGAAGCCGTCAAGCACAAGGGTATTTCGATCCTGATCGTCGACACGAAGGACCCCGGCTACTCCTGGACGCCGATGATCCTTTCCGACGGTGCGCACCACACCAACGCCACCTACTACAGCGACGTGCGGGTGCCCGCCGACATGCTGGTCGGCGAGGAGAACGGCGGCTGGCGGCTGATCACCACCCAGCTCAACAACGAGCGAGTGATGCTCGGCCCGGCTGGCCGGGTCGCCTCCATCTACGACCGCATCCGCGCGTGGGCGTCCAAGCCGGGAAGTTCTGGAGACATCCCGCTCGACCATGACGACGTCAAGCGTTCGCTCGGCGAGATCAAGGCCATGTGGCGCATCAACGAGCTGCTCAACTGGCAGGTGGCGGCGTCCGGAGAGAACATCGACGTCGCCGATGCCGCGGCGACGAAAGTGTTTGGTACCGAGCGCATTCAGTACATCGGGCGACTTGCGGAGGCCGTCGTCGGCGCGCACGGCAACCCGGCCGACCCGGAGACCGCCGAGCTGCTGGAGTGGCTCGACAGCCAGACCAAGCGCAATCTCGTCATCACGTTCGGCGGCGGCGTCAACGAGGTGATGCGCGAGATGATCGCGGCGTCGGGTCTGAAGGTTCCTCGGGTGCCCCGTTGATTAGCGTCGTGAGGAACGGAGAGTCATCATGAGTGTGGTCGAGGACATCCAGAACGCGGCGGAACGGGTCAAGGCCGAGGGGCGCAGCAAGCCGCGCGTGGGTCGCCACCCGGTGAACCAACCGATGGTGGACCACTGGCTCGACGCCATCGGCGACAAGAACCCGATCTACGTCGACGAGGCTGCGGCCAAGGCGGCCGGCCATCCCGGCATCGTCGCCCCTCCCGCGATGATCCAGGTATGGACCATGATGGGTCTCGGCGGCGTCCGCGCCGCCGACGATCCGCTGAGCAAGATCCTCGAATTGTTCGATGACGCAGGCTACATCGGCGTCGTCGCGACCAACTGTGAGCAGACCTACCACCGGTACCTGCGGCCGGGCGAGGAGGTCAGCGTCGCCGCCGAGCTGACCGACGTGGTCGGCCCCAAGCAGACCGCGCTCGGCGAGGCGTTCTTCATCACCCAGAGGATCAGCTGGACAGTCGGCCACGACGTCGATGATGAGTTGGTCGCCGAGATGATGTGGCGCATCATGAAGTTCATCCCGGCTGACGCCGCCCAGTCCGCGTTGGCGCCGGTGCCCGATGACCTGGACGCCGACTCGATGATGCGGCCCGCGTCGTCGAGGGACACCAAGTTCTTCTGGGACGGTGTCAACGCGCACGAACTGAGGATTCAGAAGCGACCGGACGGCAGCCTGCAGCACCCGCCGGCTCCTGCCCTGTGGCTGGACGCCAAAGATGAAGTGCAGGAGTCGAATTATCTCGTCGCCAGCGGCGAGGGCACGGTGTTCAGCTTCGTCGTGCACCACGCGCCCAAGGTGCCGGGCCGCACGTTGCCGTTCGTCATCGCGTTGGTCGAGCTCGAGGAAGGCGTCCGAATGCTCGGTGAGTTGCGCGGTATCGATCCCGCCAAGGTGGAGATCGGATTACCGGTCCGCGCAACGTACATCGACTTCCCGGCCAACGATGTCGGTCCGGCTTGGACGCTGTATGCATGGGAGCCCGCCAAATGAGCGCAACGGGATCCAATGTCGCCGCCGGGGCGGCTCCGCCAATCGAGGTGGGACATAAGCTCCCCGAGCTCAAGCTCTACGGCGATCCGACGTTCATCGTCTCGACCGCCATCGCGACCCGCGACTACCAGGACGTGCATCACGATCGGGACAAGGCGCACGCGAAGGGTTCCAAGGACATCTTCGTCAACATCCTGACGGACACCGGTCTGGTGCAGCGCTACATCACCGACTGGGCTGGACCCAACGCGGTGATCAAGACGATCGGGTTGAGGCTCGGCGTGCCCTGGTACGCCTATGACACCGTGGCATTCAACGGCGAGGTGACGGCCATCGACGACGGCCTGATCACGTTGAAGGTCGTGGGCAGCAACAGCCTTGGTGATCACGTCATCGCCAATGCGACCCTGACGATTGGAGGAGCGGCCTGATGGGCGAGCTCTCGGGCAAGGCAGCGATCGTTGGGATCGGCGCCACCGACTTCTCGAAGAACTCCGGCCGCAGCGAGTTGCGCCTTGCCGCGGAAGCGGTGCTCGACGCACTCGACGACGCCGGCCTGACGCCCGCCGACGTGGACGGCATGACGACGTTCACGATGGACTCCAATACCGAGGTCGCCGTCGCGAGGGCGACCGGTATTGGGGATTTGAAGTTCTTCTCCAAGATCCACCACGGTGGTGGCGCGGCATGCGCCACGGTTCAGCAGGCTGCCGTCGCCGTCGCAACCGGCGTCGCGGACTGCGTCGTGGCGTACCGCGCCTTCAACGAACGGTCTGGCATGCGGTTCGGCCAGGTGCAGACCCGTTTGGTGGAGAACGCCGACTCCACCGGCGTGGACAACTCCTTCTCGTATCCGCATGGCTTGTCAACGCCCGCAGCGCAAGTGGCGATGATCGCCAAGCGCTACATGCACCTCTCCGGAGCAACCAGCAAGGACTTCGGCGCGGTCTCCGTGGCCGACCGCAAGCACGCCGCGAAGAACCCGAAGGCGTACTTCTACGAGAAGCCGATCACCATCGAAGAGCATCAGAGCTCGCGGTGGATCGCCGAACCCCTTCGGCTGCTCGATTGCTGCCAGGAGACCGACGGAGCCGTCGCCCTGGTCATCGTGTCGGCTGAGCGCGCCAAGGACCTGAAGAACCGGCCCGCCATCATCGACGCGGCAGCACAGGGCGCGAGCCCGGACCAGTACTCGATGGTGAGCTACTACCGGCCCGAGCTCGACGGGCTGCCCGAGATGGGTTTGGTCGGCAAGCAGCTGTGGGCGCAATCCGGGCTGAAGCCCACCGACATCCAGACCGCGATCCTCTACGACCACTTCACGCCGTTTACCCTAATTCAGTTGGAGGAGTTGGGGTTCTGCGGGTGGGGCGAAGCCAAGGACTTCATCGCCGACGGCGCCATCGAGGTCGGTGGGCGACTGCCCATCAACACCCACGGCGGCCAACTCGGTGAGGCATACATCCACGGCATGAACGGCATCGCCGAGGGTGTACGTCAGCTGCGCGGGACGTCGGTCAACCCGGTGCCCGACGTGGAGCACGTGCTCGTTACCGCAGGAACCGGCGTCCCCACTTCTGGCCTCATCCTCAGCTGAGGTGGACGGGCAGGCTCATTCCAGGCTCGAGACTTGGGGCAGATGGCGTGGCTCTCGCCGCCTGATGTGACCGATGACGACGCCGATTTCAAACCTGCTACTTCGACGGGTGGCCCACCACGGGCACCCGACGCTCGTCGCGTTCGAACGCTCCAGCAAACTTTCATCGTCGAAATATCAAGATCGATCAGTTCGCTGGCGGCGGCTAGCGACGAATCATGACCGCGGTACCAGCTGGCCCAAGCCAGCGATTTTCGGTTCGTACTCTTGGTCGGATTTACGGGAGTGAAGATTGTTTACCCAGTGAAACCCCAGTACAGCGAAATAACGCCAACGAAAACTCACGTCCGCGATGCTCGAAGTATTTGATATCGCTCCTAACAGGGGAAACACGCAACGGATTCCGAAGGGTCCCGACACCAACTAGTTTCGCAGGGAAGCTTCGACTGGCGTGCGCGAACTTCGCCGTTGACGGCGCTTTTGGCAAAGATCTAACATTGGCCCACCTCGATAGCAAAGGACGGATCGGGCAGAGCCAAATTGTTGCCGAAGCAACTCATCGCGCTTTGTCGCTGCCCCAGACCCTGGTAGCACTTCGGGGGACACGTTGAGCTGAGTCGGGGGATCTTGAGCCATGGTGCAGGCGGGGGACTTAACTAAGTCGGCTGCACCTCGTCCAGTGCGGACACTGCGATCTTCTGGTCGGCACGTCATGCCGGGGGGCGTAGTGCGATGAAGGCGAGCAGCTCGGTGGTACCGCCCTACTGGAACCTTGGTAAGGGCGGAGTGTGGGGGTGTCGGAGGAAGGCCGTGCTGGCGGGCGTCAACCTGCCTGCCCAAAAGCAAGATCGCGATCGTCAACGACGCAACTCAGTTCAATCTATGGGGGGAGGCAGTCAATGGCGCGCCTGCGGTATAGGACTGAAATGGGCGAACACACTCTCTCTGGAGTGATTCCCGAGGACATTCTACGAGGAGTCCGAAGACCCCTCGACAGTGCTCCGGCCATCGGCCAGTCCAGCGACCTCGGGAATCACCCGATTTCGAACGCGGCGTCTTGGGTCATTCCAACCGACTGCCCGCCGATGGCGCATAGAGACCCGAGGGCTCCGTCCAATGGTCTTGTACGCAAACAACTGTCGGCGTCACGGTCACGTACGTACGATCCGGATGGCCGGACCGCTCCGTCCCCTCGACTGATTTCGCACCATGGACACCTACCAGGGGTAGTGGAATGCAGTCATCAGCGTCCTGACGCCAAGATTCTGATCCTCGACGGCTGCACGCTGCAACGCGAGAATCTAGCCGCGGTCTTCGCTGTCAACGGCAATTCCGTGCCGGCGCTCGCCTGGGATGTGCCGTCGTTGCGTGCTTCGGTGGACGTAGCCACTCCGGATATCGTTCTCTTGAACATGCTCTCCAGCGAGAACGTGACCTTGCTCAATTCGCTACGGGAGACATGCCCGCAGGCAAAGGTGATCGTTGTCGGCATTTCCGAGGACGATGAATCGGAGATCGTTGCGTGCGCTGAAGCGGGCGTTGCCGGCTATCATCTGCGAACTGAGTCGCTAAGCGACTTGTTCGACCTGATCTCCAAGGTCTACGACGGAGAGTCCCTTTGCTCGCCAAAGGTTTCCGCAATCCTGCTCAAGCGCGTGTCGGCGCTCGCCGCGCAGCGGCAGCCGGAGGCGAAGGAACTAGTTCTGACAGCACGTGAGATCCAGATCCTGCGGATGTTGGAGATAGGTCTATCGAATCGAGACATCGCAGAACGGCTGTGTATCGCGCTGCACACGGTGAAGAACCACGTGCACAGCGTCCTGGGAAAGCTCGGGGTCAGCACGCGTGCTCAGGCGGTGGCGGTCTCGCGCTCACTTCAATACACCGAGCTGAACGCGAAGGGCCTAGGCACCGAGCTGGTCTGAAGATGGCTCCGACGGTCCATGTACGGCCGGGCAGGGCGGGGTCGATAGTGAATCGGTGCGATATGAGTTGGCTCAATCCCGTTGTTGCAGGAGCCTTGCCGCAGCTCCTCTGGAAACGCTGCCGGACTGGTTGCCAACGACGTGGCGAGGCCGGCCCGCTCGCGGGCTCGACCGGCGCCGCCTCCTTCGCCTTGGTGCCTCGAGTGACGTTAGCCAGGTTCGCCGCCGCAGGCTGACCGCTGCACCGCCGTCAAGGGGGGTGAGCTAATGCTCGGCCAGGCACGGCATTTGAGCTCCTCGACGCCACTGCCCCAGAAGCGACGGCATGTTGGTCAGCCGGAGCGTCCTGCCAATCGCGTTGTTGGTGCGGCTATCGTCGCTGGTGGCCTCGCCTTCAGTGTCTCGCTCTACCCACTTCCGGATGGACCGAGTCTCCTTGACCCATTCCCGCCCAACCACGAGTCATCGTCGGATTCCCAGAAGGTGGCCGGCGCAAGGTTCGTCAGCTACAAGAACTCGGGTTCTTTCACGCTGAAGCTGGCGGACATGGTGAAATTGGTTGCGCTGAACCGCGACTTCCCGGGCTTCGGTGCGGACCGGTTGCTAGATCTCGCGATGACCTACGGGATGCCGCACGTGGTGAGGTCGCTTCAAGTCCTCGACTCGCTGGGTCCATTCGGGCACAACTTTCCGCGTGTCTCCCCTGCCGGGGTTGGCGGGGGCGGCGGATCGTGGGATGGTCCCGGGGAACTGTGGCCGGCCTTGATCTTGTTGCTCGACTTCTTGGAACAGAACCCGCCAAGTGTCTCGGGTGGTGGCGGACTGTGGCATCTCATCACCAACGCCTTCCCGAACCTGGCCGCGTCCCTTGGCATCCCGGTCGTTCCGGCCGTGCCGCCATCCGCGGCGCAAATCTCGGTACTTGCCGCGGCTCCGGAGTTCATTTCGATCGAACCCCAGAATTTGGCGCCTCCGGATCCTCCAGTCTCGGGATTCGCCGAGGCTCCCGTTTCGGCGCCTGTCGACGCCGCGGTCCCGGCATCAGTGGAATCCTCGGCCGCGGCATCTGTCGAACCCGCGGCTCCGGCTCCTACCGAGGTTCCCGTTTCGGTGTCTGTCGAAGCTCCGGTTTCCGCGCCGGATCCGCCCACTGTTTCGGTGCCGGACCCGGATCCGCCGAGTTCCGCTCCTCCGTCGTCACCAGGAGGCGCAACGGATGTGGGTTCCGCGGGGAGTTCCAGCGGTGGATCGGCGGGCAGCTCCGGTAGCGGTTCTACGGAAAGCTCCGGTAGCGATTCCGCGGGGAGCTCCGCTGGTGGTTCTACGGGCTCCGGTAGCGGTTCTACGGGGAGCTCCGGCGGTGGTTCTACGGGGAGTTCGGATGGCGGTTCTACAGGGAGCTCCAGTGGTGGGTCCTCAGGCGGTGAATGACCTCAGGCGCTCGTCTCCCTTCGTGGCCCCGCGGGTTCCGCCCATTCCCAATGGTCAGCAAAGCGGGCCAGATTCGCGACCGCATCCGAGCTCATCCGTAACGCGGGGGCTGGGACATGCCACCGACCGGTGCGGGTAGCTCGGAGATGGCGCAAGGGAGCCCAGAAATGCAAGATCCGGGACAGGGCGAACGGATCTTGATCATCGACGACTGCACGCTCTATCGCGAAAACCTGGCCGCCATTTTCACCATGAACGGAATGGCCGCTCCAAGCGTCGCCTGGGATTTGCCCTCGTTGGTCACGGCGCTTGAAGGAATCGAGCCGAGCGTCGTCCTGCTAAACATCGAGACCCGTGGCAGTGCCTTGTTGCTCCAGGCGGCGATGGACATCTGTCCGAGCCTGCGAGTGATCGTCCTTGGTGCGTCGGAGGACAACGAATCGGAGATCGTCGCGTGTGCCGAGGCGGGTGTGGCCGGGTATCACATGCGCACTGACTCGCTCGAAGACTTGCTTGTATTGATACGAAACGTTGCTGCCGGGGGTACATGCTGCTCGCCAAGAGTGTCGGCAATTTTGCTCCACCGCTTGTCGGCCCTTGCGTCGCAGCGGCAACCGGCGGCGAAGGAACTAGCTCTCACGACGCGCGAGGTCCAGATCTTGAGGATGCTGGAACTGGGCCAGTCGAATCAGGACATTGCGACGCAACTCTCCATCGCAGTCCACACGGTCAAGAATCACGTGCACAGCCTGCTGACCAAGCTCGGGGTGAGCACACGCGTCGAGGCAGCGGCAGTCTCCCGGACCATCCGGCTACACCAAGGGTGAACCCGGGCGAACTAGGCCCCGGGCTAGTCAAAATTCGCTCTGATGGTCCATGTACGGGGGCATTACGTGCACCGATAGTGAGGTGGTGTTCCTCGAGTTAGCTCCAGACGGTGGTAGGCGATCGCTGGCGAACGGATCGGTCTCGGTCGGTTCGACGCCAGGCGTGTCAGTCGGTTCGGCGACCTTCGTATCGACTCGGTCGGTGACGAAGTCGAGATTGGGCGTTGCGCGGTTGCTCCACTTCTCAGAATCTCCAAGCACCGATTCATCGCACCGCCTCCCGCCGTTTCGTCAATCCGCTCTGGATGAAGGTTGCCAACGCAACATCGCGAATGGCGAGGCGCCCATCGCGCAGCCATTCGCACGCGCGTCGTCGGCGCCACTCCATGCCGGAGTCTCCACGGCGTGCACGGATGAGGAGGCCGGGTGATGTGCGGCATCATCGCGTGCCGGACGCACGCGCCTGCGATCGACTACCTCCTCACCGCACTCTGCCGACTCGAGTACCGCGGTTATGACTCGGCCGGGGTAGCCGTGCAAACGACCAGCGGCGACGTGGTGCGGCTACGCGCCGTCGGACGGGTCGGCGCACTCGATCGTTTACTGCGCGACTGGACGGGACCAGCGCTCGATGGGGTTGGCATTGGTCACACGCGGTGGGCAACGCACGGGCCGGCGACCGAGACCAACGCACACCCGCACAGCGACTGCACCGGCCGGATCAGTCTCGTCCACAACGGAATCATCGAGAACGCCGACAGGCTACGACACGCACTGGCGACGTCGGGTCATCACTTCGCCACGACCGTCGACAGCGAAGTCGTTTGCCACCTGATCGAAGACCAATTGGAAATCCATGGAGATCTACTGGACGCAGTGCAGGCCGCCCTCACCCCGCTCGAAGGCTCCTGGGCCCTCGCGGTGTTGGAGGAACGAACCGGTCGGATCGTCGTCGCCGCCCAACGCTCTCCACTGCTCGTCGCACACACGAGCCATGGCGACTTCGCGGCAAGCGACATCGCCGCGGTCGCCGACTGGGTGGATGAATTCCGGGTCCTCGATGACGGTGAAGTCGTCGAGCTCACGGGCACCAACGGCTGGCACGATCATGGAGTTGGTGCCGGGGCGCCGGTCATGGGTAGGTACATCTGGCGGACGAGTCACGCGGACTTGAACGGCCACGCCGATTACATGGCCAAGGAGATCGACGAACAGCCCGAGGCCGTAACCCGGGTGCTCGACGAGTTCGGCGATCGCGTCGCAGACGGCTCACTCTGGACCGATCTCGGATTGGCGCCGTTCGATCGTGTACAGGTAATCGGTTGTGGCACTTCCCTGAACGCGGGCAGCGTGATTCGCAACGTGGTGCGACGCCTTGGCGGGCTACCGGTGGTGCTCACGGTTGCCAGCGAAGCCGCCGAGGAGATCGTCGAGCCTCGCACATTGCGCCTGGCCATCAGTCAATCGGGTGAAACGGCCGACCTGCTGAATGCCGTCGATCTGCAGCAGGCTTCGCAGACGCCGGTGCTGGCTCTCACCAACAATCCGTTCTCCACGCTTGCGCGCCGCGCGGACGCCGTCATGACGTGTGCAGCAGGCCCGGAAATCGGAGTGGCAGCCACCAAGACCTTCGTGTGCCAGATCGTTGCCGGTGTCGCGGTTATGGTTTCGGGGCTCGTCGCCACCGACCGGCTCTCGATCGCCGCCGCCACCCGGCTCGTCGACGACCTCCGACGGCTGCCGGATCGTCTGGCGGCGGCAGGCACCGTGGCCAAGTGTGTGGTACCCCCGATCGCCGACGAGTTGATAGACGCCAGTGGCTTCATCTTCATCGCCAGGGGGACGGCGCTTCCCTATGCCGCCGAAGGCGCACTGAAACTCAAGGAACTCAGCTACCGATGGGCCGAGCACTACCCGGCAGGTGAGCTCAAGCACGGACCACTTGCGCTGGTCTGCGACGGAGTTCCCGTGGTAGCCATAGCGAGCGCGGACCCGAGACTAGCCCATAACGTCGCCGAGGTCAGGGCTCGAGGCGGACGCATCATCAGCATCGGATCACCCGATGGCACGGTTCCCGTTGTGAGCGACCTCGCCGCACCGTGGGGCCCGATCGAGAGCGTCATCCCGCTGCAGATCCTGGCCCGAAATCTCGCACTGGCCTTGGGGTGTGACGTCGACAAGCCCCGCAACCTCGCCAAATCAGTGACGGTGGAATAGCCCAGTGAACCGCCACAGGCCTAGCGCCGGATACCTGCCTGGAGCCCCCAATGACATTGCAACGTCCGAACAGAATGGAGCCGAGAAATGACCGATCTACAGACAAACGAGGTCGAAATCATGAGTGCCCCAACGCAGTTACCGACCACGGCGGTTCATGACCCCATCGAGCAGCGGCGACGTACCTTCGGCCGGTTCCTCGCGCCGGCATCGACGGTGAGCCTGGTGATCCCGGTCAGAAACGAGGCCCGCAACATCGCCTGGGTGCTCGAGCAGATCGCCGACGACGTGGACGAGATCATCCTCGTCGACGGAGACTCGACCGACGCGACACTGATCACCGCGTGCAGCTACCGACCCGACATCAGGGTGGTTCCCCAGGATGGAGTCGGCAAGGGTAGCGCGCTACGAACGGGATTCCGGGCTGCCACCGGCGACTTCATCGTGATGATGGACGCGGACGGCAGCATGTCGCCCCAGGAAATCCGCCACTACGTGCACTTCCTCGCCAACGGGTACGACTTCGTCAAGGGATCCCGATTCATCGGCGGGGGTGGGTCGTTGGACATCACGCCGTTCCGGCGGCTCGGCAACCGATTCCTGCTCGGGGTGTTCAATTCCCTCTACGACGCGGACCTCACCGACCTGTGTTACGGCTTCTGCGCGTTTCACCGTCGATATCTCGAGCACCTTGCACTCTCGGCGACGGGGTTCGAGATCGAGGCGGAAATGACCGTTCATGCGATGCAGGCCGGTCTTCGGATCGCCGAGGTCCCGAGTTTGGAAATGCCGCGGAGGTCGGGCAAGTCAAACCTCCATGCAATCCGCGACGGGATTCGGGTGCTGCGCACCGTCCTGCGGGGCCACCGCTCCGGCCTGTCCGGATACCTCGCGCAGACACTGTCGAATGGCAGCGGCTCACAGCAACTCGGACAACCTCGCCCATCTTCCCGATGAACTGGCACGTGAAGAGTCCGCACTCAAAGCGCCAGCACCAATTAGGAGATTGACGGAGATGCGAACACTCGTTACGGGCGCCGCCGGATTCATCGGATCCACTTTGGTCCACCGTCTCCTGGCCGACGGTCATCAGGTGATCGGGGTCGACAATGTCAGCACGGGCAATGCGGCCAACCTCGAGGCGGCCCTTGGCGGCAACGGTTTGAGCACGGGCCGTTTCACCTTGGTACAGGTCGATATTCAGGCGCCTGAACTGACCGACATCGTCGCGGGCACCAACCCGGACGTCATCTTCCATCTCGCCGCGCACGTGGATCTCACAGGTTCGGTGTCCGATCCCCAATTCGACGCGCGTAGCAATGTACTGGGCACGATCAATCTCTGTGAAGCCACCCGGCGAGGGGGCGTCAAGAGGATCGTCTACGCCGCTTCTGGCGGTTCTCGCTACGGAACGCCGACCCGTCTTCCTGTCGACGAAAGCGCTCCGGTCGGTCCGCTTTCGCCGTATGCGGTGGCGAAGCTCGCTGGAGAGTTGTACCTGCGCGCATACGCGGGAATGTACGGTTTGGCACCGATCTGCCTGGCACTGGCCAACGTCTACGGTCCGCGTCAGAATCCGCACGGGGAAGCCGGTGTCATAGCGGTTTTCGGCAGCGCGCTCATCGCCGGCCGTCCCGTGACTGTGTACGGTGACGGCACCGCCGCCCGCGACTACGTTTACGTCGACGACGTCGTGGACGCGTTCGTGCGCGCCGGCGAGGCTCCATTGTCAGTCACCGGAACCTACAACATCGGCACCGGTCGACAGACGACCGTCGCAGAAGTACACCGGATGATTTCTTCGGTGCTCGATGAGTCGGCGCCGCCCAGGTACGCCGCGGCCCGCGCCGGTGAGCTGCACGCCATCGCCTTGGATGCGAGAAGGGCGGAAGAGGCTCTCGGGTGGAAACCCACCGTCGACATCGTCGAGGGAATTGAACGCACGGTCCACTGGCTTCGCGCTGCTCTCGACCCCGACTCTTCCGCAATCGTCGGAGCCTGAGGGGTTGTCATGCCTATCAAGGAGCTGCAGCCGCCACGACGGACCTCGCCCTACGTTGGCCGTCTGGGCGCCGCGGCCGTTACGGCGATCGGCGCAGCCGGGATCGCGCTGAACGACGCCCAATCCACCGCACCCTTCGCCCGCACGTTGGTCGTGGCGTTCGTGTTCTTGGCGCCTGCGATTGCGATTACCGGGCTGCTGCCGAGCCTCAACGCCGTCGTCGCCATGATCGTCGCGGCCACCGGCGCCGTCGTCATCAACGCCCTTGTCGCGCAGTCGATGCTATCGGCCAGCGCCTGGTCGCGCCCTGCGGGTGTCATCGCCGTTGGCCTCATCGCAACCCTCCTGTGGCTGGTCCCGACCACGGGGAGTGGCGCATGAGGACCTGGCTCTACCGCTAGCGGCGGATGCCGAGCGTGCCCATCCGCCGAACGACCAAGAGAGGTGTTAGATGACGGGTACAACCATCAGGCGCAAACCCACGTTGTGCGTGGTGATCTGCGCCTACACGTGCGATCGGTGGGATGACACTCTTGCCGCGGTAGCGTCGGTTCGGAGCCAAACGACGGCAGCAGACGAAATCGTCGTCGTCGTCGACCACAACGCCGATCTGTTCAGCAGGCTGCGCACCGCACTTCCTGACGTGACGGTCGTCGAGAACCGGCATCGGCGTGGGCTATCCGGCGGCAAGGACACCGGCGTCGAGGTGACCTCCAGCGACGTGGTCGCCTTCCTGGACGACGATGCCGTGGCCCACCCCGACTGGCTGAGACATTTTCGCGATGCCTACGCCGATGACAGCATCGTCGGTGTAGGCGGCACCACGCTGCCGCTGTGGGAAACCGCGCGGCCGCGATGGTTCCCGGAGGAGTTCGACTGGGTCCTGGGCTGTACGTTCACTGGCAGGGAGCCGGGCCCGGTCCGAAACCTTCTGGGCGGCAACGCATCTTTTCGTCGCGAGGTCTTCTCCGTCGCGGGGGGTTTCCCGAGCCACATTGGCAGGACGTCGGCGCAACGTCGCCCCCTGGGCTGCGAGGAGACCGAGTTCTGCATCCGGGTGAGCCAGCACCGCCCCGATTGGACATACGTCTTCGAACCACGGGCAGTGATCTGGCACCGCGTAGGCGCCGAACGAGAGCGGTTCGCCTACTTCCGTTCTCGGTGCTTCGCCGAGGGATTGTCGAAGGCGGAAGTGACCCGCAGCGTCGGCGTTGCGGACGGGCTCTCGGCCGAACGTAAGTACACCACGCACACCCTCACTCGCGGTGTCGCGCGGGGGCTGGGTGAGGCGCTGCGCGGAGATCGGACCGGGATCGAGCGGTCCGGCGCCATCGCCGTGGGGCTACTCTCCACGGCAGCCGGTTACGCACGCGGTGGTGTGCCTCTGCGCCGGCGACACGCGATGAACGGGTCGGAATGACCGAGTCGGTTCCGATCCTCATGTACCACGCCGTCGCGGAGCACCCGTCGGCCGCATCGAGACGCCTGTCCGTTTCTCCCGATTCATTCGAGGAGCAGGTCGCCTTCTTGGCGGACCACGGGTTCACCGGGATGACCTTCTCGGACCTGGCCGACGCCTTTGACACCGGTAAGGCCTTGCCGAAGCGGCCGGTCGTGCTCACATTCGACGACGGTTATGCGGACTTCGCGAACGCAGCCTTGCCGATTCTTCAGCGCTACGCCTTTCCAGCAACGGTATTCGTCACTAGCGGCTGGATCGCGGACGCCGGTCCGGATGCCGCCGGTGTGCCGCTGGACGAGATGATGACGTGGGCGCAGGTTCGGGACGTTGCGGAGTCGGGCATCGAAATCGGGGCCCACAGCCACAGCCATCCCGAGCTCGACCAGCTCGCTGACGCCGCGCTGTGGGAGGAACTCCGCGTCGGCCGGGTACTGCTCGAGGATTGCATCGGTGCCCCGGTCCGAGCCCTTGCCTATCCCTTCGGTTACTGCACTCCGCGGGTACGCCACGCCGCTCGCGACGCTCGTTATCGCTGCGCGGCGGCGGTGAGGAATGTCCGAGCGTCCACATTCGACGACATCTTCATGCTCCCGCGGCTCACGATCCGCCGTAGTACCAACGCGATCGCCTTTGCCTCGGCCATGACCGGCGGCGACAAGCGAGTCTTCCGGCGGGATCGTCTGCTGACGGCAGGTTGGGCGTCTGTTCGCAGCGCTCGACGGGCCCGAAAGCGGGTCTTGGGCAATGCATGAGAGTGCGAGCGCGACCCAAGCTGCCGACGAGAATTCCGCTCTGGTTCCCCATTCAGTTCGTCGTCGACGGGCGGGAACTCGATTCAGCGGCCCGCCCTTCTTGCGGAACGCCTATGCCCTCGTACTCAATACCGGGATCTCGGGGGCCCTGGGTCTGGTGTACTGGATTCTCGCGGCACGCTACTACGACGATTCCGACGTCGGTCGCGGATCGGCCGCCATCTCGGCGTTGATGCTGTTGACCGGCCTGGTGTCGGTCAACTTCGCCGGCACACTGAACCGCTTCATCCCCAAGACCGGAAAGCATACGGTCGCCGTCGTCGCGTTCACCTATCTCGTCACGTCCGCTGTAGTCGCCGTCCTTGCCGTGGCCTTGCTCTTCACCCTCCACATGGTTGGCGGTCCGGCATACGACCTCCTGCGCGACCGGCAGACGCAAATGTGGTTCGTTGCAGCGGCGGTTGCCGCGAGCGTAATCACGTTGCAGGACAGCGTATTGACAGGACTGAGGGGCGCGGTTTGGGTTCCTGTCTGGAACGCCGCGTTTTCCGTCGCCAAGATCATCCTTCTGGTGGTGCTGGCTCAATCCATGCCCCGGTCCGGACTGTTCTTCTCTTGGATCATTCCCATGATCATCGTCATGTTTCCGGTGAACCTGTTGATCTTCCGTCGGCTGCTACCGCGGCATGTGCGCGCGTCGACGCACGAGGTCGGGCTGACGGCCGCACAGGTCGGCCGGTTCTTTGCCGCGGACTATCTGGGTGCGCTAGTGCTATACGGCACAATGTTTCTCGTCCCGGTGCTGGTGGCAATACACGTCGCGCCGCACACCTACGCGTACTTCTTCTTGGCCTGGGCCATCGCGACGATGATGAATCTGGTGGCCGTCAACATGTCGGTGTCCATGGCGGTGGAGGGTGTGCACGACCCTTCGAGTTTGGCCGGCTATTGCCGCTCTGCGCTCGCTCGAACCTTGATCCTGCTGTCCTTCGGAGTCGTGGGGATCGGCCTTGCGGCTCCGTACACCATGGGGCTGCTCGGTAACGGATACCTCGACGCCGTGCCGTTGCTTCAGCTGTTGGCCTTCGCAAGCTTGCCAAGCGCGGTGGTGGACATCTATGTCGGGACGCTACGGGCGCGGACCAAGCGCATGCGGATCATCTGGGTGCAATCCCTTCGGGCAGTTGCCGTATTGGGACTGGTGGTCGTCTTCCAGCACTATCACCAGTTGTTCCTGCACTTCGGTGAGCCGAGGCTGACCGCAGTGGGAGCTGCGGTACTGCTCGGCCAGCTCATCGTGATGGTTGTCGTGCTTCCAGACCTTGGAAGGCTTCTCGGGTGGCACCGGCGAATCGCCCCGCCGGTCATGGCACACGAGGAGCACGAGGAGACGGAATGTCTCCTCTGATGTATGTGGATGAGCGCCAGCTCATCCCGGCGGAGCTCCCTCCTCGGGCCACCGAGGAGGGAGCGCAGCCCGAGAGTCCTCGACCGAGTCACGTCCAGGGCGTCCGTGTGGCGATTCTGTGTGTCGTGACCGTAGGGGCAGTCGCGCTGTACCTCGACAAGTTGCATAGTGTCGATCTTGGCGGCATGACCGGGCTTGGGCTGATCTCAGTCCTGCCGGTGTCGACGTTGGTCGGGCTCGCACTTCTCACCGTCGGCTTCATTGGGGCGATTTCACTGCCGCGGCGCTGCGTCTGGTTGCTCTCCGTGCAACTGGTGTTACTCGTCCTGATGCTTCATGGCATCACGGCGCTGCTCGAGTCCGAGCCGCGCTTCGCGATCACTTGGGTTCATGCCGGTTTCGTCGAGTTCATCGATCGCACTGGGACCACGGCGCCGGACCTCGACACCCGATGGTCCTGGCCCGGATTCTTCGCGCTCGCCGCGTTCTGGGCCGGTTCGGGCAAGCTCGAGGCGCTGCAGACCATCCTCACCGTGACGCCGGTGGTGCTGAATCTGCTGTACCTGGTTGCGCTCGGGCTGCTGATGACCACGATTCGGATGGTTTGGCAGGCAAGGTGGTTGGCGGCGTTGTTCTTTTGCCTCCTCAACTGGATTGGGCAGGACTACTTTTCGCCGCAGGGCTTGTCATTGCTGTTCTACCTGCTCTTCGTGGCCTTCGTTGTCATGTGGTTCCGCCCGCCACTCAGACCGCCCGGGGACATTCCGAGGCCCTTCCGCTGGGCAAGCAAGCTGTGGCGCCGGCTCTGGGGCAATGCATCACGGGGCGAGCTGCCGCCCAGGAAGGCCGCGCCGGCGGAACGTGTTGTCGTGCTTGCAGTGGTGGTCGGCCTGTTCGCCACGGCGACTGTCTGCCATCAGCTGACGCCGTTCGCCATGCTGATGAGCGCTACTGGGCTGGTCGTCGCCCGTCGGTGCGCGCTCACCGGGCTCCCCGTGCTGCTCGTCGTGATCCTTCTGGCGTGGATCAGTTTCATGACCCAGGCCTATTGGGGGGCCAACCTCAGTGACGTGGCCAGCGGCGTCGGGGATATCGGTGGGGCGGTGGGGAACCGAGCCAGCCTTGGCAACGCCGAGCACCTGCTTGTCGTTCACGCCCGGATGTTCGCGACTGTGATGGTCTTCCTGATCGCGGGCTGGGGGCTGCTCCGCCGGAGGCGGCGAGGGATCGAGGACCGCGTGCTGCTGGTGCTGACCGCCGCGCCGATCGGTCTGGCGCTCATGCAGAGCTACGGCGGCGAGATGGCCTTGCGCGTCTACTTGTTCGCACTTGCGCCCGCGTCCGTGCTCGCTGCATTGGCCTTGTTTCCCCGCCCGGCATCACGCCCCTCGATGCTCGCGCGATGCGTCGCCGCCGTAGGCGCTCTGGTTCTGTTGTTCTCCTTCTTCGTCACTCGTTACGGCAACGAGGCGTTCGAACGGATCCCCGAGGGGGCGGTCAGCGCGGTGGAGACGGTCTACGAGCATACGTCTGGCCCCGTGAAGTTCCTCTACGTCACCGCTGTGCCCGAGCTCAACTCCACCCCCTTCATGCCGCTCGGTTACCGCGACGTGGAACGAGTCCACTGGATGAACACGATGGCACCGATCGACCCGACCGACGTGACCGGGGTGGTGCAGACGCTGAGGAAGCAGGGGACCGGCGGGTATCTGATCACCACGCGAAGTCAGGAGGCGTACATAGTATTCGGCCAGGGCTACCCCAGGGATTGGAGCGGCCGATTCCGCCATGCGCTAGCCGCTGCCCCCGGGCTTCGGGTCGTTGTCGACAACCCGGACGCGACCATCTATGCCCTCGGTTGGCCCCCCGGCGCGGTAGCCAACCGTTACCCGCCTACGTCCACTGGATTGCAGGTGTGGCGTACGCCTTGGACCACGGTTGGTGCGGGCTTCTTGGTCATGGTGTTGGGCATTCTGAGCGTGCGTGAGGTGTGGCGAATTCGCATTGCACCTGACGAGCACAGGCGGTTCCGCCCACTCGTGTACGCCGCGGCGCCGTTTCTGGTCGGGTTCGTGCTCGTCGTCATCGAGCGTTTCGTGTTGCTGACCTCGTGAGGAACTTCAAGGACCGGTTTCGAACCGGTGACCAATCCCTACAAAACCACTAGGAAGCCATGTATCACACCATCTTTCCCGACACCGGTGTCGTCTCTCCCGACGTCGATGTCGTGGGCGATGTGATTACCGACTTCGCCACCGCGGCGGGGGATTGGCCTCACCATCCTGCCATCGTGCACAACGGGACCGCCATCAGTTATCGAGACCTCGCAGAGCGAGTTCGACTAGCCGGGTTGCGCTACCGGGCAAGCCGATTCGGCACCGACGGACCATCCGGTCTCATCGGAGCGTTGGTCTCGCACACACCCGCTGCGGTCGAGCACTTGCTCGGTATACTGCAAGCTCGCGCCACCTACTGCCCGATCGACGCCGCTCTTCCGGTCGGCCGCAAGCAGGCGATCGCCGCGGTACTCGGCCTGGATCGCTTGTTTGCGGTAGCCGCCGACCCCCAGGAACAAGCAGATCTGCGGATCGAAACGCTCGACGATCACCCGGCACCTGCGGATACCGAACTGCCGCAGCCTCTATGGCAGGCTAGTGATCCAGCGTATGTGCTGTGCACCTCCGGTTCGACTGGGGTGCCGAAGCCGGTGGTCGTCTCGCGGCGAGCCCTAACCGTCACGGTGCGCGCACTTCGCGATCTCTTCGCACTCACCCGCGAGGACCGCGTGCTCCAATTCGCCTCGCTCGGCTGGGACACCTGCTTGGAGGAGATACTGCCCACGCTAACCGGCGGCGCGACTTTGGTTTTCGACGACGAGGCTCAATCCGGATCGTTCCCGCGCTTCGTGCGCATGCTGGCGCAACGGGAGATCACGGTGCTAGACCTGCCAACGGCGTTCTGGCACGAACTGGTGCTCTACCTGCACGAGGGGCAAGCTGCACTGCCAGAGAGCGTCCGGCTGGTGGTGATCGGTGGTGAGCGCGTTGATCCCACCCGATTGCGGCAGTGGCGCGATCTCGACGTCGGGCACATCAGCTTGCTCAACACGTACGGGTGTACCGAGACGACGATGATCACCCATGCGGTGCAGTTGAGCGGCCCTGGCAGCGAACCAGAAGTCACGGCCGACGACGCCGAGGCGCCTCTCGGGCGCCCGCTGCCCCATGTCCGCGATCACGTCACCGATGAGGGTGAACTGCTGGTGTCGGGCCCCTCTCTGGCCACCGAATACCTTGGGTTGCCGGAAATCACCTCTACCGGATTCCCGCTGGCCGATTACGGATCGGGACTCACCAGGTGGTTCCACACGGGGGACCTGGTCACCCGCGGTGAACACGGTCTGCTGTATTCACGCGGCCGCGCCGACGAACAGCTGAAAATCCTCGGCGTACGCGTACATCCGGCGGAGGTCGAGGCACAGCTGAACACCCATCCCGCGGTTGCGGGAGCCGTCGTCATCGGCGAACGGCTACTCGACCGCACGTCGTTGACGGCGTACGTCGTTCCTGCTGGGTCGACGACTACTCCGGCTGAGCTGAAACGTTACCTACGCGAACGACTACCCAGTCAATTCGTGCCCACTCGAGTGAGATTCGTTGTCACGCTGGTCTATACAGCGAGCGGCAAAGTTGATCGTGCGGCAACACAGCGTGCTGCAACGGATTACCACGGCAAAGGAGCAGGTCAATGAACCCCGACCACATCGTCCACATCTTTCGTATGGTTCTCAACACCCCTGAGGTGGATGCGAGCTCCGACTTCTTCGAACTGGGCGGCGATTCACTGCTAGCCACCCGGGTGCTCAGTGCGATCGCACGGGATTTCGGGACGGAGTTGTTGTTCGAGGAGTTCCTCGACGATCCCACGCCGGACGGATTGTTCGCCAGAATTGCCGCGGTGGCGCCATGAACCGGGGAGGCATGCGCGTCGTCGTCGTCGGTGCCGGTCTGGCCGGACTGACCGCCGCTGCCGAGTTGGCGGCGGTGGGCGCGGAGGTCACTGTGCTCGAGGCACGTGAGCGGGTAGGCGGCCGGATGCACGGTATCCCGGTGTCCGCCAGTGTCGTCGCCGATGGGGGTGCTGCCTACCTGGGGGTGCGGCATACCGAGCTGCTCGCAATGGTGCGGGAGCACGGACTCGGCCTGGCCTCCACGGTGATGGAGGGGGATAGCACATTCCTGGTATCGGATGAGCGGACCACGACAGCGACCCGGGTCCCCCCGCTGGACGCGGTCGCACTCGGCGATCTGTTCGATCGGCTCGAAGAACTGGTCGCGCAGGTGCGGGCGGACGCACCGTGGGAGAGCCCGCGCGCGGAGTACCTCGACCAGTTGACGGCCGCGCAGTGGCTTGCCGACGAGGTCAAGCATCCGGACGCGCGGACCTTCTTCCCGCTGTTCATCGGTGAAATGATGGCGGCCGATCCGGCAGCAATCTCCGTCCTGCACATGGCCTTCTATCTGCGCTCTGGCGGAGGGATCCGCTACCTCAACGCCTTCGAGGGCGGGGCTCAACAATGGCGGATCGATGGCGGCGCGCATCTGCTATGCGAGGCGCTCGCTGACCGGCTCGGCGAGCGAGTGCGGCTGGGCCATCCCGTTTCTGCGATCGATCAGGACGCTGACGAGGTCGTGGTGCATTGCGTTTCATCCGCCGATGGCAGACGTTTCGAGTACCGGGCCGACCAGGTCGTCGTCGCCATACCGCCGCTGTTGGCGCAGCGGATCGAGTTCAGGCCCGCACTGTCCGCGCCGCGGGCGACGGCGGCCACCGGCCGCGGTTGCGCGGTCAAAGTACATCTGAGCTATCCGGCCCCGATCTGGCGTGAGCAGGGCTTGTCCGGGTGGTCGGTGAGCGCGCACGGACCGCTGCTGTCCACTGTCGATGATTCTCCGCCAGATGAATCTACCGGTGTACTAACGGGATTCGTCACCGGCGCTGCGGCATCGGCCTTCAGCGCGCTGTCGTCGGACGAGCAGCGGGACGCGGCACTGGCTCACACCAGCCGACTCTTTCCCCAGTTGCCGCCGCCGACGCAATGCTCGGTGACCGACTGGCCGGCGGAGATGTACAGCAGGGGATGCTACGCCGCCCTGTTCGGCCCAGGCGACTGGTTGCGGCTCGGGCCGACACTGACCGAACCCCATGGCCGAGTGCACTGGGCGGGCACCGAAACCAGCCTGGAGTTCTTCGGGCTGATGGAGGGTGCGATCAGGTCGGGCCAACGCGTCGCGACCGAATTGATCTACGGCGCTGAACCGGCGACCGTTACGGGAAAGGTTATGGCGCAATGACATTACTCACCGAGTTCACGGAAGCCACGAGTACCGGCTTTACTGCAGCAATCGATCAGCCGTACACCTATGTGCGCAAGGAGTTGTCCGAACCGGATTGGCGTCGCTACCCGGGATGGGCGACGGTCACGGAGTCCGAATGGCGGGACGCGCAATGGCAGCGAGCGCACTCCGTCAAGACCATCGGGCAGCTGCGCGCGGTCACGGGGGACCTGCTCGAGGAGCGGTTCTACATGGACCTGGCGGCCGATCAGCAGCAGCGCGCCACCATGTCGATGCTGCTGCCGCCGCAGATGCTGAACACCATGGCGCCCAACTGCGCGCTGGAACGCCGAACGTACACCGAGGCCTTCTATGCCGATCCGATCCGGCGGTACATGCTGCCACTGCTCAGCGATCGCGAGCCGGAATGGGGCTCACATCCCTTCGCCGAGCGAGATTCGTTGCACGAGAGCGACATGTGGGTGGTGGAAGGGCTGACCCATCGATACCCGACAAAGGTCCTCGCCGAAATGCTCTCGACTTGCCCACAATATTGCGGGCACTGCACGCGGATGGATCTCATCGGCAATTCCACACCGACGATCAGCAAGAACAGGCTGACCCTGCAGCCGGCCGACCGACAGGACCGAATGCTGGACTACCTGCGCGCCACACCGACGGTGCGTGATGTCGTGGTGTCCGGCGGGGACGTGGCCAACGTCCCCTGGCCGCGGCTGGAATCGTTCGTCATGCAGTTGCTCGAGATTGACACCATCCGCGATATCCGCCTGGCGACGAAGGCGCTGGCCGCACTGCCGCAACACTGGCTGCAAGTGAAGGTGATCGACGGAGTCAATCGCTTGGCACACATCGCCGCTGCCCGCGGTGTCAACCTGGCACTGCACACCCACATCAACCACGTGCAGTCGGTGACTCCGTTGGTCGCGGCGGCGACGCGGGCACTGATTGACGCAGGGCTGCGAGACGTTCGCAACCAGGGGGTGTTGATGCGCGGGGTGAACGCCACTGCCGACGACCTGCTCGACCTCTGCTTCGCGCTGCAGGGCGAAGCGAACATCCTGCCGTACTACTTCTACATGTGCGACATGATCCCCAACGCCGAACACTGGCGGACCTCACTGTGGGAGGCGCAACAGTTGCAGTTGGCGATCATGGGTTATCTGCCCGGCTTCGCGACGCCGCGAATCGTTTGCGACGTCCCCTATGTCGGTAAACGGTGGGTTCATCAAGTCGTGCAATACGACCGGAACCTGGGCATCTCGTACTGGACCAAGAATTACCGCACCGGTTTGGATCTAACGGATGTCGATGCCTTGAACCGCGTCTACCCGTTCTACGACCCGATCGACAGTCTGCCGGCGTTCGGGCAGGCGTGGTGGCGGGAGAATTGCAGCCGTCCAAGTGGCACAGCACTTTCGGTGGATTACGACTCGGTCGTGCCCGGCTCGGAAGGTGTCGGCGGATCTTGACCACGAGTCGCCGATGTCTGCGCAACGCGGAATTACCCGCCTAACGGGGGCACGTCGGAACGGCAAGCCCTGGAAAGGGGAACGAGCGGGAGATGACCGTCGAACTGGCACCGATCACTGACGTAGACGTGGCTGCGGTAGCGGACTTCCTGAACGCCAACCACAATGACCGCGTTCCATGGGCTTCATCATGCTCGGCGGTGCCGTGGACGGTGGAGGCACCCAATCACGGATTCATGCTGCGGGACGGCCAGCGCGTCGTCGGCACCCTATTGGCTCTCTACTCCGAGCGGCTGATGGCAGGGCGGGTGGAGCGGTTCTGCAACATGGGATCGTGGTGCGTGCTGCCCAGCTACCGGTCCCGCAGCATCTTGCTGGTCAAGGCGTTGCTGGCGCAGGAGGGCTACCACTTCACAGTCCTGTCGCCCGACGAAGGGCCGCGGGAGATCCTCGCCTGGCTTAGGTTCCGTTCACTGGACACGTCAGCGGCGCTCATTCCCAACCTGCCGTGGCCTACCGTGCCGGGCCGAACGAGGATCAGTGCCAAACCAGACGTCATCGAAAGGACGCTCGCCGAGACGGAGCTAGAGCTCTACCGCGACCATGCACGGGCGCTCGCAGCGCATCACCTGGTGCTAATCCGTGGCCAGGAGTCCTGCTATGTCATGTACAGGAAGTTTCGGTACAAGGGTGCGCCGGTGTTCGCCATCATGCTTCACGTCAGCAATCCTGACCTGTTCCATCGTGCCTTGATCCCGCTGACCCGCCATCTGTTGGTTCGGCATGGGCTGGTGGCAACCCTGGCTGAGCTACGGATCATCGAGCACCAGCCACATCTATCGTTCAAGCTGAACAACTGGCCCAAGATGTACCGCAGTGCCAGCCTGGAACCCCGGCAGATCGACTACCTCTACAGCGAGCTCGTGTGTGTGCCTTGGTAGCCGTGGAGTGCACATTCAACCTGAGGAGCTTACGACCAATCGGGAGTTCAACGACGAGAAAGGAATTCGATCAACATGATGGAGATGGTGGTAGGCGCGATGGTAATGCTCATCGCTGCAGTGATAGCCATGTTTCTCATTCTCGTGGCCATCAACATTGCGCTTTTCCTTAAGCTCCGATCGGCAATCCCACAAGAGCCCCTTTCGAACTCCGAGCACGTATAGAGCGGGCATGGATTCGCGATGACCCCCTACTGCCATGGGAATGCGGGGCCATGGCGCGCCATCTCCGGTTAGGGCAGGGCGCCCGAAGAGCGAACCGCCGGCGGGTCACCATGGCGGCGGCCGTCGTGGTGGCCGTCACGGCGTTGGCTCTGGCGTTTTGCGTTCGATCCCCGGTGCCTCCCGCTTCCAAGGGCCACGGCGATGTCGACTGGCCCGGCTGGGGTTTCACTCACACACAGTTCAGCGCCGACGAGGGAGAGCCCGCAGCCGTTGCCACTGCCGAGGGGGCGATCAAGTCGGTGCCGATGGTGCAGGCCCAGCCCATCATGGGCTGGGGGGTAGACAACCCCGAGCCCTCGCCCGGCCTGTACGACTTCCGCAGCCTGGACCGTCGGATGGACTTCATTCGGCGCAGCGGCGGCATTCCGGTGATCGTGTTGTGCTGCGCCCCGGACTGGATGAAGGGCGGCGTGGCTGGGGCGACGGACTGGGATCGTTTGGAAGACAAGCCACTCCCCGAACACTTCGCTGATTTCGCCGCGCTGAGCGCCGCAGTCGCAGGGCGCTATCCCTACGTTCGCCATTTCCTCGTATGGAACGAGTTCAAGGGGTTCTTCGACAACGAGCTCAATCGTTGGGATGCAAAGGAGTACGTCGACCTCTACAACGCCGTCTACGACGCGTTGAAGACCGTGAATGCGGCCAATCAAGTCGGTGGGCCCTACCTCGACTTCGCAGAACCCCACGATGCGTCCCACATCGCGCCCGGCCTGCGCGGCTCTTGGGGAGCGGTGGACCAACGAGTCCTCGACGCCTTCGCCTATTGGGAGCGGCACCGCAAGGGCGCCGACTTCGTCGCGGTGGACGGACACGCAACCACGGGTGATGGTGCCACGGACGAGTTCGCCGCGTTGGAGAAGTTCGCCGCGGTCGACGCATGGCTCCGAAAGCGGGTCAATCTGCCCATCTGGTGGGCCGAGTGGTACGTGCAGCCGGGGAGTGCCGACTGGTCGCCGGAGCACGAGGTTGCGTTGCGCGTCGCCGCGATGATCGAGCTCGCGAGTACCGGAGCGGACACGGTGCTGTACTGGAACCCGCGTCCGGACGGCGTGGACTGTGCGACCTGTTTGTGGACCGACACCCGGATGGCCGGTGGAGGCCAGCCGCTGCCCTTCTTGACCGACTTCCTCCAGCGCTTCGCCCGCTCGTTCCCGCCGGGCGTCGACCGCCGGAAGGTGCGAATAGCGGATGGGCTGCTCGCGCTTGCGTCCGATCGCACTTTCGTGATCGTCAACATCACCGATAGGACGATCAGTGCCACCGTCGAGGGTCGGCCGATCGAGTGGTCGGGCTACGAGACGCGGTGGATTACGACGCAGCCGTAGGCGCGGCGGCAGATCATGAAAATAGGTCCACTGCAACGAATTCCGGTCGGAGTGCACGGGATGCGGTCACTTTGCAGCCAAAGAGGAGCGACGGGGCGTCAGCTACCGAAGCGTCCGCCGCCCCGAGATTAGCTTCAACATCACTACGGATGCTTCGACACGTAGGTGAACATCCCGCGGCGACGGTTGTCGGCACTAGCTCTCACCGCGGTGATCGGCGGCGAAGGAACTAGTTCCTTCGCCGCGTGGGAACTAGTTCTTGGTGGTGGCGGGAGCGGGCCTTTCTAGTCCGGATGTCGCAATGCAGCTGGGTATATCGATTCATCCGTGCAGGAATCACCTGCACGGTGTTCGGACGGGGCACGGCTTCAGCACTCGCCCAAGGTCATTCGCCGCGCGCGGGGCGATCGCAGGGACTAGTCCGGGGTTTGTCTGAAGTTCGCTCCGATGGCTCATATACGGGTGGCTTGCGGGCACCGATAGTGAAGTGGTGTTCGGCTAACTGCAGACCGTCGTTCGGGAGCGGCGCAGGTATTCGTGAGGTCTGAGTCAGCAAAACGCCATGCCTGCCGGGGCGCCGACAGACATCACTCCGAGGAGGTTCCTACCTTGTCCAAGAACTACGTGCGTGCGCCGCGGATGTCGGCCCGCCAATACGTCGCCACAGGATTCACGGGAGCAGCGATGGTCGGGATCGGCGTCCTGCTGGCAGCTCCCCCTGGCACACCGGTGCCGATCACAGCGGAAGTGCAGCTGGCATCGACCGGTTATGCGCTGAGCCCGCCAGATCTTGATTGCGGTCCGCTTCCGGGTTGCGGCCTGTTTGGGTCCGCCGGCGCGCCGACGCCCACCGCGCTGGCTGCGGCTGTCAGCCCCTCGCAACTGCGACCGCTCATCGGTCCGGGCGGCTGGCTGATCGGCGACGGTCTCGATGCAGATCCCGCCACGTGCACCGCTCCTTGCAACGGCGGTAACGCCGGGTTGCTGTGGGGCAACGGGGGAGCCGGCGCTCTCGGTGGGAGCGGCGGCAACGCCGGTCTGTTGTTCGGCAACGGCGGTGCCGGTGGCAACGGCGTAGACGCCGTGTACGACGAGACGACGGGAGCATTGGTCTCCGCGGCTACCGCCGGCGGAAGCGGTGGCAACGCCGGTCTATTCGGCAGAGGCGGCAATGGTGGCAACGGCGGCAGTGACCTCCAGTCAGTAGCCTCGGGAGAGCCGCTTGACGCCACCGGCGCCGCCGCCGGTAGCG
>Ga0105237_10001890_pt1 | contig 26727 bp, 23 predicted proteins | sample KBSC24metaG_FD_81520 | JGI IMG/M metagenome (GOLD analysis project Ga0105237, IMG submission 81520) | Corn rhizosphere microbial communities from Kellogg Biological Station, Michigan, USA - KBS C2-4 metaG | ecosystem: Host-associated > Plants > Roots > Rhizosphere > Soil | place: Michigan, USA...
GCGTGCCGCCGACAAGAACCAAATCCCCCTGCCGGGGGGCCACGCCCGTGTCCGGACGAGGCAGCGCAGCGCCAAGGCGCTGCGAAAGGCGGGACGCACGGCCTTGGTCGTTTGTAATGCACCCTACGCACGGGTGCTGCGGCGATATTCTCTCCTAAAATCAATGTACTGCACTGTGGTCTATGGACCACCGGGGACGCGCTCGCCATGGTCTCCGTACCACCAGCCGAATCTCGCGCCGGCTAATTGCCTGAATAAATTCAAATAAAACTGTGGTCCGCAGACCACATCCTATAATCGTTGCATCGACAGGGCGCTCCATCTATAAGGAGCGTGCTTCCTGATCGTCCGCGATGGCTCCAGTGTCGGAACTGTCGCGTGATCAAACTCAATATTCGTGTCGATGACGCCCTGCACGAGCGGCTCAGCCGCCGCGCGCACGGCGCCAATCTGTCGCTCTCCGCTTTCGCCCGCTCGGTGCTCGAACAGGCCGCCGACCCCGGCCGGCGCTATGTGTTTTCGTCGCAGGACGAGATCCTCGCCACCTGCATCCAGATCCTCACTATCCTCGCGACCTCGGTAGGCAGGCGCTCGCCCGAGACCCTCGAAAAGGGAATGGCCGAGGCCCAGGACCTGCTCCGTGAACGGGGGCTGCTCGGACCGGAAGACCGGTCGTGAGCATCTTCCGCAACGACACGCTTGGCTCCTGGACGCGGGGTGGCCAGGCCATCGTCCACAATGTCCGGATGTCGACCCAGGTCTTCTTCCAGACCGGGCTCGCCGGCCTCATCCTCTGGGTGATGGGCACGATCTGGTACGTGCTCGAGAGATCGACCGCTTACGAGCGTTTCGTTCTGGTCAAGCTTGTCGAAGCCGCTATCAAGGTCGATGCGGCGGGCGGGACCAACGACCCGGTCCGTTTCCATACGCCGGACGGTCGCCAATACTGGACGTCGGCCGACTGGCTGTTCGCCTCGTCGCTGGCGAAGCGGGTGCTCCACCGCTTCGAGATCTACCTCATTCACGGTGCCCTGATCGCCGGTGTCTTCGCCCTGATGGCGCTTGGCTGTGCATGGTTCACCTTCACCCGGACGGGCAGGGGGCTCGGCTCCAACGAATATCTGCGCGGTGCCCGCTTCGGCAGCGCGCGGGAGGTAAGGCGGGCTCTCTGGCGGCAACCGAAAGGGGCGATCTCGATTGGCGGTGTCGGCATCCCGACCGCCTTCGAGCCGGAGCATATCCTGATCTGCGGTGCCCCCGGCACCGGCAAGACCAACCTCATCAGCCATATGCTCGCCGGTATCCGCCGGGAGGGGAAGCGCGCGATCGTCTACGACACCGCCGGCGCTTTCGTGGAGAAGTTCTACCGGCCGGACAGGGACCTGCTGCTTAATCCGCTCGACGCCCGTACCGACCGCTGGTCACCCTGGGTCGATGTCCCGCGCGACTATCATTACGACCAGATCGCCGAGTCCACGATCCCCGACCGGGCCGGCGATCCCTTCTGGGCGAAGTCGGCGCGCGGCACGCTGGTCGCGGTGATGCGAAAGCTCGCCCAGCAGAAGCGCATGCTGATCTCCGTGCTGCTCCACCGCGTGCTGCGCTCGAAGCTCGCCGATCTCGCCACCTTCGTCCAGGGGACCGACGCCGCCGCCTTCATCTCGAAGGAAGGAGAGCGGACCTCGGCCGGCATCCAGGCCGAGCTGGCTTCCGTCATGCGGAGCTTCTCCTATCTCGACGACACCACCGACGGCTTCTCGATCCGCAAATGGGTCGAGAACGAGAAAGGCGATGGCTGGCTGTTCATCTCGGTCAAGGCCGACCAGCTTCCCTCGCTGCGTCCCCTGATCACGGTCTGGCTCGACATCGCGATCAGCGCGATCATGAGCCTCGCGCCCGATCGCGATCGCCGGCTCTATTGCGTGATCGACGAGCTGCCGACGCTCCAGAAACTGCCCTCGCTCTCCGACTTCCTGGCGCGCGCCCGCAAATATGGCGGGTGCGGCATCCTCGGCTTCCAGAGCTATCCGCAGCTCGAAGCCACCTACGGCATCCAGGATGCCGCCGCGATCACCGGCTATTGTTCGACCTGGGTCGCACTGCGCGCCAACGACACGCCCACCGCCAAGCATGTCTCGGAGAATCTTGGCCAAGTCGAGCAGGTCGAAGCGAACGAGGGCATGTCCTACGGTGTGAACGACATGCGCGACGGCGTGAACCTGTCGCGCATGCAGGTCACGCGTCCTCTCGTGCTCCATACCGAAGTCACCAACCTGCCTAACCTTGCGGGTTTCCTGCGCTTCGGCCGCAACCTGCCTGTCGTCCGCTTCGCGGACGATTTCCATGACTTGCCGACCGTCGCGCCAGCCTTTGTCGAACGGACCAAACCACCGGAGCGCGGCGACGCCGGCAAGGCGGTGATTGCGGAAATCCGCGCCGACGAGTGTGCCCGGGAAGCCGCCGAGAATGGACAAGCGGGAAAGGCGACGAAGGGCAGGAAACCAGAAGACGGCAGGGCTGAAAAGCGGCCCGGCAACTCCACCGGACAGGGCGAGATGTTCGCGCCGTCCGAGAACGCTGGGAAGGAGCCGCCGACACCCGAAGATGGCGCGGTTCCCGTCGGTCCCGAAGGCCGGAGCGATGCTATCCCCCCGCAACGGCCTATCCGCATGCTAGCGCCAGCTCAGGGCAGCGCGCGGATCGAACTCGCCTATCATGATCGTCGTGACGGACCCCGTCGCAGGGCGAAGCCGGCATGATCCATCCCCGCCGCCTCAAGGGCACGCTCGCCAATATCGCCCGCTATTATACGATCGGAGATTATTACACCAAGGGAGACGCCGAGCACTCCGAATGGGGCGGCCGGATCGCCGCCGATCTCGGTCTCTCGGGGCCAGTGGAGAATAAAGACTTCCAGGATCTCCTTGCCGGCGATGTCCGTGGTCAGCAACTCGGCCGTCACCGCCGCGACGGGACGATCCAGCATCATCCGGGCTGGGACTTCGCGGTCAACGCCCCCAAGTCCGTGTCGATCATGGCGCTGGTCCGGGGCGACGAGCAGATCGTCGAAGCACACGAGAAAGCGGTCGGAACCGCGCTCTCCTACGTCGAGGAACATGGCGAGCTTCGGCGACGTGACGGGGGCGAGATCGTCCATGAGACCACCGGCCGCCTGATCTTCGCGCGCTTCACCGAGCACGCCTCGCGCGAGCTCGACCCGCACCTCCACACCCACGTCGTCATCCTCAACATGACCAATCGCGAGGACCGCGACCCGATGGCGAGCCTCGAGACGCGCGCCATGTACGCCCAGCAGATGACCGCCGGACAGATCTACCGCAACGACCTCGCCCATCGCCTGCGCGAGATCGGCTACGAGATCGACTTCGATCCCCGCCGTGGGCTGTTCGAGATCGTGGGCGTGCCCGATCGCCTGATCCGCGAAATGTCGCAGCGTGCCGAGCAGATCGACGCCCACGCCAGGGAGCATGGATTCACCGGACAGGCCGCAAGGACCCGCTCCTTCTACGCCACGCGCGGGCCGAAGGTGAAGGCGAGCCTCGATGACCTAAAGGGCCGCTGGACCGACCGTGCCAAGCCGTATCAGGAGAAGCTGGAGATGCTCGAACGGGGCGTGGACGATCGGGGCGAGCGGTCTCTTTCCGTCGACGCACCTCTGGCAGGGCACGCTACCCTGTTCGGTATCCGCCAGTCCGAGACGCGTGAGGCGGTCAACGATTATGGGCGCATGCTGCGTACCGCGCTTGCGAGCCATGTCGGTGAAGTGCGCCTGGCCGATGTTCGCCCGCTGCTCGACGAGCATGAGGCGCGCAGCAAGCTGCTCGCCACACACGAACAGACCGGCGATCAGATCCTTACCCGTGGTCGCACCAGCCGGCGCACCGCTCGGCGGGAGATGGCGCTCGCCCAACATCTCGCGCTCTCCGTCGAGGACGCTCGCCCGGTGGCGTCCGGTGACCGGCTGCTGCCTGTGCTGGAGACGGCGGGGCTGACGCCGCACCAGGAGCAGGCGCTGGTCCGGATCGCAACGACACGTGATCGTGTAATCGGCGTGCAGGGTGTGGGCGGTGCCGGCAAGTCGACCCTGGTCGGTATCCTCAACCGGGCAGCCGAACCAGGGACCGAAATGCTGGCGCTGGCCCCGACATCATCGGCGGCGGCCAATCTCGGTGAGATGGCGGGCATCCCGTCCCGCACGGTGGCGAGCCTGCTCGCGACCGGTGGGCACGGTATCACCGACCGCCACGTTCTGGTGCTCGACGAAGCCGGGCAGCTTGGCTCGCGACAGGCGATCCGGATGCTGGAGATCAGTCGCGCGACCGGCGCGCGCCTGATCTTGCTCGGCGACGACCGGCAGACTGGCGCGATCGAGCAGGGCAAGCCCTTCTGGCTCCTCCAGAAGCTCGGCATGACGACCGCCTTGCTCACCGAATCGAGGCGCCAGCAGACGGGGTTGATGAAGGCGGCGGTAGGCTTCGCCCGGGCCGGCCAATATGCCGCATCGCTCGATCGGCTGGACCGGGTCGTGACCGGAGAGGCCGCTGACAGGCTTGCCAGGGATCTCGTCTCCGAATGGACCCGGCTCAGTCCCGAAACGCGCGCCACCACCAACATCCTGGTGCTCGAGAATGCGACGCGACTGATTGTCAACACCGGGATTCGGGAGACATTGCGCGGCGAAGGTACGATTGCGGCAGAGGACACGCACCTCGAGGTGCTGACGCCGGCTGCCTTGACCGACGAGGAAAAGCATTTCGCCCGCTTCTATTCGGGCGGCCAGGTGGTGACCTTCGGGCGTGATCTCGCTGCCGTCGGCATCGCTCGCGACACCGAATATCGCGTTCTCGGGTCTGGCCGCGACGGCAACGGCCGCCAGGTGGTCCGCCTGATCGACGCCCAGGGACGAACGATCCGCTGGGACCCGCGTCTCGGGCAGGCGCGCCAGATCAACATGTTCAATCCTGACCAGCGGGATCTGGCCGAGGGGGATCGCATCCAGTGGCGTCTCGCCTCGAAGGATCTGGCCCTCAAGAATGCCGAGCGCGGCACCGTCGAGCGGCTCGACGGCACCATGGCGACGATCCGATGGGACCGGGACGACCGTGTCCAGCAGGTCGATCTGGCCAGGCACAAGACCTGGGACCATGGTTATGCGGAGACGGTCTATTCGGCCCAGTCCAAGACCTATGATCGGGTATATGTGCTGGCGCCCGTCGGCTCGGCGCTCGTCAACGGCCAGAACTACTATACCGCAATCACCCGCGCGTCCTTCGGCGTGAAGTTGTGGACCGAGGACCGCGAAGCGCTCGCCGGCAAGCTCGCGACTCACTCGGGGGAAAAGACGTCCTCGCTTGAAGGCCTCGGGCGGATCGGGCGGGATCGGCATCGTGGCTTCGCGGCACGGCATGGTGACCGTCTCGCCAGGGCACGCGGCGACCAGCAACAAGCACGGCGCGACGCGCGCGACCGGGTGCTTGAGCGCGAACTCGACCGCAGGGACGGGGCAAGGGAAGGGGCAACCGGTCGGCTGGCCGGACGCGTGCTGGGCGTGGCCGAATCGCTCGATCGCTTCCTGCGCGGCGTGGTCGAGCGCGGGCGCCGTGCTGTTGCCGAGCGCGAGGTTGCGGAGACCGTGAGAGAGATTGCTCCCGCGCATGAGGTCGCGCCGTCGCGCGGGCCCGAACGGTAGGAGCTGGACATGCTGATTTTCATCGCCGCCGGACTCGTGCTCCTCGCCGCGCTGCTGTTGCGGATCGCCCATGTTCCGATCCGTCATCGCTGGCGGCGCCGGCAGGCGCGGACGATGTGGGAACAGTTCCATGGGTGCGATCGCTATCAGCCGGCTGCTCGCGTCTTCGCGCGCGTCCGGGCCATGGATCCACTCGCTTTCGAGGAATTGCTGCTGACCTGCTTCGAGGCGAGGGGGCACAAGGTCGTTCGCAATCGACGCTATACCGGCGACGGCGGCGTCGATGGTCGTGTTGTCCTGCACGGCATGGTCTGGCTGCTCCAAACGAAGCGCTACGATAGCGCCGTCCGTCCCGAGCATGTGCACAGCTTCGCGCTCCTGTGCGCGCGGCAGCGGCAGCTGGGCTTGTTCGTCCATACCGGGCGGACCGGCGGCATGAGTCGTGACGCGCTGGCGGGCCAATCGCGAGTGGAGATCCTGTCGGGCGATCGATTGGTCGCCTTGCTGACGGGCCGGCCGCTTTCGATTGGAGGGCGGGAGATATGATACGCCGCCGGATATCTGACCGTCATGGCGGGCCGGGCGCTCTCCCTGCCATGTCGATCGGCGTTGTTGTATCCGCCACCCTCGTTGTGACCGGGGCTTCGGCCGCCACCAGTCGCGATGCGAACCTGCTGGAAGAGCGTGTGATCGCGGCCTGTATTCACCGTGCCGCTCGGGGGCATGGCTGGCTCGAGAAGACCTTGTGGGGATTGCGGGATCAGGAAGCGGGCTGGATCGGCGCGGCCATCCGCAACGCCAACGGCAGCTACGACCTTGGTCCGCTCCAGATCAACAACTGGTGGGTACCCAGGCTTGCCGTTCTGCTCGAACGGTCGCCTGGTGATGTTAGCCGCTGGCTGCGCAGCGACGCCTGCTTCAATGCGGAGGCGGCGCGATGGATCTTTCTGTCATCGCTGAGCGGCACGCATGACTATTGGAAAGCCGTCGGCCTCTACCACAGCCCGACGCCGTCACGGCAGAGTCGATATGCTGGACAGGTTTCCGTCCGTCTGCGCGAGCGGTTTGGCAGGGAGATCTTTGATCGAGCAGCTACCTCCCGGCACTGATGCAAAATATCCTTTTCCAAGCGCGACCCAGCTCAAGTAGGCATAAACCATCGAGAATATCCGATGGTTGTTGACCAAGTGAATCGCATCGGATAATTCCGATGCATGGATACCGATGATGCGCTGGCAACTCTCGCGGCACTCTCCCATCCCACGCGGCTCGATGCCTTTTGCCTGCTCGTCCGGCACGAGCCGGAAGGCCTCGCTACCGGCGTTCTCGTCGAGGCGAGCGGGCTCCACCAGAGCACCTTCTCCACCCATCTCGCCGTGCTCGCCAAGGCCGGCCTCGTCGTCGCGGAAAAGCGGGGCCGCCACCAGATCCAACGCGCCCGGATCGACACCCTGCGCGCCCTGATGCTCTTTCTCGCCAGGGATTGCTGCGAGGGTCGCCCCGAATTGTGCGAGCCGCTGCTGGCCGACCTCGCCTGCTGCTGAAGGACATCGCCGTGACCGACGTCGTCATCTACCACAATCCGGACTGCAGCACGTCTCGCAACGTCCTCGCGCTCATCCGCAATTCGAGTGTCGAGCCGCACGTCGTCGAATATCTGAAGACGCCGCCCTCGCGTACGCTGCTCATCGAGATGATCGGCCGCGCCGGTATGAAGCCCCGCGACCTGCTCCGCGAGAAGGGCACACCTTACGCCGAGTTCGGCCTCGACGAGACCTTGCTGTCCGACGACGCCCTCGTCGACGCGATGATGGCGCACCCGATCCTCATCAACCGCCCGCTGGTTGTGACACCGCTCGGCGTGAAGCTGTGCCGACCATCCGAGGCGGTGCTCGACATCCTCCCCGACGCCCAGCGCGACGCCTTCGCCAAGGAGGATGGCGAGCGCGTCGTCGATGACTCCGGCCGCCGCATCACCTCCGCGTGAACCGGCAGGCGATCTTCGCCGAAGCGCTGGGTAGTGGACTGCTCTTCGCCACCGTGATCGGTTCCGGTATCATGGCGGAGAGGTTCGCCGGCGGAAACGTCGCAATCGCACTGCTCGGCAACACCCTCGCGACAGGCGCCATCCTCTTCGTCCTCATCACGATGCTTGGCCCGGTTTCCGGCGCGCACTTCAACCCCGCCGTCACGCTGGTCATGCGCCTGCGGGGTCATCTCGGCACTCGGGCCGCGGCCTGCTATGTCGCGGCACAGCTCGCGGGCGGGATCCTCGGTGTCTGGATCGCCCATCTGATGTTCGACCTGCCAATCCTCCAGCTATCGGACACGGTCCGCAGCGGTGCCGGCCAGTTGACGGGCGAGGCGGTCGCGACCTTCGGCCTCGTGCTCACGATCCTGGGAACAGTGCGGGCGCGACCGGCCAGCGTTCCGACCAGCATTGCCCTCTACATCGCCGCCGCCTACTGGTTCACCTCGTCGACCAGCTTCGCCAACCCGGCGATCACCGTGGCCCGGTCGCTCAGCGACAGCTTCACGGGTATCGCGCCCGCCTGCGTGCCCGCCTTCGTCGCGGTCCAGATCGCCGGCGCGCTCGCCGCCCATCTGGTCGCCGACGCCATTTTCGCCAAGTCCTCGTGAGAGACCGCATGAGCCACGTTCGCGTCCTGTCCGCTTCCGACCATCTGCCCGCCCTCGACCCGGCTTTCGTCATCGACCGCCCGGCGCTCGGCCTTGGGGATGACCGGCCGCCGCCCCGCATCTTGCTGCTCTATGGGTCGCTGCGCGAACTCTTCCTGTGGTCCGAGGGTCAGGTCTGGTGCAGCCCCGAGCGCCACGGCGCCACCGGCATCATGAAGGCCCAGATCGACTACCTGCTGCTCGAGATGAAGGGCATTCGCCCTACGCAAGGCTGCACGCTCGCCGTCATGCAGGTGTCCGGCGGCTCCCAGTCCTTCAACGCCGTCAACACCCTGCGCCTGCTCGGCCGTTGGATGCGGATGTTCACGATCCCCAACCAGTCGTCGGTGGCGATGGCCTACAAGGAATTTGATGAGACAGGCCGGATGAAGCCGCCCGCATATTACAATCGGATCGTCGACGTGATGGAGGAGCTAATGCGGATCACGGTGCTGATGCGGCCGCACGCTGCCCAACTTGTCGACCGGTATTCTGAGCGGAAAGCGACCGGAGCGGCGTTCCAGATCCGAGATCATTCAGCGGCGCGATTGATTGCTAACACCTGTTCGTCCGGCTGCGGCCGCTAAGCGGGCTAGCGTTCGGTAGACTCTTCTCCTGATAGGAGCGATCTGGCAAAGTCGCGCGTGGATTTGGGGGAGGGCAGCTTGAAGACCGCGTTTTTTGCTTATCCTGGGGAAACGCCGATAGTCAGTGAGGCCGTAAAGGGGGTCATCGAACTCGCCGAAGGAGATAGTCTGTCGGTGAAACCTTGGGAGAAGATGAGAATCGTCGGGCTCAAGCTGGATGATCTCATTAGGGATGAGATCCGCGAGGCAAACCTTCTCATCGCCGACGTGACCTATCCAAACTTCAACGTCTATTACGAGATGGGATTTGCGGCCGCCATCGGCCGCCCCGTTATCCCAACCGTCAACATTGCGGTGGAGAAGGCCACGAAGCGTCTTTCTGAGAACGGGCTTTTTGACACGCTCGGCTGGGCGACCTATGCGAATGCTGGCGAGCTTTACGATAAGCTGAAAGAGTGGGAGAGCATCGCCTGGTCCACCAAGTTCCACCGACCCAAAGACCATTCCCAACCACTTTTTTTCTTGGACTGCCTAAAGAAGACGGACTTCCGGAACCATATCATCGCCGCGATCGACAACTCCCATGTCCGATATCGAGCCTTCGATCCTTCGGAGATCCCTAGGCTGACAGCCGCCCAGGCGGTCGAGAGCATCTCGGCTTCGGCGGGCGCAATTATCCCAATTCTCAGCGACGACATTGTTGACGCCAACCGGCACAACCTGCGCGCCGCTTTCCTGCTCGGGCTCGCGCACGGTTTCGATCTCGATGCCTTGGCGCTTCAATACGGCAACGGACCGGCGCCCGCCGACTACCGCGATTTCATCACGAATTCTACATTCCGTAAAGAGACGTTCAATCACGTTGAGGCCTATTGTGCGCAGACCCTCATTCGCAACCAAGAGGTGTCCGGACGGTCTAGACGGGATGACTTAGGCCTTCTTGGTCAGATCGATCTCGGATCGCCCGTCGCTGAATATGAAACTCAGCAGCTAAAGGATTACTTCATTCGAACCGCCGAGTTCGCTCGCGCGATTAGAGCGGAGGGCGGCGTCATCATCGGCCGGAAGGGCGCTGGAAAGTCGGCAATCTACTTCCAGGTCATAGCAAACCTGCAAAAGGATCGAGAGCGTTGTATCGTCGATCTCCGACCCGCGAGCCACAATCTGAGCGAGATGCGCGAGAGTCTTCTTGGTGTAGTCGCCGTTGGTGTTTTCGACCATACCATCGCCGCCTTCTGGCAGTACGTCATGCTCCTCGAGGTGCTACTAAAGATTCGTGAAGAGGTGCTTCCCAAGTCGAAAAACAACTTTGCTCTTCAGGAGCGCATCAGAGCGATTGAGGAGGAATTTGCTCTCGATGAATCGGTCGTCGCAGGCGATTTCACCTCGCGCCTAAAGACTGCCATCGACCTCGTGGTATCGACGCTTAGAAACGCAAGGAGTGATCACGACGTTAGAAGCCAAATCACCAATCTTCTTTTCGAACGGCCTATCCCCCGTTTGCGAGAAGCCATCCTCTCGTTCGGCGACTTCTTTTCCGAGGTCGTGATCCTTATAGATGATCTCGACAAGGGCTGGCCGCCGCTTCAGGTCGAAGCGCACGACGTCGCCACGATCCGGCACTTGATCGAGGTGCTCAATAAGATCCAGCGTGATCTCAGCCGCCGGGGCCTTGGCTTCCGTCACCTAGTCTTCCTGCGAAGCGACATTTATGAAAGACTCGTCGAGCAGACATCCGATCGCGGAAAATACAATGTCATCAAAGTCGACTGGTCGGATCCGGAGCAGCTTCGGCACTTGCTGTGGGAGCGGATCGTCAGCACGTTGGACAAATCCAACCACGAGGACGCCTGGGCCGCGATCAACCCAGAGATTGCACCCGGCGTCACCGCCATAGACAGGCTCATAGAATCGTCGCTGCGTCGACCGCGCTTCCTCATCGACGTGATGGAACGTACCCTGTCATTCGCAATCAACCGGGGGCACGGGTTCGTCACCGCCGACGACGTGAACGAGGGAGCGCGGCAGATGTCTCTCTATCTTGTTTCCGATTTCGCTTACGAGATGCGCGACCTTGCCGGAACTCCCGAGGACATATTCTACGCCTTCATCGGAGCACCTACGCAACTGTCCCACAAGGAACTCGAAACCATCCTCGCCCAGAACAATCTCGGCCTCGAGATTGCCGAGGTCGTCGAACTTCTGCTGTGGTATGGTTTCCTCGGAGTACTCGACGAGCAGAAGCGTCCGATCTTCATCTATGATAGAGCATACGACTTTCGTCGCCTTGAAGCGGAGCGAGGGCCGGTCGGGCCTTCTGTGCAATACTCCATCAATCCGGCGTTCCTCCTCGGATTAAATAAAGGATAAGTTTTTCTTTCGGAGCATTGAGCGGCACGCTCGCTCAAAGCCGCCGGTCGGTCGTGGAGAGTCGCGAACGGGCGCAGGAATGACTTCAGCTGGTCGCGAACGGTCAGGCTGGAGGGCGCCTTGTCGTCGTCCCCGGGTTGCACGAATTTCCTGATAGCCGCCGGTCCCTTTTTCGCCTGCCGGCCAAACAAAGCAAACTGCAGAACGGATCGGACGGGATAAAGCCGTTGTAAGGACTAGCCATACTGCAGATGTTGAGACCCGCTCATTAGACTGGGCTGCCGAAGACTGTCGGGCTCCTGCGAGCCTGAGCTACTCTCCGCCCATCATGAAGGCCTGCACGAACCCGCGCTTCCTGACGTGGTCGTAGAGACGCAGCGGCAGATCCACCTTCGGCATCCACACCCGTCCGGCCTCGACGGCGAGCGACACCGGCATCACCGGGAAGACGTGGATCTCCTTTCCGTCGCCGTGACGGGCCTTGATGTCGCGGTAGGTTTTCCGCATCGTTTTGCGGAAGGCCGTAAGATCTTCGGGCCGCCGCACGACGTCGTTTCCTTGGTCCGCCACCGTAACCGTCCAGATCGCGGCGTCAGCGCCGAGGATTGCGTGGATCCTGTCGTCCTCGACGGGTGCGCTGACCGCGAGCTTTAGGGCGATCAGGCCTTCCGCGCCGGTAGGCGGTTGCGACACCCTGAATTTCAGGGGTGGGTGGTCGCGCTGCCATTTCCATCCCTGCGGCTCGCGCAGTAGCTGGTGCACCGTGGTCGGGACGATGTCGTAGATCAGGCGGCCGAGCTCGAATAGCAGGGGCTGCGGTGCAAGCGCGAAAACACTGAGGTGCCTGATCTCCTGGCGCTCGATGCGACCCTTCACCCTCTCGGCGAAGAGCCTGTCCAGGTTCGTCCGCTGGAGGCTCCAATAGTGTTCTTCGTCGTCCTGGAAGGTCTGTCCCAAAAGCTCCAGATCGATCGTCCGACCGGTGGCCGGATGACGGTCCGGCGGCATGGCGCCGAAAATGGCCTGAGTTGAGACGAGCGCCTCGTTGTCGCCGATCGAGGCGCCGAAGCGGATGACGTGGGAGGCGTATTCGGCGCTGATTCCGGTGTTCGTCTCAATCCGAGACTCGTGTGCTTCCTTCATCTCGATAAGCAGGCTCTCGGGATGCTCATTGGGCGCGTCGGAGTCGATGAGCTTGTGGTGCTTGGCGCACATCAGCATCAAGTTGCTTAGGGACTTGGCGAGGAGAGGCGACCGGACCTTGTCGCCGCGAGGTCCTCCCTCGACGTCCGCCACGATGTGGGCGATGAAGCCGTAGAGGCCCTCGCGCTTGCCTGCAACGAGGTCGCCGACGAGGTATTCGTTGCACCCCCGGTATTCGCAACGCCCGCCCGCCTTTGCCCAGAGGGCGGACTTGATCTTCGGCGGAATGCTGGTGCTGGACAATTCGACCTCCAGGTTCAGGAAGGAGAGCAACGGCTCACGCCGCGTGTATCGGAATGGGACGAGGAGGCTGGCCGCGTTCGAACAGGCTGGCGCTCATCGCCATGGAGCGCCACGTCCTCCGGACAACCAGGAGGGCGGCGAAGGGGATGTCGCGCTCGCCGTCCACGAGGCTGATCATGGACGCCACGTCTTCCCGGCTCGGGACCGGAACGTGGTTGGGGTGCGAGTGCCATTCGCCGAGATAGTTGAAGCGGGAGAAGTCCGAGCCGGTTCGCTCGAAGAACCCCGAGAGGGCGGCCTGATGATCGTCTACGGACCGGACGAAGTGCGCAGCGCCGCCCCGCTGGCCGTCGACAGTGAAGTCCGCAAGCCGGAAGTGGCCCGGCTCGATCTGCTCGGCCATCAGTATGCCGCCGATCTCGACACATCCGGCGGCGCCAACCTCCCGGCGCATGCGCAACCGCAGATCGTTGGGGAAGTCGAGCTTCATGCCGCGGAACCGCCGCCGTCTTCCGCCTTGGGAAAGAACTCCTTGAGGAAGGCGCTGAGCTGCTCGTGGAGGCGCTCGTCTTCCACGGGTCCCCAGACGCCTTCTGCGGTCAGCGCTATCGGCCAAGTGTCGAACGGCGCCTCAAATATCCATCCCGCGCGCAGACCGATCGCGTACGCCGACTGTGGAAAGGAGGTCTCCTCCCTCAGCAGCGCGTCCAGCGTCATCCGGGTGGCGTGCGCGGCGATCACAGTAACGTCGGCGTCGTCGGCGACGAGCGGCTGCGCATCGTCGCCGAGGACTAGGCCATATTGAATCTCGGCCCCGGCGGGCAGCGGCTTGTCGCGCGCGGCGCACCAGTCGATGATCTGGCGCCGGGCGGCGTGCGGCACCGGGTCCAGATCCGGCCGAAGGCGGGCGACGATGCCTCCGATCCCGCCGGCGAACACCTCTCCCCACACGAGCATCTTGCGCTCATTGCGGGCGATCGCTCCGCAGAGGTTGAACACCTGCGGGTCGGCGGTCGCCTCCACGATGACGTCGCAGGCCCCCGCCTGCTCCAGGGCCGAGTCCGTGGAGGCGGCGCTTTCCTGCCCTCCCAGGCCGAGCCTGCGGACGGTAACCTTGGCGGAGGGCGATATCCTTTCGATCCGGCGCTTAACGCCGTCCGGCTTATTCAGACCGACGACCGTCCAGTCGAGGTCGTTCCGCACGACGTTACCGGGCAGGAGGACGTCGCCGTCGATCAGCACGAACTTCCCGACGCCGGCCCGTGCAAGGGAAGCGGCGATCTTCGAGCCCACCGAGCCGCAGCCGACGATGGCGACGCTCGCTTCCGCAAGCCGGACGTATTCGGGCGGGAGTCGGACGACGTCGGCAGGAATGTCGAGCGTCTGGTAACCGATCACGGTGCGCTTTTCGATGCCGGAAACCACCGCCAGGAGGGTGAAGGTGCCACCGCATTCGACCAGGAGGATCAGTTCGTCGTCCGACTGGGCGAGTCGGGCACTGGCGATCGTGATCTTCTCCTCGACGAGGATGCTGACGAAGTCCCAGTCGGCCCTGACGAATTTCTGGGCTTCGGCAGGCAGCCTGATTACGTGGCCTTTGCGGCTCCGATGATGAGGAATGGCGCCCGTGGCATCCCATATCGGGATCGCCTGTTCCCCGAGCCTGAACAGGAAGGCGAGCCAGTGGCCGGCCACCAGATGTTCGGTGGCCTCGAACTCGATTGCGGTCCACATCGGCAGTGCGAGCACCGCTGCTCGCGTTTCGGACGGAAGAAGGAAGCGGAACGTCGCGCCTCGGGCCTCTTGGCCGAGGGTGGTGCGGTGCGCGCTGTCGACCACCGCCCGCTCGCCCGGCGCGGGTTGCTCCCCTGTCAGCAGGCGATGGGCGCTTTCGATCATCATCGCGCCCGTGATGGCCGGCTCCCAGTTGTCGGGCCGGAATTCCAGGCAGAGTTCGCCGCCGACGCCGTATTGATGGCCCGACAGGAGAACGCTGCCCTTCGGACGAATTTGGGGCGGCACGTCCGGAAAGAGACCGGGATAAGTGAGTTCGAGCGCGATTGGCTCGTCGTTGACCATGATCTCGAAGTCCGAGCGCATGGCACCATCTTCGGTGACCCTCCACTTCACGTTGCGGAGCCAGCCGACCGCCTCCTCCAGCTCCGCGACGGATGATCTCTCGCCACGCGCTCTGCTGGGCTGCGAAGCCCACCAGATCACGCGAATCCCTTGGGCTTGCTCGGCACGCGGGGCACTGAACCGAAGGCGGGCGCCCCCGCGGTAGCGGCCGAGGCGGTGGCGGCGCGCAGTGTCGGGCTTGAGCCGCCCCGCACTCTGGTCTCAGCCCGCTTCGCGAGTTCCACGCCCACGTGGGGGGAGAGCGCTTCGGTGATCTGGCTCGAATTGGTCATCGACGCTATGCGCGCGAAGTCTGCGCGGGCCTGCCGAAGCCAGTTGTAGAAAGAGGTTTCGCGCTCGGGATACTCCTCCCATTTGTCGGCGAAGTTCTCCATCGGATCGCTCGGATTGCGGACGATGGCCAGCCGACCGTTGCGTTCGATGTAGGAGTCCATTCCCGAGAGGATCGAGTAGAGCGCGTCGGTGACGTCCTCCTCGCCCCGGTAGGCGTGGGCGGCGAGAGTGGTGATGATAATCGAGATCGGGCAGCAGTTGATCTCGTCCCTCTCGAACATCATGTCGCGATGGCGCTTGAGGACCATAATTGACGACTGGAGCGGCGTCCGCACGCGGTAGTCCGGTATGTTCTCTACGCTGGCGCTGATCGACTTGGCGAGCCGCTGCTTCCGCTCGTTGAGCTGCACGATCATGCGCGACTTGAACCACTCAAGATAGCCTTTCGGGTTCGAGCGGGGCCAGTCGGAGGTGATCATATGATAGTCGGCACGTTCGTTGTCGGTGATCGCGATCGCGGTGCCGGCCCAGCGGGCGTCGAAGCCCTTGGTCTCGAGGAGCGTGCGCACCTCCCGCCCGTTGGGGAGGGCCGGAACGACGTCCATGTGGAATTGGGCGCCGTCGGCGTAGTTGAGCGTCCAGCAGCGCCGGCCCTCCCTGAGTGGCTTTACCATGTTCTTCGAGCGGCGGTAGGCCTCGATCTCGGCGCCTAGCATCTGCTTCAACCGCTGCTGGCTGACCTGGGACTTCCCGAGCGACTTCAGTTCGCAGACCGCATCAACGTCGTATTCCTCGCCAAGGTTCAGCGGCTTGATCACCGTGCCGAGGCCGAACGAGCCTTGGACGTAGACCGCGGGATCGTAGGCGGCGATCGTGGATTCGGGCCGGTTCAGCCAGCGCCCAAGGGACTTGTAACTGTCCTCCGCCTGCTCGTAGCGGGCCTCGCTAATGTCGAGCTCCTCGATAAGCGCTTCGATATAGCGTTGGGATGACGACGTCGCGGGATTAGCCAATTCAGTCTCCGGTCGAATAAAGGTGTTCCCGCTGTGTTCTAGCTTGCTCGTTCTAGGTCCGCAATCGTTACGCTCACGTCAAAATGATCCAATTTGGACATCGATCGATGCGTTGGAACGGGCATCCGGAGCTAGAAAGAACGGCGGCTCAAAACGGTTCGCCACCAACGGAGATCAGTCGCATTTCGGCCAAAAGCGTTGCTCCCACGCCTTTTGGAGGGATTGCCACTTCAGGTCGAAGCGAGCGAGATACTTGCGCAGCCGGTCGGCCTCGTTCGCCGAAGTCTGCCTCGTTCGTGACACGGCGAACAGGCTGCGTCCTGCCTCTGACGGCAAACGGCTTCATCCGGCGCGGCAGGCGCGCCGGACGCATGAGCCGTTAGCGCGTTGCCCGTTCATAATTGAGATCAGGTCGGTGACCGTCGCCGATTCTTTGTCAATCGGTCTGCAAATCGGCGCGCCTGACCGGCTGAGCGCATTCGGTTTCGGAAGGCTTGCTCATTCGCTGTCGACGCTCGCCCTTCGTCCGCGATGCGGCACGTCCCTCGATGCCGATCGCCAGGAGGATCACTGCGGCGGGCGACCAGTTGGCCAGATCCTGGCGGATGATCCCCGTCACCGCGAGCAGCAGCCACGCCGTCGAACTGCCGAGAATCAGGAGCGCGACAAGTCGGCCGATCCCGGCGGCGCTGACCGATAGGAGCCTTACGCCATACGCGAACAGGGCGGCAAAGGCGGCGATGGTCACCGCCTGGTCGCCCATCAGGGCGAGAATCTGACGCAACTCTGCCCCCAAATCCCGACCCCTGCGATTTGCCCGTGCCGCACATACGAAGGAGTCTGCCATCTCGGCAAGGTCCGGGAACCCAGCGCCGGTCGCTGTCCCTGCGCGCGGCGGCGATCATGGCTGCCGCACGCCTGCGGACACGCTTCAATCCTGATCTCACGACGTTGAGGTGGTGCGGCTACCGGTGTAGAACATCGGCGCGGCGCCGCTTGTGTCCCGAGGCATCTCACAGGTGAAGGGGGGCGGAAAGCGGGGTCGGGTTTGAAAGGATGAGAAAAAATGCCGATGAACCAAAAGGTTATCGGCGAAGTTTGGCGGACACCCTCGGTTTCTTGAGTCTGGCGCTTCCAAAACGCCAGCCCGAGCGAGGATACTGGAGTCTGAAGGGGTCGATGGTAAGCTAGACCGGCCATCGTAATCCTTTGGCTGTGATGCTCGATCCGTAACCGAACTCGCAACCAGGGTTGCGCGACTCTAGCGCCCCGCCACACCTGACCTCGGTTGATCAGCTATAGGGGCCTCCAGTTGGAGCAGCTGAACGCCGGTCTTCGGCACCATCGTGATAGGCGAGAGGAGCGTCCATCCACCGCCGCACATCCGAGAGGCGCCAACCAACCGCGCGCACGCCAATTCGCTGCTGTTTCGGAAAGCTGCCTTCCGCGATCATTCGGTAAATGGCTGCTCGCGATCGTCCCGTGCGCTCGATCACGCCGGCGATGCGAATGAACTTATCTTCCGGGAATTCCATGCAAACCGATCCTTTATCGGTCTGCCCGCCGTCAACATTATGCCGCTGATCTCGGTTGCGGGCAAGCACTGCATCAAAGTTACGGCCGCCGACATCACATCAGTGCCCTAGCGACGTGGGGTATCGTCTCGGTAGGTGTCAAAAAAAGCTCGGGAAAGCACACAAAAAATGTTGCCCAGATGTTGCCCCGAGAGACGGAGCTTAAAAAACCGCAACAGCATGACCACCTCGGGCCCCGCTAAGCGCTTATTTTTCCGTTAGTTTTTGGTGGACGCACTTGGGCTCGAACCAAGGACCCGCTGATTAAGAGTCAGCTGCTCTACCAACTGAGCTATGCGTCCACACAGCGGAGAGGCCGGTGCCGGCCCTCGTTGGGAGGCGGCCAACTAGCAACCGAATCGGGGGCTGTAAACAGCTTTGTGCGGCGCCTGCGAAATTATCCGAACGTGCCGCCAGAACGGTGCTGGCCGCGGTCGATCGCCATCAGCAGGCCGAGGATGATCAGCACCGTCATCACCGCCGATCCGCCATAGGAAACGAGCGGCAGCGGCACGCCCACGACGGGCGCCAGGCCCATCACCATCATCAGGTTCACCGCCACGTAGAAGAAGATGGTGGTGGCCAGCCCCGCCGCCGTCAGCCGGGCGAAGCGGGTCTCGGCGCGCTGGGCGACGCCCATGCCCCACCACACCACGCCGAGGAAGGCGCAGATCAGCAGCACGCCGCCGACCAGCCCCCATTCCTCGGACATGGTGGCGAAGACGAAGTCGGTCTGGCCCTCGGGCAGATAGTCGAGGTGGCTCTGGGTGCCGTTCAGGAAGCCCTTGCCGAAGATGCCGCCCGATCCGATCGCGATCTTGGACTGGGTGATGTGATAGCCCTTGCCGAGCGGATCGAGATCGGGATCGAGGAAGATCAGGATGCGGTTGCGCTGGTAATCGTGGAGCATGCTCCACGCGCCGATGCCGAGCGGGATCGCGCCCAGCGCGCCGCCGACGAACAGGCGCAGCGGCAGGCCGGAGAGGAACATCGTCACGATGCCGCCCAGCGTCACCATCGTCGCGGTGCCGAGATCGGGCTGGATCAGGATCAGCCCCGCCGGCACGCCGATCAGCAGCAGCGCCGGCCAGATCGCCGTCCAGCGCCGGATCTCGCCGGCCGGCAGCAGATCGTAGAAGCGGGCGAGGGTCAGCACGATCAACGGCTTCATCAGCTCGGACGGCTGGAGGCGGATGATGCCGAGGTTGAGCCAGCGCTGGCTGCCGCCGGCCACCTTGCCGAGCAATTCGGTGAACACCAGGGCGATGACGAGGATCACATAGGCCGGCAGCACCGCCTGCTTGATCTGGGATTCGCGCAGGCGGGAGATGGCGATGGACAGGCCGAGGAACAGGCAGAAGCGCGCGCCCTGGCCGAGCGCCCAGGGCTGGAGGCTCCCCCCGGCCGCCGAATAGAGCACCGCCAGCCCGAAGCCGGTGATGCCGATCACGGTCAGCAGCACCTTCCAGGGCAATTGCGCCAGCGGCGCGGGGACGAGCGAGTTGCGGATCATTCGGGCGTCGCTCCGGCGGCGGGCGGCGGGTTGGCGGGCGGTGGCGTCGAAGGGGGCTGGGCGCTGTCCTGGCCGGCGTCGGGCGCTTCGGAGGGCGGGGCGGCGGCGGTCGCCACCGACGTGTCGGGCGGCTGCGCGGCATTGGCCTGCGCGCCCATGTCGCCCTCGTCGGCGGGGGCGCCTTGCGGCTGGGCGAGCGCGGCCTGCTGCGCCGCCCAGGCGGCCTTGTCCCTCGTCATGCGGGTGGCGATGTCGCCGCCCCAGCCGGGCTGCAGCTTGGCCAGCGTGTCGAGCGCGCGCTGCTTGTCGTAGAGATAGGTGAAGGCGTCGCGCGCCACCCCGGCGGCGAAGGTGCCGTGGCCGGCATGCTCCATGATGAAGCCCGCCGCGTAGCGCGGCTTGTCGACCGGCGCGAAGGCGATGAACAGGCCGTGGTCGCGCAGCTTCCACTCGCCCTGCGTGCCGAGCGCCACCGCGCGTCCCGCAGCGCGATCGGCCATGGAGATGTGGCGGACCTGCGCCGATCCGGTCTTGCCGCCCATCGCGATGCCGGGAACCTGAATGCGTGCCGCGGCTGCCGTGCCGCCCGGTCCGACCACGTCGCCCATCGCCGCACGGATGATCGCGAGATGCTCCTCCGAGACGCCGAGCGGCTCCGGCGGCTGGTCCGAATGGCGGTGGACGATGCGCGGGATCAGCTTCTTGCCGCTGGCGATCCGCGCCACCGCCGTCGCCAGCTGGAGCGGGTTCACCAGCGTATAGCCTTGACCGATCGACGAGTTCAGCGTGTCGCTGACCGTCCATTCCTTGTGATATTTCCTCAGTTTCCAGTCCGGATCGGGTACGGTGCCGTAGCGCTGCGAGGAGAAGGGCAGAGGGAATTTCTCGCCGAGCCCCAGCCGCTTGAGCATGTCGGCGAGCACCTTGGTGCCGACCCGGCGGGCCATCTGGTAGAAATAGATGTCGCAGCTCTGCTCGATCGCGCGATGCATGTCGATCGCGCCGTGCCCCTGATGGCGCCAGCAGTGGAAGAAGCTGTTGCCGACGCGCAATTGGCCGGAGCATTCGACACGCTCGTCGGGCGAGATCCCGGCCTCCAGCAGCGCCAGCGAATTCAGCGGCTTCACCGTCGAGCCGGAGGGATAGAGGCCCTGCAGCACCTTGTTGACGAGCGGGAGATGGTCGTTGCCGGACAGCATGTTCCACTCGTCGTGGCTGATGCCCTTCGAGAAGCTGTTGGGATCGTAGGCCGGCATCGAGACCATGGCGAGGATGTCGCCGGTCTCGCAGTCGATCACCGCGCCCGAGCCGGACTGGTCGCCCAGCCGCTCGGCGATATAATCCTGCAGGCCGGCGTCGATGGTCAGCTGGAGCGTGCTGCCGGGCGTCTCCGGCTTGGCGGGCAGCTCGCGCACCAGCTTGCCCCGCGCCGTCACCTCGGAGGGCTTGGCGCCGGGCTGGCCGCGCAGGAAATGATCGAAGGTCTTCTCCAGCCCCTGCTTGCCGATCTTGAAGCCCGGCGTGATCAGCAGCGGGTTCTTGTCCTTCTTGTAATCCTCGGCCGAGGCCGATCCGACATAGCCGATCAGGTGCGCCACCGCCGGCCCGTTCGGATAGAAACGCGAGAAGCCGCGCGCGGGCACCACGCCCGGCAGATCGGGCAGGCGCAGGTTCACCGCGGCGAAATGCTCGTAATCGAGATCCTCGGCCACCTGCACCGGCTGGAAGCCCGCCGCCTTGGGCAGATTGTCCTGCAGCCGCTCGATATCCTCGGGGGCGAGCTGGAGGAGATTCTGCAGCAGCTCGATCTCGCGCCGGGGATCGTCGAGCAGGTCCGGGATCAGGTCGACGCGGAAGTCCGAGCGGTTGATCGCGATCGGCTGGCCGGTGCGGTCGACGATCCACCCCCGGCGCGGCGGGATCAACGTGGAGCGGGCGCGGTTGCTTTCGGCGAGCGCCGCATATTTGTCATGCTGGGCGACGGTCAGCCAACCCATGCGACCGGCCAGCACCAGCCCCACGGCGCCCTGCGCCACGCTCACGAACAAAGCGCGGCGGCTGAAGGAGAAGCTTTGCTGCGCCTCCGTGACGAGGCGTCCGGCCCGGCGGCCGTTGCCGAACTTCATGCGCTCAGTCCTGCGCGCGGATCTTGCCGATCGCCAGCCGCCAGCGATCGAGCCGCGCGCACAGCCGCCCGATGATCGGGAAGCAGAGGATCGACACGGCGACCTGGGGCAGGATCAGCCGCACCGGCGTGGCGCCGCCCGTCCAGCAGGCGATCGCCCAGCCGGCCAGCATGGCGAAAGCGATGGCGATCGCGGCCAGAAGCCATTCCTGCCAGTAATCGCGCCAGAGCAACCGTCCCTCAACCAGGTCGGCGAGCAGCAGGCACGCCGTCCATGTCACCATTCCCGTGCCCAGCGTCTGCCCGGTCAGCAGATCATCCGCAAGGCCGAGCGGCAGGCCGATCCACGCCGGCCAGATTTCGGGGCGCAGCAGCCGCCACGCCAGCAGCATCAGCAGGCCGATCGGCGGCCAGGTCGGCGAGAGCGCGACTGTCGGCACCAAAGCGGTCGCCGAGCCGAGCAGGGTCGACACGATCGGCACCACCTGCGCGCGCACCTCGATCGCGCGGGTGGGCGGCGCGGAGCTGGTCGGCGAGCGCATCAATGCTTCGCGGGTTCGGGCGGGGGCGGCAGGCCGGCGAAGGGCTGCTCCACCATGGCGTAATCGAGCTGGGCGGGGTTGGCGAGCGGCCACGCGACGGCGACGTCGCCATCCTTGCGCAGGATCACGGCGACCGGCACGTCGGGCGGATAGAGGCCGCCCGTGCCGGAGGTCAGCACGATGTCGCCCCGGTTGAAGGGATTGCCGCCGGCGCCGAGCGGCCGGATCTCGATCGAGCCGTCGCCGCGCCCGGCGGCGAGGGCGGGGGCGCCGCCGCGGGCGAGGCGGACGGGGACGACGCTGGCGCTGTCGGTGATCAGCAGCACGCGCGACGCGATCTCCCCGGCATCGACCACGCGGCCGACCAGCCCCTCGGGCGAGCGCACCGGCTGGCCCGGCTGCACGCCCTGCGCGCGCCCGGCATCGAGCGTCGCGTAGCGGCGGCTGCTGACCCCGGTGGAGCCCACGATCCGTGCCACCGCGATCGACCCGCCGCGGGTCTCGACCAGCTTGAGCATCCGCCGCAGCCGCTCATTCTCCAGCGCGAGGATGCGCGCGCGGACCAGCGCCTCGCGATCGCGGTCGAGCTCGCGGGCCATCGCGGCATTCTGGGAGCCGGCGTAGAAATAGGCGCCGATGCCGTCCACGATGTTGCCGGCGCCCCGCACGACGCCGCGCGCCGCGGTGGAGACCGGCGCCGTGGTGTCGAGCGCCGCGCCCTTGATGAATCCGAAGCCGGTCGGATCGAAATGCGCGGCGACGACCAGCCCGAGCCCGGCGAGGATGCCGGTGACCGCGATCACGTAGCTGAAGAACAGCCCGTATTGCGCGCGCCGGGAGAAACCGGGGCGGCGGTTGCGGGACGGCGCTTTCATGATGCCATCTCGCCAGCCACAGCCACTCCGTTCGCCCTGAGCTTGTCGAAGGGCTGCCTTTCTTTCTGCGAAGAGGAAGGACAGTGCTTCGACACGCTCAGCACGAACGGGGGGATGAGCAAGGGCGCCTCTGTCTTTTGCCCCGTCAGGCGGTCAGCAGGACGCCGCGATAGACCGGCTCTTCCAGCGCGCGGCCGGTGCCCAGCGCGACGCAGGTGAGCGGATCGTCCGCGATGGTGACGGGCAGGCCGGTCTCGTCGCGCAGCACCTCGTCGATGCCCTGCAGCAGCGCGCCGCCGCCGGTCAGCACGATGCCCTGGTCGACGATGTCGGCGGCGAGCTCCGGCGCGGTGTTCTCCAGCGCGATGCGCACGCCCTCGACGATCGTGCCGACCGGCTCGGCCAGCGCGTCGGCGATCTGGCCCTGGTTGATCGTGATCTCCTTGGGCACGCCGTTGACGAGGTCGCGGCCCTTGATGTGGATCGTCTCGCCAATGCCGTCGGCGGGCATCTTGGCGATGCCGACTTCCTTCTTGATCCGCTCCGCCGTGCTCTCGCCGATCAGGAGGTTGTGGTTGCGGCGGACGTAGGAGGCGATCGCCTCGTCCATCTTGTCGCCGCCGACGCGCACCGAGGTGGTGTAGGCGAGGCCGCGCAGCGACAGCACGGCGACCTCGGTGGTGCCGCCGCCGATATCGACGACCATCGAGCCGACCGGCTCGGTGACGGGCATGTCGGCGCCAATCGCGGCGGCCATCGGCTCCTCGATCAGGAAGACCTGGCTGGCGCCGGCGTTGGAGGCGGCGTCACGGATGGCGCGGCGCTCGACCGAGGTGGAGCCCGACGGCACGCAGATCACGATCTCCGGGAAGCGCCAGGCGCGCATCTTGCCGCCATGCACCTTGTGGATGAAGTGCTTGATCATCTGCTCGGCGACGTCGATGTCGGCGATCACGCCGTCCCGCAAGGGACGGATGGCCTCGATCGTGCCGGGGGTCTTGCCCATCATCAGCTTGGCGTCCTCGCCGACGGCGCGGACCTTCTTGACGCCCTGGATGGTCTCGATGGCGACCACCGACGGCTCGTTCAGGACGATGCCGCGCCCACGCAGGTAGACCAGCGTGTTGGCAGTTCCGAGATCGATCGCCATGTCATGCGACATGAATTTGAAGAAACGACTGAACAACATCGTGTGCCCGCTCTCGCCCACTATTGCCGGCCTGGCCCCGTGGCCGGCATGATCCGGATGCACCGCTTCCACCGCCCCCGAAAAGCGGCCGAAAAACCTCTGATCGCAAGTGGTCGCGGAAGTCCGCCGCTTGGGCTAGGACTTGTTCCATGTCAATACGCCGCCTCCCAGAGCATTTGATCAACCGCATCGCCGCAGGCGAGGTGGTGGAAAGGCCGGCCAGCGCGTTGAAGGAACTGGTGGAGAACGCCATCGACGCCGGTGCCGCGCGGATCGCCGTGGCGCTGGGGGATGGCGGGCTCGGCCATGTCGACGTGGCGGACGACGGCTGCGGCATGACGCCGGCCGAGATGGTGCTGGCGCTGGAGCGGCACGCCACCTCCAAGCTGCCCGATGATGCCATCGAAGCGGTTGAAACGCTTGGTTTTCGCGGTGAGGCGTTGCCGTCCATCGCCAGCGTGGCGCGGCTGACGGTCGAGAGCCGTGTCAAGGGCGCGGATGGCTGGCGGCGAATCGTGGACAATGGCGTGGTCGCGGCCGAGGGGCCGGCGGCGCTGCCGCCCGGCACGCGGGTGCGGATGGAGGCCCTGTTCGAGCGGGTGCCGGCGCGGCGCAAGTTCCTGCGCTCGGCCCGGTCCGAATATGCCGCCTGCGTCGACGTGGTGAAGCGTCTCGCGATGGCACGGCCGGAGATCGGCTTCACGCTGGAGCATGACGGGCGCCGCGTGCTGTCGGTGCCGCCGGGCGAGAGCGAGCCGCAGCGGGTGGCGGCGCTGACCGATCGCGAGCTGGCGGGCAACAGCGTGGTGCTCGATCATGTCCGTGGCGAGGTGCGGCTGGAAGGGGTCGCCGGCCTGCCGACGTTCAACCGGGGCGTGGCCGATCACCAGTTCCTCTTCGTGAATGGCCGCCCGGTGCGTGACCGGCTGCTCGTCGGCGCGGTGCGCGCCGCCTATCAGGAGATGCTGGCGCGCGACCGGCATCCGGTGGTGGCGCTGTTCATCACGCTTCCGGGCAGCGAGGTGGACGTCAATGTCCATCCGGCCAAGACCGAGGTGCGCTTCCGCGAGCCGGCGCTGATCCGGGGCCTGATCGTCGGCGGCCTGCGCGCCGCGCTCGATGCCGCCGGCCATCGCAGCGTCCAGCGCCCGGCGGCGGCGGCGCTGGCGGCCTGGCAGTCCGAACCGGTGATGCCGGTCGCGCCGGCACTGCCGCTGCCGGTGGAGCAGCGCCAATATGGCGTGTGGGACAGCCGGCCGAGCTTCATGGCGGCGCCGTCCATGATGCCGGCGCCGCAGGGCCGGGCCGAGGTGGCGATGGCCGCCCCGCCGGCGGCCGTCGAGCATCCGCTCGGCGTCGCGCGCGGGCAGGTGGCGGCCACCTATATCGTCGCGGAGGCGGAGGACGGGCTCGTCCTCGTCGACCAGCATGCCGCGCACGAGCGGCTGGTGCTGGAGCGGATGCGCCGCGCGATGGCGGATGGCGGCGTCGCCAGCCAGGCGCTGCTGCTGCCCGAGGTGGTGGAGCTCGACGAGACGGGCTGCGACCGGCTGGAGACCCGGCTGGAGGAGCTGGCGGCGATGGGGTTGGAGCTCGATCGCTTCGGCCCGCGCGCGATGCTGGTCCGCGCCGTGCCGGCGATGCTGGGCCGCACTGACGTGCGCGGGCTCGTCACCGATCTCGCCGACGAGCTGGCCGCCTATGACGAGGCGCTGTCCCTGCGCGAGAAGCTGGACCACGTCGCCTCGACCATGGCCTGCCACGGCTCGGTGCGGGCGGGGCGCATCCTTTCGGTCGCCGAGATGAACGCGCTGCTGCGCGAGATGGAGGTCACGCCCCATTCCGGCCAGTGCAACCATGGCCGCCCGACCTGGGTGAAGCTGGGCCACACCGACATCGAGAAATTGTTCGGCCGGAAGTGAAAAGCCCCGCCCGCACGGGCGGACGGGGCTTCCCTACGCACGGGAGCGAAGGTGTTACGGGCTCGTCGACTTGCTGCCGCCGCCGCCGAGCGCGCCGGTCGCGGCGGCGACGCCGACGCCGGCGCCGGCCGCCGTGGCGATGCCGATCGCGACCAGCGCGACCGGCGCGATATCGGATCCCTTGCGCCTGGCGACGGAGCCGACGCGTGCACCCGCGGCCATTTGCGATACCGCGCCGGGCGACAATTTGGCGACAGACGGGCGGACCTGCGCGACGCCTGACTGCGCGACAAGCGCCGTGGCGGCCATCGCCGCCATCCACTTGGTCGATATCATCGGAAACTCCCTCGATTTGCGACGATGTGCTGCGCCGCGGAATCGAATTATCACGGCAACGAAATGGTCGGCAGGGCGTTTCGAGGCCATCTTGGAGGGAGATTCACACCTCCCTGCACCGAATTTCGCAAGGGGGGAATGAGCGGCCTGTTTTTGTTGGCAAAGAGGCGTCATCCGGCCGGTTTGGCGGATGAACCGGCGCTGACGAACGGGTTCAGTTTCGGGTCAAGGCGATGCCGTATAAAGGCATGGTCCAGGCAGTTCGGGAGACGATCGATGTTCAGGAAGTTCATGAGCGCCGCGGCCCTCGCCAGCATGGCCGTGGTCGGCGTGGCCGGCGTCGCCGCGCCCGCGCAGGCGCGCCACTGGCATGGCGGCGGCGGTGGCTGGGGCCATCATGGCGGCGGCTACTATGGCGGCCATCACGGTTATTA
>Ga0105237_10001896_pt1 | contig 26696 bp, 22 predicted proteins | sample KBSC24metaG_FD_81520 | JGI IMG/M metagenome (GOLD analysis project Ga0105237, IMG submission 81520) | Corn rhizosphere microbial communities from Kellogg Biological Station, Michigan, USA - KBS C2-4 metaG | ecosystem: Host-associated > Plants > Roots > Rhizosphere > Soil | place: Michigan, USA...
CGCCTTGATCGTCTTCGGGGGCGGCGGCAGCTCGACGTACAAGCTGGAATTCGCCGAAGGCGACCAGCTCGTCAGGGGTGACCAGGTGCAGGTCGGCGGCGTCCCCGTCGGCAGCGTCAAGGACATCGCGCTGACGCACGACTTCAAAGCGCTGGTCACGATCAGCGTCGACTCGTCGCTCGCGCCGCTGCACGCCGGCACCGTCGCGCAGGTCAGGGTGCCGTCGCTGTCGAGCGTCGCCAACCGCTACATCGCGCTCAGCCCCGGCCCGAACAACGCGCCGGCGCTGGCGTCGGGCACGAAGCTGCCGGCCAGCGCGACACGCGACGTAACCGACCTCGACCAGCTCTTCAACACGCTCGATCCGAAGACGCGCAAGGGCCTGCAGCAGTTCATTCAGGGTACGGCCGAACAGTACGTCGGCCAGGGCAAGTCGCTGCAGGGCGCCACCGAATACTTCGCGCCGTCGCTCGCTGCCACCGATCACTTCTTCGCCGAGCTCGCGCGCGACCAGTCGACGTTCACGAAGTTCCTCGTCGAAACGGCCAAGGCCGTGACGACGATCGGCGCGCGCAAGGAACAGCTCTCAGACCTCGTCGAAAACGCAAACTCGACGTTCACGGCGATCGGCTCCGAGCAGACGAGCCTGGCCAAGGGGCTCAAAGAACTGCCCGTCGCGCTGCGCCAGGGCAACCGCACGTTCGCCGACCTGCCGTCGACGTTCGGCGCCCTGAAAAAGCTCGTGAACGCCTCGAGGCCGACCGTTCAGCCCCTGAACAAGCTGTTCAGCAAGCTGCAGCCGCTGCTGACGACGGCCACGCCGGTCGTCAAGAACTTCGCGCTGTCGTTCAGCCGTCCCGGCGCCGGCAACGACCTGACGGACTTCGTCCGGGCGCTGCCGGCGCTCGCCGACGCGCTGGAAACGAGTACTCCGGCGGCCGTCACCTCGCTGCGGGAATCGGTGCCGATCACGGCCTTCTTCGGCCCCTACTCGCCCGATCTGCAAGGCACGCTGCGCGAGTTCGGCCAGACCGACGCCTACTACGACGCCAATGGCCATTACGCGCGCATCAGCCCGGTCTTCCCCGACTTCTCGCTCGACGGCAAAAACAACCTGACGCCGGCCAGCGCGTCGCAGGCGCTCGCGCCGCTGAAGACCGGCCAGCTGCGCCGCTGCCCGGGCGCGGCGACGCAGCCCGCCGCCGACGGCTCCTCGCCGTTTACCGACAACGAACTGCTCAGCTGCGATCCCTCGGAGACGCCGTAGATGAACCGGCGACGCAACACATCTCTGGCGGGCAGCCCGCTGCTGATCGGCGCGGTGACGACGCTGATCGTGGTCGTCGCCGTGTTCCTCTCCTACAACGCCAACAACGGGCTGCCGTTCGTGCCGACGTACAACATCAAAGTGGCGCTGCCGCAGGGCTCGGGGCTGCAGCCGTCCAACCAGGTGCGGATCGCCGGCACGCGCGTCGGCATCATCGGCTCGCTGACGCCGCATCAGGACCCCACGACCGGCAGGGTCACGGCGATCGCCAACCTGAAGCTGGAAAAGAGCGTCGAACCGCTGCCGAAGGACACGCGCGCGACGGTGCTGTCGGTTTCGGCGATCGGGCTGAAGTACCTGGAACTGGAAAGGGGCACGTCGTCGAAGACGATCAAAGCCGGCCAGGAGATCCCCGTGAGCCAGACTACCGAACCGGTCGACATCGATCAGCTGTTCAACATGTTCGATGAAAAAACGCGGACTGCCATCCAGCAGAACACGAACAACTTCGGCGACGGGCTGGCCGGGCGGGGGCTGGAAATCAATGACGCGCTCGCCACGCTCAAGCCGCTGGTCACGAACGCCATTCCCGTGCTGCACAACCTCGCCTCGCCGCAGACCTACCTGCGCGGGCTGTTCAAAGGTCTCGACCGCGCCGCTGAACAGGGGGCGCCGGTCGCCAATCAGCAGGCCGCCTTCTTCAGCGAGCAGGACACCTTCTTCAGGGCCTTTGCGAGCGTCGCGAAGTCGCTGGAAGAAGCGACCGAGGGCGGCCCGCCGGCGCTGGAACAGGCGATCTTCTCGCTGCCCTACGAGGCGCCGTTCACCGAAAAGAGCACTCAGTTCATGGCCCTGCTGCGACCGAGCGCGAAGGACCTGACGACGGTCGCCAAGCCGCTCGGCGACGCCATCGCCGCAGGCGCGGTCAACCTCAAGGCCGCGACCGTGCTGAACACGCGCCTGGCCGAGTCCTCGCAGGCGCTGCAGAAGTTCGCAAACAACCCAATCGTCACGGCTGGACTGGAAGACTTCACCCAGACGCTGCAGTACGGCAACCCGGTGCTCGCGGGCCTCGCCCCCGAGCAGGCATTCTGCAATTACCTGACGCTGACCTTCCGCAACGTCGCGAGCCTGCAGTCGGAGAACATCGGCGTCGGCGCGCTCGCACGCGCTGGCCTGGTGCTCTCCCCGAGCGGTCCCAACAACGAGGGCTTCCCCTCCTCGGCGCCGGCCAACGGCCCGTCGATCGAAAAAGCCTTCGTCGGCTCGAGCACGATCATCGACAACAACCACGTGCACGCCAACCCGTACCCCAACGTCGGTGGTCCGGGCCAGCCGCGCGTGTGCGAAGCCGCCAACGAGACCTACGAAAAAGGTAAGGCGGTGCTCGGCAACCTGCCCGCCGCCAGCGTCGCGAAGAACCGCGAAATCACCACGCGCGAACAGAACCTGTTCGGGCAGAAGTACTCCCCCGAACAGCTCAAGAACCTGGGCATCTCGACGGCCAAGCCGAAGACCACCTCGAAGACCTCCAAGGGGAAGAAGAAATGAGGCTTCCACGGTGGCGCCGCCACGACGAAATCCCGGTCGTCGAGCTCAACCGCACCAGCCCGATCCGCTTCGCGATCGTGTTCCTGCTGATCGTGATCGTCGCGGTGTACTTCGGCTTCACCAAGCGCATCCCGTTCAAACACGGGTTCCGCCTCAACGCGCAGTTCGCCAGCGCCGTCAACATCAAACCCAAGTCGCCGGTGCGCATCGCGGGCGTCAACGTGGGCGCGGTGACGCACATCAAGCGCCAGGGCTCGACCGGCCTGGTGAGCATGGAAATCGAACCGCGGGGGCTGCCGCTGCACGCCGACGCGACGGTGAAGATCCGTCCGCGCATCTTCCTCGAAGGCAACTGGTTCGTGGAACTGCAGCCGGGCAGCCCTTCGACCAAGACGCTTTCCTCCGGCGCGACGCTGCCGAGCACGCAGTCCTCGGACCCCGTGCAGCTCGACCAGGTGCTCGACGCGCTGAACACCGACACGCGCCGCAACCTGCAGGACTTCCTGATCGGCTATGGCGACGGCCTCACGCGCCAGCCGTCGAAGGCCGACGACGCCGAACAGGACCCGGAGGTGCGCGGCGTCAACGCGGCGCAGGCGCTGAACAAAACCTACGCGCGCGCGCCGGCCGCCGAGCGTGGAACCGCCGTGATCAACCAGGCGCTCGGAGGGACCGAACCGCAGGACCTCTCAAAGCTGGTGCTGAGCATCGGCAAAGTGACCTCCGCGCTGAACGTCCACGAGCAGCAGCTCGGGGAACTGATCGGCAACTTCAACATCTTCTTCCGCTCGTTCGCCAACCAGTCGTCGAGCTTGCGCGCGGCTGTCGCGGTGCTGCCGAGCTCGCTGCGCAACATCAACAACGGGCTGCGCGAGCTGGACCTGGCGTTCCCGGCGACCAAGCGGTTTGCCACCGACATCCTGCCGGGCGTGAAAAACACCCCGCGGACGGTCACGGCGACTCTGCCTTGGATCGAGCAGGTCGAAGCGTCGCTGGCGCCCAACGAGCTCGGCGGGGTGGCCAAGGGCCTGGTGGCGGCGACGCCGCAGCTCGCCCAGCTGACCAACGAACAGACGCCCTTCTACAAGCAGACCGAACTGTTCAACAAGTGCCTGACCAACGTCCTCTACCCGGCCGGCAACACCAAGCTGCAGGACGGCGTGGCGACGAGCGGCGTGGAGGACTACAAGGAGTTCTGGTACGGGCTGACCGGGCTTGCGGGCATCGGCCAGAGCTTCGACGGCAACGGCACGATGACCCACTTCCTGCTCGGTAGCGGCGGGCCGACGGTGCGCTCGCAGCAGACCTCGGTGCAGGGTACGAGCATCAAAGGCCTGAAGCTGCTGGCGCACGCCTCGCTGCAGCCGCAGGGCACACACCCGGCCTTCCCGGCCAAAGAGCCCGAATACAAGCCGCTCGTGCCCTGCTACAAGCAGGCGGTCCCCGACTTCAACGGTCCGCTCTCGCAGGGCCCCGCTGACGGGAACGGATGATGGCGCCGACCGAGCACACGCACAAACACGAGGGCGGGCTGACCGTCCGCGACCAGATCGAGCGCTATCGCACGGCGTTCATCTCGGTCGTCGTGATGGTCGTGATCGCGGCCGCGGTCGGCGGCTACATCCTCGCGCACGAGAACCTCAAGCTTCCCGGCTGGGTGCCCGTGTTCGGGCGCGACTACTACACGCTGAAGGCCGATATCCAGACGGCGCAGGCGGTGACGCCGGGGCAGGGCCAGGCCGTGACGATCGCCGGAGCGAAGATCGGCGAAGTGGCGAGCGTCGACCTGCACCGCGGCGTCGCCACGGTGACGATGAAAATCACGCCGAAATACGCGCGCATCTACCGCAACGCGACGATGCTGCTGCGGCCCAAGACGCAGCTGCAGGACATCACCGTGGAGGTCGACCCCGGCACGCCGTCGGCCGGAAAGCTGCCCAGCGGCGCGACGCTGCCGCTGTCGCAGACCGCTCCCAACGTCAACTTCGACGAATTCCTCTCCTCGCTGGACGCCGAAACGCGCGCCTATCTGCAGGAGCTGCTGGCCGGCGCGGGCGGGGCGTTCAAGAACAACGGAAAGGCCTTCTCGGCGACGCTCAAGCGCTTCGATCCGACCGCACGCGAGCTTCAGGAGATCTCCTCGCAGCTGGAACGGCGCCACGCCAACACCGCGCGCGCGATCCACAACTTCCGGCTGCTGACGGAAGCGCTTGGCGGCAAGGACAAGGAGCTGGCGCAGCTCGTCGACGCCTCCAACGCCGTCTTCCAGACGTTCGCCAAAGAGGACAAGGCAGTCGAACAGACGGTCGCGCTGCTGCCGGGCGCCCTGCGCAAGACGAGGACCGGCCTGGGCAAGCTGGCGACGGCCGCTCACGTGCTCGGCCCGACGCTGCGCGAGCTGCAGCCGTTCGCGAGCGCGCTTGGACCTGCCAACGACGCGACGCGCAAGCTGGCGATCGAAACGACGCCGATCATCAAGAACGAGATCCGCCCCTTCGCGCGGGAAATCCTGCCGACGGTCAACCAGATCGCGCCCGACACCAAGGAGATCTCGGAATCGTTCCCCAAGCTGGCCACGACCTTCTCGGTGTTCAACGAATTCTTCAACGAGCTCGCCAACAACCCGGGTAAGAGCCAGGGCGGCTTCCTGTTCTTCCTGGACTGGGCCAACCACAACCTCAACAGCGTGCTCAGCTCGGCCGACGCGCATGGCATCCTCGGACGCACGCTCGTCTACTTCAACTGCGAAGTCGCCCCGCTGCTGAAAGGCGTCGCCGAAGTCAACCCCAACGTGAACCTGCTGGTCGGCCTGCTCAACCCGCCGACGAAGGCCGACTGTCAGAGCCAGGGCATCCTCAAAGGCGCAAGTGGGGTCCACAAGGTGGCGCCGCCGAAGGCGCCGGGCGCCGGCGTGCTCTCGGGCCTGGCCCCGGCCTTCGGCAGGGTTGCGAGCAAGCCCAAGGCCGGCGGTAAAGCCAAGGCGGCCGGCAAAGCGAAGGCCGCTGCGCGAGGGGGTGCTCGCTAGATGCAAAAGCGCGCGCCGACGCTCGGCAACATGATCGTGATCGTGCTGTTCGTGCTCAGCTGCTTCGGGCTGCTGCTGTTTTTGTGGGAGTCCTTCGGCGGGCCGCTGCCGCTGAAGCCGAAGGGCTACCGCATGACGGTCGCCTTCCCCAAGTCGCTGGCGCTCGCCGAACAGTCGGAAGTGCGCATCAGCGGCGTGAACATAGGGCGCGTGGTCGCGCTGAAACACGGCGACGGCGGCCGCACGCGCGCGGAACTCGAAATCAACGAGAAATACGCGCCCATCCGCGCGAACATGCACGCGATCCTGCGCCAGAAGACACTGCTGGGCGAGACCTACGTGCAGCTGATTCCCCAGGGCGGTGGACACTCCGGGCCCTTCGTGCCCGACAACGGCCAGCTCGCCGACGCGCAGGTGGAACCGTCGGTGACGCTCGACGGCATCCTCTCCGCGTTCGACGCGAAGACGCGACGCTCCTTCCAGATCTGGCAGCAGTCGCTGGCCGAAGGCATCAACGGGCGCGGCGAACAGATCAACGCGGGCTTCTCCACGCTCGATCCCTTCGTGCAGCACGCCAACACGCTCGTCGGCCTGCTCGCTTCGCAGGAAGGCGCCGTGCGCGCGCTCGTGAAGAACACGGGCGTCGTGTTCAACGCGCTGGGCAGCCGCGACCGCCAGCTCGAAGGGCTGATCGTCAACGGCGAGCACACCTTCCACGCGCTGGCCGAAGGAAGCCAGGCCTTCGCGGGCGCCTTCCGCGCGCTGCCGGAGTTCGAGAAGCGCTCGCGTGTGGCGCTCAAAGAACTCGACCGCTTCGCCACGGACGCCAGCCCGTTCCTCGACGAATTCCGCCCCGTCGAGCGCAAGCTCACCAAGGTGCTCGACGCGGCCAAGCCGTTCGCGCCGCAGTTCGACAGCTTCCTGACCTCGCTGGGCCCGCTGACGACCGCGGCCAAGAAGGGCCTGCCCGACGTCGGCAAGACGCTCGACTTCACGACCACGCAGCTCGAAGCCATCCGGCCCGTGCTGCACAACCTCGATCCGTTCCTGCAGAACCTCGGCGAATACGTGCCGGAGCTGCAGGCCTTCTTCGCCAACTTCACCGCGGCGACGCAGGCGCACGGACTGAACACGAACACACCGGGCGGGCCGCAGCAGCACTACCTGCGCTCGATGCAGGTGCTCAGCCCCGAGAGCCTGGCGGTCTACCCGCAGCGCATCGGCACCGACCGCTCCAACCCGTACTTCAAGCCCGGCGCCTTCCGCGCGCTGGGCAACGGCGGCCTGCAGGTGTTCAGCAACAGCAACTGCTCGAACCCGGTCCCCTCGGTCAGCGGCCCGGCCAACGCAACGATCTCGCAGAGCCTGATCGAACAGATCATCCAGTTCAAGGTCGCCAACGCGCCGGAAACGCCGAACTCGATCGCCGCTCCCGGCTGCAACCAGCAGAGCCCGTTCACGTTCAACGGGCAGACCAGCCAGTTCCCGCACGTCGTCTACGGTGGCAAATGATGAGCGACGAGCACGACTACCAGTGGCACACGGCCGATCTCGACCTCTCGGGCGACCCGTCGCAGGGCGATTGGTCGATCCGCTGCACCGACGTGCACAAGCGCCTGGGGGGCGTGTCGGTGCTCAACGGCCTCACCGTGGCGATCCCCGACAACACGATCACCGTCGTGCTCGGTCCCTCCGGGACGGGCAAGAGCGTGCTGATCAAGCACCTGATTGGGCTGATGTTCCCCGACTCCGGCGACGTCGTCGTGCATGGGGAATCGGTGCCCAAGCTGACGATGCCCAAGCTGCTGGCGCTGCGCCAGCGGATCGGCGTGCTGTTCCAGGACGGCGCGCTGTTCGGGTCGATGTCGGTATTCGACAACGTCGCCTTTCCGCTGCGCCAGCACACCGACCAGAGCGAGGCGCAGATCGCCAAGGTGGTCACCGAGCGGCTCACCGACGTCGGGCTCGCCGACGCGATGGACGACGCGCCCTCGCAGCTCTCCGGCGGCATGCGCAAGCGCGCCGGCTTCGCGCGCGCGCTCGTGATGGAACCCGACGTGGTGATCTTCGACGAGCCCGACTCGGGCCTTGACCCGGTGCGCACGGCGCTGCTGTGCGAACTGATCCAGGAGATGCACTCGATCCACGGCGGCACGTACATCGTCGTCACGCACAACATCGCCTCGGCGCGGCAGATCGGCGAATACATCGCGGTCCTGTGGAAGGGGCGGATCGTCGAAGCGGGCGACGCCGAGCGGATGTTCTCCTCGGAGAACGCCTTCGTGCGCCAGTTCCTCAGCGGCTCCGCCGAGGGACCGCTGACGATGGACTGACGACTCAGCGGCATCCGTCCCCGACCTATGCGAACATACGTTCGTATGGTCGTGTGCGTCCACCTCCCCCGCTTCGAGCTGGTGCTCGCCGCCGGAGGGGCGCAGGCGCTCGTCGGGCGGGCGCTGGCGATCGCGCCGCCCGTCGGGTCCGAACAGCGCCTGGGGGAAGTCTCCGGCGCCGCCGAAGCGCATGGTGTGCGCAGGGGGATGGCGCTCGGCGAGGCGCTTGCGCGCTGCCCCGACCTGGAGCTCGTGCCCGCCGACCCGGTGGGCGCGGACGAGGCTTGGGAGTCGCTGCTGGGAGCGCTGGAGTCGATCGGCGCTGCCGTCGAGCCGGCGCGCCCCGGCCTGACCTACTTCGACACGGACCCTCTGCGCTCGCTGCACGGGTCCGACGCCGCCGTGCTCGCCGCCGCGCAGCGCGCCGTCGGGCCGTCGGGGGACGCTGTGGCCGGGAGGGCCCCGGGCCTGGCGGGCCGGTCCGCCGACCGACCTCTGCTTGGCGGCGGCGACCGCCATGCGCGCATGGGGGCGGGGCCGACGCGCTTCTGCTCGCTGGCGGCGGCCTTGGCGGTGCGCTCGCGCAGGGCGCTCGTGCTCGACGGCTCCGAGGCGCTGCGCTGGCTGGCCGGGCGCCCAATCGAACTGCTCGGCTATCGCGCGCAGACCGAGGAGCTGCTCGAACCGCTCCAGCGCCTGGGCGTGCGCACGCTGGGCGAGCTGGCGCGCCTGGGGCGCGACGAGCTCGCCGACCGCTTCGGCGCTGCGGGAGTGCTTGCGCATCGCCTGGCGCGGGCCGAGGACACCCCGCTGCGCCCGCGCCGGGAGCGGGAGCGCATGCAGGAGACGATGGATGTCGGCGACGCCAGCTCCGGTCTGGCGATCGAGCGAGTGCTCGGCGTGCTGGTGGACCGCCTGCTGGCGCGCAGCGACCGCCGGGGACGCACGCTGCGCGCGGTGACGCTCTCCGCGCGGCTGCTGTCGGGAGGCGGCTGGCGCGAGCAGGTGGTCTTTCGCCAGCCGCTGTCCGATCGCGACCGCATCTCGCTGGCGCTGTCGCTGCGCCTGCTGCTGCTCCCCGCGCCGGCTGCGTCGCTGGGGCTGGCCGTCGAGCGCTTCGGACCTCCGGCGGGCGAGCAGCGGGCATTGCTGGACGAGGGCCATGCCGCACGCGCCGCGCGCCTGCGCGAGGCCGTCGCCCAGGTGCGCGCGGTGGCCGGGGAGGATGCGGCGATGCGTGTCGTCTGCGTGGACCCGGACTCGCGCGTGCCCGAGCGCCGTGTAGTGCTGACGCCGCTGCCGGGCTGATGTCGGCAGCTGCGAAGGTCATGTCTGAAGCGCCCGTGGCGCGGACCCGGCTGAACCTTCCACGCCCGGCGCGCGTGCGTGTCGGAGAGGGGGGCGTCCCGCTGCAGGTGGACGGGCGGGCGATCGAGCTGGTGCGGGAGTCCTGGCTGGTGGAGGATCGCTGGTGGACGGCGCGGCCGCTGCGACGCCGCTACTGGGAGGTGGTTACGACGAACGGGCGCAACCTGGTCGTCTTTCACGATCTGGGAGCGGGGCGCGGGCGCGCGGGCGGTTGGTTCGCGCAGGGGTCCTGAGATGGGCCTGCGAGGACGCGGAGAGCCGAGATGACGCCCACGCCGCCGTATGTGGAGCTGCACTGCCATTCGGCCTACTCGTTCCTGGACGGGGCCTCGCTGCCCGACGAGCTGGCGCACAGCGCGCGCGAGCTCGGCCATCGCGCGCTGGCGCTGACCGACCACAACTCGGTCAGCGGCTCGATGGAGCTGGCGCAGGCCGGCGCCGACCACGGCGTGCGCGCGATCCACGGCGCGGAGATCGACCTGACCCCGGCCTCCGGCCGCGGTGTCCCGGCCTCTGACCGCGGCACCTGCGGCCGTCACATCACGCTGCTCGTGCGCGACGAGCGCGGCTGGCGCAACCTCTGCCGGATCGTCACGCTGGCGCACGCGCACACCCGCGACGGGTCCGGCCGCCGTGTGCTGGGCGAGCCGTCGGTCGATCTGCAGGCGGTGCTCGACCACGCCGAGGGCCTGGTCTGCCTGACCGGCTGCGCCGGGCGCTCGGCGATCGGCGAGGGCGTCGCAGACGAGCCGACCGCGCGGCGGCTGCTCGACGCGTTCGGCACGGAGGGCCTGCGCGTGGAGCTGCAGCGTCCCTATGCCCGCCACGATCGCGCGCGCAATCGCGCGTTCGCGGCGTTCGCCCGGCGGCTGGGGGTGGCGTGCGTGGCGACCGGCAACGTGCACGCGCACGCGCGCTGCCGCGCCGAGCTGCAAGACGCGTTCGTGGCGCTGCGCAATCACACGACGCTCGACGCCTCCGAGCCGCTGCGGCGCGGCAACTTCAGCCACGTGATGACGACGCCGCAGGCGATGGCCAGCCGCTTCGTCGACCACCCCGATGCGGTCGCCGAGACGCTGGCGCTCGCCGAGCGGCTGACCTTCAACCTCGACCGGGACCTCGGCTACCGCTACCCGGGCGCCGAGGACTCAGGCGCCGAGCGCAAGCTGGCGGAGCTGTGCGCGGCGCGGCTGCAGGAGCGCTATGCGGCGGCGTCGGCGGTCCACGACGAGGCGCAGGCACGACTCACGCAGGAGCTGAACGTGATCGGCAAGCTGGGACTGGCGGGCTTCTTTTTGCTGCACCACGAGATGCTCGAGCTCTCACGCGAGGTCGCCGTGGAGGTGCGCGGCCCGGATTCGGTGCGCGCACTGCTGGCGCCGGGTCGCGGGCGCGGCTCCTCGGTCTCCTCGCTGGTCTGCTACCTGATCGGCCTCTCGCACATCGACCCGCTCGCCAGCGGGCTGACGCTCGGGCGCTTTTTGCACGAGGACCTGCGCGGGCTGCCCGACATCGACCTCGACTTCCCGCGCGACATTCGCGCCGTGCTGATACCGCGCGTCACGAGCGCTTCGGACACGAGCACACGGCGTTGGTCGCCGCCTTTCCGACCTTCCGCGCGCGCGGCGCGATCCGTGAGCTGGGCAAGGCGCTCGGGCTGCCGGCCGGCGAGATCGAGCGCATGGCGCGCGGCGCCGAGCGATACGGATCGGGCGCCGAGCACGACCTGGCCACCGGCGCCGGGGTGGACGGTCGGGGCGCGGGGCGCGTCGAGAACCCGGACGACGAAGCCCGCCCGGGCGGCGCGACGGCTCCATCCGAGCGCTGGCGCTGGCTGGCGCGGCTGGTCGAGGAGGCATACGGCCTGCCGCGCCACCTCTCCCAACACTCGGGCGGGATGATCGTCGCGACGCGGCCGCTGATCGACTGCTGCCCGGTCGTGCCGGCGGCGATGGAGGGCCGGCAGATGGTGCAGTGGGACAAGGACTCCTGCTCGGACGCCGGCTTTCTGAAGATCGACCTGCTCGGGCTTGGGATGCTCTCGGCGGTCGAGCGCTGCGTGGAGACGATCGCGCGCGTGCGCGGCGAACGCGTCGACCTGTCGCGGATCGACTTCGACGACAAGCCGACCTTCGCGGCGATCCGCCAGGCGGACACGGTGGGCGTCTTTCAGATCGAGAGCCGCGCGCAGATGCAGTCGCTGCTGCGCACGCGACCGGAGAGCCTGGACGACCTGACGGTGCAGGTGGCGATCATCCGCCCGGGCCCGATCCAGGGCGGCGCGATCAATCCGTACATCGAGCGGCGCAGGCGCCTGCGCGAGGACCCCGGCTACCAGGTCCCCTACGAGCATCCGGCGCTGGAGCCGGTGCTGAGGGACACGCTCGGCACGATCATCTTCCAGGACCAGGTGATGGAAGTGGCCGAAGCCCTCGCCGGCTTCACACCCGGCGAGGCGGACGGGCTGCGCCGCGCGATGAGTCGCAAGCGCTCGCAGGAGCTGTTGCAGCGCCACCGCGAGCGCTTCGTCGAGGGCGCCGTGCGTCACGGTGGGGCCGAGCGCGCGACGGCGGAGCGCGTGTGGCGGATGGTCGAGGGCTTCGCCGGCTTCGGCTTCCCCAAGGCGCACAGTGCGGCCTTCGGCCTGCTGGCCTATCAGTCGACGTGGCTGCGCGTGCACTACGGAGCGGAGTTCCTGTGCGCGCTGCTCAACGAGCAGCCGATGGGCTTCTATGCTCCGGACAGCCTCGTGCACGAGGCCGAGCATCGCAAGATCGCGATCCTGCGCCTCGACGTGAACGCCTCGGAGGTGGAGTGCACCGTGCAGGGCGGCGGCGTGCGCCTCGGCCTGGGCTACATCAAGGACGTGCCAAGCTCGGAGATGCACGAGCTGGTCGCCGAGCGCGAGCGAAACGGACCGTTCGCCAGCCTCGGCGAACTGGCCGGACGCGTCGGCGCGCGGCGCAGGACGCTCGAGCAGCTCGCCTGGTCGGGCGCGTGCGACGAGATCATCGGCGAGACGGGCAGGCGCTCGGCGCTGTGGCAGCTGGGGATCGCCGCGCCGGGCCGCGGCGCCGGCGAGGGCACGCAGCTGGCGCTGGCGCTGGAGCTGCCGCAGGCTCCACGCCTGCGCTCGCTGGGGCGCTGGCAGCGGCTGATCGCCGACTACGCCACGAGCGGGGTGACGGTCGGCGATCACGCGATGGCGATCCTGCGCGGGCGCTTGAACGTGCCGATGCTCGCGACCAGCGCGCAGCTCGCGCGCCTGCCGAGCGGCGGCGCGGTGGCGATGGCCGGGCTGGTGATCGCCCGCCAGCGTCCCGGCACGGCGAACGGGACGATGTTCTTGCTGTTCGAGGACGAGTGGGGGACGGTCAACCTGGTCGTGCCCAAGGCGGTGTACGAGCGCCATCGCTACCTCGCGCGCGCCGAGCCGCTGCTGCTGGCGCGCGGACGCGTGGAGCGCTCGGAAGGGGTGGTGAACCTGATCGTGCGCGAGCTGGCCGCGCTGGAGCGCTTCGTCTCGGGCGGCGTCGAGGGCGCCGAGCGCGAGGCGCAGGGCGCGCGCGTGCACCAGCTGCCTGCGCCTGCGGTGCAGTCAGACCAGGAAGACGAGGCGGCCGAAGTCGGCTCGAGCATGCGTGCGGTGGCTCCGCCGATCCAGAGCTTTGCGATGGGCAGGCGGCGCTAGATCGCGAAGGCGGCTGCCCCTGGCACGCTCCGTGCGTCGCCGGCGAGGCTGCGCCAGCGCAGGTGAGACGCGCAGGCGCCCGGACGACCGCGCCGCGCGATCGGACGCGCGACGCGGATCGACCTCGGGATGGTGCGGTCAGGCGTGCAGCAGGCGCCGCCGCTGGGTGTCCTCGGCGTCGCTGACCGCCCAGGCGAGCCGCTCGATCAACTGCTCGGCAGCGTGGTCGTCGCACAGGTGCACCGAGTCGACGCGCTCGTCCAGCAGGACGGGTGGTTCGTCGCGTCGGTCGGTCGGGTCGGTCGTGACGATGATTCTGGGCATAACTCCCTCCTCAGGGCTCGGGGTCATGTCCTCCCACCGACAGTGTTGCGCGTTCAGCCTGAAGGCGGGCTTAAATTTTGTGTCCGAGCGTGGATCGCAGGCGGGCGTGGGCCGGCGACGGCTACTCTGAGCGAATCGCACGTCTCGGCTACACCGATCTGGACGTCTTCGGGCTGTGCCTCGGCGGCAACGTCTTCGGCTGGACGCTCGACGAAGAGAGATCGTTCGCCGTGCTCGACGCCTACGTGGCGGCGGGCGGCAACTTCATCGACACGGCCGACTCATACGGTCGTCGCGGCCCCGGCGGAGCGGGCGAGTCCGAGCGGATCATCGGTCGCTGGATGGCCGCGCGCGGCAATCGAGACCAGCTGGTCATCGCGACGAAGGTCGGCTCGTCGCCCGAGCTGCCGGGCCTGTCGCAGTCGACCGTCCGCAAGGGCGCCGAAGCCTCGCTGGCGCGTCTGGGCATCGATCGCATCGACCTGTACTACGCCCACAAGGACGACCCGCAGACGCCGCTGGAGCAGACGCTCGCGGCGTTCGGCGCGCTGATCGAGGACGGGCTGATCGCTCACGCGGCGGCCTCCAACTACAGCGCCGCGCGACTGGACGAGGCGCTGCGCATCGGCCAGCGCGACGGGATGGCTTCCTACGTGGCCCTGCAACCGCACTACAACCTCATGGAGCGCGAGAACTACGAGCGCGAGCTGGCGCCATTGTGCCGGCGCCACGGACTGGCGTGCATGCCCTACTTCGCCCTGGCGCAGGGCTTTCTCACGGGCAAGTACCGCGCCGACGGCGAGCAGGTCGACAGCCCGCGCGCGGCGGGCGTGCGGGAGAACTACTTCAACGAGCGTGGCTTTGCGGTGCTCGACGCGCTGGACGCGATCGCCGCGTCACACGACGCGGCGGTGGCGACAGTGGCGCTGGCGTGGCTGCGCGAGCGGCCGACAGTGCTCGCGCCGATCGCCAGCGCGACGTCGCCGCAGCAGCTGGTGGATCTGATGGCCTCCGCGCGGCTGACGCTTACCGACGCCGAGCGCGAGCGCCTGGACGGCGCGTCAGCCTGACGTCCTCGCGGCGAAGCTCAGACTGTTGCCGTCCGGATCGGCGACCGTGACGCCATCGTGCGCCTGCGCGTTCGCGTCGCTCGCCGGCTGAGCCGCCGCGGGAGCTGCGCCGGCGATTCGCCGGCGCAGGGCGTCGAGCTCGTCGTCGCCGGCGAGCTCGAAGTCGATCTCGTGCAGGTGCGGTGCGGTGTCCGGAGGTGGGCTGGCGCCGGCGCTCTGCCATGAGTTCAAGCCGATGTGGTGGTGGTAGCCGCCGGCCGAGACGAACGCCGCGGAGGGCAGCTGCGCCTGCTCCTCGAAGCCGAGCGCTTGGCGATAGAAGGCGTCGGCGCGCGGCACGTCTGCGACCTTCAGGTGGACATGGCCGATGCCCGTCCCGGGCGCGACCGCGTCGCCGGGCTCACCGGGCGACTGCGCCATCAGATCGTCGACGTCCAGAGGCAGCGTGAACAGGCGCACGCCCTGTCCGTGCTGCGGGTGCGGCCACTGCTCGCGCGGGCGATCGGCGTAGATCTCGATGCCCAGCCCGTCGGGATCGCTCAGGTACAGCGCCTCGGAGACGCCGTGGTCGGATGCGCCGGAGATCGGCCAGCGCTGGCGCGCGACGCGCCGCACGGTGTCGGCGAGCGCGGCGCGCGACGGGTGCAGCCAGGCGACGTGGAACAGGCCGGTCGTGTGCGGCGACAGCGGCGTCGGCTGGTCGATCGCGCTCAGGCGCAGCGCCGGGCGCCGGGCGTCGGGGCCGAGCAGCGCGCTGTCCTGCTCGCGCGAGATCAACGGCAGGCCGAGCACCTGCTCGTAGAAGGCCGTGCTGCGATCCAGGTCGCCGACGTCCAGGCGCACCGAGGCGATGCGCAGCGACGGGTCGATCGTGCCGGCCGCCTGCATACCACCAGGCTAGCGCTGGACGGATAAGCTCGCGACATGAACCTGCGCAGGCTGGGCGACAGCGACCTGGAGGTCTCGGAGATCAGCCTCGGCTCGTGGCTGACGTACTCCGGCGGAGTCGAGCGCGAGCAGGCGCGCGCGTGCGTGCAGGCGGCGTTCGACGTGGGCATCAACTTCATCGACACGGCCAACGTGTACGGGCAGGGCGCCGCCGAGGAGGTGCTGGGCGAGGTGCTGGCGGGACGCGAGCGCTCCTCCTACGTGCTGGCCACGAAGGTCTACTTCCCGATGTCCGCAAGCGATCGCGGCCTGTCGGCGCAGCAGATCCACAAGCAGATGGACGCGTCGCTGAAGCGCCTGCGCACCGACTACGTCGACCTGTACCAGTGCCACCGCTACGACGACGACACGCCGCTGCAGGAGACGATGGCGGCGCTGACGGAGGTCGTGCGTGAAGGCAAGGCGCGCTACATCGGCTTCAGCGAGTGGCCCGTGCCGCGCGTCGAGGAGTCGCTGGCGCTGCCGGGCGTCGAGCGGTGGGTCTCCAGCCAGCCGCAGTACTCGATGCTCTGGCGCAGGCCCGAGGCCGAGCTGATCGCGCTGTGCGAACGCGAGCGCATCTCCCAGATCGTCTGGTCGCCGCTCGGGCAGGGCGTGCTCACCGGCAAGTACAAGCCCGGACAGCCGCCGCCGGCGGACTCGCGCGCGGCCAGCGAGAGCATGAGCGGCTTCATCGACCGGCTGATCGCGCCGCCCGTGCTCGAGGCCGTGCAGCGCCTGGCGCCGATCGCCGACGCGGCCGGCCTGACGCTGCCCCAGCTGGCGCTTGCGTGGGTGCTGCGCCAGCCCAACGTCGCCTCGGCGATCGTCGGCGCGACGCGCCCCGAGCAGGTGCGCGCCAACGCCTCCGCGTCGGGCATCGAGCTGGGCGCCGACACGCTGGCGGCGATCGACGCGGCGCTCGCCGACGTCATCGTGCGCTGAGCGACGCGCCGCCGCTCAGCGCGCCTGCACGACGAGCGTCTGAAACGCGCGCCCGAGCGGGCCCGTCTCGTCGTGCAGCACGCTCTCGGCGGTCGCCGTGCCGCCGTCCTGCAGCAGCGTGCGCGCGTCGAGCCCGATCCACTCGCCGCGCGGCGCGCGCTGCAGGTGGATCGTCAGGTCGGCGTTGATGAACACGAAGCGATCGAACGCCAGCGCCGCGCTGACGCCGTTGCCGAAGTCGGCCGTCGCCGTGAGGCGGGCCAGCGGCGACGGCGCCTCGCCGGGCAGCAGCGGATGGCGCAGGCGCATCCACACGCGCCCCGGGCCGAGCTCCCTGGGGTCGCTCAGCCAGCGCATCTCCATGGCCGTGCCGGCGAAGCTCGCGTCCTTGCCTCCGTCCAGCGCGAAGCGGATCGGCTGGCCGTCGGCGGGCGGCGCGAGCGGCGCGCCGAGGTCGCGCGACGTGCGCGGCGCTGCAGCGGCGGCGTCCTGGGGCACTGCCGTGACGCGCAGCGCGCTGGCGCGCACGATCGTCTCCTCGCCGGCCAGCAGCTCGCCGGCCAGCTCCTGCACCCGCCGCCCCGGGCGCACGATGCGCGTGGCGAGCGTCAACGGCTCCAGCGGAATCGGGCGCAGGAACTCGAAGGACAGGCGACCGATGCGCAGCTCGGCGCCGGGCTGCATACGCTCGAAGGCGGACACGATCAACGCCGCGGGCGCGCCTCCGTGCAGCGCGCGCGGGTCCCATGGCCCGCGCGCCTGCTCGGTCGGCACGAAGCGATCGCGACCCGGCCGTCGCGGAGCGTCGGCGATGAAGATGCTGTCGGCCATCGCGCCTCTTTCAGTCGGGCATGCGCGAGATGAAGTCGCGCAGCTGCTGGGGGTCGCGCAGCGGCGGCCCGTGGCCGAAGCAGACGAGCTCGGGCTCCAGCGCCGCGAGCCGGCGCGCCGACTGGCGGTTGCGCGCCGGGTCGGGCGTGAACATCGTCGGCGGCTCCTGCAGCCCGCGGATGCCCGTCAGCAGGTTCATGCCGTTGAGCACGTCGCCGAGGATCAGCACGCGATCGGACTCGCGCCAGTAGGCGACGTGGCCGATCGAGTGGCCGGGAACCTCCAGCACGGTGAACCCGGCGACCTCGTCGCCCTCCTTCAGCGGCCGCGCGACGGGATGCGGCGGGCCCGTCCAGAAGCGCTCCTGAAAGCGGTTCAGCCAGCCGGGCGCCTGGCTGTTTTTGATCGCGCCAGGCGTCTGCATGGCGGCCACGTCGTCGCGCCCGCACCACAGCGGGATGCCGAGCTTTTCGCATACGGCGTGGCTTGCGCCCTGGTGGTCGGGGTGCGCGTGCGTCAGCGCGTGCGCATTCACCGGACGCCCGCGGATCTGGTGCAGGATGCGTCGCTCGGCCTGGCGCGTGCCGGCGTCGATCAGCACGTCTTGGGCCAAGTAGACGTTGATCGCGTTCGGCGGAAAGCCGCGCAGCAGGTAGAGGTCGTCGGCGAGCTGCTTCATCTGCGCTCCTGTCGCTGGCCGGTCACGTGCGCGACTGCTCCCAGGAGAAGCCGCGCACGGCGAAGAACAGGCCGAAGACGCCCCACAGCGCGATCACGGCGAGCGCGTCCAGGTGATCGCCGAGGCCCGAGCCGGTGACGATCGCGCCGTACAGCCCGTCGATCAGCGGCTTCAGCGGCAGCGCTTCGGCGATCTGGCGCAGGAAGCCGGGCGCGCCGGCGGAGTCGAAGACGTAGAAGGAGATGAACACGACGGGCAGGAACACGGCGTTGACGTAGGCTGCCGTCGACTCGAAGTTGGGGATGGCGTGGGCGAAGGCGACGCCGAGCGCGGTCAGGCAGACGACGCCGACGAGCACGAAGACGATCAGCTCGGCCCAGTCGCGCGGCCAGCCGATGCCGAAGATCAGCTTGCCGGCGAGCACCACGATGGCGATCTGCAGGGCGGTGTTCGTGACGGCGTTGGCGGCGACGCCGCCGAAGTAGGAGCCGGTCGGCAGCGGCGTGCCGCGGATACGCTTGAGCACGCCGCGCTCGCGCAGGAAGACGACGTTGTAGGCGAGCGCCGTGAACGTCGTCGACATCACGCTCATGGCGGCGATCGCCGGGATCAGCCGGTTGAGCTCGTGCTGGTTGCCCGCGAGGATCGCGCCGCCGCCGCCGAGGAACAGCAGCGGCAGCAGGAAGTTGAAGAAGGCTGCGCTGGGGTTGCGCCAGAACATGCGCCGCTCCAGGCGGTACTGGCGCCAGCCGAGCGCGACCGGGCCGTCGCCGGTGAGCGCGTCAGCCATCGCCGGCCTCCCCGACCGCCGCGCGCTTGGCGGCCGCGGGCGCCGCGTCGGCGTCGGCGGTCAGCTCCAGGTAGACGTCCTCGAGCGTCGGGCGCCCGACGCTCAGCTCCTCCAGCTTCTCGCCGCGCGCGAGCGCAGCGGCGGTCAGCTCGGCCAGCAGCGCCGTCGGGTCGTCGGTCTGTCGCTCGACGAAGCGGCCGTCGCGGTCGCGGTAGGCGATCCGGTAATGCGAAGCGCCGACGCCCAGCTCGCGCGGCGGGCCGATCGCCAGGATGCGCCCATCCTTGACGATCGCCACGCGGTCGGCCAGCTCCTGCGCCTCGTCGAGGTAGTGCGTCGTCAGCAGGATCGTCTTGCCCAGGTCGCGCAGCTTGCGCACGGTCTCCCAGGCGCTTCGTCGCGCCTCGGGATCGAAGCCCGTCGTGGGCTCGTCGAGGAAGATCAGCTCGGGGTCGCCGACGAGCGCCAGCGCGAAGTCCAGGCGACGCAGCTGCCCGCCGGAGAGCCTGCGGCTGCGCACGTCGGCCTTCTCCTGCAGGCCGGCGAGCGCAAGCACTTCCTCGACGTCGCGCGGCTTGGGATAGAAGCCGGCCCAATGGCGCAGCGCCTCGCGCGGGGTGATGTGGCCGTAGATGCCGCCCGACTGAAGCACGATGCCGATGCGCCGGCGCAGCGCGCGGCTGCGCTTCTCGGGATCCTGCCCCAGCACCGACACCTCGCCGCCGCTGCGCGCGCGATAGCCCTCGAGGATCTCCACGGTCGTCGTCTTGCCGGCGCCGTTGGGTCCGAGCAGGCCGAAGACCTCGCCGCGGCGCACGCTGATGTCGATGCCGCGGACCGCCTCGAAGTCGCCGTAGCGCTTGCTCAGGGCATGTACTTCGATGGCCGGGGTCGCCTCGCTCACGGAGTCCTAATCATCCCAGCCGCGACGCGCGCGGGCGCGCAGGGCTGCGGGGAGCGCGGCTGCGGCGCGCGCGGCGCGACCGGCCCGCGTCGCTGACGGCCGCCGCGCGCGCCGCTACCAGTGCACGCCGCGCGTCAGCGTCGCCATGGCGATCTGCTCGAAGGAGGCCTTCTCCTCTTCGTTCTTCTGGCCCTTGGACGCGGCCGAGTCGGGGAACACGCGGTAGGCCAGGTGCAGCAGGCGGTCGACGGTCTTGGGCGACAGCGCGTAGGCGATCTCGCCGACGGTGCCCAGGCGCGTGCCCATGTGCTTGGGGCGGCCGCGCATGGCCTCGCAGATCATGTCGGCGGCCTCGTCGGGCGTGATCGCGGGGAAGGCGTCGTACATCTTCGTCGGCGCGATCATCGGCGTGCGCACGAGCGGCATGTGGATGGTCGTGAACGTGACGCCGTCGCCGACGACCTCGGAGGCGACGACGCGCGTGAAGGCGTCCAGCGCGGACTTGGAGGCGACGTATGCGGAGAAGCGCGGCGGGTTGGTCTGCACGCCGATCGAGGAGATGTTGACGATGTGCCCGGAGCCGCGCTCGCGCATGTGCGGCAAGAGGCCGATGATCAGCTTGACGGCGCCGAAGTAGTTGAGCTGCATCGTGCGTTCGAAGTCGTGGAAGCGGTCGTAGCTGAGCGAGATCGAGCGGCGGATCGAGCGCCCGGCGTTGTTGACGAGCATGTCGACGTTGCGGTGGTCGGCGAGCACGCGCTCGACGAGCCGTTCGACGGACTCCATGTCGGCGATGTCGGCTGCGTACACATACGCGGTTCCGCCGGCGGCGACGATCTCCGCGCGCGCCTCCTCCAGCTTCTCGACGTTGCGCGCGACCAGCAGCGGCACGCCGCCCGCCTGGGCGACCTTCAGCGCGGTCGAGCGCCCGATGCCCGACGAGGCGCCGGTGATCATCACGTGCTTGCCCTCCAGCGCCTCCTTGAGCGTGCGCCCGGCGGACATGCTCGGGTCCATCTCGCGCTCCCAGTAGTCCCACAGCCGCCCGGCGTAGTCGTGCAGCGCGGGCGGGCGCTCCAGCGGCGTGCCGGCCAGCGCGCGGCCGGCGTTGCGCGTGTCGAAGCGCGGCACGAGCTCCATGTGCGCGAGCACCTCTTCGGGGATGCCGAGCTCGCGCAGCGCCAGTTTGCGCAGCTGGCGCCACGGCGGCAGGTCGAGCGCCAGCGCCAGCGGCCACTTGGGAATCGGGTCGGTCAGGCGTTTGTCGACGCTCAGCGCGATTCGCGGCGCGTGCGCGGCGGAGGCGAACTCGTTGAGCAGCTCGTCGACGCGCTGGCGGCGCGGGTCGGTCAGGTGGAAGGCCTTGCCGTCGAGGTCGGGCTCGTGCGCGATGTGCTCGAGCGCGTCGACGACCCAGTCGACGGGCACGACGTTCGTGTTGCCGAGGTCGGGACCGACGAGCGGCGCCCACTCGGGCAGCAGCTGGCGTCCGCGCTGGATCGCCTTGAAGAAGTAGTACGGGCCGTCGACCTTGTCCATCTCGCCGGTGCGCGAGTCGCCGACGACGATGCCCGGGCGGTAGACGCGCCAGGGCACGTAGATCTGCTCGCGCACGATGCGCTCGGACTCGAACTTCGTGCGGTGGTAGGGCGAGGGCAGCTTCTGGCCCTCGTCGAACATCTCCTCTTCGAAGGTGCCCCTGTACTCGCCGGCGACGGCGATCGAGGAGACGTGGTGCAGGCGCTCGGCGTTGATCGCGCGCGCGAGTTCGACGGCGTGCGTCGTGCCGCCGACGTTGACCGCTGTGTTCAGCTCGGGCGCGGCGGTCATGTCGTAGACGGCCGCGAGGTGGAAGAAGTGCGCGATCTTGCCGCGCAGCTCGGTGACCTGCTCCTGCTCGACGCCGAGCAGCGGCCGGCGCAGGTCGCCGACGACCGGCTGCACGCGCTTGGCGGCGCTCGCGCCGGCGACGACGCTCCAGCGCGCGACCAGGTCGTCCAGGCGCTCCAGCGAGCTCTCGCGCACGAGCACGTAGATCTTGCCCTGGCGTTTGTCGAGCAGCTGCTCGACCAGGCGACGCCCGATGAAGCCGGTCGCTCCTGTGACGAAGTAGGCCATCGCGCAGCAGAGCCTACCTGCTGAGCGCGACCGGCTGCCGGGAGGGGCTTGACCTCGCTGTACGCCTGCGGCGCGTGGTCGAGTCGCGCGACGCGCGCGCCGCTAGGCGCCGGCGCCGGCGCCGCCGCGGCCCTCGCCGGCGGCGAAGCGCGCGGCGCCGCGCGCGCCGTCCTCGAACACCTCCGGGCCCGCCGCGGCCTCCAGCGCGAGCGCGTCGTCGAGCGGCATGCCGAAGCCCTCGATGGCGGCGCGGCGGTCGGCGAGCATCGTTCGCTGCGGAAAGCGCGCAAGACCCTCGGCGAGCTCCAGCGCGCGGTCCAGGTGCGCGCCCGGCGCGACGAGCTCGGTCAGCAGGCCCATGGCCAGCGCCTCCTGGGCGTCGACGAGGCGTCCGGTGAGGATCAGGTCGAGCGCGCGGCCGAGCCCGACGATGCGCGGCAGCCGCTGCGTGCCGCCGTCGATCAGCGGCACGCCCCAGCGGCGCTCGGGATAGCCCAGCGTGGAGCCCTCGGTGGCTATGCGCAGGTCGCACCACAGCGCCAGCTCCAGCCCGCCGGCCAGCGCGAAGCCGGAGATCGCGGCGATCGTCGGCTTGGACGGCGTCAGGCGCGTGAAGCCCATCGGCCCCTCCACGCTCATCAGCCGCGGCACGAACGTCTGCGTCGCCTTGAGGTCGGCGCCGGCGCAGAACGACACGCCTCCGGCGCCCGTCAGCACCATCACGCGCGCCTGCTCGTCGGCCTCGAAGCGCAGGTAGGCGTCGTGCAGCAGCGCGGCAGTCGGCCCGTCGACGGCGTTGCGCCGGTGCTGGCGGTCGATCGTCACCACGGCGGCGGCGCCGCGGCGCTCGTAGCGCACGGGCTCGTCGCTGGCCGGCGGCTGCTCGCTCATGCGCGGCTCACAGCTCGGTCCGGCGCTGCGCGCCCGCTACCAGCCGCCGCGCCACTGAGCGTTGCTCAGGTGCGCCTTGTGCGCGGCCTTGCGCGCTTCCTTGCGCTTGTCCAGATAGCGCTGCAGCATGCTCATGGTGAACACGAACACGGGGAAGAAGACGATCAGGATGAAGCCCGCGTCGGTGACGACTTTGTCGTCTGTCGCACCGTAGAAGCCGCGCCCGTCGTTGTGCGCCTGCGCGGCCTGCGCGAGCACGAGCGGCATCATCAGGACCCACACGAACACGGCTGTGGACAGTCGGCGCGTCATGCGGCGGATCGTAGCTCAGCGCGCGGGCGCGCCGCGCGCCGCCCTGCACGTAGCCCGATAGCGATCGTATACACAGCACGCGAAAACCATCCAAATAAAAAATATTGATAGCCATCGTAGATACCGCGTAGATACCATGGCTACCGCGCGGCGCAAAAGGAACACTCCGCACACGCACACGCACGCACACGGCGCGGCACGGCGCGGCACGGCGCGGGCCGACCGGCAGCCACGCGGCGCTCGTTCTCGCGACCTGCTCGCCGCCGTACCATCACCAGCGATGGCGCTGTTGATCGCATCTGACATGCACAAGGACATGGCCGGGCAGCCGTTGCTGCGCGGCGTGTCGTTCAAGCTGGAGCGGCGCGAACGCATGACGATCGCCGGGCGCAACGGCGCGGGCAAGACGACGCTGCTGCGCATGCTGGCGGGCGAGACGTCGATCGACCGCGGCGAGCTGAGCGTGGCCAAGGGCGTGCGCATCGCGCTGCACGACCAGCGCCCGCCGCGGGAGCGCAGGACGGCGCTGCGCGACTACGTGCTGTCGGGCTGCGTCGAGGAGCTGGCGATCGAGGCCGAGCTGGCCGAGCTGGAGGCGCGCATGGCGGCGGGCGACTCAGACGAGGCGCTGCTGGCGCGCTACGCGCGCGCGCAGGGTCGCCTGGAGGCGCGCGGCGGCTATCTGTGGCGCGACCGCGCGACGGTCATGGCGCGCGGGCTGGGCTTCGTGGAGGGCGAGCTGGACCGGCCGCTGGACACGTTCTCGGGCGGTCAGCTGACGCGTGCGTCGCTGGCGCGCGCGCTGGCGACGGGCGCGGATGTGCTGCTGCTGGACGAGCCGACGAACCACCTGGACATCGAGTCGCTGGAGTGGCTGGAGCAGACGCTCGTGGAGCTCGACGCGGCGGTCGTGCTGGTGGCGCACGACCGCTGGTTCTTGGAGGCTGTCGGCACGGCGGTGCTGGAGCTGGAGGCCGGGCGCTCGCGCTTCTTCGCGGGCACGTGGCACCAGTGGCGCAAGGAGCAGGCGGCGCGCGAGATCGCGCTGGGGCGCGCGATCGACGCCCAGCGCGCGGAGATCGCGCGCATGGAGCGCTTCATCGAGCGCTTTCGCTACAAGGCGTCCAAGGCCCGCCAGGCGCAGTCGCGCGTGAAGAAACTGGCGAAGATCGAGCGCATTGAGCGAGACCCCGCGGCGGGCAGGGGCCTGGACTTCGAGTTCGTCGCACCGCAGCGCTCGGGACGCGTGATCTTCGAGCTGACGGACGGACGCGTGGAGATCGGAGGCGACGAACACGACGATCGCTCCGCGGATGGGCGTGCGCGTGGCGCTGACGGGGGCCCGGCGACGAAGTCGCCGGTCGTGCTGCTGGAGCGCGCGGAGCTATGGCTGGAACGCGGCGAGCACGTCTCGCTGGTCGGCCCCAACGGCTCGGGCAAGACGACGCTGATCGAGACGCTGGCCGGGCGGCGCGAGCTGGCGGCGGGCAAGCTGAGCACGGGGCACAACGTCAAGGTCGGCTACCTCTCCCAGCACGCCGACGAGCTGGGCGCCGGCGGCGATCCGGGGCAGAGCGTGCTCGACGCGGCGCAGCGCGCGACCGCGCTGACGCAGGGCAAGGCGCGCGCGCTGCTCGGGCGCTTCCTGTTCTCCGGCGAGGACGCCGAAAAGCCGCTGGAGGGCCTGTCGGGCGGCGAGCGCAGGCGCCTGTCGCTGGCCATCCTCGTGCATTCGGGCGCCAACGTGCTGATCCTCGACGAGCCCACCAACCACCTGGACATCGAGAGCCGCGAGGCGCTGGAGGACGCGCTGCGCGCGTTCACCGGCGCCGTCTTGCTCGTCTCGCACGACCGCGCGCTGCTCGACGCCGTGGGCACGCGCACGGTGTCCGTCGAGCAGCGCACGCTGCACAGCTATGTGGGCGGCTGGCCGGAGTACGTGCGCGTGCGCGAAGAGCGCCGCGCGGTCGGCGGCGACGATTTCGCGCCGGGCAGCGCCACGACGGGCGCCTCCTCGACGCGTCGCATCGGCGGCGCCCCGCCGAGCGCGCCGGCCGAGCTGGCGACGAACGGCGCCGGCGCCAACGCAAGCCCGGCGGGCGGCGGGCCGGCGGGCGCGTCGCCGCGCAAGGGCAAGGCCAAGCCGAAGCCGAAGGGCCCGTCGAAGAACCGGCTGTCGGCGCAGCAGCAGGCCGAGCAGGCGGTGGAGCAGGCCGAGGCGGCGATGCGCGCGCTGGAGGACGAGCTGTCAGAGCCGGCCGCCTGGGCGAGCAAGTACGAGTCGGCCAAGTCCGAGGCGCGCCACACCGCCGCTCGACGCGCCGTCGAGGACGCATATGCGCGCCTGGAGGCGCTGATCGACTGACGTACAATCGGCCGATGGACCGCATGCGCACGGCTCGCAACGTGGCGATCGTGGCGCTGATCGCGGCGGCGGTCTTCCTGATTCCCGGCGGCGGCCGCGCGGCGAGCACGTTCGAAGGCGTGCTGCTGGTGGGCTTCGGCGTCGGCTTCGCCTACCTGGGCCTGCGCATGTACCGCGAATACCGCGTCACGCTGCACGGCTTGGGCGATCGCCATCGCGCGACGCTGTACGGCTCGCTGGCGCTGGTCGCGTTCCTGGTGACCGGGCAGAAACACCTCTGGCGGACGGGCCTGGGCGAGCTTGCGTGGTTCGCGCTGGCGCTGCTGGCGCTGTACGGCCTGATGGTCGTCTATCGCCACTGGCGCAGCTACTGACGCGTCGCTTCCCGGTCGCGCACGCAGCCGCCGGGACGCCTGGCCGGGCCGAGGGCGCCTCGTATCCTCGACGTGATGGCAGCGAAGGCGCCGACGAGCGAGAGCGAGAGCAGGTCGAGCCTGCTCGAGCAACGGCGCGCGCTGCCCGACCAGCCCGGCGTGTACCTGTTTCGCGACGGCAAAGGGCGCGTCGTCTACGTGGGCAAGGCAAAGTCGGTGCGCAAGCGCGTGGCGTCGCATTTCTCCAAGGCGCAGGTGCCAAGCAGCCCGGGCCACGCGGAGATGGTGGCGAGCGTGGAGAGCGTGGAGTGCGTCGTCGTGGCCAGCGAGGCGGACGCGCTGCTGGCGGAGCAGAGCTTCATCAAGCAGTACCGCCCCCGCTTCAACATCCGCCTGCGCGACGACAAGTCCTACCCGTTCATCGCGATCTCGCTGGACGAGGACTTCCCGCGCGTGTACTTCACGCGCGAGCGCCATCGCCCGGGACGCGCGTACTTCGGTCCGTACTCCAACGCCAAGCGCGTGCGCGGCACGCTGGAGGTGCTTGCGAAGGTGTTCATGTTCCGCTCGTGCACCGGCCCGGAGCCGGGGCGGCGCAGCGGCAGCCCGTGCCTGGACTACTACATCAAGCGCTGCGAGGCGCCGTGTGTGGGCTACGTCTCCAAGCAGGAGTACCGCGCGAGCATCGACGGCGTGATCGACTTCCTGTCGGGGCGCTTCAAGGAGATCGAGCGCGAGCTGGAGCAGCGTATGCGCGCGGCGGCGCAGGCGGAGGAGTTCGAGCAGGCGACGGTCGAGCGCAACCGGCTGCGCGCGGTGCACTCGCTGCTGGAGCGCAGGCGCGTGGCCAACGAGTCGGTCGGCACGTTCGATGCGGTGGCGGTCGCGCTGGACGGGCGCGAGGCGAATGCGCAGGTCTTTCAGGTGCGCG
>Ga0105237_10001898_pt1 | contig 26674 bp, 24 predicted proteins | sample KBSC24metaG_FD_81520 | JGI IMG/M metagenome (GOLD analysis project Ga0105237, IMG submission 81520) | Corn rhizosphere microbial communities from Kellogg Biological Station, Michigan, USA - KBS C2-4 metaG | ecosystem: Host-associated > Plants > Roots > Rhizosphere > Soil | place: Michigan, USA...
GCAAGGTGGCCGTCACGTGCAGGCCCGACGAGTCGGCCTACAACCCGATCGGCGTCATCCACGGCGGCCTGGTGTGCACCCTGCTCGACTCGGTGGCCGGCTGCGCGCTGCATAGCACGCTGCCGCAGGGCAAGGGTTACACCTCGATCGAGATCAAGGTGAACTACCTCAAGGCGGTCCGCCAGAGCAGCGGCCTGCTCACCGCGACGGGCACGGTGGTCAAGGCCGGCTCGCGAGTCGGCTTCACCGAAGGTGTCGTTACCGATCCCGACGGCGCGGTGGTCGCGACGGCCACCAGCACACTGCTGGTCTTCGATCTCTGAGCCATCTGCCGTACCGGCCTCGTCGCCGCGCTAGTTTCGTGCGGTGACCAAAGACATCGTGGTCGTCGGTGCGGGCATCGCCGGCCTGGCGACGGCGGTTGCGCTGCAACGGCACGGCCACCGGGTCGCGATCATCGAAGAACGCACCGACACCACGTCGGGTGCGGGGATCAGCATCTGGCCCAACGCCTTGGCCGCCCTCGACGAGATCGGTCTTGGCGACGCCGTCCGCGCGGCGGGTGGCCGCGTGTCCGCCGGCGCCATGCGCTGGCGTGACGGATCATGGCTGCGGCATCCATCACCGGAACGCATCGTGCACGCACTCGGCGAGCCGCTGGTGGTAGTCCGGCGCACGGTACTGATGGACCTGCTGGCCGACGCACTGTCCCCAGGCACCATCGAGTCCGGTTGCGCGGCAACCGAACTCGTCGCCAGAGTTGACGGAGTGCGGATCACGTTGGCCGACGGCAGCACGCGCGAGGCGGATGGCGTCGTCGGCGCGGACGGCGTCGGTTCGGTGGTGGCCCGGCATCTCAACGGCGCGCTGCCCCGCCGGTACGCGGGCTATACGGCGTGGCGCGGCGTCGCCAACTACGCCCTCGATCCCGAACTCGCCGGTGAAACCCTGGGCACGGGAACGGAATTCGGCCACGTCCCGCTCGGAGGCGAGCACACCTACTGGTTCGCCACCGAGCGCGGCCCGGAGGGCGGATCCGCTCCCGGCGGTGAACTCGCCCACCTACGGTCAAAGTACGGCGATTGGGCCGACCCGATTCCCGTGTTGTTGTCGAGCACCGACCCGGATGCCGTACTGCGCAACGACCTCTACGACCGAGCCGAGGCTCGGCAGTGGGCACGCGGTTCCATCGTTCTCGTCGGTGACGCCGCCCATCCGATGCGTCCCCACCTGGGCCAGGGCGGCTGCCAGGGACTCGAGGACGCTGCGATCCTGGCGCACTGCGTCGAGCATGCCGACGGCCTGCCTGCCGCGTTCGCGCGATTCGCCGCAGTCCGACGGCCACGAGTGGTCCCCCAGGTGCGTGAATCGCGGGCCATCGGCGACGTCGTGAACGTGCGGCCCGCCTTCATCGGTACCGCGATGATGTGGGCGTCGGCTCTGCTGCCGGAGGCGCTGATCACCCGGCACTTGGCGTCGGTGGCATCCCGGTCGGCTTTCGCCCTGCCTGCGGACGACCAATGACCGTCCATCTGGGACCGCTGACGGTCGAGGCCGAGGACCCGGCCGCGGTGACGCGGTTCTGGGAGGCCGCGCTCGGGGAGGCCGCGTGCCGTCGACACCTCGTCATCCGGCCGCAGCGGCAGCCCAAGGTGGTGAAGAACCGGGTGCACCTCGACGTCTACGTCGGCGACGTGGCGTCGCTGCTAGCGCTGGGCGCTCGCGTTCTGGCCGAGTACCTGCCGCTGGGGCGGATCACGCTCGCCGACGTCGAGGGCAACGAGTTCTGTGCCTTCCTCGATCCGGACCGCTCCGAAGGCGAGCCAGCGGCCGAGGCGTTCGCGGTCTGCACCGATAGCGACCGTCCCGAGGAGCTCGCGGCTTGGTGGGCTCCCCTGCTCGGGGCAGAGATCGGGCCTGGGCCGGACGGGACGATGCGGTGGCTGACTGGCGGGGGCGTGTGGCCGGACCTGATCTGGAAGTTCGTGCGTGTGCACGACGAGCGCTTGCGCGAGGAGTCGACAACCGGAGACGAGCGGGTGGTGCCCAATCGGTGGCAGTGGAGCGTGACGGCAGGCGTCGAGGAGTTGGTCGGTGCCGGTGCCTCGGCCGCTGGGGACGCCGTGCTCGTCGACCCGGACGGCAATGAGGTCAGCGCACCTGGCCCAGTGTCGTCAGGGGGCTGAGCAGCGCGGAGCACATCTGCCGCGGGTTGATGAAGCCCAGCAGCCCGGAGGTCGGCATGGCCGCGCAGCCGGTGGCGGCCGGGGCCGGAGTCGTCGAGGTGGCCCACAGGGCGGGCGTGCCGCCGAGCGCGCTGCACTTGGGCCATGCCTTGGGGCCCTGGCTGGCCAGGACGTTCTCGGCGACGCGGATCTGCTCTTCACGCGAGGCATTGACCGGTGAGCCGAAACCGCCGTTGGCGGTCCAGGTGGCCTGCTTGAACTGCAGTCCGCCGTAGGCTCCGTTTCCGGTGTTGGCAGCCCAGTTGCCACCCGATTCGCACTGGGCGACGGCGTCCCAGTTCATGCTGTCGGCCTTGGCGGTGCCCGTGGACATCGCGGTCGAGATGATCAGCGCGGCGACGGCGAATGCGCCGCTGACCAGCACCAGCTTCAGCGCGGTGGCGACTGTCTTGCGAAATGCGACTCGAACGTTCATCTGTGCGGTCCTTCCCCGACCGTTTGACACGAGGACCGCCTGCGAGGTTTGTGCGTTTTCACAACGCGGTCATCTGGTACTTCGTGGGAGGGAATTCACGCGTTACAGAAGAGGTGGGAGTTCTTTATCGGGGCGTGATTGGTTGAAGGGGGCCGTGGTGTGAATGAGGTGGTGTAAATGAGAACGGTGCCGGGCATATCGCCCGGCACCGTTCTCAAAAAGCTGTCGCGACTGTGTCGCGGAATCTACGGGGATCAGCCCCGCCGTCCGCAGACCGGCCACGCCTTGATGCCCTGAGTCTTCAGGACGTTCTCGGCGACGCGGATCTGTTCTTCACGGCTGGCCTGGTGGGGCGAACCCGAGCCACCGTTGGCCCGCCAGGTGCCCATGGTGAACTGCAGGCCGCCGTAGTAGCCATTACCAGTGGCGATGTGCCAGTTGCCGCCGGACTCGCAGGCCGCGACGGCGTCCCAGTTGACGCCACCGTCCGCATTCGCGGTACCGGCGCCCAGCGCCATCGGAGCCACGACGAGCGCTCCGGCGAAGGTCGCCAGCCCAAACGTCTTGCGGATGTTCTTCAACTTCAATCCTCTCGCCAAGCGCGCGCCAAAGGACGCCCGCAATGACGCGGACGAAATGCCTGAATTCCAGGCCGCAAGGATTGGGTCGCACCGTCTCGGTCGGGCACGACAGCAGGGAGGCCAGATCCGCCTCGCCGGGCACTCCGCCCGACCCGCGATGGCCGTAGTGGCCTACCGCAGCCCCCGCTCACACGCAGGTTCTTGGTTTTAAATTATTTGCTCCATTGGGAGACTTAGGGACCGTACAAATCTTTTTGCGCAAAGTCATGTTTGGTTGGGGGCGTGTTGCGGGTACATCACGGTCAGATCACGGTGTGAACGAACAATCGTCGATGCAGGTAAAACGCACCTTTCACGGGAATCCGAAATCATCCGTCCGCCGCACTTCGGTGAGGCAGATCACTAGGAATTTGTGAGCCGGGGCACAACGAACGGTGTCACACCTGCAACAATGGCCACCGCGAGGCGCCAAAAGACGTTGCACCAGTACCGATCCGCCGTGAAGTCTCGATTTGGTTCGCTGCCCGGCGCCAGTCGCACGACGATGAGCGAGTAGATGAATCTCGGTGCACTGCAGGGAATTTCATCCAGAGCGTCGCATCTAGCGCCGACACCCCCCGCCCCGGGTGCCATCCGGGCCTGCGGGTGACATTGTTTCCAATAGTGCTGCGCCACATCATCTTCCGCGTTCTAGGCACCGATCTGTCGCAATCCCTCGGCGCCAAACGTCAGCAACGGCCGCGGCCACCGCGCCTCGTGCACCCGCTGACCGGACGTCGCCCACAATGACCTCGGTCGATACGCCGGCATATCGCGTTACCCGGGAAACTCACACATCCACGACCATTCGCGACGATGCCGAGATCCGTTACGCCGTAGCAGATTTGAGCACCGCCCTCACCAAGCCCGCAGGCCGACCTCGAACGAGCGCCGCAGAATTACGTCATCAACAACAGGCCACACCGGTCACATTTCATCTTAGTTAGATGATCACATGATCTAATTGGCTAGATTGGTGTTCGAATTCGCAATTTGCTGAATGAATTCAGACCAGATCTGCGGCGGTGTTGACGTTGGTCAGGGCCCGCTGTTCGGGCATCACCACGCGCTGGGTGTCGACGACGTCGACCAAAGCACGCATGCTGCGCTCCCCCGCTGCCACCAGGGCGTCGGCGCGGTCGGCCAGCGCCGTGCGATAGACCCCGGCAAGGTAGTGGTCACGCCCGTCCCATGGCAGCACGACGTCCGCGCCGAGCCGCACCGCAGGACCGACGAGCTCGTCGATCAGGTCGACGGTCAGGTAGGGCATGTCGACGGCACACAAGAATGCCAGGTCGAGACCGGCATCGGCGGCCGCACGTAGACCGCGGGCCGTCGCCAACAAGGGGCCGACGCCGCGGACGTCGTCGCGCAACACCGTGGCGTTCAGGCCGGGCGGCAAGGGTTGGCCGGGTGCGGCCACCACGAACACCGGGGAGCAGCGCTCACCCAGCGTCACGGCGGCGTGCTCGACGAACGTCGTCTCACCCGAGGGGCCGGAGAAGCTCAGCGTGGCCTTGTCGCGGCCCATGCGCCGCGATGCCCCACCGGCCAGGATGATTGCGGCCAGCGGGGTCGTCACGTCAGTCGACGGTCCAGGTGTCTTTTCCACGGAGCAAGGATTGCAGAGCCGCCGTGTCGTGGGGCTTGGAATCCATTGCAGAGGTGACCTGATCGCGCGCCATCTCGTCGTACGTCGGGCGGCTCACCTGACGGAAGATGCCCATCACGGTGTGCTCGAGGTTCTGCTCGGAGATGCGCGACAGCGCGAAGGCGTAGGCCGGGTCGTCGACGTGGGCGTTGTGCACCACGATGTCGTCGGCCGCGGTGTCTGCGGTCTTGGCGACCTCGAGGCCGTAACCGGACTTGACCACGCAGTACTCACCGTCGGCGCCGAAGGCGATCGGCTGGCCGTGGGCCACGTTGATGAGCCGCTCCTCGGCGCCTTCCTTGCGCAGTGCGTCGAACGAGCCGTCGTTGAAGATCGGGCAGTCCTGCAGGATCTCGACGAGTGCTGCACCACGATGCGACGCCGCGGCGCGCAGCACCTCGGTGAGGCCCTTGCGGTCGGAGTCCAGTGCGCGACCGACGAAGCTCGCCTCTGCGCCAAGCGCCAGCGACACCGGGTTGAACGGGTAGTCCAGCGAGCCCATCGGGGTCGACTTGGTGACCTTGCCGACCTCGGACGTCGGCGAGTACTGCCCCTTGGTCAGCCCGTAGATCCGGTTGTTGAACAGCAGGATCGTGATGTTCATGTTGCGGCGCAGTGCGTGGATCAGGTGATTGCCGCCGATCGACAGCGCGTCGCCGTCACCGGTCACTACCCAGACCGACAGGTCTTCACGCGCCAGGGCCAAACCCGTGGCGACGGTCGGCGCGCGGCCGTGGATGGAGTGGAAACCGTAGGTCTCGAGGTAGTACGGGAAGCGGCTGGAGCATCCGATGCCGCTGACGAACACCATGTTCTCGCGACGCAAGCCCAACTCCGGAAGGAAGTTGCGGATGGTGTTGAGGATGACGTAGTCACCGCAGCCGGGGCACCAACGCACCTCTTGGTCGCTGGTGAAGTCCTTGGCCTTCTGCGGCTCGTCGGTCGTCGGCACCGCGCTGGTCTTCGTCAGACCAACGCCGCTCAGTCCGAGGTCGGCACCAATCAAGTCAGTCATGCATCTGCTCCCACACCAGTATCGATCGTGGCTGCCGCCAACCGCGCGAACTTGGCCTTGTCAATTTCCTTGTCGGCGAGTGTTCCGTCCAGCGCCGCGTCGATGATGCCCTCGACCTCGTCGGCCAGGAACGCCATGCCCTCGACCTTGGTGACGCTCTGGACGTCGACCAGGTACTTGCCGCGCAACAGAAGCGCCAGCTGACCGAGGTTCATCTCGGGGAGCACGACCTTCGAGTAACCCTTCAGCACGTCGCCGAGGTTCGCGGGGAACGGGTTGAGATGGCGAATGTGTGCGTGGGCCACCTTGATGCCCTTGCGCCTGGCGCGCCTGCACGCCTCGCCGATCGGACCGTAGGAGCTGCCCCAGCCGACCAGGAGCAGTTCGGCGTCGCCGGTCGGGTCGTCGACTTCGAGGTCGGGCACCGTGACGCCGGCGACCTTGGCTTGCCGAAGTCGCACCATGAGGTCGTGGTTCTTGGGCTCGTAAGAGATGTTGCCAGAGCCATTGGCGGCCTCGAGGCCACCGATGCGGTGCTCCAAACCGGGAGTCCCCGGGATCGCGAACTGCCGGGCCAGGGTTTCCGGGTTGCGGGCATACGGCTCGAACGGCTCACCGGTCTTGGCGAAGGTGTGCTCGATGGGCGCGTACTTGCTCACGTCGGGGATGCGCCACGGCTCAGAACCGTTGGCGATCGCGCCGTCGGACAGGATGATCACCGGCGTGTGGTAGGTCACCGCGATCCGCGCGGCCTCGACCGCGATGTCGAAGCAGTCCGAAGGGGTTGCAGGCGCAAGCACGACGACCGGCGATTCACCGTTGCGGCCGTAGAGCACCTGCAGCAGGTCGGCCTGTTCGGTCTTGGTGGGCAGACCGGTCGACGGACCACCACGCTGCACGTCGATGACGATCAGCGGGAGTTCGGTCATCACGGCCAGGCCGATGGCCTCGGATTTCAGCGAGATGCCAGGGCCGGAGGTGCTGGTGATGCCGAGTGCGCCACCGTAGGAGGCGCCGATGGCGGCACCGATGCCCGCGATCTCGTCCTCGGCCTGGAAGGTCAGCACGTTGAAGTGCTTGTACTTGGACAGCTCGTGCAGGATGTCCGATGCAGGCGTGATGGGGTACGTGCCCAGCACGATCTGCGTATCGGCCAGCTGGCCGGCCGTCACCAGCCCGTAGGCCAGCGCCGTGTTGCCCGAGATCTGCCGGTACTCGCCGGACTTCAGCTTGGCCGGTGCCACCTCGTAGGTGACGGCGAACGCCTCGGTCGTCTCGCCGTAGTTCCACCCGGCCTTGAGCGCCAGCACGTTGGCTTCCGCGATCTCGGGCTTGCGGGCGAACTTCTCGCGAATGAAGGCCTCGCTGGACTCGAGCTCACGGCCGTACATCCACGACAGCAGCCCGAGCGCGAACATGTTCTTGGCGCGCTGGCCGTCCTTCTTGGTCGCCCCGATGGCTTCGACGGCACCCAGTGTCAGCGTGGTCATCGCCACGGCTTGAACGACGTAGTCGGAGAGCTCGTCGGTCTCCAGCGGGTTGGCCTCGTAGCCGACCTTGGCGAGGTTGCGCTTGGTGAACTCGTCGGCGTTGGCGATGATCAGCCCACCACGCGGCAGATCCTCGACGTTGGCCTTCAGCGCGGCGGGGTTCATCGCGACGAGCACGTCGGGTCTGTCGCCTGCGGTGAGGATGTCGTAGTCGGCGATCTGGATCTGGAACGACGAGACGCCGGGAAGCGTGCCCTGTGGTGCGCGGATCTCGGCGGGGTAATTCGGTTGCGTCGCAAGGTCGTTGCCGAAAAGTGCGGCTTCGGAGGTGAACCGGTCACCTGTCAGCTGCATGCCGTCGCCGGAGTCACCGGCAAAGCGGATGACGACCTTTTCGAGCTTCTGACGCGGGGAGGTTCCGTTGCCGTTTTGGCCCACGACCCCTGCCTTTCAAGCTTGTCGGGCTGCGTCATCGCGCGTCGCAAACTGAGCCGGCTGTGGCACGATGCGCCGTCGGTATGACGTCCACCAAGTTTTGTCTGTCACTGGCAGTACCGATTATTGCACTTCTCTTAGGTAGGCCTTGACTGGACGCGCCGGTTACCGGCGAATGAAGGTACGTGAAGTTCGCAGGTCAACCGCATGAACTCCAACCGTGGAGAAGTCGAATTGTGGTCTTCGTCACTCCCAGGGAGCGTCGTTCTCTAAGGAATCGGTTACCGACGAGTAGCCCGGGCCGCGAGAACTTGACACGTGTCGAGTCGCAGGCGGTTCAACCTGCGGCTACACCATTTCGTGGGAGCCGGCCTTCAGTCGCCTGTCGAGTTCGCGGGCAACGAGTTCGCTCGCCAGTTCCACGGCCCTGCGCGGGTCGGCACCGGCGGCGCGATTGGCCACGTAGCACGACGTGAACATGTCGCCAGCGCCCGTCGTCTGCACGCCCTCGACGCGCCATGCCGCGGGCACCCGGACGACGGTGTCGTCGGTGTAGATGTCGCATCCCTCGGACCCGTAGGTGACGAGGATCTCGGGGACGCCGAGACGCTTGGCCGTCTCCTCGTCGAACGGGCCGTCGGCAACGATGACCGCTTCGTCCTCGGCGAGCTTGAGCACGCTCAGGTGGCGGAGCAGCTCTGGCGGATAGTGGCGATCCACGACGAGCGGCCCCAGCCGATCGGCACGGACCAGGCCCTGACCGTCGTAGGCGACCCGGTGTCCGCGCTCGGCGAGCAGGGCCAACGTGCTTGCCGGGAAGTCCGTGCGCAGCAGCGGCGCGAGGTGCACCCACGTCGTATCGGGGTTGGCGGCTTCGATCTGCGCCGTACCCCACACCGGCCCGATGGCGTCGACCGACATCTGCCGGTGATCCACGTCGACGTAGTCGAGGCGGAATGCGCTCGTCCGATCGGCTGGCAGGATCCTGACGATCGAGCCGAAGCTGTCGAGAAGAGCATCGAACAGCGCATGGTCGGTTTCTGCGGCCAGCGCCACGATGTGGCCGTGCCCGCCCGCGGCCTGCAGGGCGACTCCCGAGAACGAGGCGCAGCCGCCAGGACTCTTGGGCGCGCCGTTGATGACGTCGATTGCCAGGTTGCCGAGCACGGTGATGCCAGGGACGAGCTTGACGTGCTGTCGCGGCACCGATCGGTCTCCTGGGTCTCCGTCGGCGCTCCCGTCGTCGCCAATGGGGCGAAATGTTAGTCCCGTTTCCCGACAATCGACGATTCAGCCGCGCCACCGAGGGCGCGTCGGCCTCATCTATAGGCGCGCCGACGGCTGGCTTGGCGGCTGCGCGAACGGGCTGGCCTTGAGCACCGGTAGAGGGAAGCTGTGGTCGGTCTCCGTCGCGTCGATGCTGTCGTACAGGCCGACCGTGCACACGCCCGCGGACTGCACGGTCATCGACAGCTGGTGCACGAAGACGCGGAACTTGACTGGTACGCCGGGGTTGTCGGGCCAGTGCCACGCGCACTCGAAGGCGGCGAGCCGTTCACCCTTCGCCGACTTGGCGACGACGTAGAGGCGCGGGTCGTAGTCGGTGCCGCCCTTGGTGTACACGGCGAGCACCAGGGGCACGGTGATCTGTGCTGGGAAGCTCGTGACGTGGGCGCTGGTCATCGGGAAGCCGTCGGTGGTGACGCCGCCCGATTCCTCCAGCACTGCCTTCAATGCCGGTGCGAACGCGATGACCTGCATGGTGTCCCCCTGGAATCTCGAGAGCCCGGATTCACTGCCGACAGTAGCCAGCTACCGCTAGGTCGGGAGGTTGTACGGCGTGATGACCTGGATCGGGACCGGCCGCACCGGCTCGGCGGGCAGTGCGCCGCGTTCCTGAAGGAGAAGCCGCAGCGCGAGTCGGGCGTCGGCGCGCAGGTCGTTGTGCAGCACCACCGATATGCGGCCATCCCGGAGCAACCGCCGGTTGTCGGCGTCGAGGTCGTGCGCGACGAAGACTCGGCACGGGCGTGCCAATCGTTCGAACGCCGCGACGGTCGCGGTGTTGCCGCCGCCGACTGAGTAGACCGCCTCCACGCCCGGATTCCGATCGAGTGCGTCGAGAACCAGCCGTTCGTTGGTCGCGTCGATGCCGTCGCTCTCGCTGACCTCGACGATGCCGCGCCCCGAGCCGCGCAACGCCGACCGGAAGCCGACCTCGCGCTCACCCTCGCCGCGGAACACCGTGCGGCTCAGCGTGATCAGCACGTCCGACTCCGCCGAGCCGAGCCACTGGTCCACCAGATAGGCGGCGGTGACACCCGCGCCGTGGTTGTCGATGCCGACGTACCCGCATCGCGAGCTCGTCGGGACGTCGGTCGTGTACGTCACGACGGGCACCCCAGACGCGACGAGCCGGTCGACGGCCTCGGCCACCTCGGGCTCGTCCTGTGCCTTGAGGACGACGCCGTGGCTGCCGCGAAGCCGCCCGAGGGCATCCACCATCTGGGCGACGGACCCCGACTCCCAGAGGTGGAAGCGGGCGCGCAGCATGGCAGGCGCGAAGGCAGGCAACTCGGCCTCGACCGCCGCCCTGAATGCGTCGGAGAACCGCTGGGGCGTCTGCATCACCACGTCGATCAGGTATCGGCGGCCGTTGAGGCGGAGCTGGGCGCGCTGCTTGTCCAGGTCGGCGATTGCCTGCGCGACCTCGGCGCGGGTGTTCTCCCTGACGCCGGGACGGTCGTTGAGGACGCGGTCGACGGTCGCCTCGCTGAGACCGGACTGCTGGGCGATCTCACGGACCTTGTAGCGGTGCGGCATCGCGTCGCCTCCTCCCCCGTGCGATTTGTGCACCCGCAGCCGCGGTGAGCGCGGTCTAGCGTGCACGAATCGCCCAGCGCGTGAGGGTTTTTTGATGGCTTTATGGTGTTGATTGCGGTGCGGGTCACCACAAGACTAATGGCCATGGCAACACCTCTGACCACCAAGAGTCGCGCGTGGATCGAGGACGCGGACTGCGACCTCGACGACTTCCGCGCACTGGTGTCTCAGGCCACCGACGCGAACGACTTTCCGCTGGCGGCCGACGTCCGCACCGGCGTGCTGGTCTACTCCGCCGAGACGGTGGCGCGCGCCGATCGTCACGCCCTACAGACCGAGTTGATCCGCGCCCTCGCCGACGGCCCCGGCGTCGTGGTGTTCGAGGACGCCGTCGATCCGGCGGTCGTGGACCGTGCCAGCGAGGCGTTCACCGAGCTCATCGCCGCCCAGCGCGCCGAAGGCACCGCCGCCGGCGACCACTTCGGCAAGGCCGGCGTCAACGACAGGATCTGGAACGCCGCACAGAAACTCGCGTTGCACGCGCCCGACGTCTTCGCCGATTACTACGCCACCGACGCCATTGCCGTGGTGTCGCAGGCCTGGCTCGGCCCGCGCTATCAGGTCACCTCGCAGGTCAACGTCGTCAATCCCGGTGGCGCTGCACAGGTTCCGCATCGCGACTACCACCTCGGCTTCGTGAACGTCGACCAGCTGGCGGCCTATCCGGCGCACATGCACCGCATGTCGCCCGCCCTGACGCTGCAGGGCGCGGTCGCGCACTGCGACATGCCGCTGCAGAGCGGGCCGACGATGCTGCTGCCCCATTCGCAGAAGTTCCTTGGCGGGTATGTCGCGTTCTACCGCGAGGACTTCATCGACTACTTCGCGACACACCAGGTGCAGGTTCCGCTGCGCAAGGGCGACGCGGTGTTCTTCAACCCCGCTCTCATGCACGGGGCGGGCGCCAACACGTCGACCGACATCTCGCGCATGGCCAACCTGCTGCAGATCTCGTCGCCGTTCGGGCGAGCGATGGAGACGCTGGACCGCACCGCAATGGTGCGCGCCATCTATCCCGCGCTGCTGGCAATGAAGGCCGCAGGACGTTCCGACGGCGAACTCCGCAACGCGGTCAATGCGACCGCCGAGGGCTATCCCTTCCCCACCAACCTGGACAGCGACCAGCCGATCGGCAGCCTGGCACCCCCCAGCCAGGTCGACACCGTGCTGGCCGCACTGGCCGACGACCTCACCCCCGCAGCACTCGACATCGCGCTCAGCGAGCAGAACGAACGGAGCATGCCATGACCACCCTCGGCGTAATCGGACTTGGACGCATCGGCGCCTTCCACACTGAAACCCTCAGTGGGATAGACGGTCTCGACGGGCTGGTGATCACCGACGAACGCACCGACGTCGCCCATGCGATGGCCACCAAGTACTGCGTCAAGGCAGTCGACACGGTCGAGGAGCTGTTGTCATCGGGTGTGGACGGGATCGTGGTCGCTGCCGCAACCCCGGCACATGCGGAGCTGACGCTCGCCGCCGTCGAGCGCGGCATCCCGACGTTCTGCGAGAAGCCGATCGCATCGACCGCGGCGGAGAGCGCGCGGGTCGCCGAGGTGATCGCGAAATCGGGTGTGCCCGTGCAGGTTGGCTACCAACGCCGGTACGACGCCGCGTTCGCCGCGGCAAAGCGCGCCGTCGACGACGGGGCACTCGGCACCCTGCACACGGTGCGCAGCACCACCATGGACCCCGCTCCCCCACCTCTTGACTACATCAAGACCTCGGGCGGCATCTTCCGCGACTGCGCCGTGCACGACTTCGACGTGCTGAACTGGATCACCGGTCAGCGCGCCGTCGAGGTGTACGCCACCGGAACCGTCCAGGGCGATCCGCTGTTTGCGGAGTACGCCGACGTCGACACCGCCGCCGTGGTGGTGACGTTCGACGGCGGCGCCATGGGCATCGTCTCCGCCGCAAGGTACAACGCCCGCGGCTATGACTGCCGCCTCGAGGTGCACGGCTTCGACGACAGCGTCGTGGCCGGCTGGGACCAGGGCGTGCCACTGCGAAACGTGGACCCGCTCAATGACTTTCCCTCGGGACCCGCGCACCACTTCTTCATGGACCGCTTCACCGCCGCCTTCCGTGCTGAGCTGACCGAGTTCGTCGAGGTCGCGCAGGGCGGACCGATCCGCGGAGCCACCGTGGCCGACGCGGTCGAGGTCGCCTGGCTGGCCGAGGCCGCCACCGAATCGCTGCGCAGGCACGCACCCGTCACGATCGCCGAGGTGCGGAACTCGTGATGAAGACCGGCGGGCAGTCCACGCATGCGCGGCTCCAGCGCAGCGACCGGGGAATCAAGATTGCCGGGGCACCCATCTCCTGGGGCGTCTGCGAGGTACCGGGCTGGGGTTACCAGTTGGCCGCCGACCGGGTGCTGACCGAAATGCGCGAATCAGGGCTGACCGCAACAGAACTCGGCCCGGAGGGCTTCCTGCCGACCGACACCGACGAGTTGAAGTCCGTGCTGCGGGCGCATGATCTGGCGTGTGTCGGTGGGTTCGTGCCCGTCGTGCTGTTCGACGACGCCCACGATCCCGCCGACGACCTCGCAGGCCCGCTGGAGTCGCTGGTCGCCGCGGGGGCAGGCGTCGTGGTGCTCGCCGCCGCAACCGGATCCGACGGCTACGACTCGCGTCCCGTCCTCGACGACGCGCAATGGGCGACGCTGCTGGCCAACCTGGACCGACTGGCGACGATCGTCGCCGACCGCGGCTTGCTTGCCGTGCTGCATCCGCACGTCGGCACCATGGTGGAGACCCGCGCGGACGTGGACCGGGTGCTGGCCGGTTCGTCCATCCCGCTATGCCTGGACACCGGCCACCTGCTGATCGGTGGCACCGATCCGCTGGAGTTGGCCAAGGCCGTGCCGAATCGCATCAAGCACACCCACCTCAAGGACGTCGACGCGGCGCTGGCCGCCAAGGTGCAGTCCGGCGAGCTGACCTACACCGAAGCCGTCAAGGCCGGGATGTACACCCCGCTTGGCTCCGGTGACGTGGACATCGCAGGCATCGTCTCGGTGTTGCGCGACAACGGCTTCGACGGCTGGTTCGTGCTCGAACAGGACACCATCCTGGACGGCGAGCCTTCCGACGAGGGCCCGGTGCGCAACGTGGTCGCCAGCGTCGCCTTCCTGCAGGCCGTCTCGGCGTGACATTGCGCATCGGGGTCCTGGGTGCCTCGCGGATCGCCGAGTCGGCGATCGTCGGGCCCGCCGCCGAGCTCGGCCACCGGCTGGTGGCGGTGGCGGCTCGGGATCAATCGCGGGCAGAGACCTTCGCCGAGAAGTACGGCGTGGAACGCGTCGTCGCGTCGTACCAGGACGTGATCGACGACGCGCAAGTGGACGTCGTCTACAACCCACTGGCGAACTCGCTGCACGCGCCGTGGAACCTCGCCGCGATCGCCGCCGGCAAACCGGTACTCAGCGAAAAGCCGTTCGCCCGTGACCAATCGGAGGCGCAGCGCGTCGCCGATGCCGCGGATGTTGCGGGCGTCACCGTGCTGGAGGGCTTCCACTACTACTTCCACCCCGTCACGCAGCGTGCGTTCGAGCTGGCCGCCGACGGCACGCTCGGCGAGATCACCCGTGTCGAGGTACGGATGGCGATGCCACCACCCGGCGACGACGATCCACGCTGGTCGCTCGAGATGGCGGGCGGCGCACTGATGGACCTCGGCTGCTACGGCCTGCACGTCATGCGGTCGCTCGGCAGGCTGGGCGTACCAGGCATCGAAGGGCCACCGTCGATCGCCAGTGCGCGCGCCGAGCAACGCACCCCAGGCGTCGACGCGTGGTGCGACGTCGAGGTCGCCTTCCCCGGCGGGGCTACCGGCCTGTCCGCCAATTCGATGGTGGCCGACGACTATTCGTTCACCATGCGGATCACAGGAACGGCTGGGGATGCGTTGGTGCACGAGTTCATCAAGCCGCACGTCGACGACCGCCTGACCATCACGACATCGGGTGGTGCCACCGTTGAGCATCTAGGAACCCGGCCGTCCTACACCCACCAGTTGGCTGCGTTCGCCGATCACGTGCAGCACGGCACGCCGTTGCCGTTCGGCACCGCCGACGCGGTGGCGAACATGGCGCTGATCGATGCGGCGTACGAGGCGGCCGGCATGGAGCACAGATGACGTTTCAACTGGCCGTCAGCGCAGAGATGGTGTTCACGGACCTGCCGTTCCTCGAACGAGTGCGTCGCATCCACGACCTCGGCTTTGCGGTCGAGATCTGGAGCTGGGACGACAAGGACCTGGCCGCGCTGCGCGCGACGGGTGCGACGTTCACCTCGATGACCGGTTACCTGCACGGTGATCTCATCGATCCCGCCACCGCGGACGAGGTGGTGCGCACCGCCGAACTGTCCATCAAGGCCGCAGAAACCCTTGGTGTCACACGGTTGAACCTGCACACCGCCGAGTTGGTCGACGGCAAAGCGGCGCGGCCCCGACAACGCGCCACCGGCCCGATGTGGCTCACCGCGATCCGTACCCTCGACCGTCTCGGCGCGCTCGGCGCCGCCAACGGCGTCACCTTCTGCGTAGAGAACCTCAACACCATCGTCGACCATCCCGGCGTCCCGCTGGCACGGGCCAAGGACACGCTGGCACTGATCGAGGCCGTCGCCCATCCGAACGTCAAGATGATGGTCGACCTCTATCACGCGCAGATCGGCGAGGGGAATCTGATCGAACTCGTCCGCAGGTGTGGCGACGCGATCGGCGAGATCCAGGTGGCCGACGTCCCCGGCCGCTGCGAGCCTGGCACCGGCGAGATCCACTACCCCGCGGTCGCACGGGCGTTGCACGACATGGGCTTCCGCGGCACCGTCGGCCTTGAGGGCTGGGCGTCCGGCGACAGCGTCGTCGCACTCGAAGCGTTCCGCGCCGCGTTCACGGTCTAGGCTCTCATCCGGCCGCAGCCTCCTACCCGTGGCCGATCAGGAGGGCGACGTGCCGGTTCCACGCGGAGCCGCCCTGCTGGTGGCGGGCGCGTTCTTCATGGAGATTCTCGACGCCACGATCATCACGCCTGCCATTCCGCTCGTCGCCGCCTCGTTCGACGTCGATCCGATCGACGTCAACCTGGCAATCACCGCGTACCTGGTGACCGTTGCCGTCCTGATCCCCGCCAGCGGATGGTTGTCTGACCGGTTGGGTACCCGACGGGTATTCATCACGGCCATCGCCGTATTCACCCTTGCCTCCATCGGGTGTGCCGCCAGCGTTTCACTGCCGATGCTCGTGGCGATGCGGATCGTGCAGGGAATCGGCGGGGCGTTGATGGTCCCGGTCGGCCGCTTGCTGGTGTTGCGATCGACCGCGAAGGTCGATCTCGTGCGGGCCATTGCATTGCTTACCTGGCCGGCACTGATGGCACCCGTTGTCGCACCCGTTCTCGGCGGGGCCATCGCAACGTATGGCTCCTGGCGGTGGATCTTCATCGTCAACATCCCGTTGGGGATCATCGGATTCCTGCTCGCGCTCAAGCTGATTCGCGGCGAGGGGCACGTCAATCCGGTGCCGCTGGATTGGCGTGGGATGGCGGCGTTGGGGACCGGGATCGCCGCCACGCTGATTGCGCTGGAGGGCATCCGCGTGCAGGGCACCAACTGGGCGCACGTCGCCGCCGGTGGCGCCGTCGCCGCCACCGCGATGACCGTCGCCGTCTGGCATTTGATGCGTTACCGGTATCCCCTCGTCGAGTTGCGCGTGCTGAGGGTCCGAACGCTGCGAATCACCGTGTCCGCCGGGTCGCTGTACCGATTGGTCATCACTGCCGTGCCCTTCCTGCTGCCATTGCAGTTCCAACTCACATTCGGCTGGACGCCACTGGTCGCCGGGGCATTGGTGACAGCGCTCTTCGCAGGCAACATCGCGATCAAGCCGTTGACCACGCCACTCATGCGGCGCTACGGCATTCGGCGCGTTCTGCTGGTCAACGGCGTGCTGTCCGTGGGGTGCTTCGGAATGTTGGCCACCCTCGACGTCACCACGCCCGTCGCCGTGATTGCCCTGATCCTCTTCGTCAGCGGCGCATTGCGCTCCATCGGATTCACCGCCTACAACAGCGTTGCCTTCGCCGACGTCGACGCGGCCGAGCTCGCACACGCAAATACCCTCAATGCGGCCGTCCAAGAACTGGCGGCAGGCATCGGAATCGCCGTCGCCGCAGTCCTACTCGGAGCATTTACTCCGATCTCACACACCGCGAGCCAGGCCTATTCGTGGACGTACGCCACTCTGGGGCTGTTGATAGCGGTGACGCTCATCGAAACGCTTCGACTGCCTAGGGAAGCCGGTGACGCAGTATCGCGTCACACCGACGAGGCAAGTTGATGACCCGATTGGCCCCTGTCGGAATAACTGCTCGACTCTGACGGTTAGGCTCGGGCATGCGAGCAGTCGTCTTCGATCCGCAAGCCCCTCAAAACCTGCGCTTCGACGAGGTGAGTCCACCGGTCGTCGCTGACGACGAAGCGTTGATCGACGTCAAGGCGATAGCGCTGAACTTCGGCGAGATCCACTTCATCGACCGAATGCGCCAGCCTGGCGAAGTCCCGGGATGGGACGCCGCGGGTGTCGTCATCCAAGCCGCGGCCGACGGCAGCGGTCCACCTCCGGGTACCCGCGTGGTGACCTTCAACGGGGCGGGCGGCTGGGCCGAGCGCCGCGCTGCGCCGACGGCCAACCTTGCCGTACTACCGGACGCGGTGGATTTCGCCGACGCCGCCGCGCTTCCCGTCGCCGGAGTCACTGCGCTCCAAGCACTCCGAGCCTTGGGGCCCGTGGTGGGCCGTCGGGTCCTCGTCACCGGGGCGTCGGGAGGGGTCGGCCGATTCGCCGTGCAACTCGCGGCCAGGGCCGGCGCGCACGTGATCGCGGCGGTCGGCAGCGCAACGAGGGGGGCCGGGTTGGTGGAATTGGGCGCTGCCGAGGTGACCGTCGGGCTCGACGACGTCACCGAGCCCGTGTTCGGAGTTCTGGACAACGTGGGCGGTCCGCTGCTGGCCGAGGCGTTCGGCCTCGTCGGCGACGGCGGCTCGGTGCAGTCGATCGGCATGGCGTCCAACCAGCCCACCACCATCGACTTCGAGGTGGAACGCAATCGCGGGGCGCGGAAGCGGCTGGAGCCCTTCACGGTTCGCGCACCTTTTGGGCCAGACCTGGACTACCTGATCGAGCTGTTGGCTTCCGGCCAGGTGGATCCGCAGATCGGCCTGCGCGACTCTTGGGACAACGTGTCCGCGGCCGCCGAGGCGCTACTTGGGCGTCGCGTAGCGGGCAAGGCGGTGCTGGAGCTCCCCTGACCTCCAGCACCACCCCGGTGGATCAGGCTCCCTTGCGCCCCAGCTCGTGCGACAGCGCCTCGAGTTCGTCGCCACCGGCCATCTCCTGAGTGAGATGCTCCAGGGTGATTTCGTCGTAAGTGCAGTCCAACTTCTGCTTGCCACGGTTCAGCAGCACGAAGTGATCGCCAACCATGTGCGCGTGATGCGGGTTGTGGGTGATGAACACGACGCCGAAACCGGCCTCCTTGGCCGCGGTGACGTACTTCAGCACCACACCCGACTGCTTGACGCCCAGTGCGGCCGTCGGCTCGTCGAGGATCAGGACCCGGGCGCCGAAGAAGACCGCCCTGGCGATCGCGACGCACTGCCGCTGGCCGCCCGACAACGAGCCGATGGGCACGTCGACGTCGGGCAGATCGATGCCCATCTTCGACAGCTCGGTCAACGTGGTGGCCCGCATCGCGTTGGCGTCCAACGAGAACGGGAACGACTTCTTCCGTAGCTCCTGGCCGAGGAAGAAGTTGCGCCACACCGGCATCAACGGGACCACGGCGAGGTTCTGATAGACGGTCGCGATGCCCTTGTCCAGCGCTTCCTTGGGCGAGTTGAACCTGATCGACTCGCCGTCGACCATCAACTCCCCATCGGTCTGCTGATGCAGACCGGAGATGATCTTGATCAGCGTGGACTTGCCGGCGCCGTTGTCGCCGAGGATCCCGGTCACCTCGCCTGCGTGCACGCGCAGGCAGATGTCCTTCAGCGCAACGATGTTGCCGTACGACTTGCCGACGTTCTTCAACTCGACGAGCGGTACCTTGCCACCGGATGGGGCGTCATGCTCGGGACGTTCGACTGTTGCGGTCACGGGTCACCTCTTCGCGGCGTAGTTGCGGAAAGCGTTGTTGGCGACCACGGCGAACAGCAGCATGGCTCCGAGGAAGAACTTGAACCAGTCGGGGTTCCAGCCCGCGTAGACGATGCCCTGATTGGTCATGCCGAAGATGAACGCGCCGATGGCCGCGCCGATCGCCGTGCCGTAGCCGCCGGTGAGCAGGCAGCCACCGATGACCGCCGCGATGATGTAGAGGAATTCGTTGCTCACGCCTTGGCCGGATTGCACGGTGTTGAACGAGAATAGGTAGTGCATGCCGACGAACCACGCGGAGAAGCCGACGAACATGAACAGGCCGATCTTGACGGCCGTCACCGGCACGCCGACTGCACGGGCACTGTCCTGATCGCCACCGACGGCGAAGATCCAGTTGCCGATCCGCGTCTTGAACAGCACGTAGGTCGCGACGATGGTGAACAGCAACCACCACACCACCGTGATGCGCACCGACACACCGAGAACCGTGAACGACGACGCGAACACCGCCTTGGCCGTGTCCCAGCCCGCCATGTCGGACACGCTCGGCGTGGCCACCTGACCGGCCACCAGTTTGGTGACGGCCAGGTTGATGCCCTGCAACATCAGAAAGGTGCCAAGCGTGATCAGGAAGCTGGGGATCTTGGTGCGCTGCACTAGGTATCCGTTGAGGAAGCCGACCGCGAGCGCCATGACCAGCGCCATTGCGGCGCCCACCCACAGGTTGAGATGCAGGTTGTAGGCCAACATCGACGCGGCGAGCGAACTGAAAGTCACTGCCACACCGGCCGAGAGGTCGAACTCACCGCCGATCATCAGCAACGCGACCGCGCACGCCATGATTCCGATCGTGGAGCTTGCGTACAACACCGTGGCCAGCGCCTCGGGACTACGGAACGGCGGCGCCACGATGAAGAAGGCGATGAAGATGACGATCGCACCGAGCAGCGCGCCCATCTCCGGGCGAATCAGCAAGCGTTGTACGCGGTTCCGTTCCTTGACACGTTCGTCGTGGACGACCTTGCGTTCTGCCATGTCGACGTGGGTGGTACTCATGGTTAGCGCGTTCCGTTCTTCGCATACTCGGCAATGGCGTCGATGTTCGACTTCTCGATGAATGCCGGGCCGGTCAATACCGGCTGGCCGCCGCCGATCACGTTGCCGTTGTTGATGTAGAGCCACAGCGAATCGACGGCCAAGTAGCCCTGCAGGAAGGGCTGTTGGTCGACTGCCCACTGAACGTCGCCAGCCTTGATCGCGTCGACGAGTGCGGCGTTGGTGTCGAAGGTGCCGATCTTGGCCGTGCTGTTCGCGTTCTTCGCCGACTGCACGGCGGTCAACGCGAACGGTGCGCCGAGCGCGACGATGTAGTCGATGCTGGGATCCTGTTGCAGCTTTGCGGTGATCGTCGACTCGACCGACGGCATGTCCTTGCCGTTGACGTTGAGGTTCTCGGTGTTCGGGAACTTGCTCTTCAGTCCGGCGCAGCGGGCTTCGAGGTCGACGTGGCCCTGCTCCTGGATTACGCAGATCGCCTTCTTGGCACCTTCTTTCGTCAACCGGTCGCCCGCGCCTTGTCCGGCGATGAAGCCGTCCTGGCCGAAGTACTCCTTGACGCCCATCCCCTGCCAGGCGTCCAACCCGGCGTTGAACGCAACGACGGGAATACCCTTGTCCTCGGCGGCCTTCACGGCGGCTTGCATCGCGTCGGGCTTGGCCAATGTGACCGCGATGCCCTTGACGCCGCTATCGATGGCGGTCTGGACGAGGTTGGCCTGGTTGGGCGCCTCGGGATCGTTGGAGTAGCGCAGCTCGACGTTGTCCTTCTTGGCCGCGGTCTCGGCGCCCTTGCGCACCAGGTCCCAGAACGAGTCGCCGGGCACCTCGTGGGTGATCATGGCGATCGTCACGCGCGGCGTGTCGACGGTTCCGCCGCCCATGCCGCTGCCATTTTCGGCGGGCTTGCCGCCGGTGCTCGAACACGACGCGAGGCCAAGGGTGAGCACCCCGACGCCCGCCACGGCTGCCAACCGAACAAACTTCATCGTTTCTCCTGTCTCAGAACATTCCCGTGTCGCTTCGCTCCTGCCCATCGAGCAGGTGCCGGGTGCTACGACCTGAGAACGATGTAATACGGGTCACAGCGGAATGTCAATAGTTTGTTCGGACATTAGGACTGCATGTCATATGTAACTTTGGGTACGCAAAGTTTGCCGGGGCCCAGCAGGGCACCGGCGAGCAGCCGTGACTCAGCGGTCTACGAGAGTGGTCTCGAAGTAGTAGCGCGACGCCCGGTAGCAGTGCGCACCGTACTCGACCGCCTTGCCCGAATCATCGAATGCCGTGCGGTTCATGGTCAGCAGCGGCGCTCCGGCCTTCTCGGCGAGCAACCGTGCTTCCGCCTTGGTGGCCGGCCTGGCACCGATGCGTTGCCTGGCCAGGCGAATGTGCACGCCGCGGGCGCGCAGCGCCTGATACAGACCGCTGCTCTCGAGTTCCTCGGCTGCCGGTGCGAGCTCGACGGGCAGGTAGTTGGTCATCACGGCCAGCGGTTCCCCATTGGCGCAGCGAAGCCGCTCGATGGTCACCACCTCGCGGTCGGCGGTGAGGTTGAGCTCCGCGGCGACCTCTTCTTCGACCGGGCCGACGTGGTAGCCGAGGAGCTGCGTGGTGGGTTCCTGGCCCGCCCTGGCGAGATCGTCGAACAAGCTGGTCAGCTCGACGCGGCGGTGCACGGGGTTCTGCACGACCTGGGTGCCGACGCCGCGCTTGCGCACCAGCATGCCCTTGTCGACGAGTTCCTGAATGGCGCGACGGGTGGTTGGCCGCGACAGCGTGAGCCGCTTGGCCAGCGCCAATTCGTTCTCGAACCTGTCTCCAGGGGCGAGCTCACCGTCGCGGATGGCCGCTTCGATCGCTTGCGCGAGTTGGTAGTACAGAGGGACAGGGCTTGACCTGTCGAGCTCAACCGCCAGCGGCACATCGACTCCAATCCCGCGTTCCGACCAGATGAGAGTAGCTGCAGCCTAACATCGGTTGATTGAAAGTCTGAATGTCAGGACAAACTATTGACAGGGACGAGTGACGAGGGGCACAGTCGTAAGCGGTATCCGACACCTATCGCCGGGAGCTGGCCTTGACCGATTCGCAGCCCTACGACGCCCTCGTCATCGGACGCAGCGGCGTCGACGTCTATCCATTGCAGACCGGCGTCGGACTCGAACACGTGACGTCGTTCGGGAAGTTCCTCGGCGGCAGCGCGGCCAACGTCTCGGTCGCCGCGGCCCGGCTGGGCAACCGCAGCGCGCTGATCTCCGGTGTCGGCGACGACCCGTTCGGCCGCTTCGTCCGGGCCGAACTGGCGCGCCTTGGCGTCGACAACACATACGTCAGCACCCACGACGAGTACCCCACCCCCGTGACGTTCTGCGAGATCTTCCCGCCGGATCACTTCCCGCTGTACTTCTATCGCAAGCCGTCGGCGCCCGACCTGCAAATCCGGCCGGACGAGATCGACGCCGACGCCCTGCGCGCTGCCCGGCTGTACTGGTCGACCGTCACCGGGCTGTCCGAGGAACCCAGCCGGAGTGCACATTTCGCGGCGTGGGAGGCTCGCGCCGGGGCGAGCGAAGCGACGGGGAATGGAACCAGGGCTCCGCTGACGGTGCTGGACCTCGACTACCGCCCGATGTTCTGGGCGACACCGGCGGCGGCAACCGAACAGGTGCAGAAGGCGCTGCAACACGTCACCGTGGCGGTGGGCAACCGCGAGGAGTGCGAGATCGCCGTCGGGGAGACCAACCCGCACAAGGCCGCCGATGCGCTCCTCGATCTCGGCGTCGAACTGGCCATCGTCAAGCAGGGGCCGCGCGGCGTGCTCGGCAAGACCAAGCACAGCTCGGTGACCGTCCCACCCAATGAGGTCGACGTGGTCAACGGGCTCGGCGCAGGAGATGCCTTCGGTGGCAGCCTGATTCACGGCCTGCTCCGCAACTGGACCATGGAGAAGACCCTGCGCTACGCCAACGCCGCGGGCGCCATCGTGGCGTCCCGGCTCGAATGCTCGACGGCGATGCCGAACGCCGACGAGGTCGCCGACCTGGCCGAGCTGACCGCGACGGAGGCCGTGAATGTCTAAGCAACCCGATGGCCCCCCGATCTGCGCGGACTACGCCGCCGTCACCGACCTCCGCGCCGCCGATCCCGGCGCGGTCGCCCGCGCATGGAACGACAGGACCACCCGTCCCACCATCCGGGGCGACGGCAGGCTGATGATCGTCGCCGCCGACCATCCCGCCCGCGGCGCATTGGCCGTGGGATCCCGTCCGACAGCTATGAACAGCCGCACCGACCTGCTGGATCGGCTCCGCGCCGCGCTCACCGATCCCGGCGTCGACGGCGTGCTCGCCACCTCCGACATCCTCGACGACCTGCTGCTGCTCGGCGCACTCGAGGACAAGGTGGTGTTCTCGTCGTTCAACCGCGGCGGCCTTGCCGGATCGGCCTTCGAACTCGACGACCGGATGACCGGCGCCACCGCGGCATCCACCGCCGCCGCGAACATGAATGGCGGAAAGATGCTGTGCCGCATCGATCTCGATGATCCCGGCACCGTCGCCACCATGACGGCGTGCGCGCAAGCGGTCGACGAGCTGGCGGCACACGGGCTGATCGCGATGGTGGAGCCGTTCATGTCCACCCGCGTCAACGGCAGGGTCCGCAACGACCTCAGCGCCGACGCGGTGATCAAGTCCGTGCACATCTGCCAGGGGCTCGGTTCGACGTCGGCCTACACGTGGATGAAGCTTCCCGTGGTCCCCGAGATGGACAGGGTGATGGAGTCCACCACGCTGCCGACCCTGCTGCTCGGCGGCGACCCAGCTGATCCCGACGAAGCATTCGCCAGTTGGGAGAAGGCGCTCGGGCTGCCTTCGGTGCGCGGGCTGATCGTCGGTCGCACCCTGCTCTACCCCGCCGACGACGACGTGAGCTCCGCCGTCGCCACCGCAGTCTCGATGGTGAGGTGACCATGCACTCAGGTTCCAATGCTCCTCGCGTCCGCAGCCAGTTGTACATCCCGGCCCGCAGCGCCGAGCTCCCATTCACCGTCGACATCACGCCGGAGTCGGCCGGTTGGACCGAATCCTCCTTGCAGGTCATCGAACTCGACGACACTCAATCGTTCGAGACGAACACCGGCGACACCGAGGTGATGATCCTTCCGCTCGTCGACGGCGGCACCGTCGAGTGCGACGGCGTCACCTACGAACTGTCACCACGCAAGTCGGTCTTCGACGGGCCCGCCGACATGGTCTATCTCGGCATCGGGCAGGAGTACCGGCTCAGCGGTGAGGGCCGATTCGCGATCTGCGGTGCCCGCGCCAAACGGTCGTTCCCCAACCGTCGCGTCGCCGCCGCCGACGTACCCGTCGAACTGCGCGGCGCAGGCAACTGCAGCCGCCAGGTACACAACTTCGGCACGGCAGGTGTTTTCGAGGCCGACTCGCTGATCGCCTGCGAGGTCATCACCCCCGGCGGGAACTGGTCGAGCTATCCGGCCCACAAGCACGACGAGGACACCCCGACGCAGTCTCGGCTCGAGGAGATCTACTACTTCGAGATCGCAAGCGGCCCAGACAATTCAAGGGGTTTCGGCTACCACCGGGTGTACGGCACACCCGACCGCCCCATCGAGGTGCTCGAGGAAGTGCGCACCGGCGACGTGGTGCTGGTACCGCACGGCTACCACGGCCCCTCGGTCGCCGCACCGGGCTACCACATGTACTACCTCAACGTGATGGCCGGACCCGGTGCCGAGCGCGCTTGGATGATCGTCGACGATCCCGAACACGCCTGGCTGCGCGGCACCTGGGACGACCAGCCCGTCGACCCCCGGCTGCCCCTGCACGACCCAAGAGGAGTGTGACGTGGTCTCCAAGGCCTCCGCGTTCAAGTCCCCGCACGGCGAACCGGCCGTGCGGCTCACCGTCGCCCAGGCCACGGTGCGATTCCTGGCCAACCAGTTCGTCGAGCGCGACGGCGAACGCAGCAAGTTCTTCGCGGGCTGCCTCGGCATCTTCGGACACGGCAACGTCGCGGGCCTCGGCCAGGCGCTGTTGCAGGACGAGATCAAGGCGGCCAAGGCAGGCACCGAGCCAGGCCTGCGATACGTGTTGGGCCGCAACGAACAAGCGATGGTGCACACCGCCGCCGCCTACGCCAGGCAGAAGGACAGGCTGCAGGCGTGGGCGGTCACCGCGAGCATCGGGCCGGGCTCGACCAACATGCTCACCGGATCGGCGTTGGCCACCATCAACCGGCTGCCGGTGCTGCTGCTTCCGTCGGACACCTTCGCCACCCGGGTCAGTGCACCGGTGCTGCAGGACCTCGAGCAGCCCCACGACAACGAGCTGACCGTCAACGACGCCTTCAAGCCACTGTCGCGCTTCTTCGACAGGGTGTGGCGGCCAGAACAGTTGCCTGCGGCCCTGATCGGTGCGATGCGGGTGCTCACCGATCCAGTCGAGACCGGCGCTGCCACGATCGCATTGCCGCAGGACGTGCAGGCCGAGGCGTTCGACTGGCCGGAATCGCTGTTCGCCGAACGCACGTGGCACGTGGCGCGCCCGCTCCCCGAGCGGTCGGTCATCGCCGGCGCCGCTGACGTGATCCGCTCGGCGAGCAAGCCACTGATCGTCGCCGGCGGCGGCGTCATCTACTCCGGCGCCTCTGACGCGCTCGCGGCGTTCGCCGAGAAGACGGGCATCCCGGTGTCGGAGACGCAGGCGGGCAAGGGATCACTGCCCTACGACCACCCGCAGTCCGTGGGCGCGGTCGGCTCGACCGGATCCACCGCGGCCAACGCGCTAGCGGCGGACGCAGACGTCGTGATCGGCATCGGCACCCGTTACAGCGACTTCACCAGCGCCTCACGCACCGCGTTCAACAATCCCAACGTCCGGTTCGTCAACGTCAACGTCGCCTCGTTCGACGCCGTGAAGCAGGGCGGCCTGTCCGTCGTCAGTGACGCCCGCGAGGCCATCGACGCGCTGACCGACGCGCTCAGCGACTACTCGGTCGCTGGTGACTACCGCACGCGGACAACCGAACTCGCCAAGGAGTGGGACGACGCCGTCGGTGCGGCATATCACGTCGAGGACGACGGCAGCGCGTTGAACCAGAGCCAGGTGATCGGGCTGGCCAACACGCTGTCCGATCCGCGTGACGTGGTCGTCTGCGCGGCGGGCTCCATGCCCGGTGACCTGCACAAGCTGTGGCGCACCCGCGACCGCAAGGGCTACCACGTCGAGTACGGATACTCGTGCATGGGCTACGAGGTGGCCGGCGGCATCGGCGTGAAGATGGCCGCCCCCGACCGCGACGTGTTCGTCATGGTCGGCGACGGCTCGTATCTGATGATGGCGACCGAACTGGTGACCGCGGTCCAGGAGGGCGTCAAGATCATCCTCGTCCTGGTGCAGAACCACGGCTTCGCCTCCATCGGCTCGCTGTCGGAGTCGTTGGGGTCACAGCGATTCGGCACCTCCTACCGCTACCGCGACGACACCGGCCACCTCACGGGAGACAAGCTTCCCGTCGACCTGGCGGCCAACGCCGCCAGCCTCGGCGCCGAGGTGATCAAGGTGACGACGGCAGCGGAGTTCACCGACGCGGTCAAGGTGGCCAAGGCCAATGACCGCGCCACGGTGATCCACGTCGAGACCGATCCGCTGATCTATGC
>Ga0105237_10001899_pt1 | contig 26659 bp, 18 predicted proteins | sample KBSC24metaG_FD_81520 | JGI IMG/M metagenome (GOLD analysis project Ga0105237, IMG submission 81520) | Corn rhizosphere microbial communities from Kellogg Biological Station, Michigan, USA - KBS C2-4 metaG | ecosystem: Host-associated > Plants > Roots > Rhizosphere > Soil | place: Michigan, USA...
GCGCGTTGGCTGACCGAAACGGACGTGTTCGGCGGCTCGTCATTGTCGAGTCGCCCACCAAGGCGCGCAAGATCGCCGGCTACCTGGGCGCCAACTACATCGTCGAGTCGTCCCGGGGGCACATCCGCGACCTGCCCCGCGCCGCCGCCGACGTGCCCGCGAAGTACAAATCCGAACCCTGGGCCCGGCTCGGCGTGAACGTCGACGCCGATTTCGAACCCCTCTACATCGTCAGTCCCGACAAGAAGAGCACCGTGACGGAGCTCAAGGGCCTGCTGAAGGACGTCGACGAGCTCTACCTGGCCACGGACGGTGACCGCGAGGGTGAAGCGATCGCCTGGCACCTGCTGGAGACGCTCAAGCCCAGCGTCCCGGTCAAGCGCATGGTGTTCCACGAGATCACCGAGCCCGCGATCCTGAGCGCGGCGGAGAACCCCCGTGACCTGGACATCGACCTGGTCGATGCGCAGGAGACCCGCCGCATCCTCGACCGCCTATACGGCTACGAGGTCAGCCCCGTGCTGTGGAAGAAGGTGGCCCCGAAGTTGTCGGCGGGCCGCGTGCAGTCGGTGGCGACCCGGATCATCGTGCAGCGCGAGCGCGAGCGCATGGCGTTCCGCAGCGCCGGCTACTGGGACGTCACCGCCGAGCTCGACGCCAGCGTGTCCGACGCGCAGGCGTCGCCGCCCAAGTTCACCGCGAAGCTCAACCAGGTCGACGGACGCCGCGTGGCGGCCGGGCGCGACTTCGACTCGCTTGGCGGGCTCAAGAAGCCCGACGAGGTGCTGGTCCTCGACGAGGCCGCCGCAGGCGCGCTGGCCAGCGGCCTGCGCGGTGCCCAGCTGACCGTCTCGTCGGTCGAGCAGAAGCCGTACACCCGCAAGCCGTACGCCCCGTTCATGACGTCGACGCTGCAGCAGGAGGCGGGCCGCAAGCTCCGGTTCTCCTCCGAGCGCTGCATGAGCATCGCGCAGCGGCTGTACGAGAACGGCTACATCACCTATATGCGTACCGACTCGACGACGCTGTCGCAGTCGGCCATCGACGCGGCCCGCAACCAGGCCAGGCAGCTCTATGGCGAGGAGTACGTCCACCCGACGCCGCGCCAGTACACCCGCAAGGTGAAGAACGCCCAGGAGGCGCACGAGGCCATCAGGCCCGCGGGTGACGTGTTCCAGACGCCGGGCCAGCTGCACGCGCAGCTCGACACCGACGAGTTCCGGCTCTACGAGTTGATCTGGCAGCGCACCGTCGCATCCCAGATGGCCGACGCACGCGGCACCACGCTGTCGCTGCGGATCTCCGGTCAGTCCACGGGCGGCGAGCAGGTCGTCTTCAGCGCCAGCGGCCGCACCATCACGTTTGCCGGCTTCCTCAAGGCCTACGTCGAGAGCCTCGACGAGCAGGCCGGTGGCGAGGCCGACGACGCCGAGAGCCGGCTGCCGAACCTGACCCAGGGGCAGCGCGTCGACGCCGCCGACCTGACCGCCGACGGGCACACCACCAGCCCGCCTGCGCGCTACACCGAGGCGTCGCTCATCAAGGCGCTCGAGGAGCTCGGCATCGGGCGGCCGTCGACGTATTCGTCGATCATCAAGACCATCCAGGACCGCGGCTACGTGCACAAGAAGGGCAGCGCGCTGGTCCCGTCGTGGGTCGCGTTCGCGGTGACGGGTCTGCTGGAGCAGCACTTCGGCCGGTTGGTCGACTACGACTTCACCGCAGCCATGGAGGACGAGCTCGACGAGATCGCCTCTGGCAACGAGCGAAGGACCAACTGGCTCAACAACTTCTACTTCGGTGGCGAGCACGGCGTCGACGGCTCCATCGCCCGCTCGGGCGGTCTGAAGAAGCTCGTCGGCGGCAACCTCGAAGGCATCGACGCGCGAGAAGTCAACTCCATCAAGCTGTTCGACGACGACATGGGGCGCGCGATCAACGTCCGCGTCGGCCGCAACGGCCCGTACCTGGAGCGGATGATCGCAGGCGACGACGGCGAGCTGACGCCGCAGCGCGCCAACCTCAAGGACGACCTGACACCCGACGAGCTCACCCTCGAGCTCGCCGAGAAGCTGTTCTCCACACCGCAAGAAGGGCGTTCGCTCGGCATCGATCCGGTGAGCGGGCACGAGATCCTCGCCAAGGACGGCCGGTACGGCCCGTACGTCACCGAGGTGCTTCCCGAGCCGCCGGAGGATCCCGACGCGGGCGTCGGGGCCAAGAAGGCCAAGAAGCCGACGGGTCCCAAGCCGCGCACCGGATCTCTGCTGCGCTCCATGGACCTGGAGACGGTCACGCTCGAGGACGCGCTGAAGCTGCTGTCGCTGCCGCGCGTCGTCGGCGTCGACCCGGCCAACAACGAGGAGATCACCGCGCAGAATGGCCGCTACGGCCCATATCTCAAGCGCGGCACCGACTCTCGCTCACTGGCCAACGAAGAGCAGATGTTCACCGTCACCCTCGAGGAGGCGTTGAAGATCTACGCCGAACCCAAGCGGCGCGGCGGGCAGGGTGCGGCAACGCCGCCGCTGCGCGAGCTCGGCACCGATCCGGTGTCGGACAAGCCGATGGTGATCAAGGACGGCCGGTTCGGCCCGTACGTCACCGACGGCGAGACCAACGCCAGCCTGCGCAAGGGTGACGACGTGCTGTCGATCACCGACGCAAGGGCGTCCGAGTTGCTCGCCGATCGTCGTGCCCGCGGACCCGCCAAGAAGACGGCGAAGAAGGCTGCCGCGAAGAAGGCACCTGCCAAGAAGGCTGCCGCGAAGAAGGCACCGGCCAAGAAGGCCTAGCTCTCGCGCTGCAATTCGCTAGGAACCTCGATGTCGGTGTCCGGCGCAGCCAGAGTGACCGGCCTGGCCAATTGGGTCGGCGCGAGGCGGCCACGCAATTCGACGATCTCGCCCACGTCCCAGCACAGGGCCTCGGCGTCCAGCGCGCCGCTGACGGCGATCGCCGATGCCAGCACGTGGCCCTGTTCGAGCTTGGCCAGCTCCGTGAGCCGGGCGGCCTCGTTCACCGGGTCGCCGATCACGGTGTACTCGAAGCGGGCCTGCGCGCCGATGTGGCCCGCGATGGCACGGCCCGCCGAGACGCCGATGCCGAAGTCCGTCTGGCCCAACACCTCGACGAGATCGTCGTGCAGTTCGCGGGACGCCGCGAGCGCCGCGCCAGACGCGTCGGGATGCTCGATGGGCGCGCCGAAGATGGCCAGCGCCGCGTCGCCCTGGAACTTGTTGACGAAGCCGCCGTGCCGGTTCACCGTGTCGACGATGATCTGGAAGAACTCGTTGAGCAGGCTGACGACCTCGGAGGCCGGCTTGGTGGATGCGAGTTCGGTCGAGCCGACCAGGTCGACGAACAGCACCGCGACGTCGCGCTCCTGGCCTCCGAGTTCGGTACCGCGCTCGAGTGCGCGGCGGGCGACGTCCTCGCCGACGTAGCGGCCGAACAGGTCGCGAAGCCGCTGCCGCTCGGCCAGGTCGCGCACCATGTCGTTGAATCCGGCCTGCAACAGGCCGAGTTCGCTGGCGTCGTAGATCTGCATGTGCGCGTTGTAGTTGCCGCGCTGGACCTCGCCAAGCGCCCAGCGCAACTGGCGCAGCGGGTCGGCGATCGACATCGCGACGAGCACCGTGCCCGCCAGCCCGATGATCAGCGCGGTGATGGCGAGCAACAGGATCGGGGTGTTGAGACGTTCGGCGGGTGCGGTGAGGATCTCGAACTTGCTGGCCACCAGGGCCAGCAGGATCGCCAGGATGGGCACCGCGGTGGACAGCACCCAGGTCAGCACCTGGCGCTGGATCACGCCGGGCGCCCGGAACGTCTCGGGGACGCCGCCCCGCAGCGCCGCGACGGCGACGGGCCGCAGTACGCGCTCGGACTGCAGGTAGCCGATGATCGCCGTGGCGGTGGCACCGAGGCCGGAGGCGACGGCAACGACCGGGGCCGAATGGCTGGCGACGGGCCAGCTGGCGACGATGAACACCACGGAGCCCAGCAGCCAGTTCAAGACGCTGATCACCGACCGGTAGAACGGCATCTTCAAGGCCCGCACGCGGGCCAGCTCGGTGACGTCGGCGTCGCCGTCGACCAGCAGGGTGTCGCGGCGTTGCCAGCGGATCACGGGCACCAGCAGGCGCAGCGTCAGCCAGCAGCCCACGACGAACGACACGAACAGGTAGGCCAGGAAGACGGCCAGGTTGAATGCGGGCAGGTCTTGGAGCTGGACGCGGTCCTCTGGCGGCAGCCCGAACCGCAGGAAGCCGAACACCAGAAGGGCGCCGATGATGTCGGCCTGCAACATGCCAAGCAAGAACACCGGCCAGGGTGTACGCGCGACCCAACGGACGAGCGCGGTGATTCGCCCAATCCGTATTGCCTCGGTCACGTGACAACCGTATCGGGCGAGGGGGACGCGCATCGCCGCTGTCTGCAAGCTCGTGTCGGGTGCGGACACTAGTGTTGGGTTCCGATGAGCGGTGTTTTCTCGCGTCTCGTGGGCCAGGACGCCGTCGAAGCGGAGTTGGTGGCCGCAGCGACGGCGGCCCGTGGTGATTCCACTCACAGCGGACTCACAACCGGAAACATGACCCACGCGTGGTTGATCACGGGTCCGCCGGGGTCGGGTCGGTCGATCGCGGCGCTGTGCTTCGCGGCGGCCCTGCAGTGCACGTCGGACGGCGTACCGGGGTGCGGGGAGTGCAGGGCCTGCACCACGACGATGGCGGGCACGCACGCCGACGTGCGGCGGATCATCCCCGAGGGCCTGTCGATCGGCGTGGACGAGATGCGCAACATCGTGCAGATCGCCTCGCGCAGGCCAGGAACGGGCCGCTGGCAGGTCGTGGTGGTCGAGGACGCCGACCGGTTGACCGAAGGTGCCGCGAACGCGCTGCTCAAGGTGGTCGAGGAGCCACCGCCGTCGACGGTCTTCCTGCTGTGCGCGCCGTCGGTGGACCCGGAGGACATCTCGATCACCCTGCGGTCGCGCTGCCGCCACGTCGCGTTGGTGACGCCAAGGGTGGACGCGATCGCCCAGGTGCTGATCGACACCGACGGCCTGCCCGATGCCGACGCCCGTTGGGCGGCGTCCGTCAGCGGCGGGCACGTGGGCCGGGCGCGGCGACTCGCCACCGACGAGCAGGCGCGCAGGCGAAGGGAGCGTGCGCTGGGGCTGGCCCGCGATGCGGCAACCCCGTCGCGGGCGTACGCGGCCGCCGAGGAGCTGGTCGCGACCGCGGAGGACGAGGCGAAGGCGCTGACCGGTGGCCGCAACGAGGTCGAGACCGAGGAGCTGCGCACGGCGCTGGGGGCGGGCGGTACCGGCAAGGGCACCGCAGGGGCGCTGCGCGGCGCGGCGGGGGCGCTGAAAGACCTTGAGAAGCGGCAGAAGTCGCGGCACACGCGGGCGTCGCGCGATGCCCTCGACCGGGCGCTGATCGACCTCGCCACCTACTTCCGCGACGCGCTGCTGGTGTCGTCGGGTGCAGGCACGGTGGCGGCCAACCACCCCGACATGGCCGACAAGGTCGCCTCGATGGCGGCGGTCGTGCCCCCCGATCGGCTGCTGCGCTGCATCGAGGCGGTGCTGGAATGCCGGGAGGCCCTCGCGGTGAACGTGAAGCCCAAGTTCGCGGTCGACGCCATGGTGGCGACCGTCGGGCAGGCACTGCGCAGCTGACTTGGGCCGGTGGTGTGCGCTGCCGTAGACTCGTCCCGCCCGGACGTCAGATCGGGTACGCCGCCCTAGCTCAGTCGGTAGAGCATCTCACTCGTAATGAGAAGGTCAGGGGTTCGATTCCCCTGGGCGGCTCCGTTTCGGAGTCGGACTCGACGATTCGTCATACCCCGATGGCTTCTTCTGCTACCTCGGTGCCAGGTATCCGACGGGCCCGGCGGCCAGGCATACCGACAAGTTCGACGTGTTGGCCTTGGCCAGGATCGAGTCGCCTGCGCCCGACAGTCGCACGTAGACGCGGTTCAACCCTGGCCGAACCCGGACCTTCGACTCGACTCCCTCGGTCAACGACAACGTCATCGTGCCGTCGCTGTTGGCCAGGTAGTTGATCTCGGCCGTCCAATCCGAGGGAAGCAGCGGCCCGTCCAGCGGTATCCGGACGGGGGCGTCGGGCTGAACCAGGTAACCGCACTTCGGATCGGGGCCTGGCACGATCGAGCGCACCCACGTGACCTGGGCGGGCAGCAGTCGTCCCGTCATGTCGAGCATGCGTAGATCGGTTGTGCTCGAATCGAATTCGGGCCGGTTGGGCAGCAGCGCGAAGACGTGGCTTGCCATGTTCTCCGGCCAGGCGACGCGTTGCAGGACGAGTGCGTCGACCTCCTGGTCGAGCATGGGTGCGCTGGAGGTGCGGTACGCCTGGGAAAGGCTGGCCGCCGCGGTCAGCAGGTATTGCCGGGTCGGGTTGTCACGCCAGATGCGGGTGAACGTCACCGTCGAGTACACGCTGCTCACCACGAACAGCAGGGCGAAGCCGGCGATCACTGCCGTGCGCGCCCGCGATGCGTCCAACCACGTCGACCCCGTCCGGTTCGGGGCGCAGAACGCCACCGCAGCCAGCAGGGCCAGCACCACGACGAGATCGGGCAGATAGCGCATCGTCTGCGCCAACTCCAGTGCGGTGAACCGCGACGAGCGCATCAGATAGATCGGCACCTGACACGCGACGGCGTAGCCGACGGCCACCAGCCACACCGCGCCGATGCGCTCCTTGCGGGCCAGCGACACCGCGAACACCGCCGCCAACACGACCCAGCCCAGGACCATCACCACCAAAGGTGGTGTCGCCCAAGGTGAAGCCGGCGCCCAGCGCTGCCAGTCCCACGGCCCGCCTGCCAGCCCGGGCACGATGCCGTGCGTCACCGATCGTCGCAACAGATCCCACGTCATGGCCAGGTCGGTGCTCCACCGCTGCTGGTCGACGACGACGAGGTAGACCCCGATCCACGCCGCGGTGATCGCCAGCGACGCCGTCCACAACCGCATCCCGCGGCGCCACACCGTCGACACGGCAGCCCGGTCGCCCGTCACGTGGGCCAGCAGCGCGGTCACCGCGAACGCGACGAATGGGATCACCGCCGCCTTCTCGAAGAACAGCAGACCGCCGAGGAACACCAGCGCCCCACTCAGCGCGTAGCGCTGCTGCCCGGTCCGCACCAGCAGGATGGCGTCCGCGCACACCCACGCCAGCGCGGTGATCATCGGCAACGAGTTCAGCGCGGCCGCCCACCACGCGAACGCAGGCACGCCCAGCGGGACGAACAACGCGAACGTCAGCGGAACCAGCAGCATGGGCCGCCAGCCGAGGATCACCCGCAGCGCGCGCAACAACGCCAGCGACGCGAGCAACTGCAGCACGACGAGGCTGATCGCGGGCCAGATCCAGTTCAGCGGCGCCAGTCGGGTGATGGTCCCGGCGATCAGGAACGCGGCGGGCATGACGTGGCCGTCGTGGTCGTCGAACAGGTAGGACGTCGACAGCAGGCTTTGCGTGCCTGCGCGGCCGGTCAGGATCAGGTCGTCCCAGTAGAAGTAGCCCTGAAACGCCAGCACCGCCCGAAGTACCAGCTGCACCGCGATCAGCGCGACGGCGGCGATGAAGACCCACTGCACCGGTCGCGCTGCGCGTGCCAACCGGTCCCACATCACTCCCGATGACTCTACGGGGAGGAGCGCAGTGGGCATCGGTATGGTGAGCCGGTGCGGACACTGGTCACCGGAGCAGCCGGATTCATCGGATCGACGCTGGTAGATCGTTTGCTGGCGGACGGACACAGCGTCATCGGGGTGGATGACCTGAGCTCGGGAAACAGCGTCAACATCGTCGGCGCCGAGAAACACGACACCTACGAGTTCGCCAAGGCCGACATCGTCGACGCCGATCTGGTGGGTTTGATCGCCGACACCAGGCCGGAGGTGATCTTTCACCTCGCGGCGCAGATCTCGGTGAGCCGTTCCGTCGAGGACGCGCAGTTCGATTCCAGCGTCAACGTGGTCGGTACCGTCCGGCTGGCCGAGGCCGCCCGCAAGGCCGGCGTACGCAAGGTGGTGCACACCTCGTCGGGCGGCTCGGTCTACGGCACGCCACCGGTCTACCCGACCAACGAGGACGTCGCGATCAACCCGGCCTCCCCTTATGCGGCGAGCAAGGTCTGCGGCGAGGTCTACCTCAACATGTTCCGCAACCTCTACGGTCTGGACTGCTCACACATCGCGCCTGCCAACGTATATGGCCCCCGCCAGGACCCACACGGGGAAGCGGGCGTGGTCGCGATCTTTTCCCGGGCGCTGCTGGCGGGCAGGCCGACCAAGATCTTCGGTGACGGTACCGACACCCGCGACTACGTGTTCGTCGACGACGTGGTGGACGCCTTCGTGCGTGCCTCGGGCCAGGCGGGGGGAGGGCAGCGTTTCAACGTGGGGACCGGTGTCGAAACATCGACGCGCCAACTACATGCGGCGATCGCGACGGCCGCCGCCGCGCCGGACGAGCCCGAGTTTCATCCACCTCGCCTCGGCGATCTGAGGCGGTCGTGCCTCGACAGCAGTCGGGCCAATGCCGTCCTCGGCTGGGTACCGAAGATCGCGCTCAAGGACGGTGTGGCTCGGACCGTGGACTATTTCCGCGAAGCCGACTAACGCCTCCTGAAGAAAAGATTGTAAGCACTTACTTTCTGTTGTACGGTGGCGAGAAGCCGACGACGGGGAGAAGGCATGACGTACGACGTGATCATCCGCAACGGACTCTGGTTCGACGGGACGGGTAGCGCTCCGCGGATCCGCACCCTCGGCATCCGCGACGGCATAGTCGACACGGTGTCCGTCGGCCCGCTCGACGAGACGGGCTGCCCCGACGTGATCGACGCGTCGGGCAAGTGGATCGTCCCCGGCTTCGTCGACGTGCACACCCACTACGACGCCGAGGTGCTGCTCGACCCTGGTCTGCGGGAATCGGTCAGGCACGGCGTCACCACCGTGCTGCTCGGCAACTGCTCGCTCTCGGCGGTCTACGCCAGCACCGAGGACGCCGCCGACCTGTTCAGCCGGGTCGAGGCCGTGCCGCGGAAGTTCGTCGTCGGGGCGCTGGACGCCAAGAAGACCTGGACCACGCCCGCGGAGTACGTCGCTGCGCTCGACGAACTGCCGCTCGGCCCCAACGTCAGCTCGATGCTCGGGCACTCCGACCTGCGCACCGCGGTCCTCGGGCTCGACCGCGCCACCACCGACGGCGTGACCCCCACCGACGCCGAGCTCGACCAGATGGCCGAGATGCTCGAAAAGGCGCTCGACGCAGGGCTTCTCGGCATGTCCGGCATGGACGCCGCCATCGACAAGCTCGACGGCGACCGCTTCCGCTCACGCGCGCTACCGTCGACGTTCGCCACGTGGCGGGAACGGCGCAAGCTGATCGCCGTGCTGCGCAAGCGTCGCCGGATCCTGCAAAGCGCCCCCGACGTGAAGAACCCGATGTCGGCACTGAACTTCTTCCTGTCCAGCAGCCGCATGTTCGGACGCCGGCCCGGTGTCCGGATGAGCCTCTTGGTGTCGGCCGACGCGAAGTCGGCGCCCGCCGCCGTGCACGTCTTCGGGCCAGGCACCCGGCTGATCAACAAGCTGCTCGGATCGTTCGTCCGCTTCCAGCACCTGCCCGTTCCGTTCGAGTTGTACTCCGACGGAATCGATCTGCCCGTCTTCGAGGAGTTCGGCGCGGGCACCGCCGCGCTACATCTGCGCGATCAGTTGGAGCGCAACGAACTGCTCGCCGACACCGAGTACCGCCGCAGGTTCCGGAAGTCATTCGACCGCAAGAAGCTCGGACCGACGTTGTGGCACCGCGACTTTCACGACGCCGTCATCGTCGAATGCCCCGACGAGACGCTGATCGGCAAGAGCTTCGGCCAAATCGCCGTCGAGCGTGGACTGCACCCGCTCGACACGTTCCTCGACGTGCTCGTCGCCAACGGCGAGCGCAACGTCCGCTGGACCACCATCGTCGGAAATCACCGGCCCAAGTACCTCGACAAGCTGGCCGCCGAACCGTCCATCCACATGGGCTTCTCGGATGCCGGTGCGCACCTTCGCAACATGGCGTTCTACAACTTCTCGCTGCGCCTGCTCAAGCGCGTGCGCGACGCCGACCGCGCCGGGCGTCCGTTCCTCACCACCCAGCGGGCGGTTCATCGCCTCACCGGCGAGGTCGCCGACTGGTTCGGCCTCGACGCGGGCACGCTGCGCCAGGGTGATCGCGCCGACTTCGTCGTGATCAACCCGGAAGGCCTCGACGCGTCGGTCGACGGCTACCACGAGGAGAAGGTGCCGTTCTACGGCGGTCTGAGCCGCATGGTCAACCGCAACGACGCCGCAGTGGTCGCGACTGGTGTGGGCGGGGCCGTCGTGTTCCGCAACGGCGAGTTCCGCGAGGGCTACGGGACGACCGTGAAGTCGGGTCACTTCCTTGGGGCCGACACCCGTCACACCCCGAAGGTCCTTGTCTGACATGGCAAGAACCCAGCAGCAGCGCCGTGAGGAGACGGTGGCCCGCCTGCTCGACGCGTCCATCGACACGATCATCGAGGTCGGGTATGCGCGGGCGTCGGCGGCGGTGATCGCCAAGCGCGCACGGGTGTCCGACGGCGCGCTGTTCCGGCACTTCGCCACGATGGGCGACTTCATGGCGGCGACCGCGCTCGAAGTCATGCGACGCCAGCTGGAGCTGTTCACCAAGCGTGCCGCCGAGATACCGCCCGACAAACCGGCATTCGAGGCCGCACTCGGCATTCTGCGCGACGTCACGGGCAACGACACCAACACCGTGATGTACGAGCTCCTGATCGCCGCGCGCACCGACGAGAAGCTGAAGGTCACCCTGCAGGCCGTGCTGGTCGAGTACGCGGCGAACATCCACGACGTCGCGCGCACGCTGCCGGGAGCGGATCAGTACCCGCCAGAGACGTTCGGCGCGTTGGTCGCAACGCTGACGAACGTCTTCGACGGTGCCGCGATCGTGCGAGCGGTGCTACCGCTGCCCGAGATCGAGGACGCGCGGATCGCGCTGCTGAACGAACTCATCGGCGATCGATCCGGGACGAACCCGGAGAACCGCTAACGCTCGTCGGGGACCCTCGCGCCTTCCAGTGCGACCGCGCGGGCCAGTTGGGCGTAGCGCAGTTCCAGATCCTTGAACCGCATGTAGGCGCTGAGCGTGGTGAAGAGGAACGCGATCACCAAGGCGTACTCGATGAGGTCGGCGCCGCGGTCGACGCCGAGCCAGTTCGCGACCACGGTGGTGTCGTTGGGTCGGATGACTGCGTAGATCGCCCCGATGATGAACATGACGTAGCCGACCTTCACCCACGCCCTGGACTTCGCGCTGCGCCGGGACCGCAACAAGTACACGAGCAGCACCACGATCGCCGCGATCAGCAGAACCTGAATCCAGTTCATCGGCGCATCCTTCCGCGCAGCAGGCCGTCGAAGATGATGTTGACGCCGTTGACAAGGGGTTGCCCCTTGGACATCGAGTAGTCGGTGTAGAGGATCTCGACGGGTTCCTCGACCACCCGCCAGTGGTTCTCGACGATCAGAGCGACGAACTCGCTGGCGTGCGCCATCCCGTTCATCGTGAGGTTGAGCCCGTCGGCGACCGTCCGGTCGAAGACCCGCAGCCCGTTGTGCGCGTCGGTCAGGTGCAGCTTGCGACTGGCCGGGCTGAGTTTGGCGATGATCGGCAGGAGCAGCCGCTTCAACTTGGGCATCCGCTCGGGCGCGCGGTCGCCGAAGCGGGTGCCGATCACGATGTCGAGGTCCTCGGCGGTGAGCCGGTCGATCATCCTGACGACGTCCTTCACCCGATGCTGGCCGTCGGCGTCGAACGTCGCGAACACATTGGCGCCTGGCCGGTTGCGGGCGTACTCGACGCCGGTCTGGATGGCGGCGCCCTGGCCAAGGTTCACGGGGTGGCGCACCACGTGCGCGCCCGCTTGATGCGCACGGTCGCTGGTGGCGTCGCGGCTGCCGTCGTCGACGCACACGACGTTGCCGAAGACGGAGCGCACATCGGAGATGACGTCGCCGATGACGCTCGCCTCGTTGAAGGCGGGGATGACGATCCACACGTCGTGGTAGCGAGTGTCAGGCATGGTGATGGCGACCAAACTACACGCTCACGGTGCGGGAATCCTGCTCAGAGCACCCAGGTGCACGACGATTCCCACCAGCGGTCCGCACATCAGCGCCATGACGGTGCGCGTCTCGAGCGCCACCGGTAGCAGCAGGAGAAGGGCCGACACCAGCGTTGCCCCGATCCAGCCCGCCGCGTACGCACGGTGCAGCGCGGCCGCGACCGTCGCGGCACCGGTGAGGGTGAGAAGCGCTATCGCGATGGCTGCAGCGGTGAACCAAGCCAGCAGGGCGCCGCCTGCTTCGTACTCGGGGCCGAACGCGAACTGCAGCAGCCACGGCCCGGCCAGGCCGGCAATGAGCACCGCCACCACGCCAAGCCCCAACACCACCAGCGCGGGCATGATCAGTGCCCGTAGTCGGGCGTCGCGCTGGTCGACGAAGTGTGCGATCAGGTTGCCCTGCATCGCGGTCAGGGGTACCAGCAGTGGCGCGCGGGTCAGCGTCACCGCCAGGATCACGACGCCGCCCGCCGCGCCGAGGTCTTGCGACGTCGCCTTCAGCAGCACGGGGAAGCCCATGATGAGGACGGCACTGGCGCCCGCCGCAGCGATCGAGTGCGACGCGCCGCGCAGGAACGTCCATGCGGTGCCAGGGGTGAGTAGTCGCGCCGCCGCACGCGTTGCAGGTGACGCCAACAGCAGCAGCAGCCAGGCGATCGATCCCGCGACGGTGGCCCACAGGTAGCCGACCAATCCCCAGCCGACCAGGAACGTGGTCGTCGCGACCGCCACCCGCATCGTCGCGTCGCCGACGATGAGCGCCCCGTACTCGCCCCAGCGGTCCACCCCGGCGAGTACGCCGAGCAGCGTCGCGTGCATGCAGAACCCGGCGATCCCCGCGCTCAGCAGCCCCACGCTGAGCAGCCGCGACTCGACGAAGACGTGGGTCGACCACAACGGCGACGAGCCGACGACGACCGCCGCGGACACCGCACCGACCAGAATGGCCACCCGAATCGGGTGGATCCGCGGGCCGTCGGCCACGTGGCCCGCGGCAACCTGCTGCGCCTGCCGCACTTCGCGGGTGGACTCCTGAAGCAGACCGTTGGCCGCACCCGCGAGAAGTCCGAACGCACCCCAGAACACGGCGAACACCGAGAAGCCCGCCGGCTCGAGGTCACGCGCGGCGAGGTAGAGCACGGCGTAACCGAAGAGTGCACTGACCACCGTCGCCGTCCCGACCCGGGCGAAGCTGCCCCTGGTCACGGGTCCCTGGGAGGGGACGGTCGACGCACCGTCGGTCACAGGTCGGGGACGTCCTTCGAGTACAGCCAGGCCTGCCACAGCGGTCGCAGTGACTCGTCCGAGTAGTTGGCGGCCAGGCCGGTGAAGTCGTCGGTGACGGCGGTGGCGTGACGATGCCGGGTGGTCCAGTCGCGCAGCAGTGCGAAGAAGCCGTCGTCACCGATGGTTCGGCGCAGCACGTGCAGGGTCAGCGCGCCCCGCTTGTACACGCGGTCGTCGAACATGTCGCTCGCGCCGGGGTCGGACAGCAGCAGGTCTTGCCGCGAACAGGTGAGCTTGCCGTGGTAGTACCTGGCCCAGTCATCGGCGCTGCGGCCACCGGAGTTCTCCGACCACAGCCACTCGGCGTAACAGGCGAAGCCTTCGTGCAGCCAGATGTCGCGCCAGCGCCGCGCGGTCACCGAGTTGCCGAACCACTGATGGGCGAGCTCGTGCGCGATCAGGCGTTCGGCAGTGCGCTCGCCGTCGCAGTGGTTGGCGCCGAAGATCGAAATGCCCTGTGCCTCAAGAGGGATCTCCAGATCGTCGTCGGTGACCACGACGGTGTAGCCGGTCGCAAGGGGATACGGTCCGAACAGCTTGACGAAGAGTTTCATCATCTCCGGCTGACGGCCGAAGTCGTACTCGAAGTTCTGCCGCAACCGTTGCGGCAGAACGCCGTTCATCGGCACGGGGGTCTTCGTCAACCGGTGTGCCTGGTAGTCGCCGATCTGCAGGGTGATCAGATAGGTCGACGTGGGCTCGGCCTGCTCGTAGGTCCAGGCCGTCATCGCGGCCCGCGTCCGCTTGGACACCAGCTCGCCGTTGGCCACCGCACGGTACGGGTTCTCGGTGCTGATCACGATCCGGTAGCTGGCCTTGCTGCTCGGGTGATCGTCGCAGGGGAACCACGACGCCGCCCCGTTGGGCTGCCCTGCGACCAGCGCGCCGTTGGTCAGCTCCTCGAAACCGACTTCGCCCCAAACGGTTCGGATCGGACGGGGCGTGCCTGCGTAGCGCACGGTGACCGACATCGCCGCGCCCGCTGGCAGTGCCGTCTGCAGCGTGATGCTCAGCTTGCCATGCGAGCGGTGGAACGATTGGGGCCTGCGTCCGTTGACCGAGACCTTGGACACCGCCATGGCGTCCGACAGGTCGAGGGTGAACGTCTTCAACGACGCCAAGGTGGCCGCGGTGATGGTGGCGGTGCCGGACAGTCGGTTGATGTTCACCTTGTACTCGAGATCGAGTTCGTAGCGGGACACCCGGTAACCGAAGTTGCCGTTGGCGGGGAGGTAGGGGTCGATGACGGGTGGTGTTCGCTTGGCTGCCTTCTTGTGCGATCGCGTCACGCGGCGGAGACTCCCGCCTTCTTCGTTGGTTTGTCGGGCCGGTCACCGCGCTTCTTGCGGAACGGATTCCACGGTGCAATGGGATTGCCCTGCCAGCGGGTCGACGCGGGAACCTCGTCGCCGCGCATCACCAACGATGCAGGCCCAACGGTGGCGCCTGCGCCGATCCGGGCGGCTGGCAACGCCACGCAGTGCGGGCCGAGCGTCGCGCCGTCCTCGATCACGACGGTGTCCAACCGCATGATGCGGTCGTGGAACAGGTGGGTCTGCACCACGCAGCCGCGGTTGACGGTGGCTCCCTTGCCCAGCGTGACGAGGTCGGCCTCCGGCAGCCAATACGTTTCGCACCACACGCCGCGACCGATCTTGGCGCCGAGCGCCCGCAGCCAGAGGTTCATCACCGGTGTACCGCTGGCGGCCCTGGCGAACCACGGCGCGGCGACGGTCTCGACGAACGTGTCGGATACCTCGTTGCGCCACACGAACGACGACCACAGCGGATGCTCGACGGCTCGAATGCGGCCGATCCACAGCCACTTCATCACCACCGCGATCCCGCCGGCCACCGCGCCAGCAACGAGCAGCACCGCCCCACCAGCCAATGCCGCCCAGAGATAACCGAATTCGTCGGTCAGGAACTGCAGGGCGCCAAGCACCGTCACGCCGATCGCGAACGTGACGATCAACGGCAACAGCCGGCACGTCTCGACGAGGCCGCGCAAGATCTTGAGCCGCAGCGAGGGGTGAAACGTCCGCAGCGCGTCGGCGGCCGTCGGTTGGCGACGCAACCTGATCGGCGGACTGCCCAGCCACGACGAGCCGGCCTTCGCCTTGTGCGGTGTCGCGCTCAGCACGGCGACCAGTCCGTCGTCGGGAACGCGTCGACCGGGCTGGGTGATTCCGGAGTTGCCGAGGAATGCGCGCTTGCCGATGGTGGCCTTGGCGACGTGGATCCAGCCGCCGCCGAGCTCGTAGGACGCCACCATGGTGTCGTCGGCGAGGAACGCTCCGTCCTCGACGACGGTGAACTTCGGGGTCAGCAGCGCCGTCGAAATCTCGGTTCCGCGACCGATCTTCGCGCCGAGCAACCGCAGCCACACCGGCGTGAGAAGGCTTGCGTAGATCGGGAACAGGTAGTTGCGGGCCGCGTCCATGAGCCGTTCGGTGGCCCACACCTGCCAGCCGACCCGGCTGCGCACCGGGTGGTAGCCCTCGTACAGGCCGAGTGACAGCACTCGCACGCCGATCACCGTCAGCAGCGCGTAGACCACGACGGCCGTCAGCGTCGCCACCGGCGTCCACAGCGCCGCGGGGAGCAGCGCGTCGGACAGCGTCGCGGTGTGGCGAACCGCCCACCCGATGACCGCGAGGCCCGCGGCTAGGGCCACCAACGGCAGGCTGCCGAGAAGCACCGACGTCACGCCGAACATCGCCACCCACAAGGGCGCGCGCCGCGGCCGCTCCTCGGGCCACGGATGCCGGGCCTTGCCGGACTTCACGGCGGGCGAGCCCTTCCAGTACTGGCCGGACTTCACCTTGCCGACGACGGCGGAACCCGGTGCGACGTCGGCGTTCTTGCCGACCACGGCGCCGGGCAGCAGCGTCGTGCGCGCGCCGACGGTGGCATCGGTGCCGACCTCGATGCGCCCGACGTGGAACTGGTCGCCGTCGATCCAGTGCCCGGTCAGATCGACCTCCGGCTCGATCGAACACCGGTGCCCGAGGGTTAGCATGCCAGTGACGGGAGGCGACGAGTGCAGGTCGACACCCTTGCCGACCTTGTTGCCCAATGCCCTTGCGTAATAGACCAACCAGGGCGCGCCTGCCAGGTTCTCGGCGCCGCTGGCCTCACCGAGTCGTTCGGCGAGCCAGATCCGCAGGTGCACGGGCCCACCGCGGCGGTAGGTGCCGGGCTCGAGGCCGCCGAGCAGCATCCGCGCGGCAAGCACCGCGATGCCCATCCGCCCGACGGGCGTCACGAAGACGAGGAAGCCGGCGACGATCCACCACCAGTTCACCGGCACCGCCCACGGCAGCAGGTGCAACGCGGCGGCGACGTTGTTGAGCAGCGCCAGCCACACCACCCACTGCATGCCGGTCAGCGTGGCCAGGGGGAGTGAGAGTGCCACCTGCGCCAGCTCGGTGAGCCGCGAAACCGGTTTCACCGTGCGGGTTTCCACCTGAGGCGGTGGAACGAGCTCGTCGAGGTAACCGGCAAGTGAGCCGAGCCGCGGGTGGTCGTACAGGTCCGCGACCGTGACCTGTGGATGCTTGGCGCGCAGGGCGGCGACCAGCTGGGCCGCCGACAACGATCCGCCGCCGAGGGCGAAGAAGTCGGCCTCTGGCCCGTCGACCGGCGCGGCAAGGACGTCGCGCCACAACCCGGCCAGCCAGCCCATCGTGCCGCCGAGCTCGGGGCCGTCGGATCCGCTGTCGCCTTCGATCGGCCACGGCAGCGCGTTGCGATCGACCTTGCCCGAGGTGCGGGTGGGCAATTCGTCGACCAGAACCAGCCGCGGTACCAGGGCGGCGGGCAGCGCTTCGCTCAGGGCGGCTCGTGCGGCCGCGACGTCGAACGCGGGATCGGCGCTTGCGATGTAGCCGACCAGGAGCGGGGTACCGCTTGCGGTGCGGCGAACGGCTGCGGCGCCACCGCTGACACCCGGCAGGTTCACCAGCGCCGAGTCGACCTCGCCCAGCTCGATTCTGCGGCCACCGACCTTGACCTGGTCGTCGGCGCGGCCCTGGAAGTAGAGGCCGTCGGCTTCCAGGCGGACGAGGTCGCCGCTGCGGTAGGCCCTCGTCCATTCCAGAGTGGGCATCGGCGCGTACTTCTCGGCGTCCTTCTCGGGATCCAGGTAGCGCGCAAGGCCGACGCCGCCGATCACCAGCTCGCCGACCTCACCCAGAGTTACTGGCTCCCCCTTTTGGTCCACGACCGCCAGATCCCAGCCGGGCAGCGGAAGGCCGATGCTGACGGGGCCCTTGCCGTCGAGCGGGGCCGCGCAGGCCACGACGGTCGCCTCGGTGGGCCCGTAGGTGTTCCAGACCTCGCGTCCGTCAACGGCGAGCCGTTCGCCGAGTTCGGGCGGGCACGCCTCGCCGCCGAAGATCAGCAGCCGGACAGCCTCGAGCGCCTCCGCGGGCCACAGGGCGGCGAGTGTGGGCACTGTCGAGACGACGGTGATGTCGCGGGACACCAGCCACGGGCCGAGGTCCATGCCGCTGCGCACCAGCGACCGGGGCGCGGGCACCAGGCAGGCGCCGTTGCGCCAGGCCAGCCACATCTCCTCGCACGACGCGTCGAACGCGACGGACAGCCCGGCGAGCACCCTGTCGTTGGGCCCAATCGGGTTGTCCTGCAAGAAGATCTGCGCTTCTGCGTCGACGAATGCCGCGGCGTTGCGGTGGGTCACGGCGACACCCTTGGGCGTTCCCGTCGAGCCCGAGGTGAAGATGATCCACGCGTCGTCGCGGGGCAGCGGCCGGCCTGCGCGCCATCCGCGCGACGATCCGTGGCCACGGATCAGGCCCTGATCGGTGATGACGCCGACGACGCCAGCCTCGCCGAACACCAGCGCGGCGCGCTCGTCAGGGTCGTCGGCGTCGACCGGCACGTAGGCAGCACCGGCGGCCAACGTCGACAGGATCGCGACGTACAACGCGTAACTGCCCGACGGCATGCGGATGCCGATGCGGTCACCGCGGCCGATTCCACGTGCGGCGAGCCACTCGACGCTCTCCTCGATGTCCGCGATCAGTTCGGCGTAGGTGAGCTGAATCTCGCCGTCGTCGATGGCCGGCGAGTCGGGATGACGCTGTGCCGTCTCGTAGAGGATGTCGATCAGGGTCCGCGGCTCGGGAGCGGACGACGACAGCACGTACTGGGCGGGAATGCTGGGTCCAGAAGTGGCTGTCACGGTTACAAACTACTAAGCGCGAGGCTGGGTCCGAGCACGCCGCACGCGGATTGTGATCACAATTGCGATCGCGATGACGAGGGCGCCGATCACATACCACTTGTACTGCTCGAAGGCCGCGTAGATGGTGACCATGTGCGTGCCGGTGAGGAAGCCCAATCCGGCCCAGGTTCCCACCCAGAGCACCGCTCCGAGGGAGTTGAAACCGAGGAACTTCAGCCAGTGCATCCCGACGATTCCCGCGATCAGACCGTTGACCTGTCGCAGCCCCTCGATGAACCGGGCGATGGTGACGATCTTGCCGCCGTGGGCGTCGAAGTAGACCTCGGCCTTGTCCAGCCGCGCAGGTGTGAGGAACACGAAGCGGCCCCACCGCTCGGCCAGCGGGCGTCCGCCGAGCCTGCCCACTGCGTAGCCGATGTTGTCCCCGATGACGGCGCCGAGCACCGCGACGAGGATGACCACGGCGATGTTCATGTGGCCTGCACCGGCGAAGATGGCGGCCGAGATCAGCAGGACCTCGCCGGGCACCGGCACCCCGAAGTCCTCGAGCAGCACGAAACCGCCGACCGCGAGGTAGCCGTAGTGCTCGAGGATCGGCTGGACGTCGCCGAAGACGCCGGGCAGCTGGGTGTCGGTCATTCCGCTGGATTCTCGCTGATCGCAACCCTCGGCGGAACCGCGACCCGCACCTACTCTGGCCGAGGTGCGGCTATTCGTGACAGACGAGACTGGCATCGACCTCACCGAGCTGACGTCGGGTGGTGGTCCCGTGGTGCGGTTCACTGCCCCTGACCTGCAGCGCGCCCAGCGCAATGCGGCACGTCTGCGCGAAGGCGGCGACGTGGCGGTCATCCTCGACCTCGCGGTCGCGGTACCTGGGGACTTCCGTGCGGTTGGCGACGACGACACGGTCCGCTACGCGGGCACGGTCGACGGCCTGGCCGGGCTGATCGCCGACATCGACTCGGCCGACGTCGCCGATGGCGTTGCGTTGATCCCGGCGGCGGGGCTGCCCCGTCAAGATCTGCGTCGGCTTGGGCACGACGTGCTTGGCAGGCTGGCCACCCGCGGTCGGGCCAGCGCCTGATCCAATTACTGGATTAGTCGACGCCAAATCGGTCTTGGACATGAATCGATTGGGGCCATAGCGTTGGGCGCGTGACAACCACGATCGCCGACCCCACGCAACTGACCGGACAGATGATCATCGCCGGCACCCTCGTCACCGGAACCGGTGAGGAGATCCGCGGCTTCGACCCCGCCGCGGGCAGCGCCATCGAACCCGGCTACCGCTACGGCGACGACGGTCACGTCGCCGCGGCGTGCGATGCCGCCGCCGAGGCGTTCCCCGTCTACCGCGCGACCACGTCCGAACGGCGCGCGCAGTTCCTCGGGGCCATCGCCGACAACCTCGACGCCATCAAGGCCGCTCTCGTCGCACGCGCCGTGACGGAGTCCGGGCTTCCCGAGGCACGCATCGCCGGCGAGGTCGGAAGGACCACGGGACAGCTTCGCCTCTTCGCTGCCGTCGTGCGCGAGGGCAGCTGGGCCGGTGCACGCATCGACCCCGCCCAACCCGACCGAACCCCGTTGCCGCGCCCCGACATCCGCCAGCGGGCCGTCGCACTTGGCCCAGTGGCGGTATTCGGCGCGAGCAACTTCCCGCTCGCGTTCTCGGTGGCAGGCGGCGACACCGCGTCGGCACTGGCCGCCGGTTGCCCGGTGGTGGTCAAGGCGCACGACGCGCATCCCGGCACCTCGGAGCTCGTCGGCCGCGCCATCACCGATGCCGTCGCCGCCGCGGGCCTGCCCAAGGGCACGTTCTCGCTGCTTTTCGGGACGGGGCCGGGACTCGGTGGCGCACTCGTCACCGACCCGAGGATCAAGGCCGTTGGCTTCACCGGATCACGTTCCGGCGGAACCGCTTTGGTCGCCGCGGCCGCCGCCCGGCCCGAGCCGATCCCGGTCTACGCCGAGATGAGTGCCATCAACCCCGTGTTCCTGCTCGACGGCGCACTTTCTTCGCGCGCCGGTGACATCGGCCGCGCGTTCGTCGCATCGCTGACCATGGGATCGGGCCAGTTCTGCACCAATCCTGGTCTGGTGATCGCCGTCGACGGCCCCGGCCTCGACGCCTTCATCGACTCCGCGCGCGATGCGCTGACGCAGGCCGCGGCCACCCCGATGCTCACCCCGGCGATCGCCGAGAACTACGCCAAGGGCGTGGCCGCACTGAGCGCACAGGCCGACGTGATTGCCCGCGGCGCCGCAGCCGACAACCCGACGACCTGCCGCGCCGCGCTGTTCACCACGGACGCCGCGAACTTCCAGGACTCCGAGGTACTCCAGGCCGAGGTGTTTGGTTCGTCCAGCATCGTGGTCCGCTGCGCCGACGCCGCCGAGATGCGCTCGGTGGCAGAGGGTCTCGAGGGTCAGCTGACCACGACGGTGCACGCCGACGAGTCCGATCACGACGAGGCCGCCCTGTTGCTGCCGACGCTGGAGACCAAGGCGGGACGAATCCTGTTCAACGGCTGGCCCACCGGCGTCGAGGTCTGCTACGCGATGGTGCACGGCGGGCCGTACCCGGCGACGTCGGACTCGCGTACGACGTCGGTCGGCGCCCGCGCCATCGAACGTTTCCTGCGGCCGGTCTGCTATCAGAACGTGCCGAACTCATTGCTGCCCAGTGCGATTGCCGACGGCAATCCCGACGGGCTCCCGCGACGCGTCGACGGCCGCCTCGTTCAAGACTGACCGAACCACCAATTAGGAGTCTCCGACATGCTTGACGGCGTACTGTTCTTCCCCGTCACACCCTTCACGGAAGCCGGTGAGGTCGACCTGATCGGGCTCGCCGAGCACGTCGCCACCGGCGTCGACGCAGGCCCCGGCGGCGTGTTCATCGCCTGTGGCACAGGCGAATTCCACGCTCTCGAGGCAGGCGAGTTCGCTGGCATCGTGCGCACCGCGGTCGAGGCGACCGGCGGACGGGTGCCGGTCTATGCCGGCGCAGGCGGATCCGTCGCGCAGGCCAAGATCTTCGCAAGGGCTGCTGCCGACGCAGGCGCCGACGGGCTGCTGCTGCTGCCGCCATATCTGGTGCAGATGCCGCAGGACGGACTAGTCGCGTACACCCGCGAGGTCGCCGCGGCCACCGATCTGCCCGTGATCGTCTACAACCGCGGAAACGCCCGCTACAACGAGGCTTCCGCCGTCGAGGTGGCCCGCCTGCCCAACGTCGTCGGGTTCAAGGACGGCACCGGCGACGTCGACCTGGTCGCACGGATCGTCCGCGCGGTCACCGATGCGCTTGCGCATGACGGCAAGCCGTTCCAGTTCTTCAACGGCCTGCCCACCGCGGAGGTCTCGCAACAGGCCTACCGCGCCATCGGCGTCACCTTGTACTCGTCGGCGACGTTCGCGTTCGCCCCCGAACTGGCGCTGGCGTTCTACCAGGCGCTGGAGCGGGGGGACGAGGAGCTCGTCGCCGCGCTGCTGCGCGAGTTCTTCCACCCGCTGGTCCGGCTGCGGGACACAGTGCCTGGTTACGCGGTATCCCTGATCAAGGCGGGTGTGACCATGGAGGGCCTCGATGCGGGCCCTGTCCGGGCGCCGCTGGTGATGCCGTCGCCGGAGGCCCTCGCGGAGCTCGGCAGGATCATCGAGGCAGGGCGCGCCGTGATCGCCGACGAACTCGCCGCCGCGCGCTGATGAGCGCAGCTCGGATCGCCATCACGGGCGCGCGGATCACCCCGGTCGCGTTCGCCGACGCGCCGCTGCTCAACACCGTCGGCGTACACCAGCCGTTCGCGCTGCGAGCGATCATCGAGCTCGATACCGACGCGGGCTTGGTGGGGCTCGGCGAAACGTATGCCGACTCCGCGCACCTGGATCGCCTGCACGCGGCCGCGGAGGCCATCACCGGCCTTGACGTGTTCGCGCTCAATGCAATTCGTGCCGCCATCGAGGATCGGCTGGACGGCGACTCCCGTGCCGTCGGTACGGCAGGCATGATCACCACCGCCAGCGCCGTCGACCAGGTGTTCTCACCCTTCGAGGTGGCGTGCCTCGACGTGCAGGGGCACGCCATGGGCAGGCCGGTGTCCGACCTGCTTGGCGGGCGGGTCCGCGACGCAGTGCCGTTCAGCGCGTACCTGTTCTACAAGTGGGCAGGGCATCCCGGCGCCGAGTTCGACGCGTGGGGAGAGGCGCTCGATCCGGCAGGGATCGTGGCGCAGGCTGCGCGGCTGATCGATGAATACGGCTTTACTGCAATCAAACTCAAGGGTGGGGTGTTCCCGCCCGAAGAGGAGATGAAGGCCATCGAGGCGCTGCACGAGGCCTTTCCTGGACACCCGCTGCGGTTGGACCCGAACGCCGCGTGGACCCCGCAGACGTCGGTCAAGGTCGCTGCCGGCCTGGCGGGCATCCTCGAATACCTCGAGGACCCGACGCCGGGCCTCGACGGCATGGCCGAGGTGGCAGCGCAATCACCCATGCCGCTGGCGACCAACATGTGCGTCGTCGCCTTCGACCAGCTAGCACCCGCCGTCGCGAAACAGTCCGTCGGCGTTGTGCTCTCGGATCACCACTACTGGGGAGGCCTGCAACGCTCCCGGCTGCTCGCAGGCATCTGCGACACGTTCGGGCTCGGGTTGTCCATGCACTCCAACTCACACCTCGGCATCAGCCTTGCGGCGATGGTGCACCTTGCGGGTGCCACGCCCAACCTCACCTATGCGTGCGACACGCATTGGCCGTGGAAGACCGGAGACGTCGTCAAGCAGGGGGTGCTGGAGTTCCGCGACGGTGCCGTCGCGGTGCCGACGACGCCGGGGTTGGGCATCGAGATCGACGAGGACGCGCTGGGTGCGCTGCACGAGCAGTACGTCCGATGCGGGATCCGGGATCGCGACGACACCGGCTACATGCAGACCGTCGTTCCGGGTTTTCGGGCGATCAGCCCTCGGTGGTGATGAACACCGTCCTACACTGATGCACTAGGGTTGCCGCCCGGGGGCGTAGTGATGCAAGGAGTGCATGGGTGTTCTCGCTCGCCCGACTGTCGTGCTTCATCGCCGTCGCCGAGGAACTGCACTTCGGTCGCGCCGCCGAACGTCTGCACATGACCCAGCCGCCGTTGAGCCGGCAGATCCAGCAGCTGGAGGCCGAACTCGGCGTCCAGCTGATCGACCGCACCACCCGGTCGGTGACGCTCACCCCGGCAGGGGTGGCGTTCCTGCCCGACGCCCGGCGGATCCTGCAGCTGGCCGAGAGCGCGTCGCTGACGGTCAAACGGGTGCCGGCGGGGGACCTTGGCACCGTCGTGGTGGGGTTCACCGCCGCATCGGCGCACGCCGTGCTTCCCCGTCTGTTGGAGCGCACGCGCGAACAGCTGCCCGACGTCAAACTCGAACTGCGCGAGATGGTTTCGGCCGTCCAGATCGAGGCGTTGATGAGCGGTGAGATCGACCTGGGGATGGCGAGACCGCCGTTGAAACGGCCAGGCATCGTGTCGCGGCCGCTGCTGCACGAGCAACTCGTCGCCGCGCTGCCCGCCGGGCACCCGCTGGTAGGGCAGACCCGGCAGCTCACCCTCAACGATCTCGACGGCCAGGACGTCGTGATGTACTCGCCGGTCCAGGCGCGGTACTTCAACGAACTGCTGATCAGTACGTTCACCATCGCGGGTGCCACGCCGCGGTACGTCCAGTTCGTCACGCAGGTGCACACGATGCTGGTGCTGGTGCGCTCCGGGATCGGGATAGCGCTGGTGCCCGCGTCGGCCGCGACGCTGCATCCCGAAGGGGTGGTCTTCCGGTCGATCGGCGCGTTCCGCGAACGCCCGGTGGAACTCGACGCCGCGTGGCGCAGCGACAGCACCAACCCGGCCCTGCTGCGCCTACTGCGCGACGTCCTGCCGCAGCGCGAGTGGACCACCGACGACCTGGTGGACGAGTTCGTCGGCGCCTAAGCCTCGTCGCCGAGATCTGCACCAGGGTCGTGCGCAGCCGAAGTTCACAGCCCTCGTGCAGATTTCGCCGAGATCAGACGCGGACGCCGGGCTCCAGCACCGGCGTCACCAGACGCCCGCTGTGCAGGAACTCCTCGAGGTTGCGCAGCGTCAATTGCTCCATCGCCGCGCGCGTCTCGACGGTCCCGCTCCCGACGTGCGGAAGCAGCACCACGTTGTCCAGCGACAGCAGCGCCTCGGGAACGTTGGGCTCGTCGGCGAACACGTCCAGGCCGGCCCCCGCGAGTCGGCCTGCCGTCAGCGCCTCGACCAACGCGTCCTCGTCGACCACGCTTCCGCGCGCGATGTTGATCAGATAGCCGTCGGCCCCAAGCGCGTCGATGACGGCCCCGTCCACCAGCTTGCGCGTGCCGGTGCCGCCCGCCGCAGCGACGACGAGCACGTCCACTCCGGCGGCCAGCGTGACCGCCGAGTCGACGTACGGATACGGCGAGCCCTCTACCTCGCGCCGGTTGTGATACGAGATCGAGCAGCCGAATGCGCTGAGCCGCTTGGCGATTGCGCCACCGATCCGGCCGAGCCCGATGACGCCCACCCTGGTGTTGCTCACCTGACGGGTCAGCGGGTAGTTACCGGAGGCCGGCCAGCTCCCCGCGCGAACGTAGCGGTCGGCCGCCGAGAACTGCCGCATGACGTCGATCATCAGGCCGACCGCGGTATCCGCCACGCAGTCGGTGAGCACGTCGGGAGTGTTGCTCACGCCGATCCCGAGTTCCGCTGCGGCGTCGACGTCGGTGGTGTCGTAGCCGACGCCGAAGTTCACGATGGCACCCAGACGGGGCAGCGCCCGCATCAGTGCGGCGTCGACCCCGCTGCGCCCCGACGTCACGACGGCGGTGACGTCGCCGCCGTGCGTCGACAGGAACTCCTGGCGCGCCGCGGGTTCGTCGGGCAGCACATAGGCGCCGTGATTCTCGGAAAGCGTTAGTGCCAATGACGGTTTCAACGGGCCGACCTGCAACACGGTCCGGACGTCGGGGGAGTGATGCTCGCTGCTCATGATGCCGACCACGGTACGGCGACCTGCGGATACCCGTCCAACCCCGAAATAGCATCAACTCATGCCCAACCTGCATGGTAAGCGGATTCCGAGAGATGCCACGGTATCGACGCTTGCAGCGGGGTCACGAATGTCCTGTTCAGCGGCATTTCGGGGCCACTTCGGCGGGGTCAGGTCACCCTAATTTCGGCCGCAGAAGGCCGGTTCAACCGGGGTTGACGCTGTTCGGACCGGCTCCTTACGGTGTGGCTGCGATCACACGGTGCATCCACATACGTGGACGTCACATCAGAAGCTCCGGGAGAACCTTCATGAGCCCCGCCCCACACATCACGACGCGACGTCGCGCACTGGCCGTCGCACTCGCGGGCATCACCGTGGCCGCCACCGGTTGCACCGTCGCCAACTCCGGTCACGGCGGGTACGACCCGAACACGCTACGGATCGTGCTGTCGCAGGAGCCGCCGACGCTCGAACCCTGCGAGAGCTCCCTGACCTCGACGGGCATCGTGGTGCGCTCGAACATCACCGAACCACTCATCGAACGCGAGCCCGACACCGGCGCCCTGCAACCGCTGCTGTCCACCGGGTGGCGCCAGACCTCGCCGACCGAATGGACCTTCGACATCCGCAAGGGCGTCACCTTCTCCGACGGGTCACCCTTCACCGCCACCGACGCGGCATTCGCCATCGACCGTGCCGTGAACTCCGAATTGCAGTGCAACGTCGACGGTTACGTCTTCGGCGACGAGAAGCTGAAGCTGGCCGCACCAAACGACAGCACGCTGACCGTCGCCACCGAGTCGCCCGATCCGATTCTGCCGCTGCGCATCTCGTTCGTCGAGATCGTGCCGCGGACCACCAGTACCACCCAGAAGGTGCGCGAGCCCATCGGCACCGGGCCGTACGCCATCGCCGA
>Ga0105237_10001908_pt1 | contig 26595 bp, 22 predicted proteins | sample KBSC24metaG_FD_81520 | JGI IMG/M metagenome (GOLD analysis project Ga0105237, IMG submission 81520) | Corn rhizosphere microbial communities from Kellogg Biological Station, Michigan, USA - KBS C2-4 metaG | ecosystem: Host-associated > Plants > Roots > Rhizosphere > Soil | place: Michigan, USA...
ATGTCGGCCGTGATGCGGCGCGGGCCCCGCGCCGGGCTGTCGTTGAGGTGCTCGTCGAGTTCGATGCCGAGCGTGGCCATCGCACTGAGCGCGTCGCGACGCACCAAGGCGTCGTTCTCGCCCACACCCGCGGTGAACGTGATGACGTCGGTGTGGCCGAGCAGCGCCAGGTACGCACCGATGTACTTGCGCAGCCGGTGGATGTACACGTCGTAGGCCAAACGTGCGTCGGCATCACCGGATTCGATGCGCTGGTGCAGGATCCGGAAGTCGATGGCCCCGCCGAGACCCATCACGCCCGACCGCCGGTTGAGCATGGACTCGATGTCCTCGACGCTCATTCCCGCCGTGCGCCACAGATAGGTGATGATGCCGGGGTCGACGTCACCCGAGCGGGTGCCCATCACCAAGCCCTCCATCGGAGTCAACCCCATCGAGGTGTCCAACGGGCGTCCACCCGCGATCGCCGACGCCGACGCACCGTTGCCGAGGTGCAGCACGATCTGGTTGAGCGACTCCAGCGGCGCATGCAGGTACTCCGCCGCCTGCTCGCTGACGTACTGGTGCGACGTGCCGTGAAAGCCGTAGCGACGAATGTGCCACTGCTCGGCGAGTTCCCGGTCGATCGCGTACGTCGCCGCGGCGGGCGGCAGGTCGTGGAAGAACGCGGTGTCGAAGACCGCGACGTGTGGCAGGTCCGGCAGCAGCCGGCGGGCTACCTCGATCCCGAGGACGGCGGGCGGGTTGTGCAGCGGCGCGAGCGGCGCGAGGGTCTCGAGCGTGGCGATCAGCCCGTCGTCGACCACCGTCGGCCGGTAGAGGTCGGGCCCGCCGTGAACGACGCGGTGTCCCACCGCGACCAGGCCCTGCTCGTCGAGGTCCAGTCCGGTTTCGGCCAGTGCATCGAACGCCGCGCGTAACGCGGCTTCGTGGTCGGCGATCTCGCCCTCGCCGATGCGCTCGACGATGCCGTCGGCCAGCTGCCGCCCCGAATCGGGTTCGACCACCGCGTATTTCAGCGATGACGAACCACAGTTGAGTACCAGAACGGTCCGAGTCATCTGCCCTACTGCTCCTCGCGTCCGCGGTCGCCCTGGGCCTGGATCGCCGTGATCGCCACGGTGTTGACGATGTCCTCGACCAGCGCGCCGCGCGACAGGTCGTTGACCGGTTTGTTGAGACCCTGCAGCACGGGTCCGATCGCGATGGCGCCCGCACTGCGCTGCACGGCCTTGTAGGTGTTGTTGCCCGTGTTGAGGTCGGGGAAGATCAACACGGTGGCACGCCCGGCCACCGGCGAATCCGGCATCTTGGTGGCCGCCACCGACGGCTCGACCGCGGCGTCGTACTGAATGGGTCCCTCGACGAGCAGATCCGGCTCGCGCTGGCGCACCAATTCCGTTGCCGTGCGGACCTTGTCGACGTCGGCGCCGGTGCCCGACGTGCCCGTCGAGTACGACAGCATGGCCACCCGCGGTTCGATGCCGAACTGGGCCGCCGTGCGCGCCGAGCTGATCGCGATGTCGGCGAGCTGCTCAGACGTCGGATCCGGCACGATCGCACAGTCGCCGTAGGCCAGCACCTCGTCGGCAAGACACATCAGGAAGATGCTCGACACCGTCGAGACGTCCGGCCGCGTCCTGATGATCTCGAAGGCGGGCCGGACGGTGTGCGCGGTGGTGTGCGTGGCACCGGAGACCATGCCGTCGACCATGTCGTTGTGCACCAGCATGGTGCCGAAATACGAGACGTCGTGGATGATCTCGCGGGCCTGCTCGACGGTGACGCCCTTGCGCTTGCGTAGCTCGGCGTACTGCTCGGCGAACTGGTCGCACAGCTCGCTGGTGCGTGGATCGAGCACGGTGGCCGCCGAGAGGTCCACGCCGAGTTCGGATGCCCTGGCCCGCACTACGGGTTCGTCGCCGAGGATCGTCAAGTCGGCCACCGACCGCTTCAACAACCGCCCCGCCGCCTTCAGGATGCGGTCGTCGTCACCCTCGGGCAGCACGATGCGCTTGCGGTCCGATTTCGCCCTGTCCAGCAGCTTGTAGGTGAACATCTGCGGCGTCGTCACCGTTGGCACCGAAATCGACAGCTGGGCAATGAGATCGGCGGTGTCGACGTAGGTATCCATCAAGGCCAGCGCGGTGTCGATCTTGCGCTGTGAGCTCGCGGTCACCCGGCCCCTGGCCTGTGCGACCGCCCGCGCCGTCTCGTAGGTGCCGAGGTCGGTAGCGACGATCGGCAGCCGCAGGCCAAGGCCCGCCACCAACGCCGCGATCGACGGGTGCAGCGGCAGTCCGCCGTTGAGGATGATGCCCGACAGCGACGGAAAGCCTTCCGCCGCATGGGCGCTGACCATGGCCAGCACCACGTCGGAGCGGTCACCCGGCGTGATCACCGCCATTCCATCGTGGATGCGCTCGAGCACGTGCTCGGCGGTCATGCCCGCCACCAGCAGGCCCGTCGCCTCCCTGCTCAAAAGGTCGTCGTCGCCGCTGATCAGCGTGCCGTGCACGGCGTCGCGCAACTCGGCGACCGACGGCGCCACCAGCAGCGGCTCCTCCGGCAGCACGTAGCACTTGAGCGTCTTGGGCTCGACCTTCGCCAGCGCCTGCGCGACGGCATCGAGTTGCTCCGGGTCGCAGCGGTTGGCCACCACCGCGGCGGTGTGTGCGTGCTGGCCTGCGATTTCGGCCAGGCACAGCTCCACGACGTGCGCGACCTGGTCGGGCGTGCGGTCCTTGGCCCGCACCGTGAGCACCACCGGCGCGCCGAGGTTGACCGCGATGCGCGCGTTGGCGCTCAGCTCACTTGGCGAGGCGACGTCGGTGTAGTCGCTGCCGACGATGACCACCGCATCGCACTGCTCGGCGACCCGGTGGAAGCGGTCGACGATGTCGGCGAGCGCAGCGTCCGGATCCTCGTGCAACTGGGCATAGGTGACACCGACGCAGTCCTCGTAGGGCAGACCGGCGGTGGTGTGCGCGAGCAGCAGCTCGAGGATGTAGTCGCGGTCCTCGTGCAACCGCGTGATGGGCCGGAACACCCCCACCTTGGCGACGGTGGCCGCAAGCCGGTGCAGGATTCCGAGCGCAACAGTTGACTTACCGGTGTCTCCCTCGGGTGAAGCGATGTAGATGCTGGACGCGAAACCGGGGCCATCGGGCACGCCCAAAGCCTTCCCCATCGGCTCCCGCGCCGCCAGCCCGCATCCGATTTGGCCGGGAACCATAGCGTTCCGACCTCGCACAAATACGTGTGATGGAGATCATAGTAATTTGAATAGTGTTTGCTAGATTTGCATGTCCTAGCATTTAGTCCTGAGCGTCAATTTTGACGCTTCCCAAATCTTCGGCAACAGCGCGGCGAATCCCCCTTTGCGCAAGCGCGTGCCCAGACAGGACTGCAGTCATGCCAGACATCGACGGATCCGTCATCACGGCACGCGTTGCGACACCGGACACCCGGGCCTCCAGCGTCTCGATCACTTCGGAAGCGACACCAAGCCGACGTAGCGACCTCGGCATGTGGCCACGAATGGCCGCGGTGATCGTGTTGAGCGGGGTCGCCTACGGGGTCAGCTACGGGCAGATCGTCGCCGATGCCATTGCGGGCTCCCGCACCGCCTACCTGGTGGTGGTACCGGTACTGGCCGCCCTGATCGCGTTCAGCTACAGGTCAGCGCCGCGCGGAGTCGGCGACTCCGAGTCGGACTCGATCGCCGCGGCGCTGTTCGGCATCATCGGATTGAGTGCAATTCACCTGATCAGCCAGCGCACTCCGGCGCTCGCGGGGCTATGGCGACTGCAGCTTCTCGAGGTCGTCGTCTGGTTCGGCTGTGCTGTTGTCGTGCTGTTCGGTGTTCGTCGCGCAGTTCAGATGTGGGAGATGTGGCTGTTCGCGGTGTTGTCCGCGACACCGCTGCCCTTCCTGCTGGCAACCGCCGCCCTCGGCGGTTCGGATCTCGCGGGTGCGCTGCTCGCTGCCGCCCTCGGGGCGGTCGCCGTCTTCCTAGCCGGCCGGTTCGCACCGATCGTCCCCCGGGTCGGTACCGCGCTCGGCTCCTTCGCCGTCGCCGCCACCGTCGTGGTGTTGGCTCCCCTCGGCCATGTCAGTTTGCTATTGGTGATCGTCGCGACCAGCGGGCTCATTCCGGTGTTGGCGATTGCCGCATTGTCGGGCGCAACCGCGGCGAGGCGGCCCATCGACCAGTCGGGCGCTCCCAGAACCTATCCGCGCCTCTCTCGAATTTCGCTGGGCGTGCTCATCGCAACGTCTCTAGTGCTGCTTGCTATCAATCCGGCCGGTACTGCCTCACCGGTGCTGTCCACGGTGTCGCCGGACTGGATGAAGCAGGCAGGGCTCAGCGCGCCGACATCGTTCCCCTTCATCACCCGATTCCTCGGTCCCGATTCCACGCTGGACCGCTACGAGGTACCCCGCGTTGCCGGAATGCCCGCGGCGGCCGTGGACGTGATGACGACCGCCAACGCTGCAACACTTCAGGATTTCGTCGATGCCGTCTGGTACCCAAGCAGCCGCCCGCTCGACTACAGCCCGGCAGAACCGACGGGTGCGATGCCACCCGGCGCAAGGGTCATCTACACCAACGCCGACACCGCGACCGATGGCGGAGGTGGGGACTGGTACGCAGTCACCTGGATGTGGCACAGCGGAGACGTCACCCAACAGGTCACGGTCACGGTGAGCCAGACGATCGACGGCCTCCAGCCACCGCCGGCGCCTGAGGGCTTGTCGCTGGTTGAGACCGCGCTGCGCCCGGCAATGTGGTTGGCGCGCCAGCAACCCCACCAGACTGGCCTGGTCGATCCACGCGTGAGCCAGCGCGCCGCGCAGGTGGTTGGCCTGCTCGTGCGAGGTGGCGCCGTCGCCGTCGAAGCGCCCCCTGGTGCCTGAGGTCAGTCCGCCGCCCACCAGCAACGGTCAACTGCCAGCGCACTTCTCGGCACGCAGCCTGTTGGGTGCCAGTTCGCTCGTCAAACTGGTCGGGGTTGGCGTCCTCGTCGTCATCGCCGCGATGGTGTGGCCGCACATCGTCCCGCCACTGCTGACCGGGTTGGTGGCGCTGCTGTATCTGATCTCGACGATGGACCGCAACTACCTTCTACTGCACGGACTTCGGTCCTCGGCGTTGCTGCGCGTCAGTGATTCCGAAGCGCTCGCGGTGCGCGATGACGAGCTGCCGGTCTACACCGTGTTGCTGCCCGTCTACGACGAGCCAACGATCGTGACCAACCTCATCAACGGTGTCGGCAGGCTCGACTACCCGAAAGACAAGCTCGAGATCCTGCTGTTGATCGAGGAAGACGACGTTGCGACCCAGACGGCGCTGCTGGGGGCAGACCTGCAGTCGACCCGCATCGTCATCGTTCCGCACAGCATGCCCAAGACCAAACCGAAGGCGTGCAACTACGGCATGTCACTGCCCGACCTGCGCGGTGAGTTCGTCACCATCTATGACGCAGAGGACATTCCCGATCCTCTGCAGCTGCGCCGAGCAGTCGTTGGTTTCCGGCGTGCGTCGCCCGAAATCGGTTGCCTGCAAGCGCGTCTCGGCTACTTCAACGAGCGCCAGAACCTGCTCACCCGCTGGTTCTCACTGGAGTACGACCAGTGGTTCGGCGTCGTGCTTCCCGCCGTCGAGGAGTCGCGGTGTGTGGTGCCGCTCGGCGGAACCTCCAACCACATGCCCACCGGAGTCTGGCGAGCCATCGGCGGCTGGGACGAATTCAACGTCACCGAAGACGCCGACCTTGGCGTCCGGCTGGCCCGGCACGGCTTTCGGACACTCATTCTGGACTCGACGACGCTCGAGGAGGCCAACTCCGACGTCGTGAACTGGATCCGGCAACGCTCCCGTTGGTACAAGGGATATCTCCAGACGATGCTGGTACACCTTCGCAATCCGGCGCAGTTGCGGCGTGAGATCGGCACGGTGGCCACGCTGCGGATGATCAACATGACCGGTGGCGTGCCGCTGACGAGCGCGTTCAATCTCGTCTTCTGGTTCAGCCTGCTGGCGTGGGTGCTTGGCAGGCCGGACTTCATCCAGGAGTTGTTCCCACCACTCACCTACTACGTCTGCCTGGCGTTGTTCCTGATCGGCGCGCCGTTCTCGGTGTTCGCCGGGCTCGTTGTCACCCAGGCGCTCGGCAAGCCCCGCCTGTGGTGGGCCGCACTACTGGCGCCGCTGTACTGGATTCTCCAGTCGGTTGCCGCACTGAAAGCCATCTACCAGTTGCTGTTTCGGCCGTTCTACTGGGAGAAGACAGTTCACGGACTCAATCACTCCGTTGAAACATCCCCACGATTCAGACCACCGGAGGTCGTCGAATGAAACCATCTCTCCTGCGGACCCTGGCAGTTCCCCTGGTCATGGTCGGAGTCACCGCACCGATGGTCACCGCACCGATGGCGGTGGCGGATCCGTACGCGTCGGTAGCCTCCGACTCGCGCGACCCGAGTGTGACGCCACCAATCACCTGGAGTCAGCTGGGCCTATCCGAACGACTCGATCTGATCGGTTCCAACCAGCCGTCCGACACTTCGGTTCCGGTACCTGCAGGAGTCGCCCCGATGGTGCTCACGGGACAGATCGGATCGGTGGTCAATGTCGCAGACGGGCGCGTCGATGTCCTCGACGGACGAGGCATCGTGCTCGGCAGCATCGCCGTCCCGACCGATCTGGCAGTGCTCCCATTCACCATCGACATCTCGGCGGCTCAGGTAGTCGATGGCAGGGCGCCGCTGAGTTTCGTTCTGCGCTCGAACAATCCGTCGGCGACGAGCTGCACACAGCCTCCGTCGCTTTCGTTGACTCAGCTCACCACCACCTACTCGGGCCGCACTCCGGACCCGATCACGGTGGCCGACTTTCTGCCCGGCTACCTCGAACAGGTAGTCATTCAGGTCGGTTCGAAACCGACGACGAGTCAACAACAGGCCGCCCTGGACCTGGTCGCTGAGCTGACCCACATGTATCGCCCGATGCCGGTGCGCATCGACATCGCCACCGTCGACGGACCGCCACCCCCGGCCAGCTTCTCGCGGCGGGTAGTCGCCATCCGAGACGGCGGCAGGGCCGGGTTGGTGGTCGAGAACCCCGGCACACCCGAAGCGCTCCTGGCGATCACGGGAACCGGCGATCAGTTGATCCGGCAGATCGACCTGTTCGCCGACCGACGCATCACACTGGCCCAGACTCCACGCGCCGCAGTTCTCGACGCACAGGACGACCGGTCCCAGTCGACCAACATCAAGACCTTCGGTCAGCTCGGCATGACGGGGCAGGTGTCCGCGCTCGGCACGACCACGATGTACGCGGGCTTCGACGTCAGTGAATTCGGTGTCGGGCCGATCACCAACGCGCAGGTCCACATCAAGGCCAAGTACACCCCCGTCGTCGGTGGGGAGGCTTCGATCCTGATCCGGTCGGGCTCAACGGTGGTGGCCACGCACCGTCTAGACGAGTCCGGCACGTTGGACGTGACCGGAGACATACCCGCCGAGTCCATCACCTCGAATGTCGGTATGGCCATGGAGATTCGGTATGTGCCCCGTCAGGAGTGCGCGCCGATGAATGACCGGATCACCTTCGCGCTCGATCCCGCATCCACCGTCGCCGTCACACCCGGCACCCGCAACCGCGGTGGGTTCCCGGTTCTTCCAATGGCGTTCACACCCGATTTCGACGTCGCCGTCGAGCATCCCGACCAGATTCGCTTCGCCGGGCAGGCCATCAACCTGATGGGCCAGCAGACCGGCGTCACGCTGCGGCCACAGGTCAGGTCGTTCGCCGACGCCGCTGCCTCGCGCACCGGTCTGCTCGTGGTGACCAGCGGAGACCAGTTGGCCAAGGCGGGTATGAATCCGCCGCTGCTGCCCGGTGCGGCGAACTCAGTCAGTGTCAACGGAACTCCCGGGACCGACGTCGATGTCAACGGTGCGCTCGGGGCCGTGCAGTCGTTCACCCAGAACGGCCGCACGGTACTCGCGATCACCGGAACCGATGACTGGTCGTTGGTGGACAACAGCTTCGACCACATCCGCTCACTACCAAATCGTTGGGCCTCGCTGACTGGCGATGTGGTCGCCACCGGACCGGCACGACAACCGGTGAATCTGACAGTGCGCGAGGGCGGCGGGTTGGTCAATGAGTACCCCGGTGACGGCTGGAAGTGGTGGACCCTGCTCAGCGCGTCACTGGGTGTGACAGTCCTGATCGCCGCCCTGGTCATCGTGGTAGTGCGGCGACGGCGCGTCAGGCAGTGACGTGATGACTGCGGCGCTGGCGGCACCCAGGGGCGCCGTGAGCCTCGTCGGTGACGCCACCCCCACCTGGGTGCCACCGCGGTATTGGGGGCTGGCGTTGTTCGCCATGCTGTCGGCGCTCTACTTCGTCATCGGCAGCGTGCTGATCATGCGTTACAACCTGTTTGACCCCGACGCGACGAGTCGGGTGGCCAACGCCGGGTATGTGTCGTTCAGCCGACAACCCCACCTGTCGGCGATCGGCTTCGTCTGGAACCCGCTGCCGAGCCTGGCGACGATCCCGGTTCTCGAATTCAGTCGCTGGTGGCCCGAACTCAAGACACACGGTCTCGCCTCGGTGGTGCAGAGTTCGTTGTTCATGGCGGGCGCGGCGGTGATGGTCCGGCGGATCGCACTGGACCGCGGCGTCGGCACCGTGTGGCGTTGGGCCGCCGTCGTCTGCTTCGCGCTACAGCCGATGATCGTCATCTACGGTGCGTCCGGCATGAGCGAGGCCGCCGAGACGTTCTGTCTGCTGTGGACCGCCCGGCACCTGATGCAATGGATTCGAAACGACCGCGACGGCGATTTGGCCTGGGCCGGAATCGCTTTGGGCCTCGGATACCTGGCCCGCTACGAAGTCGTTCCTGCGGCGTGCGGCGCCGCCCTCTTGGTGGCCGTTGTCGCCTATCGTCGCAGGGTTGGCTCGAGTCGGCTCGGCTCAGTGACTCTCGCCGTCGTCATCGTCCTGTTTCCGATGGTCTGCGCCTTCACCACCTGGGCGCTGACCGGCTGGATCGTGTCGGGCGAGCTCTTTGCGACCCTTTCCTCGCAGTACGGCAATGGCAGCCAGGTCGCCGGCGCGGTGGAACGAAGCGGCGCGCTGGCCCAGGCCGCGTCCGATGACTGGGTCGTCATCGGGGCAAGGCTCATGGGCATGCAGCCGTTCGTCGGGCTCGCCACGGCTGGGGCGGTCGCCCTGGCTCTGCTACGCCGGAACCTCGTCCCACTCGTTCCGGTCGCCACGTTCGCGCCCGTGCTGGTGTTCGCCGCGTGGAGCCAGTTCTCATCGACCACGTTCGGCTGGTTCCGGTTCTACCTACTGGCGATTCCGCTGGTGATCTGCATCGCGCTGGCATGCTGGACCCCCTTCGACGCATCGAAGCCGCCGTGGTGGCGCGCCAACGACGCGCCGAGCCGTCTCGGCGCCGCGCTACTCGCGGCGTCGCTGGTGATCGGCATACCCGTCACGGTGCGGGCGATGTTCGATGAACGGATCGGCAATCAGCAGCTCCAGTACGGTCTGAAGTCGCTCCTCGATCCGCAGAAGTACCCACCGGCCGAGCAGTGGTACCGCCGCCTGATGGTCAACGACCGCTCGCTGGCCGACTACTTCGACCGCAGGAATCTGCCGGACGGGTCCGTGCTGATGGACACGTTCAACACATGGGGCGTGTGGCTGTCATCGCACGACCCCAAGCAGTTCGTGATCACCAGCGACTACGACTTCAACGCAGTGATGAACCGCCCGTGGGACTTCGGTGTGCGCTACATCGTGGCGAGCAATCCGACGATCAGCGATGCCGACGCGCTGAACGTGCGCTACCCCACGCTGTGGCACGACGGCGCCGGGCTTGGCACCCTGGTGCACTCGGTTTACGGCGCGACGGGCGACGAACGATTCCGGGTGTACCGCATCAGCGGTCGGCCGACGCCGCCCGTCCCCTGATCCGACCACCGCCGTCGGCGGGAGTGTTCTCGGACATCTAGGCTGATCAGGTGCAGCGCATCTGGGTAGCCGTCGTCGTGGCGTGTTCGTCCGTCATGCTCGCCGTCGCGGGTCCGGCCCGCGCCGACGGGAACGACCAGCAGTTCCTCGACCTACTCAAGGCCAACAACCTGGGGTGCGGCCAGAGTGCGTTCGACTGTCCGCAGGGTGATGCCTCGATGATCTCGGTCGGCCACCAGATCTGCACGCAACTGAAGGCCAACTCCAAGCGGTCGATCGCGAGCCTGATCACCCAGAACAAGCCAGGCGTACAACCCCAGCAGGCCATCGTGTTGGTGATGGCCGCCGAGACCGCCTACTGCCCCAAGGACTGACGCTTCGCGCTACCCCAGCCTGCGCAGCCTCGGCTCCAGATCCTTCTTGAAGAGTTCGAGGAACCGTCGCTGATCGTGGCGGGGGTCGTGGAACACCAGGTGGTTCAGGCCCCACTTGACGTACTGCCCGACCATCTCGACGGCTTCATCGGGATCCGAGGCGACGATCCAGCGCTTGGCGACCTGCTCGATGGGCAGCGCGTCGGCGGCCTTCTCCATCTCGATGGGGTCGTTGATGCTGTGCTTCTGCTCGGCGGTCAGCGACAGCGGCGCCCAGAACCGGGTGTTCTCGAGCGCGAGCTTCGGATCCGGGTCGTAGGAGATCTTGATCTCGATCATCCGGTCCACGTCATCGGGGTTCTTGCCCGCGGCCTCCGCGCCCTCGCGCATGGCGGGGATGAGCTTGTCCTTGTACAGCTCCTCGCCCTTGCCGGAGGTGCAGATGAAGCCGTCGCCGGCACGCCCGGCGTACTTGGCCACCTGCGGCCCGCCGGCAGCGATGTAGATCGGGATGCCACCCTCTGGCACGTCGTAGATCGAGGCGCCCTTGGTCTTGTAGTACTCGCCATCGAAGTCGACCCGATCGCCCAGCCACAGTTCGCGCATCAGCCGCACCGACTCGCGCAGCCGGGCATAACGCTCCTTGAACTCCGGCCACTCGCCCTCGTATCCGGTGGCGATCTCGTTGAGTGCCTCGCCGGTACCCACCCCGAGGAAGATCCGGTCCGGGTACAGACAGCCCATCGTCGCGAACGCCTGTGCGATGACGGCGGGGTTGTAGCGGAAGGTTGGGGTCAGCACCGACGTGCCCAGGATCAGCCGCTCGGTGCGCTCACCGACGGCCGTCATCCACGCCAGCGAGAACGGCGCGTGACCTCCGTCGTGTCGCCACGGTTGGAAGTGATCGCTGACGGTTGCGCTGTCCATGCCGTGCGCTTCGGCCGCCACCGCCAGTTCGACGAGTTCGCGTGGGGCGAACTGCTCCGCCGACGCCTTGTATCCGAGTTTCAGTTCAGCCATTTCTGCCCTTTCGCTCCTCACGTGCGCACCTCGTTTCTACTCCACTGTTCGAGACCGTGACGCGGCGCGCTCCCGCTGGCTGCATAAACTCAGGAGCATGGCGGCACTCACGGCGATCACCGATACCGTCCACTTCGCCCACACCGACCTGGTCAACTGGACCCTCGTCGCCGACGACACCGGAGTGCTCGTCATCGACGCCGGGTTTCCCGGCCAGCGCGACGAAGTGCTCGACTCGGTGCGTCAGCTCGGGTTCGGCATCGACGACATCCACGCGTTCCTGCTCACCCACGCGCACGTCGACCACCTCGGTTCCGCCGTCTGGTTCGCGAAAAACCATGGCACGCCGGTCTTCTGCCATGCCGCAGAGGTCGGTCACGCCCACCGCGAGTACCTCGAGCAGGTGTCACCGGTGGACCTGGCCGCCAAGTTGTGGCAGCCGAGCTACCTGAAGTGGACCGTCGAGATCGCCCTCAAGGGCGCGTTGAACCGCGAGGGCATCCCCACCGCGCACGCGTTGACCGAGGAGGTCGCGGCGGCCCTGCCTGGCAACCCGATGGCGATTCCGACTCCGGGCCACACCGGCGGGCACTGCTCGTACATGGTGGACGGCGTGCTCGTCAGCGGTGACGCACTGGTGACGGGTCATCCGGTGTCCACGCGCCGCGGACCGCAACTGCTGCCCGGCTTGTTCAACCACGACCAGGACGGGTGCGTGCGCAGCCTTGCCGCACTGGGACTCCTCGACGCGGAGGTGGTGCTGCCCGGGCACGGTCCGGTGTGGCGGGGTGCCATCCGGGAGGCGGCCGAGCAGGCCGCGCGCTGAACCGCCTGCGTTGCCGGCGCATCGGTATCACCCTGGTACGGGGCACTATCGATGAGTTGCGGAATTCGCTGCGCGCCGGGCTCGGCTGAGTTACCGTCGGTCATACCGGGTCGGGCACACCGGGATTGATCGGAGGCCAGCGATGGCATTCGTTGAACAGATCTCCGGCGCATGGATGCGCCGGTTGGTGGTCGGTGCAGTCGCCGCCGCAACGTTTCCCGCGCTGATCGGCATTGCAGCCGACCCTCCTAAGGCGATGGCGTTCTCCAGTCCAGGCCTGCCGATCGAATACCTCGACGTACCGTCGCCGTCGATGGGACGCGACATTCGGGTCGAGTTCCAAAGCGGCGGAACGAATTCCCACGCGGTGTACCTCCTGGACAGCATGGAGGCCGGCGACGACTTCAACGGCTGGGACATCAACACCGCGGCGTTCGATTGGTTCTACCAGTCAGGGCTTTCGCTCGTCATGCCGGTCGGCGGGAAGTCGAGTTTCTACAGCGACTGGTATCAACCCGCGGTGGGCAACGGCCGGACCCAGATCTACAAGTGGGAAACCTTCCTGACCCAAGAGCTTCCGGCATGGCTGGCAGCCAACAAGCAGGTGGCGCCGAATGGCAATGCCGTGGTGGGCTTGTCGATGGGCGGCTCCTCGGCGTTGGCGCTGGCGATACATCACCCACAGGAGTTCGTCTACGCCGGATCGTTGTCGGGCTTTCTCAACCTCTCCGCGCCGAACTGGACCGGCCAAGTGGGCATCGCCATGTCGTGGAACGGCGGCTTCAGCCCCGACGCCATGTGGGGCCCGCCAGGCGACCCGGCATGGGCGCGCAACGACCCAACGGTCAACGTCGCGCAACTCGTCGCCAACGGGACGCGCATCTGGATCTATTGCGGCAACGGCACACCCGGCGACCCTGCCCTGGCGAGCCCGAACGCGCCGATCGCGGGTCTGGGCTTCCTCGAGGGATTCGCCATCGACTCCAACATCGCCTTCAGGGACGCCTATCTCGCCGCGGGCGGTAACAACGGCGTCTTCAACTTCCCCGACGGCATCCACAGCTGGGGTTACTGGGGTCAACAGTTACAACAGATGAAAGCCGATCTGCAAAGGGTATTGGGCGCAGCTCAGGTGAGCGCCTCGTAGCCAAGCAGGAAGATCGCCGTCAGGCACAACCCGCACGACACCAGGATCGCCGGCATCAGGATCATCTGGTCGAGTTCCTCGTCGTCGAGTGCGTCGCTGGCGACGCGTCCGAACAACACGCGCCCAAGGACGTTGTCCCGCAACGCCCGCACCACTCGCCGCACGGCGGGCACGTCACGCTTGCGTCCGATGAGGGTCCGCAGAAGGAAGCCCGCCACGAACAGCACTATGGCGCCCAGCAGTAGCAGCCAGCCCACCACCGTCTGCGACAACACGAAACCCCCCGGGATGTCGGCGTTTACCCCCTTCGCCGCGAAGCTTAGAGCCCGCGGTGCAATCGCAACGCGATCCGGCCGTATTGGATCACTGCAAGCCCCACTGCTTGGCGATCAGTTCATGCGAACGCAGCCGGTCGCTGTGGCGGTGCGTGACCGAAGTGACCACCAGCTCGTCGGCATTCGTCACCCGTTGCAGGGCGTCGAGCCGATGCGCGACTTCGTCGGGATCTCCGACGAACTGCGTCTTCGTGCGGTCCTCGACCACCGCGAGCTGCTCGGCGGTGAGGGGGACGGAAGAGTCAGGGTCCGGGTACGGCACTGCGCCATCACCCGCGCGGATCGAATACACCCAGTGCCCGTAGCTCGAGGCCAGCTGCCGTGCGGTGTCACTGTCGTCGGCAACCACGATGTCCGCGGAAACCACCACGTAGGGCTCGCGCAGCGCCTCCGACGGCTGGAACGCCGCTCGGTAGGCGTCCACGGCCTCGAGCGCGGACGACGGCGTGATGTGATAGCTCGCCACGAACGGCAGCCCGTTGGACCCTGCGACCTGTGCGCTCTGCCCCTTGCTGCTGCCAAACACCCACGGGGACAACGGCGCCCGCTCCCCAGGCACGACGTGCGACTCAACGCCTTCTGGCGCGTACGTACCGTCCAGCATGGCCAGGATGTCGCTCACCTGATCGCCGAAGTCCGGTGAAACCGCCTCTGGCTGCTGCAACACCGCCATCCGCGCCTTCAGCCGAGGGTTGCGCATCAGGGCGCTGAGGTCGAACGGCGGCGGCACGACGACGCCATCGACGTCGCGCCATTCGCGCGGCGGCTTCGGCTGATCGCTCGGCGGCTGCTTGGCCGCCTCGCGCCTGCGCTGCCCGGATCGTCCGACGCCGAGGTCGATGCGGCCGGGGTGGAATGCGTCGAGCATGCCGAAGCTCTCCACGACGGCAACGGCGGTGGTGTGACCCAGCTGCACGGCGGCGGCGCCGACCCGGATGGTCTTCGTGGCGGCGGCGATCTGACCGATCAAGACGGCGGGCGACGAGCTCGCCACGGCGACGAAGTGGTGTTCGGCGATCCAGTAGCGCCGGTAACCCCACTGTTCGGCCTGTTGGGCCAGGTCGACGGTGTTGTGCAGCGCGGTCGCGGCGTCACTGCCCGCACTGATCGGCGCGAGGTCGAGTATTGACAGGGGGACGCTCATGGTCGGCTCACCTTCTCGTTTCGGCCACGAATCGCAGGTGGTTCAGCGCAGGTACGGCCATCACTTAACTGTCTAACGCGGCGCGCTCTCCTGCATTCCAGGATGGCCCCTTCAGCTCAGCGTGATTGCAATCGAGGGCGTTCTCGACGCCACTTCTCAACGAAAGTTGACACGTGTAAAGTTTGGCCGCATGGACAACATCCGAGGCAGGACCGTCGCGATCACCGGCGCAGCCCGCGGCATCGGCTACGCCACCGCAAAGGCCCTGCTGGCCAGGGGTGCGCGCGTGGTCATCGGCGACCGCGACGTCGCGATTCTCGAGTCGGCGGTGACCGGCCTGACCTCACTGGGACCGGTCTCGGGCTACCCGCTGGACGTCAGCAACCAGGAGTCCTTCGCAACCTTCCTCGACAAGGCCAGCAGCGACGGATCCGGCCACATCGACGTGTTGATCAACAACGCAGGAGTGATGCCGGTCGGCCCGTTCCTGTCCCAGTCCGATGACGCGATTCGCTCGGCCATCGAGGTGAACCTGTACGGCGTGCTCACCGGCTGCCGGTTGGTGCTACCCGACATGGTGAAGCGCCGTAGCGGTCACATCGTCAACGTCGCGTCACTGGCAGGCGTCGTCGCCGTCCCCGGCCAGGTGGTCTACGCGGGGACGAAGTTCGGCGTCGTCGGGCTGTCCACCGCGCTTGCCGACGAGTTCGCACCGCAGGGCGTCGAGGTGTCGGTCGTCATGCCGACCTTCACCAACACCGAACTGATCGCAGGCACCAACGCCACCGGGGCGCAGAAGCCGGTGCAGCCCGAGGACATCGCGGCCGCAATCGTCAAGGTGCTCGACAAGCCCAAGACTCACGTCTCGGTGCCTGGGCCGCTGCGGTTCGTCGGCGCCGTCACCGCGATGCTGGGCCCGCGGACAAGGCGCTGGCTCTCCAAGAAGACGGGCAACGACCGCGTCTTCCTCGACTTCGACGTCCAGGCGCGCAAGAGCTACGAGGACCGCGCGCAGCACGCGACGGGCGTCGTCGACGAGTAGCAGCTAGAGGCCCGTGGCGCCGCCGGCCCGCATGATCCTTGCGAGGCCAACCCTCGAGGTCGCCCCGACCCGCTGACACGCCCTCAGAATGTGGCCGTCGACGGTGCGTACCGAGGTGTACAGCCGGGCGGCGATCTCCTTGCTGGACAACCCCGCTGCGACCATCTCGGCGATTTCGCGCTGCCGCGGGGTCAGCGGCTGCGGCGATGCAGGACTGCGCGTGGCAGGCGTGCAGAGCCCGCCGCAGTCCTTCGCCAACTGCGCGGACAACGACGCTGCGAACTTGCCGCGGCTGCTTGACTGCGCACCGGTGAACGCGACCGCGGCCTGCGCGGCGGCGTCGGCGGCCGTGCACCGATCGCCGATCGCCTGGTAGGCATCACAAGCGGCCAGCAGGCCCTCGCCGTCCTTGTTCAGCAGCGACTCCGCATGTGCCGCAACGGCATCCGCCAACGGTAGGGCCAGTTCCTTCGCCAGCGTCCTGACACGGGTGGCGACGTCGGGCAGCTCGTCGGTGACGCCCCACTGCACGGCCGCCTGCAGACAGGACAGCTCGTGGGTGGGTTGGCCCCGATCGCGGGCGACGGCGGCTTCGGCGAGCACTGTTTCGATGGCGCTCGTCAGCGAACCACCGGCGGCCAACGTCCAGCCGGTTGCGGTCGCCAGCGCGGTCTGCATGAACAGGAAGTCCGGTTTAGCGCACTGGCGCGCCTCGGCAAGCATCGCCGCGGCGGCCTCGGCTTCACCGAGCTTGGCGTGCGTCTCCGCCAACGCGAACGTGCATGCGGGCCGCAAACCCGTTGTGATTCCGTGGTTCTCGACCCTGGCCAACGCCTCGTGCAGCAACTTCTCGGCGGCCCGAAGGTCGCCACGCATCATCTCGGCGGCGCCCATCAGGAACACCAGATTGGCGTAGGCCAGACCAGGCATGTCGTTGGCCATGCCGAACAGGGCCGTCGCGGCGCCATGGCATTCGTGGATGCGTCCGGTCAGGCGACAGGCCCTGGCATACACCCCGCCCAACCAGAACCTCATGTGCGCCGTCTCGAAGGAGTTGGTCGCCCGGTCGAGCGCAGCGCGTGCCACCGGGGTGATGACGTCGGCACGCCCGAGTGCGCCCGATGCCATCATCAGCGCCACCGACGCCACCATCGCGTTGATGTCGGCCAGCTCCCTGAATTCCAATGCGGCACTTGCCTTCTTCTCGGCATCGACGCACCGGGTAAAGACTGCGTCGACACACGCCTCTACGGCGAGGCGGCCTGCGCGCTCGGCATCGGTCTCGGGCCCTGCCTCGAGATCGGCAAGAATGGCCGCCGCCTCGGCGGGCCTGCCGAGCATCCAGATCAGATTGACGGCCCGCAGCGTCGCCCAGCGGTGCCGATTCGTGTCGGCGTGCGCAGCGAGGTCGCGCAAGAACTCCTCCGCGACCTCGCCCCGCCCGGCCACCAGCCGGTTGATCGCCTGAAGTTCGACCGCCTCCGCCATGCCGGACACGGCAGCCGCGGTGGCAAGCCGGTCGGCGAGGTCGAGGTCGAGGAGCTTCATCGTGTGCCGCGCGGCTTCCAGGTACAGCTCGGGATCGGCGGGCAGATCGGATTCCAGTGTCAGCAGCGCCCGGCGCACGGTCGTCTGCGGATCGTTGTCGGCCCGGCCTGCCAGTCGTTGGACGAGCACCCCACGCACCTTGGACAGGTACATCTCGCCTGCGGTGCACCGTCGCAACTCGCCATACAGCGGATGCGCCAGCCGCGCCGTCAGCTCACCCCCTGAGCGCTCGACGGTGACCAGGTGCATCTGCTCGGCCGTGGCCAGGTGCTCGCGCCCCACCACCTCGGCCAGCATGTCGACCCCGAGCGGCTCGTACTGCGAGAGGGTGTCCACCACCAGGGCGACCTGGGGCGCCAACCGGTTCAGCTCGTTGCCCACCAGATCGCTCATGCTCTGCGAGACGGCCACGTTGCCGTCCCAGATCCACACGCCTGCCACCTGCCGGATCCGGCCCGCCGCCACCTGATCCTTGACCAGCCGCTGCAGGAACAGGGCGTTGCCGCCGGTGAGTCGGAAGAACCGTTGCGCGCTGCGTGCGTCGATCGGGCCGTTCAACGCACTCTCGACCATGGTGCGGGCCGCGGCCGCGGACAGCGGCTCGAGATCGAGGCGGGCGAGCAGGCCGTCCTTCCACAACGCCTTGATGGCATCCGGTTCGTCGCTGCCGGTGCGAAGGGTCACGACCAGGCGAGCCTCGCGGGTCTGCGCGAGCTGATGCACGACGTGCGCGGAGAACTCGTCGAGCAGATGTGCGTCGTCGATGCCGAGGACGAACCGCCCACTCCGTTGCTGCGCGACAAGGGCATTGATCACCCGCCGCACACTGGGCACGGGGTTGGCGACGTCGGCGAAGTCCGTGCCCACCAGGGCGGCGTTGAACGCGCCCAAGGGAATCGGGCGCCCCGACGCCGTTCCGACCACCCAATTGGTGCGCGTGCCCGACGAGGCGGCCTGCTGCAGCAACTCGCGCGCGAGGCGCGTCTTGCCAACTCCCGCCGCACCGGCGATCATCACGCCCGCGAAATTGCCGACCCCACTCAGCGCACGGCGCAGGGTCGTGAGTTCGACGTCCCGCCCCGTCAGCGCATCACCGCTGGTCACGCGCCGACTATAACGCGATTCACAGGTTCGGACGGGCCGAATGCGCGCCTAGACGCAGAGGTCGCCGACGCAGATTCCACCAGGCGGCTGCCACCCACCTGCCCAGCCCGCGGGTCCCCACGGGCCCTCATCGCCCCACCCGGGACCACCGCCACCGTCCCACCGATGGTCGTCGTGGTGCCCCCATCCGGGTCCGGGAGGCGGTCCGCCCCATGCGGGAATGGGCCCAGGTCCGGGACCGGGTGCCGCCTCGGCCAGACCTGCGCCCGCGCTCACCGCGGCCGCAGCCAGCCCACCAGCAAGGACCACACCAGCCAGCAGTTTCTTGGTTCTCATGTCGAAACAACTCCTCTCCCATACCTGGACAGTCGCGGTACGCGGCTGACACCCAGCATGGTTAGCGGAGTTAAGTACCTGCTTTGTGAGATCTCTGAATTGGCTATACGCCAGCGCAGCGCGCGACTAGTCCACGACGAGCGGTGGGTCGCCCATCCGGTAGGTCTCGATCTCGTCGAGGCGGGCGAAGAGCTGCTCGACGGTGAACTGGTAGTCCCCGTCGTTCTCCCCCGAGCCGACCAGGATCACGTGCGGTTCGTCGGGCTCGTTCAGCCAGATCCTGGTCACCGGTTCGACCGAGTCGTCGTCCACCTCGACCCCTGACGGCGGATAGAACCAGGTGATGAAGTTCTCTGTGGAGAACTCGCGGTCGAATTCCCAACCCCGCGCGATGATTTCGCTCGCGATCAGGGCCACGCCCTCGACGTCGGCATGAACTTCGTCGGGCAGCCACCGCTCGTTGCGCGCGACCAGGCGCCGTTTGCGCCGTGCCTTCTTGGCCGCACTCGCCTTGGACATCGGTTTCTCCCGTCGCTTCGCTCGCCCGGGCGGCTAGCCGAGCGCCCGGTCGAGATCGGCGATCAGATCCTCGGTGCCCTCGAGACCCACCGACACCCGGACCACCGCGTCGCCCAGTCCGATTGCCGCCCTGCCCTCGGGCCCCATCGCCCGGTGCGTGGTGGTGGCAGGGTGGGTGATCAAGCTCTTCGCGTCGCCGAGGTTGTTGGAGATATCGATGACCTGCAACTTGTCGAGCACCTCGAACGCCCGCTCCTTGGTGCCGCCCGCCAATTCGAACGTCACGACCGTTCCACCTCCGCGCATCTGCCGCTTGGCGAGGTCGAACTGGGGATGCGATTCCAGGAAGGGGTACTTGACCCACGACACCGCCGGATGAGCTTCCAGGAACTCGGCGATGCGATGCGCCGACCGATTCGAGTAGTCCACCCGAACGGCAAGCGTTTCAAGACCTTTCAGCATCGTCCAGGCATTGAACGCGCTCATCGCCGGACCTGTGTGGCGCATCAGCGTCTGCACGGGACCGTCGATGTACTCCTTGTCGCCGAGGATCGCCCCGCCGAGCACGCGGCCCTGACCGTCGATGTGCTTGGTGCCCGAGTAGACCACCACGTCGGCACCCAGCGGCAATCCCTGCTGCAGCAACGGAGTGGCGAAGACGTTGTCCAGCACCACCTTTGCGCCAGCCGCGTGCGCGAGTTCGCAGACCGCCGCGATGTCCACCAGCGACTGCATCGGGTTGGATGGCGTCTCGAAGAACACGGCCTGGGTGGGCACTGACAGTGCCTCCTCCCACTGCGCGAGGTCCTCACCGTCGACGAACACCGTCTCCACGCCCCAGCGCGGCAGGATCTCGTTGCACACCACGAAGCACGAACCGAAGAGGCTGCGCGCCGCGACCAGCCGGTCTCCCGCACCCAGTAGGGCGCCAAGCGAGGTGAACACTGCGGCCATGCCGGTGGCCGTCGCGAACGCCGCGGGCGCACCCTCGATCAGGCGCAGGCGCTCCTCGAACATCGAGATGGTGGGGTTGCCGTAGCGCGAGTACACGTAGCGGTCGATCTCGCCGGTGAACGCCTTCTCCGCGTCGGCGGCGGTCTCGTAGACGTAGCCCGACGTGAGGTAGAGGGCCTCGGCCGTCTCCTCGAAACCGGATCGCAGCAGGCCACCGCGCACGCCGATGGTGGCCTGGCTGACGCCGTCGGGCAGTTGGGCGGGGATGCGAACCGACGGCACTTCACCGTTTTCCCGTCGCTCCGCTCGCCCCTGCGGCTCGGTCATGACTGCCTCCAAGGGAGCCCGATGGCCTTCCAGCCCGTGCCGCCGCGGTGCTTCTGCTCGTCGAGGTTCCCCTCGAAGCCGTCGAGCACGTTGTACGAGGGCGCGATGCCCACCTCGGTGGCCGCCTCGGCGGCGCCGATCGAGCGGTTGCCGGAGCGACACAGGAAGACCACCGGCCGCTCGCCCGGCGTCACGCCTGCCGCGATCAGGTCGTCCACGAAGCCGTCGTTGTGCTTGCCGTCGCTGCCATTCCACTCGACGTACACGACCTCACGCCCAAGGCCGGAGAGGTCGGGCACACCGACGAAGCGCCATTCGGCGGAGGTGCGGCAGTCCACGAGCACGGCCTCGGGATCGTCATTCAGCAGGTCCCAGGCCTGCTGCGGCGTTATGTCTCCCGCGTAGCTCACGATCGCGAGTCTCCCATACCTAACTGGAGGCGGGCGAGCACACCTTCCACGTGCCGTCCTCGTGCGCGACGGTCAGTTCCGCTCCCGAGGTGGCATCCGGGGTGTTGCCGAAGTGGTAGGTCACCTTGGCCACGGCCGTGTCGCCGTCGATCCGGACTTCCCGCACTCCGTCGACGTAGCGTTCACCGTTCTTGGCCACTGAATCACGTTGGCGAGCAAGGAAGTCGGATTCAGTGCCCTGCTCGGCATGGCAGGTGAAGTCGCGGAAGCCCGAGAAGCTCTGCCGTTGCATGGCATCGTTCTGGCCGACGATCGCCCGACTCACGTCCTGCTCGGGGGTTGGGCCGTCGTCGCCGAAGGAGTTGGCCACCACGATTCCGATCACGATGAGCACCACGACTACGAGTGCACCAAGGAACGGCGCGATCGTGGGCCGGTCGGCCTCCGGTTCGGGCTCGGTCACGCTTCCGGCTTGCGCAGGGCAGCCAACACCTGGTGCGCACGGTCACGCGCGCGGACCACGTCCGGTGCGGTGGCCAGCGCGACGGACACCCCGTCGAGGACGCGCACGTCGCTCTCGGCCACGTCGAGGGCGTCGGCAAGCACACCGGTGACCGGTCCGTCGTGCAGCACCTCGGCCGCGGCAGGCGAGATCATGATGGTGTCGACCGAGAGCCCGAGGATCGCGCGGGCGTGCAGTTCGAACTGGGAGAGGCGCTGCGACCGCAGCGTCACCAGGCCGACGTCGTCGGGCCGCGGACGGACCGACGAGAAGTACACCTCGTCGCCCTTGACGAGCAACTCGACGTTGAAAACGCCACGCCCGCCGAGCGAGTTCACGATCCTCGCGGCGATCGACCGCGCCGCATCGAGGGCGGCGGGCGACATCAGGTGCGGCTGCCAGGTCTCCAACGGGCCTCCGTTGGTCTGCCGGTGGCCGATCGGTTCGCAGAACTGCACCGTCGGCCCAGACGGTCCGACGCTGCGCACGGTGAGCATGGTGACCTCGTCGTCGACCTCGACGACGGTCTCCACCAGCACTCGGCTCGGCGCGTGCCCACCGGCGATGGCCCGGTGCCACGCGGGCTCGACGTCGTCCTGCCTGGTCAGCACCGACTGCCCCTCGGTAGGCGGCCCCGCGACCGGCGTCACGACCAGCGGGAATCCCGCATGCTCGGCGACGACCGCCAGTTCCTCCTCCGAACCGGCGAACCAGAACGGCACGGTCGGCAGCCCGAGCTCGTCTGCCGCCAGCCGTCGCAGACCTTCGCGGTCGAGGCTCAGCCGGGCGCCGCGCGGGGTCGGAAACACCTCGACGGCGTCGTGCTCGGCCGCGGCGATGAGCACGTCGGTGGAGATCTCCGACGAGTCGGCGACCACGTAGGTCGGCTTCTCCTCGTCGATCCACGAATTGATCACGCCGACGTCTGCGCCCTGGTTGACGGTATGGGCGACGGCACCCAGCCGCTCGAATGCCAAGGCCAGGTCGCGGCCGGCGCCGCCAGTGCTGAGCAGCATGACCACGGGTCGGTGGTCGGTCGGTTCAGTCATCGCGGTCTAGCCTGCCAGAGAAGTCAATCCAGGCGGATGTCGACATAGCACCAGCGCCAGGTTTCGCCAGGCTCGACCGACCGCATCACGGGGTGGCCGGTCTCGTGAAAGTGGGCCGCGGCGTGTTGATGCGGGCTCGAGTCGCAGCAGCCCACGTGCCCACAGCTCATGCACATTCGCAGGTGCGCCCAGGTACTCTCGCCGAGTTCGCTGCATCCCTGGCACAGACCGGGGGTGAGGGGTTCGGGTTCCGCCGCGTCGGCGGCGTCTGACAGGTGCTCGCACACACGAGGCGCGGCATCTACGTCGCGTCGTCGCGATCTCTTGAGCATGTCGCCAAGAATAGGAGGTTGGCCACGTGGGTGCCTCACTGCTCGCGGTGCTGGTGCTGTCGGTGCTGCTGGCCGGAGTGGCCCGCCGCTTCGACGTCTCGGCGCCACTGGCCCTGGTGGTCGCGGGGTTGCTCGCCGGCTCGATCCCCGGCCTGAAGGGCATCGAGTTCGAGCCCAACCTGGTGTTGTTCGTCATCCTGCCGCCGTTGCTGTGGTCGGCGGGGTTGGAGAGCAGCTACGTCAACCTGCGCCGCAACGTGCGGCCGATCGGGATGCTCGCGGTGGGTCTGCCGCTCGCGACGACGTTCGCCGTGGGCGTAGTCGCCTTCCATACGGTGCCCGAGCTGACCATCGCGGCGGCGCTGACACTTGGCGCCATCGTCGCGCCACCGGACGCGGTGTCGGCCGCGGCGATCGGCCGCAGGCTCGGGCTGCCCCGCCAGATCATGACCCTGCTCGGTGGGGAGAGCCTGCTCAACGATGCGACGGCGCTGACCGCCTACAAGGTCGCGCTGGCTGCCGCGATCGGCACCGCCGCCACCTGGGAGTCGGGCCTCGAAACGTTCGCACTTGCCGCCGCGGGCGGAGTGGTCGTCGGCGGCGCGCTGGGCTGGCTGATCGTCGCGATTCGGACGTGGTTCGACGACCCGTTGGTGGAGAGCGCCATCGGGTTGGTTGCGCCGTTCTTCATCTACCTGCTCGCCGAGGAGGTGCACGGCTCCGGCGTGATCGCGGTGGTGGTGGCCGCACTGATCATCGGGCAGCGGTCGACGCACGCGAGTTACGCCACCCGGCTGCAGGACGGCGCGGTGTGGCGGGCCGTGCAGTTCGTGCTGGAGTCGTTCGCGTTCCTGCTGATCGGGCTGCAACTGCCCACCGTGGTCGGTGAGCTCACCGGGATCTCGGCCATCGTCCTCACGACCGCATCCGCCGCGGTGCTGGCGACGGTGATCGGCGTCCGGATCATCTGGGTGTTCACGTTCGCCTACCTGCCGAGGATGCTGTCGCCGCGCATCCGCGCCAACGAGCCGAAACCGACGCCCTCCCAAGTGTTCATCGTCGCGTGGGCGGGCATGCGCGGCGTGGTGTCGCTCGCCGCGGCCTTCGCCGTTCCCATGACGACGGCGTCGGGTGCGCAGTTCCCGGGCCGCCCGCAGCTCGTCTTCCTGACGTTCGTGGTGGTCGTCGGCACGCTGCTGCTGCACGGGCTGACGCTGCCATGGCTGATCAAGGTGCTCGACGTGCAGAACGAGGACGCCGCACGCGACGCCATCGAGGAGGCCGCCGCCCAGACCAGGGCTGCCAAGGCGGCGTCCGACCGGCTCGACGAGCTGCTGGCCGAGGAGCGTGCACAGTCCGACGTGCACCAGCGGGCGGCGACGATCCTGCGGAGCTGGAACACCCGTCGACAGAATGCCGCGTGGGAGCGCCGGTTGGGACGCGGCGACGACGAGATCGGTGAGAGCCCGTCGGCGGCGTTCAAGCGGTTGCGGCTGGAGATGCTGGCCGCCGAGCGTGAGGCGTTCATCGCCGAACGGGACTCGGGGCACATCGACGACGAGGTGCTCCGGTCCGTGCTCAACGGGCTGGACCTCGAGGAGGCCACGCTCAACCGCGACTGAGCGCGCTAGCGTGGGTGGCGTGCAGCCGACACTCGATCGCGTCACGGTCGACACCGCCCTTGGCCGGATCAGTGTGCAAACCGCCGGTGACGGCGACGCGATCCTGTTCTGGCCAAGCCTGCTGATGAGCGGTGACATGTGGAAGGCGCAGGCCGCGCACTTCGCCGGGCGCCACAGGGTGGTGTTGATCGACCCGCCGGGACACGGCCAAAGTCAGGCGCTCACAAGCACGTTCACGTTCGACGAGTGCGTGCGCACCATCGTCGACGTGCTCGACGGGCTCGGCATCGACCGTGCGCACCTCGTCGGGAACTCCTGGGGCGGCATGATCGGCGGAACGTTCGCTGCCACCCATCCGGACCGCATCGGCAAGGCCGTGCTGATGAACTGCACGGCATCGGCCGCGGGCCGGCGGCAGAAGTTGAAGTACGGCTTGCTGCTCCGAATGGCGGAATGGCTCGGCGGAATCCGGCCGCCCTTGACGCGATCGGTACTCAACGCGTTCCTGGGGCCCACCACGTTTCGCGAGCGGACCGACGTCGTCGCCTACGTGCGCGACGTCGTGCAGGCCGTCGACTTCGACTCGAGTGCGTGGGCGGTGCGCAGCGTGGTGCCGCGGCGGCCCGACCAACGAGCGCTGCTCGGCAGGATCACGACGCCGGTCCTGGTCGTCGCTGGCGTCGAGGACGCGACGTTCCCCAATCCCGAGACCAAGGCGATGGCCGACGCCATCCCCGGTTCGTCGTTCGTGATCCTCGACGGCGTCGCACATCTGGCCGGCCTCGAGAACCCGGCGTTGGTCAACCAGCTGGTGGAAGACTTCCTGGCGCACTGAGGGGTACCGGCTCGGTGCCAGGAACGGATCCCGACATACCAATATGTACGGAGTGCTTGACGGCCTATTGGCGATCTAGTAAATATTAACTGACTCACTGGTAAGTTCTGCAATCGTGCGCGAGTGTTCACGTTGGAACGCCGGACTTGCCACGTTCGACTGCAGCTCGCGCCTTCTCGCTGCGGCAGCTAAACATGCGGCATCGGGGTGGACGGGGAGTTTCAATGGTTGCTAGACGTGCGCATGGCCGCCACTGGCCGGACCTGCGGCCGACGGGCACAACGCTCCGCAGCGCGAGTCGTAGGAGCCCTTCCGACGCCAGCGCCTCGGCATGCACGCTTTAGGGGACGTGATCGTCATCGCCTATCTGGTGGGCGCGACGGTCAACGGTTGCATGGTGTTCTGCGGCTGCCTGATGGGCGACCGCTCGGGGCTGAGGAAGGCAACCGCACTTGGCATCCTGGCCGGCACGGCCTGGCCAGTGGTGATGATTGGATTCATTCAGATTCTGCTCATCGCGGCGGTTTTCGACGGGGTGCGCCACGTCGCGCGGACAACGAAGAACAGGACCGAACGCGCGCATGCGACCCGCGTAGAGACGGCCGGCTGGGGCATGACGTCAGACCTCATCCTCGTTGCCAGCGTGCATCGGCCGCAGTCGTCACGCCGTCTCCGGTCGACCTCGTCCCACTCATCGGCGTCCATCGGGCATTGCTGCGCGTGCTGCCCGCCCGCACCGGCCTGAAATCGTCGGTACCGTCGAATGCATGACCCAAGCTGCGGAGCTGCCGCCGGTGCACATGCGCCGCAACGCGTTCGACCCGACCGCCGAACTCGGCGAGATCCGGGAGAGCACCGGGGTGCGCTCGGTGGTCAACGCGTTCGGCATGAAGGTCTACCTGATCACCCGTCACGACGACGTCAAGCTGGTGCTGTCGGACCACGAACACTTCTCCAACGGCCGCCCGCCCGGGTTCGTAATGCCTGGCGCGCCACCGATGTCGGAGGAGGAACAGGCCGCCGCCCGGGCGGGCAACCTGCTGGGCCTCGACCCGCCCGAACACCAGCGGCTGCGCCGCATGCTCACCCCGGCGTTCAACTTCCGCCGGATCAAACAGCTGGAACCACGCATCGTCGCGATCGTCGACGAACACCTCGATGCCATG
>Ga0105237_10001910_pt1 | contig 26587 bp, 21 predicted proteins | sample KBSC24metaG_FD_81520 | JGI IMG/M metagenome (GOLD analysis project Ga0105237, IMG submission 81520) | Corn rhizosphere microbial communities from Kellogg Biological Station, Michigan, USA - KBS C2-4 metaG | ecosystem: Host-associated > Plants > Roots > Rhizosphere > Soil | place: Michigan, USA...
CAATGGCGCGCCGGCTTTGGTCAGGATTTCATGTCGCGCGAGGATGGTTATCCGGGATTCTCGAAGACCTACGGACTGAAGTTCAAAGAAGTCCGCGAGATGGACTTGTCGCTGACTTACATCGCGCTCTCGTCGAACCAGGTAGATCTAATCGCCGCCAACTCGACTGAAGGCCGGATCACAACGCTCGATCTATTTCAGCTTGCGGACGACCGGCACTACTTTCCGCCGTACGAAGCTGTTTACCTCGTGCGGCAGGATTCACTCGCGCGCGTGCCCGCGCTGCGCGAAGTGCTCGCGAAGTTAGCAAATGCGATTTCAACTGAAGACATGCGACGACTGAATTTTGAGATTGACGGCAACAAACGCGATCCGAAGGAAGTCGTGAAAGAGTGGCTCGCTGCGAAGGCATTGTAAATGGGTTTGCCTCAAAAGTCAGGATTCAGGCTTGGATGAGGTCAGTACCGTAACGCGGTAGCGTCGGGTCAGTTCTCGAACATACGTACGACCCGACGCTACCGCGTTACGGTACTGACCTCATCGAACAATGACTTTTGACGTTTTGAGGCGAAGGCATTGTAAATCCACAGGCTGCACAGAGGATGCGCAGCCTGTGAATCACGATTCAATTGTCGGTGCAAAAGACCCTGGGAAGTCTGGCTCTGGCTTTTAACTCCCCGGCGGTTGGGTCTCGGGCACATCCGCCGCTCGGGCGGACTCTCCATCCGATTCGGGTGCTGATCCGCCGGGCGGCTGCGTTTCCGGTGGATCCGCTGGGTTGAGAGGATTGTTTGATTCGTTTGACATAGTCTGATCTCCTTGCAGTTTGGGAGTTGAGCCAGGTGGATCAACTTTAGTTATTGAGAGTAAACCTGAATATCAGGCCGTAAGGTGAATTGCTTGAACGCACCCGATCCCCACTGTTGTTCGAGTTTGGACCAAGCGCTCTGAGCGTTCCTAAGCTGTTCCTCTGATTTAATCTTATCACCCAGTTTTTCACTCGCTCGGGATTCTATCATCCATGCCCGCCATTCGGATTCGTATTGCGAGCCGCGAGCAAACCTCGGTTGAGCTTCCGTCGCCAACGTTAAAGCGGAGCGCGCATCACCGACGAGTAGCGCCGCTTCCGCCTGGGCAAGTAACGCTCGAGAAAGCAGCGTGAAGTCACCGGCACTGGAAGCCATCTTTACTGCTTCCTGGCAGAGTCTCAAACCTTCTGCACGATCGCCCGACAGAACTTTGGCGAGACCGAGAGTATAGCTGCTTTGGATAGAGACTTCAGGGTCTTTCTGGCCCGTAGCCTTCAATGCCAGGGTGCTGAGGCGTATTGCCTCGGCAAGATTTCGCTGACTCAGACGCGCCTGAGCCATCATCACCTGCACGAGCGGCTCAAACTGCTGGAACCCGTTTTTAGGATCGCCAGTGGCCGCGGAAAGGTCGTCGAACAAGGATTGTGCGTCACTATAAAGACCTAACCGCCACAGGATGTTTCCCCGATTAATCTTGCAAAACAGGATTCGCAGTTTGTTCGAAAGCGCTTCGTAGACTTTTTGAGCAGAGTCATACTGCTGCGACGCTGCTGGTAGGTTTTCCTGATCGATGAGAACGGCGGCGATCTCGGCAGCGGAGTCGGCGATCGCTCGTTGACTATTGCTCTGGTTTGCCAGTGCAAGTTTTTCATTTAACGCTTGCAGTGCAGCGCCATACTCCCCTTTTCGTCGATAGCCGCGGCCTAACTGAGTCAGGCAGTAATTAACGTTCCGTGGATAATTTCCTTGCCTGAAGAAATCGAGCGCCTGTTGAACTAACGGCAGACCATCGTCCACGCGCAGAGTTGAGATGTATAAAGCGCCCAGGTTCGAAATGGCGCTCATTTCACGCACGCGACCTTTATTCGCCCGTGCTAATTGACTTGCCTGCGTCCAATAGCGTTCGGCATTTTCGTAATCTTGCTTGGCGTAAAATGAACTTCCAAGTTCGATTAAGCCACCAGCAGCGAGGTTCTCGAGTTGCTTCTGTTGGGCAAACGCGACCGCTTGTTTCGCAAAATTTTCCGCTTCAGCCGCTTTTCCCTCCGTCGACGCGAGATGACTTAATTCAATCAAAGCAGCGATTTGCTGCGACTCGATCCCTAGGGCTCTCGCCGATTCGAGACATTGTTGAAACTGCTCTCGCGCCTGATCGTAACGGCCTGTATCTCGGAAGAGATTTCCTCGCTGGCGGAGGACCTCGTTTACACCCTCATTGTTGCTGCCCACTCGATACAACTGTTCGGCCTTGTCAAACATTTCCGAGGCATTCTTCGTGTCGTTCTTTCGAATGTAAACGATTCCCGCTCGGAGGTAGGCAGTTGCGTATTGGCCGTTATTCAACGGGATTGCTTTGAGGTAATTCTCGAGTGCTTTATCCGGGTTGCCGTCGTTCTCATAGGCATAACCCAGATCGACATAGACGTAGCCTTCCTGAGGCGACATCTCCGCAAGTGAAGAGTACGCCTTAACCGCGTCTCCGAAATTACGGCGGGCCATCGCCGTGATGGCGTCCAGATAAAGACTATCTTTCGGTGAAATCTCCAAACCACTTCGAGTAAGACTGGTGACTGCCAACAATTCATCCTTGGCTCGATCGTAATAATCGAGCTCGGTCCAAGCCTGCGCCAGGCGTGCCCGTGCCAGTGCGAAATTGCTGTCGACGGCGATTGCTTGCTCAAGAGCTTTACTTGCCTGATGGTAAGCGCCATTTCGCAGACTATCCGTTCCCCTATCGTACCAATGTAGGGCCGCTGGAGACGGCTGGTAATAGGAGCGCGGCCAGAAGTAAATGAGGCCCCAAACAATCAATCCCAGGACGATGAACGCCGGTATCACTGACGCCAGTGAGAAACGCTGGCGCTTGAGCGACATCGTGAGCGTGGCGAACGCGTTGGTCGCTCGCTGGAAACCCTCAGTCGGTTTTTTTGTCTTGCTCGCAACAGGCACGCCGTCGCCACCCAACGCAGTCGCTGCCGCCCGCAAATCCACGAGCATCTCGGCGGCCGATTGGTAGCGTTCTTCGACTTTCTTTTCGAGCGCCTTCAATGTGATGCGATCCAGCTCCGCCGGCACTTGCGAATTTATCTTTGACGGCGGCTGTGGCGTAACGTGAATGATCTGCGCGCCGATCTCGAGAACACTGCCGCCCGAGAATGCCGACTGCCCGGTCATGCACTCGTAGAGCAACGCGCCGAGAGCGAAGAGGTCGCTTCGTCCATCGATCTTTTTTCCAGTTGCTTGTTCGGGTGAAAGATAGAGAGGCGTTCCGACAATGACGTCGCTGCGAGTTTGAGTTGAGAAGATCGTTTTTGCGTCGAGATCCACACCGCTCACGGGTGGTTCACCAAAGTGCTTCACCAGGCCGAAGTCGAGCACTTTCACGTAGCCTCGTTCACTAATGATCACATTCGACGGTTTTATATCGCGGTGTACGATCCCGTGATCGTGTGCCTCGCCCAGTGCTTCGGCAATCGACGACACGATTTCAACCGATCGCTTGAGCGTCAAACCTTCATCCAGCAGGTCGCTCAACGACTTGCCATTCACAAACTCCATCACGATAAACGGCTGATCATCATTCGTTTCGCCGTAATCGTGGACCATCGCGATGTTTGGATGATTCAGAGCTGAAACGGCACGAGCCTCTCGGATGAAGCGTGCTCGATAATGACGGTCGGTAGAAGTGAGAAACTTGATAGCGACGCGCCGGGCAAGGTGCAGATCCTCAGCCAGGTAGACAGCACCCATACCGCCTTCGCCGAGCTTTTCGATTATTCGATAATGGGAAACCGTCTGGCCGATCATCGGGGGCTCGAGGAACGTTGGAACGTCTCTGGGCAGCGAGTGCTACAGTGACCGCATTGTACAAGATTAATCCTGAAAAATCCTGTAAATCCTGTCAACCCTAAAGCGTAGTTTCGCGGATCTTCTTTTCCTGAGCTTCCCGAAACTCGTGCAATTTCTTTCGCAACTCGGGCCGGCTGTTTGCCAGGATCGACACCGCAAAGAGCGCCGCATTCACTGCTCCCGGCTTGCCGATCGCCAGCGTTCCCACCGGAATTCCGCCCGGCATCTGCACGGTCGCCAGCAGCGAATCCAGCCCATTGAGCGCCTCGCTGCGCATCGGAACACCCAAAACAGGCAGAGTCGTGTGTGCCGCGAGCACGCCGGCCAGATGCGCGGCGCCCCCAGCCGCCGCAATGACGACTTCGAGCCCGCGTGACTCCGCCGACGAACCAAACTCCGCCGCCAGCGACGGCGATCGATGTGCCGAGATGACGCGGCATTCGTGATCGATTCCAAACTTACTGAGCGTCTCGTCAGCGTGCTTCATCGTTTCCCAGTCAGACTGGCTACCCATAATCACCGCGACCAAAGAGGACGCGGAGACTGGGTGACGCGACGACGCGGCGCCGTTTAGGTTTGAGTTAGCGTTTGCTGTTGTCTTTTTCTTTCCTCGAGTTCCGTGTTTTCGTGGCATTCTGTTCTCTCCGTGTCTCCGTGTCTCCGTGTCTCCGTGTCTTTCACTCTCCCTGGTCCAACGAGAAACCACGCTCGCCGTCGAATGTGTAGAGTCCCTCAGTTTTGATGAAATCGTAACCCTCATTTGCGATGCGGCTTAAGAGCGACACGACTTGCGCATGTGCAACCTTGTTGCCCTCCGACTCCGGCAGGAAGCGACATCGCCAGTGGTCGGAACAGAAAGTTTCCTTGTGACCACCGGGCCAAACCTTCACGCCACGATTGCTGATCATCGTCAGCTTGACGCCCTCTCCGTTGACCTTGCCAAGTGCGTCGCCGAGATCGTTTGCCGATCCGCTCGTCCAGTCGAGAAATACATCAACTCCGACAAGCTCTTTCCGCGGCGCCTTTTTCGCTGCGCCGAGATCGGTGAGCGACTCGTCGCCTTTTTTATATTTCCTTGCTTTGAGGATCTGCGGTGTCTGGCCCAATCGCTCGATAACGGCGTCCGCAAACTCCTTCGTCCCCACTTTCCGCTTGCTCACTTTTTCATCGTAGATGTCGTAGGTGTGAATTCCATCTTCGATCGTGCGCAGCCAGCCGTTGTGAACTCGTTCCGCGTGTTCGATCAGTCCAACATGGACCAGCATCATCACCGCGCCCAACAGCAACCCGGAAGGATTCGCAAGATTCTGTCCCGCACGCCGGGGCGCCGATCCGTGAATCGCTTCAAACATCGAAACGTGCTCACCGATATTGGCCGATCCTGCCAGACCAACAGAGCCTGCAATTTGCGCAGCGACATCCGAAAGAACATCGCCGTAAAGATTCGGCATCACTAGTACGTCAAAAGCTTCGGGTGTGTCAGCCAGCTTCGCCGCGCCGATGTCGACAATCCAATGCTCGTTTTCAATGTCGGAATACTCCGCGGCAACTTCGTCAAAGACTTTGTGAAACAGACCATCAGTCAGTTTCATGATGTTGTCTTTAGTGAAGCACGTAACCTTCTTGCGATTGTTGCGTCGCGCGTACTCGAAAGCGTATCGAACAATCTTCTCCGAGCCGGGACGCGAGATCAGCTTCAAACATTGCACGACCTGGTTCGTCTGCCGGTGTTCGATGCCGGCATAAAGATCTTCTTCGTTCTCGCGCACGACGACGACGTCCATCACCGGATGTTTTGTATCGACGAACGGATGATACGAGACGCACGGCCGCACGTTCGCGTACAAGCCAAGCACTTTCCGCACGGTCACATTGAGGCTCTTGTATCCCCCACCCTGCGGCGTCGTAATCGGCGCTTTTAGAAAAACCTTGGTTCGTCGCAGCGACTCCCAGGAGCTCGGCTCGATGCCGGAAGAGTTTCCGGCCAGATAGACTTTCTCGCCGATATCGATCGTTTCAATTTCCAAAGGAGCGCCGGAGGCTTCCAGGATTCGCAGCGTCGCCGCCATGATTTCCGGCCCGATGCCGTCACCGTTGGCGACAGTGATAGGGATACTTGTGGGCATTTTCAGACCTTTCGAGTGTTGTTTTGTCTACAGATTACACGGATTATACCGAATCTGTGTAATCTGTGGACTAAACGTCAACTTTGTCCTTGACGCGTTTCCAAGCGCTCCTGCATACTTTTGCGTACCAGGTACCTGCTCTCGCGCATCAACGGTGATAGCGCCTGTCCGTGATCGTTATAGCGACGTGGTTCGGATGATAGAGAGTGAGGCAGTTGTCAATTTGTTTAGAAGCCGCTCTCGTGGTTTTAGAGCACCGGGTTCGTCGCAGCTCGCCGAAAGTATCGGAAGTCCCCCCCGAACTGGATCAGCGAATTCCAGCAAACCCGCGCTTCCCTTCTCATTAAGGATAGTTAGAATGCCTACAAAACTATACGTTGGAAATCTCTCGTTTCGTACTACGAGCGAGGAACTGCGCGAAGCTTTCGCGTCAGTAGGAACAGTGGAATCAGCTTCGGTGATTGAAGATCGCGAAACCGGACGGTCACGCGGCTTTGCTTTCGTGGAAATGGCAACTCCAGAAGAGGCAACAGCAGCTATCGAGGCTTTTAATGGCAAAGACTTCGGCGGGCGCAATCTCACCGTCAACGAAGCGAAGCCGAGAACAGACAGGGGCGGCGGTGGCCGTGGCGGTTATGGCGGAAATCGTGGCGGCGGTGGCCGTGGTGGTTATGGTGGCGGTCGCGATCGCGATAACGATCGTTACGAACGCGAACCACGCTGGTAGATTTTGAGCCACGGATTACACGGACTAATCCGGATTTTTTCGTGTAATCCGTGGCAAATTTATTTTCTGCCTTCCGGAATGACTTTCAACGACAGCTTCTCGCTGCCGCGCACTACTTCAAACACATACTCCTGACCGGCTTTCATCTCTCCGAGTGCATACGTGTAGTCGTAGACGTTCTTGATCTCACGATCGCCGATCTTCACGACGCGATCTCCGGGTTTGATCCCTGCTTTCGCCGCCGGCGAGTCGTCACGGACGCCGTCGATCAATAATCCGGTACTGCTGTCGGCGTAGTTTGGAATCGTTCCGACAAACACGCGGAACCCGCCCGCACGAGGCGTGGAACTCGACTTCACCGCGACATACGTCGGACGTTTCTCAGCGTCGTCCATCCTTCTGACGATCTGTGTTACCAGAGCCAGGATGCGCGCCTCATCTGTGTAATTGATCTTCTCGAACGTGTCAGACGGTTTGTGATAGTCGTTGTGAGCACCGGTAAAAAAGAAGAGCACTGGAATCTGTTTGAGATAAAACGAAGAGTGATCGCTTGGACCAAGCCCGTCTTCGTTCATCGTCAACTCGAAAGGAGCATTTGCCTGCGCGATCGCGTCGCGCCATTCTGTGGCTGTTCCAACGCCACCGATCGAGAGCTTTCGATCTCTCATGCGCCCAATCATGTCCATGTTGACCATGGCGACGGTGTTGGCCAAAGGCACGAGGGGATGATTCACGTAGTAATTGGATCCGAGCAGGCCCTCTTCTTCACCTCCGAACGCGATGAAGATCAGCGTGCGTTTGAGCCGGGGTCGTTGAGCACTAAAGATGCGCGCCAATTCGAGCACGCCCGCGGTACCCGAAGCGTTGTCGTCGGCGCCGTGATGTATCGAGGTCGAGTCGGGTGCAAGACTTCCGCTTCCTTCGCCGCCGTAACCCAGGTGATCGTAGTGAGCGCCGATCACGATGGCCTCGTTCTTCAGCACCGGATCCGAACCTTCCAGCACGCCGATGACGTTGTACGCCGGAACTTCCTTGCGAACCACGTCAGTTGACAACGAGATTTCCGAACTGCCCTGGATCTTTTCCAATCCCTGGCGCGACACTAAAACCACCGGTATGCCTGCATCACCGCCCTGATTGTCGTAGGTGAGTTTTGCGAGTCGATCGCTTTTGAAGTCGGCCTCACGCGCGACTACGATCAAAGCCGACGCGCCCGCGTTGCGTGCCGCGACGGCTTTCCAGCGCACACCCTCAACTGCGAAAAATCGACCGTGAGGATTGTCGCCGTCAGGACTGCCCTGAGTTGCTATCGCGATTTTTCCTTTCGCAATCCCTCCCGCATAGTCGTCGTGGTTTAACTCCGACGCCGTTATCCCATATCCGACCGAGACGGGCGCCGACACAACCTTTGCGTTTGTCGAGAAACCGAGTGGCAACCAGTCGACGCCGACTTGCAGCGCCTGGTTAGGACCGAACGTAAGGGCGTTTCCCTTGCCGAGTTCCACACCCGCCACGTACGGAAACGATTGAAGCGAACGTCGCAGCTTTAACCGTGAGAACTCATCGGCAATGTAACGGGAGGCGTCGTTCGCCCCCCTGGTACCGGTACGTCGCCCCTCCAGCGCATCAGACGCGAGATAACTAACGTCTTTCTGAAGCCGCTCCGCACTCGGCTCGACCGCCTTCTGTTGAGCGATTACAGCGACCGTCGTCAGCAAAACCGCAACTACAACGACAGAGAATCTTCTCATCATCAACGCCTCTTTTTGTGTCTTCGTTTGTGCCTTTTTGTGGCTCTACTCGACCCAGTCTGCGATGAACACATTCGTCTCACCCTGTGTTTTTGCGTTACGGTTTGACGCAAACACCAGCTTCTTCCCATCAGGTGAAAACATCGGAAACCCGTCAAACGTGTCGTTGAAAGTGATGCGCTCCAGACCAGTGCCATCGATATTGATCTTGTACAGATCAAAATTCCTCCCGCGCGGATCATCCATGTTTGAAGCAAAGATGATGCGTTTGCCGTCCGGGAAAAAGTACGGACCAAAGTTCGCCTTACCGTTGCTCGTCACTTGCCGCTTGTTTGATCCGTCAGCATTCATCACCCAGATCTCGAGCGTTGTCGGCCGAATCAGATTCTGTTTCAGCAGGCTAGTGTAATCAGCTTTGTCTGTATCCGTCTTCGGATGATTAGCGCGATACACGATCTGCTTGCCGTCATACGACCAGAATGGACCACCATCGTATCCGAGCTCGTTCGTCAAACGACGCACGTTCTTGCCGTCGGCGTCCATCGTGTAAATGTCGAGATCGCCGTCGCGCATCGACGTAAACACGAGTTTCTTGCCGTCAAGCGTGATGGTTGTTTCCGCGTCGTAGCCGGGCGTGTTAGTCAGTTGTTTCACATCGGAGCCGTCAGGCTTCGCGGTGAAGATGTCATAGGTGGGATAGATGGCCCAAACGTATCCGCGAGAGAAGTCGGGCCGTGGCGGGCATTGCTTGTCGCCAAGATGTGTGGACGAGTAGAGAATCCGCTTCGATCCGGGGAAGAAGTACGAGCACGTCGTCCTTCCGTCGCCGTTTGAGATCATCTTCACGTCGGAGCCATCGATGTTCATCGTGTAGATCTGATCGCAGCCGCGCCCGTCGCGTGTCGATTGGAAGATCAACTTTTTCCCGTCGGAGGAGAAGTACGCCTCTGCATTTTCGCCGGCGAAGGTCAGTTGCTTGAGATTCCGCAGATGCGTTTCGCCGGGCAGAATCAGCGAGTCTTGTGATTCAGAGCGAGTCAGGTGCGAAGACGCAATCACCAACAACGTGAAGGTGAGTAACGAAACAAGAATTTTCATAATTTAAGCGCGGGCGCTGTTGGCTACGAGGCCGTCCGGTTTTTCTATTTGCTGCGCACGACGGCGCCGCACGACCAGGAGAATCAGCGCACTTAGTCCGATAACGATGCTAATTAACTGCGAAGTCGAGAGTCCGGTAAGTGTTGTCAGACCGAGAATATCGCCGCGCGGATCGTCGCGGACGAATTCGATCGAGAAGCGAATCGCAGAGTAGAGCAATGCATACGCGAGTATGACCTGGCCATTGAAGCGTTTGCGTTTGTGTAGCCAAAACAGAAAGAAAAACACGAGCAACATCGCAAACGATTCGTAGAGCTGCGTCGGATGGAGATAAGTGTCCGTGGGGACACCGGTGATCTGGTGGCCCAGGTCTGAAAATTTCACGCCCCATGGAAGCGTCGTCGGCTTGCCCCAGCAGCAACCGGCGGCAAAACAGCCCTGGCGTCCGAAGAAATTGCCGACGGCGAGTCCGGGTGCGAATGCGTCGGCGGTTTTCCACCAGGGCAGTTGATAGCGCTTCATTAACAGATACCCGACAAGCACGCCGCCGAGCAGCCCGCCATACCAGACACCGCCGGAGCGCAGGAAATCCAGAGAGACAAGGAGCATTGGATTCTCGCGATACTCAGGCTCCGTTAAGAGCATCAGGATCTTCGAACCGATGAGCCCGGCGAGCAACATCCACAAGCTAAGGTCGTAGATCTTTTGACGCGGCAACCCGTCACGCTCCGCGAGTTTCACCGTCACCAGTATCCCGCAGAGAAACGCGATCGCGAGAAACACACCGTAGGTGTTAATGGGGAAACTGCCGATATGAATGATCTCAGGGTACATATAAATCGACCGCGGATCGATGACTGAAAATCAAATCGTACGCGAGCAGCAATGCTCCGATCGTGATACTCGCGTCCGCGATGTTGAATGTGGGCCAATGATAGTCGCCGGCGTGCAGGACGATGAAGTCGATCACGTAACCAAGCCGGACGCGGTCCGTCAGATTGCCGAGGATGCCGGCGAGCAACAGCGCACAGGCTCCCAGGACGCGGTCGTCGTTACGCGGCGTACGCATGAAGTAGTAAAAAACCCCGGCAGCAGCCAGCGCAGCGAGCGCTACAAAAAACCAGCGACCGAACGAACCACCTTCCTGCAAGTGGCCAAACGCAATGCCGGGGTTCTCCGTGTAAATGAACTGAAAAAAACCGCGAATCACGACGCGCTCTTCGCCAAAACGCAACGTCTTAACCGCCCATGCTTTTGACGCTTGATCGGCGAAGTAGAGGCCCACGGCGGCCAGCAGATATCCCGCCCGCCACCCAAGGCGCGTGCGAAGATCAGGTGCTCTATTGATGCTGTGGGTCATAAAGTAAGTTTCACAGGATTTACGATGTGAATCCTGTTACCCCTGTTCGATCTCCCTCAGCGCCGCGACGCAGCGTTCGCATACCGTCGGATACGCCTCCGATTCGCCGACGCGCGTCGAATAATTCCAGCAGCGCTCGCACTTCTCACCGTCCGCGACAGAAACGTTAATCGAAACATCGTTGCCGGGTCTCAGTTCAACCTGAGAGACGATAAAGAGATAACGCAAATCGCTTTGATGCCGTTGCAACAATTCGAGAGTGCTTCCCGGCGCCTCGAGCGTCACTTTTGCTTCCAGAGAACTTCCGATCAGCTTCGCAACCCGCGCTTCCTCAAGCGCGCGCAGCACGTCGTCGCGAACAGCGAACAGACGCTCCCATTCCGACAACAATGCATCCTGTGTGTCGTCATTCGCGGAGGGAAATTGCGCCAGATGGATCGACGGCTCAGCCCGGTTCGGCAGATTCTCCCAGATCTCATCCGCCGTAAACACGAGTATCGGCGCAATCATTCGCGCCAACGCGTCGCCGATTCGCAGCAGCACGGTTTGCGCCGAGCGCCGTGCCTTGTTGCGCGGTGCAAACGTGTAAAGACGGTCTTTGATGATGTCGAAGTAGCGCGCCGAAAGCGTTACTGTCGCAAAGTTAAACAGCGCTTGATAAACGTTGTGGAACTCGTAAGCCTCATACGCAGCGAGCACTCTTCTCGTCACACGCTCCAATTCGGCGAGCGCCCAGCGGTCGATCTCTTCCATTTCCTCGAGCGGAACGGTGTCACGATCGGGCTCGAAGCCATAAAGATTTCCGAGCGCGAACCTCGCCGTGTTGCGTAGCTTTCGATAACCATCCGTTACACGCTGAAGGATCTCGTCAGACCCGCGCATATCGTCGAAATAATTCGACGAAGCACACCACAGACGAATCGTCTCGGCGCCCGATTGCTTAATCACCTTATCGGGCTCGATCGCATTGCCGGCAGACTTGTGCATCGCGCGGCCCTGTGCGTCGAGCGACCAGCCGTGCGTGATCACAGTCTTGTACGGCGCGCGATCGTGAGCAGCGACGCCAACCATCAGAGACGAATTGAACCAACCGCGAAACTGATCGCCGCCTTCGATGTAAACATCCGCGGGCCAACGCAACTCTTCGCGATTCTCGAGCACGGCGATTGATGACGTGCCACTGTCGAACCAGACGTCGAGAATGTCAGACTCTTTGGTCCACTCCTGCGCGCCGCATCCTGCGCATGTGTAACCCGGAGGCATCAAGTCTTTGGCGTCGTGCGTGTACCATGCGTCGCCCGACTCCTTCTCGAAAACGTCCGCGACGTGATTGATCACCGCTGGATCCGCGACAGCCTCGGTACATTTCGCGCAGTAGAAAACCGGAATGTTGACACCCCAAACACGTTGCCGCGAAACACACCAGTCCGGCCGCCCCTTGAGCATGTTGCGCATGCGGTCCACGCCCCATCCGGGAATCCATTTGACGCGTTCGATCTCTTCGAGCGCGGCGCCACGCAACGACGCAGCACCATTCTCCGGCAGGTTGTCAGTGTAATTGGTCCGGTCGCGACCGTCTTCGTCTTTTTCGACGAGGTCGCTATGCGCCTGGTCCATCGCGATGAACCATTGCGGCGTTGCACGAAAGATCACCGGGTTCTTGCAGCGCCAGCAGTGCGGATAACGGTGCTCGTAGTTTTCACTGAACAGCAGCACACCCCGTTCGCGCATAAACTCGACGATCTTATCGTTCGCATCAAACACGCGCTGACCAGCGAAATGCTCGACCTCAGGCGTGAATCGTCCCGCGTTGTCGACCGGACAATAGATCTCCAATCCGTAGCGCTTGCCAATCACGAAGTCGTCATGACCGTGACCAGGCGCGGTGTGCACCGCTCCCGTGCCGGCTTTGCTGTCAGACTTCTTCTGCGCTTCGCTGACGTCGAGCTCCGTCTCGGCATCCGCTTCGCCGCCGAGCGTCACGTGTTCGCCGACCATCAATAGCGACGTGCGGTCGAGCCACGCATGCCTGGCTTTGAGCCGGTCGAGCTTTGCCCCCCGAAAACGCGCGAGCACCTTCGGCGTGCCAAGCCCACACTTCGCGGCGACGGCTTCGACGAGATCGCTCGCGACGATGTAGACCTCTTCGCCGTGTTCGAACGCCGAGTACTCAAAATCAGGATGAACGGTGATGCCGAGATTCGCCGGAAGCGTCCACGGCGTCGTGGTCCATATCAGCACAAAAACCTTTCGCCCAGCGAGTGCGGGATCGATCTCCGCCGGATCGCTCTCCAGCGGAAACTTCACGTACACCGACGGACTCGTGTGCTGATGATATTCAACCTCAGCCTCCGCGAGCGCCGTCTGGTCCTTGATGCACCAGTAAACAGGCCGCGCTCCTTTGTAAACCCAACCACGCTCGACGAAGCGCGCAAACATCCGCGCTGTTTCGGCTTCGTAGTGGTTCGACATCGTGAGATATGGATTGTCCCACTCGCCGAGAATTCCGAGTCGTTTGAAATCGCGCGTCTGGCTCTTCAGCGCGTTCTCGGCGTGCTCGCGGCAAGCGCGACGAAAACTGTCGCGACTGAGATCGCTTCGCTTCTTGCCTTTTTTCTCGAGCGCTCGCTCGACGTGTATTTCAATAGGTAGACCATGACAGTCGTAACCGGGAACGTACGGAGCGTCGTAGCCCATCATCGAGCGCGATTTGACGATGAAGTCTTTGAGAATCTTGTTCATCGCGGTGCCGAGATGGATGTCGGCATTCGCGTAAGGTGGACCATCGTGAAGGATAAACTTCTCGCGGCCTTCGCCCGCCTGCCGCATCAGGTGGTAGAGGTCAAGCTTCGCCCATTTTTCCAAACGAGCGGGTTCAGTTTGCGCAAGATTCGCCTTCTGCGAGAACGCGGTCTTCGGCAGATTGACGGTCTTCTTGAGATCTAGAGGGGTTTCTGTCGACATAAAATTGAATTTCCAATACTAACAGACGCGATTCATCCTGAAAAATCTTGTAAATCCTGTCTAAATAAAAACCCGAGCCATTCGCGATGAGATGGCTCGGGTTCGTTATTAGCTTTGGCTTAATCAACCGATGAACATCTCATCCTCTGCGTAAGTCTGATTAATGGGCTTCGGCATCGGCGCCACGAGTACCTCGAGGCCACGGCGGAAGCCCGCCATAATCGCGGCCACCTCACGCGCCGGCTCTATGACTTTTGTGTGGATGAAATCAGTCGTCGACGCCACTTGCGCATGTGTTCGATCGATCGTTCGACTGACCATCTCGACTTTGTCACGAGCCTCGACAGCCGTATCGCTCACCAATTCTCGCAGTTCGCTAACCTCGCTTCTGACGATCGCCAGCGTCTCGGAAATGTGCATCGTCGCCGTGGACAGATGGCCGGAAACCGCGGTGAACTGTTCTGCAATCAGTTTCCCCTGCACCGCGATCTGCTTGCCCTGTTCGCTCACCGCAGTGACACGCTCGAGCAGTGGCTCCAGCTTCTCTTCCATCCGGTTGACCGACTTCACCGCACGGCTAACGAAGACTGCTATCACGATCATCGAGATAGCAATCACGATAAACGACGCAGCAATGATTACCATGATCCAGAACAGCGGATCGTTGGTGCTCATTTGCAGAAGTGCTGGGAGATACATTCTGTTCGTGACCTAGTTGGTTTTCTCACCACCGAAGTTTGGAGCTTCGAGCCGTCCAGACATTTCAGTCTTCCGTTTCTCGTCCTGGTACGCTTTCTTCCCGGCCTCGAGCGCTGCAGCGACAGTGCCTGTCTGCCGCGATGCAGCTTCACGTGCTGATTGAGCGACTTCGCCGACTCGACCAGCCGCCTGGGTGTAAAGCTCGGAGGCGCGCTCGCGCGTGGCTTCGTAATACTCGCCGGCGCGGTCGCTCAACTGCTGCGCTGCTTCGCGTGAGCGATCGATGCCCTTGCGGGTCGCGTCCGCGATGTCGCCGCGCAACTCATGGCCCGACTTGGGCGCAAAAAGCAGGGCCAAAATCGCGCCGATACCGCCGCCGATAAGCAGGTACGTTAACCTGGTTGAAATACTGTCGCCACCATCTCTCCGATATTCGTCGTATCCCATTTTCTGGGGTCCTTTCTTTGGAAAGCGAAGCCCTATTACTTCGCTGGTTACTAAAGATTACGAGGGAATTATACGGCGTTGGACTATATCAAAAGCGCGAGAGTGTAAGCAATAAAGACGGACGCGGGGACACGGGGAAGGGGAGACGCGGTGACACGGGGAAGGGGAGACGCGGGGACGCGGGGACGCGGTGACACGGAGATAATTGTCCGTCTCCGTGTCCCCGTGTCCCCGCGTGTCCCCGCGTCCCCGCGTCCCCGTGTCACCGCGTCCCCGTGTCACCGTGTCTCCCCGTCTCCGTGTCCGCCGTTGTACTGCTCCAGCTTCCGGTAGAGCGTCTTCCGGCCGATGCCGAGGGCGCGTGCGGCGTGGGATTTGTCGCCCTCCGTGTAGTCGAGAGTGGCCTCGATTGCCTGGCGTTCAATTTCTTCCATCGACGATGGCACGGTGATCTCGAAAGTCGTCGTGCGACCTTCGCTCGCGGCTTTTGCCCGTTCGACCTTGATCCGGTCGCGTTCCTGTAACGCGATCTTGCTGATCGCTTCCGGAAGGTCTTCGAGTTCAATCTGACGCCCCGAAGCAATGATCACTGCGCGCTCGATCGCATTCTCGAGCTCGCGCACGTTGCCCGGCCAGTCGTAGGTGATGAACGCCTGCAACGCGTCTTTCGAGATTCCCGAAACGAACCGCCCGGTCTTCTGTTTGTAGTGTTCGAGGAAGTGGATTACGAGCGGATGAATATCTTCCGGTCGCTCGCGCAGAGGCGGCAACTTAATCGGAAAGACTGACAGCCTGTAAAAAAGGTCCTGTCTGAAACTTCCCAACTCCACCGCGCGCTTCAAATCGACATTTGACGCAGCCAGCACGCGAACGTCCGTCTTGATCACTTCACTTCCACCGACGCGCGTGAGCTCTCCGTCCTGCAACACACGCAGCAACCGAACCTGCGCCGACAAGCTCATCTCGCCGACTTCGTCGAGAAACAGCGTGCCGCCATTCGCTTCCTCGAAACGCCCCCGACGCAGCGCCCGCGCATCGGTAAAAGCGCCCTTTTCGTGTCCGAAAAGTTCCGACTCGAGCAGCGTCTCCGGAATCGCGCCACAGTTCAGTTTTACGTACGGTTGATCTTCGCGGCCGGAGTTGAAGTGGATCAGATTTGCGAGCAGCTCTTTTCCGGTGCCTGATTCGCCTTCAATCAACACGGTGGTCTGCGTATCGGCCACACTCAACGCCAGTTCGATCGCGCGCCGGATCGCCGGCGTTTGACCGATGATGCGCTCTTCGCCGTAGCGCTCGTGAAGCGCGCTGCGCAACTGCATGATCTCTGCCGACAACTGATCGCGCTCGAGCGCGGTGCCGATCTGATCGGCGATACCTTCGACCAATGCGACTTCCTGATCCTCAAAACCTTCTCGCGGCTCACTCCAAACCAGCCCGAGCAGTCCAAACGTGTGTCCACCAACTCTCACTGGCGCAACGAGCGCAGCGCGACCTCCGAGGATGGAGTTGAACAGCATACGAACCGGAAACGGCAAATCGACGTCGAGCAGACGCAGCGTTTTGCCCTGGGCCAACACCTCGACCATCGCCGGAAAAGCCGTCACGTCCAGCGACTTCCCGTGCGCATCAAACAGACCCTGAATCGACTCGATCGACGCCTCCGGCGCGGCTTTGAACGCAGCGAGGCTGATGCGACTACCGGTCGCATCGAGTACGCCGAGCGCCGAATAGTCCGCGCCCACAAGCGCGACGGCACGGTCCAACACCAGCGACGACACTTCACGAAAATCAGATCGCGCATTCAGTGCATTCGCAATCGACAGCAGCGCCCGCTTCGTTTCTGCTTCGCGCTCCTTGTCTGTGTAGAGTCGCGTGTATTGATAACCAATCGCGATCTGGCCCGCGATCGACTGTAAAAACGAGACTTCATCGTCGAGCCACTCACGTGGCGTGCGCGTGGTGTGCAGTCCGACGAGCCCGAGCACATCGTCGCCGAGCGTCACCGGCACAACGAGCAAGGAACGCGTCCCGAGACTCGCCGCGAGAAATCGGACCTTCTGGTCCAGGCCAGAGGCTGAAATGTCGTTCAGTCGAATTGGCTGGCGGATGTCGACGTGGTCGGAGAGTTGTTTCAGATCGAGCGGAATGACGGTTCCAAGACTCGAAGGCACGTCATTCGACGCGCGCCACTCGTGACTGATGCGCAGCTCGCTGGCCGACTTCAACTGGATCACGTCGCAGCGATCGACGTTCATCATGCGGCCCAGTTCAGAGACGATTACGGTGAGAAAGCGGTCGAGATTGATAGCGTGAGGCAGGGTCATCGCGAGGCGGTTGATAATCCCCTCGCGCGCCTCGTGCATCTTGATCTTGCTTTCTAAGGAAAGAGATTGAGCGCTGTTAGACATCTCGGCACGGAGAGCATAGTCGATGGGTCGTTTAGAGTTCAACCTACAGGTTGTTATAATCCCGGCATGCCAATCTACGAGTACGAATGTAGGAAATGTAAGGCGCATACGGAAGCATTTCAGAAGGTGAGCGACAAGCCACTCACGAAATGCCGGAGTTGCGGCGGGAGGTTGGAAAAGAAGTTCTCCGCGCCCGCGATCCAGTTCAAGGGCTCCGGCTGGTACGTAACCGACTACGCCAAGACAACCAAGAGCGACAAGACCGAATCCGATTCAGCAACTGAAACAAAGACCGAGAAGACTGAGAAAACCGAGAAAAAGACCAAAGAGAGCTCCCCAGCTAAGAAGACCGACAAGCCTTCATCTCCAAAAGCGTCAAGCGGCGATTAGAAAATGGGTTCACGAACCCCCAAACTATTGCTCATCGGGCTCGTCATTGCGCTCATATCAGCGTCAATCCTGGCTCAATCCGGTAACCGTCCAAACGCAGGCTCGTCGGGCGGAGTGATGGTCGGCGTGGTCGCGCGTCGCGACAACAACAAGGGCGGGCCGGTTACGAGCAAAGAAGTCTCCATTTACGACAACGGCATGGAACAAGCCATCCGTAACTTCACACCGGATCCCTCGCCGTCTCGCATAGTTTTGCTGGTAGACAACTCGTTGACGATTCGTGCAGACGTTGCGAAGCTCGAACAGGCTGCGCGTGAGTTTGCGTACGAGATTTACGAAGGCGACAAGCTGCTGATCGTCGGTTACGACGAACAGGCGGAGATCGTCTCCGATTGGACCGACGATGCCAAGGCGATCGAGTCGTCGTTGAAGCTGTTTCGAAAGAAAGGACAGCCTTACTTGTTCGACGCGATTCGAGCGGTCATTGAAGAAGCGTTGCGACCGATGCCGAATCAGAAGCGAATCATCGTCGTGATCAGCGATGGTCTCGATCGCGGAAGTAAAGCGACGTTCGAAAAGACGCTCGCGGAGTTGCAAACCGATAACATCGCGGTCTATGCGGTGCAGGCTGTCGACCGAACTCGCGGCGCGATCCGGCGCGACGTACCGAAGCCGAGGGTTGTTATCGATAAACTCGTAGAGGGAACCGGCGGACAGATCTTTTCGATTGACGAACCTTCAGTCGCGGCGAAAGCCATCTGCGACGAGCTGCGGCAGAATCGCTACGTGCTTTCTTACGTCCCTTCGAGCGCCCCGTTCGGACAGGCGCGCAGTTTGTTGGTTGTGGGAAATGAAGGGATAACGGTGAGATCGAAGTCGATGCAGCAACCCAACTAGTAGCCACAGATAAACGCGGAAGCTGACACAGATTTTATCCGTGTCTTCCTCCGCGTTTATCTGTGGCTTCTTGAGTACAAGTAATAAAGTATTCCCATGATGACGAGAATTAGAGTCTCCATGAACACGAAGAAGCTGAAGACAAACTCTCCTTCATCCGTTATCGAATTCGAGTAAGCGACGTAAGTCCCCATCAGCAGCCCGCCGATTATCCAAATAAACTTACGCTTCTTATCCCACACTACTTCAACAACCCTGATAACCAGTGCATCACGTTCAGCGCGTATTGCCTGTTGTCGGTGCCCGGCACATTCATTCCCATTCGGCGGTTCTCTGGCCCGGAGACCTGCGCCGAAATCATTGCTGCTTCACCCTGGACCACGACGCGCCCCTTGCCGATCTTTAACGCGAGAGCCTGAGCGTGTCCGGCTACCGAGACGGATGTTTGTGACTGAGGATTGGGCAGATCGGTCGCCGTGTCTGACAGCTTGAGAATGGCGACACTATCCTTGGGCCCCGTAAACGATTGCCCGGTAAAACTGCGCACCAGGTTGAGACGCTCGTTTTCTCCGCGTCCTTCGGTGATGGAATGCTGCCCGAGAAGTTTATTCTCGCGGGAGAAGATCAGGTGGGAAGGAGATCCCGCAACCGAGTTTTCTTTGTCGAGGGTGTAGCCCTTGCTCGACTCGACTCCGAAGCTGCTCGCCAGCGCCGCCGCAGCGCCACCGAACGGAGCGTGGTCCGCAATCAAGAGTAACGAGCCGCCGCCTTTTACCCATTCGTGTACGGCCGCGATCTCTTCTTCAGTAAATGCTGACTTGTCTGCGCCGTCGTCGTCGTCCTCTTCCGCGCCGAGAGCATTCGAGATCACGAGAATCTTGTAACTGCTCAGCGTGGCTTTGCTGAACGGCAGGCGATTGCGGATGATGCGATAGCCATCGTTCATCATCAGGTCGACGAATGGTTTGTAGCGGCCTTCGGTCGTGTGAAAGTTGTGATGCGCCTCATCAAACATCACACGCGGACCTTCTCTCTTGTAGGCGGGATTTTCGACGGAGGTATTGAACTCCGGATCCGCGTGCTGTTGGGCAAGAGCGCTCGGCACCAACAAAATCAGTACACAGATTATGCGGATGATCATTTGAGCTTCGAAAGTCGCTCGGCGGCGCGATTCAGCGTCTCGTCTTTCTTGCAGAAACAGAACCTGACTTGCTGCGCGCCATCGGCAGGTTTGTTGTAGAAACTCGATCCCGGAACACACGCGACGCCAACGTCACGGATCAAATGCCGTGTAAACTCGACGTCATCCGAAAACCCAAACCGCGAGATGTCAGTCATGATGTAGTACGCGCCGTCAGGAACGAACGTCTTGAATCCCGAATTCTCCAGCACCGGTAACAGCATATCTCGGCGCGCCTGATACTCGCGCTGCATCGTGTCGTAATACTCCTGCGGCAGCGACAACGCGTACGCGCCCGCCGCCTGCAACGGCGCTGCGGCCCCGACGGTTAAAAAGTCGTGGACTTTGCGTATCGCGCCCGTGATTTCCGGCGGCGCGATGCAGTAACCAACGCGCCAACCCGTCACCGAATACGTTTTCGACATCGAGTTGACGACGACTGTTCGCTCTTTCATGCCGTCGAGCTGGGCCATCGAAATGTGTTTGATGTCGGCGCCGTCGCGCGGGTAGAGGATGTGTTCGTAGATCTCGTCAGTGAAGCAAAGCGCGTCGTATTCCTGGCAGAGTCCCGCGATAAACTCCATCTCATCGCGGCTGAAAACTTTTCCGGTCGGATTGTTTGGATTGCAAACGATGATTGCCTTGGTGCGTTTGTTGAAGGTGGCGCGCAACTCGTCGCGATCAAAGTTCCACTCCGGCGCGCGCAGCGGCACGTATCGCGGCTGTGCGTCCGAGAGGATGGCATCGGGTGCGTAGTTTTCGTAGAACGGTTCGAAGACGATGACTTCTTCACCGGGATCGACGGTCGCCATCATCGCGGCGATCATGCCCTCGGTCGAACCGCACGTGACCGTGATCTCTCGTTCAGGATCGATCTCGATGCCGAGGTAGCCTTGCGTCTTACGCGCGATAGCGTCGCGGAAATCTTTTGCGCCCCAGGTGATCGCGTACTGATTGACGTCCGCGTCAATCGCTTCCATCGCCTTGCGCTTGATGTCCTCTGGCGCGGAAAAATCCGGGAAGCCCTGCGACAGATTGACGGCGCCATATTTCAACGCCTCGCGCGTCATTTCCCGAATCACCGACTCGGTAAACAAACTCGCTTTCTTAGACACGTAGCGGCTCTTTGAGGTCGATGGGCTAGTCATATTTGCGCACAGAAGGTATCACAAATCGAGGTTTAAGGAATGATCTGTTCGCCGGCCGCGTCGCGTTTGAGTTGTTCGAGGATGGAGCGAATCGCGGCGGCGTAGCTGCCGTTTGGGGCCAATTCCAGATACTTCTCGTAGGCCACGCCAGCTTCTTTTGGCTTCTCGATTTTTTCGTACGCCGCGCCGAGCATTTGATAGATCACGGGCTCGCTGTCAGAGAGTTGCGCGATCGCTCGGCGGAATTCGGCGACCGCTTGTTCAAACTGACCTTTGTCTTCGTAAACCTTGGCGAGTCCGACGTAAGCTTCGGGTTGAACTCCGCCAGCCTCTCTTATCGCGCGACGAAAAGAACTGATCGCTTCGCGGTCAAACGCCTCCTCGCGATAGATGCGGCCTTCGACTGCCGACGCTTCCGGGTACGAAGGTCTCGCGCGCCGAGCCGCGTCGATCTCAACGTGGGCTTCTTTGAACTCGTTGAGATCGAGAAGTATGCGCGCAAGTCCGACACGAGCAGCGGGAAATGCGGGTCGCAACTTGATCGCCTGGCGGTAAAGATCCGCCGCTTGCTGTCGCGTGGCCTCGTCACGCGCTTTCTCGCGTGCGGTCTCGGCTTGTTGAAACAGAAGCTCTACCTGGTCGGTTGTGGTTATGAGCTTGACGGCGAGCGCGCGACGGCCGGGAAGAAGCGGGACAGCAGTCTCTTTGAAACCACTCGCGCGAACACGAACTGTGTGGCGGCCGGCCGATACTTTCGTGAGCGACAGTTTTCCAGATGCGTCAGTTGTTCCGCGGCGTATTTCGTCGATCCAGATTATGGTGTTGGGTTCAGTGGTGATTGTTACTGGCGCTTGGGCACGAATTACCGGTGCAAGGAAAAACAACAGCGCGGCAACAACTAGCTTCATATCCGTAAAAAATCTGTGCCTATCCGTGGCTTACTCTTCCGCTCCGCCGCCAGTCACGCGTCGCTTCCGCACACTTGGATTCGCTTCGACGACGCGCGCACCAACCTCGGGCCGGAAATTTCCCTTGTCGTCATACAGCCGCAGGTATTGCAGCCGGTTCCTCACGACGCCCTGAATATATCCGCGCGTTTCTTTGAACGGAACCGCCTCCGCCCACTCGTCGATCTCGAACGGTAACGAGGCTTTCCATTGCACCGCTCGATTTGGACCAGCGTTGTACGCCGCCGCCACATACTCGATGCGGCCAAACTTGTCGATCTGATCGCGCAGGTAAGCCGTCCCCAGTTGAATATTCAAACGCGGCTCATAAAGCGACTCGGCGGTTATCTCACGACTCACACCATACTTTCGCGCCGTCAGACGGCCCGTTGGCACCAGCACCTGCATCAGCCCGTACGCAGCGGCAGAAGAGCGTGCGCGCGTGGTGAAGATCGTCTCCTGACGTATCAGACCAGCGACTTGATACGGATCGAGATTCCTCGCCTTCGACTCTTGAACGATGATGTCCCAGTAAGCGAGCGGATAAAAGACGTCCCACTGCTCGCGCGTCATCTCTTCCGGCTTCATCTGCGAATAGTCAGGGAAGCTGCGTCTGAGCGCATTCAGCGCGCGAACGTTTTCCTCGTCAGAGCGATAGATTTTCGCGATTGCGAGGTTGACTTTCGGACTATCGGGCGCTTTCTCGCCCGCCTTGGCGAGTTCCTGTTGAGCCGACTCGTCGAGACCGATGTTCGACAATTGATCGGCCTTGATGATTCGTGCTTCTTCTTCGGCGCCGATTGTTTCTTCAGCAACTGTGACGGTTTTCAGATTGGCAACAGCACGCGCGACGATCGAGTCGTCGGGGAAGGTTTTCGCGGGCGTGGTTCGACTGATGACGTCCAACCGTTGTTTGGCGAGATAGCCGTACCAGTTCGCGTCGTAGCGCGCCTGCATTGCTTCGTAGAGCGCTCGCGCTTCCGCGAGCTTGCCTGCCCTTTCGGAGTCGCGCCCAGCCCAATAACCGGCGCGGCCGCGATTGTCGGTATTCCTGTCGGCGTAAAAAGCGAGATGCTCGGTAAGCATGCGCGACGATTCGCCGTAGTTCTTCGCGTCGTGTGCTTCCCACGCGAGATCAAATTGCGCCTGGGCCACCTCGATCGAATTCGCGAATCCGTTCACAGCCGCCCGCAGGAAATAAGATGCGTCGGCCTGGTTCTTTGCGTCCTCGGCGAGTTGGCCGACGGCGACGAATGCTCGCGGAGTGAAGTTGCTGTTTGGGAACGTTCGACGCAATTCCTCGGCAGTTGCTCTCGCCTGTTCCCACTGTCGTGCGCGAGCGTAGGTTTGCGCGAGATAGAAGAGCGCCTCTGCTCTTGTCTCGCCCGCGGACGTTGGAACGGCAGTCAGTGCGGCAACGGCGTCCGGTGTTTTTCTCACGCTGTAGGCAGCGATACCGCGGCGCAGTTGATTCTCGGTTGTGGCGGTTGCGGGGAACTTTGCGAACGCATCAGTGTATGCGGTGAGCGCATCATTAAACCTTTTTGCCGAGTACAGACGATCGGCGCGTGAGATTGCTTCTTCGACAGTTGCGGGCGAGACGGTTGAGCCGAGTCTCGGAATCGCGGTTGCGGCTTCAGCACTCTCCGCCGACGCAGGCGCGAAGAAATACAGTCGACGATAGGAAGCCAGCGCGCGTGTTTGATCCGAAGCCTGTTCGTAAGCTTTTGCGGCTGCGAGCAGAGCGGCAGCGTCATCCGCTTGCGTAAAGTCCTTGAGAAGTAGAGGCACGGCTGCGGCCTCGCCACTCTTCATCAGCAGATCCGCGGCTTTGAGTGCCGCGTCGCGGGCGCGCAAAGAGGTCGGATGCTCCTGCATCAACTGTTGATAGACAGCACGCCCTTCCGCCGTCTTTCCGGCTTGCTCGAGCGCGCCTGCGCGCATGAAGAGCGCATAGTCCTGAATCGACGTGTGCTCGCTGATGAGTTTCGAATCGAGCAACGACGCGGCGCCGGCGAAATCTTTGGCGTTGATCTTGATTCTGGCGCGCAGGATTCGCGCGAGCGCAGCCGCTTTGGAGCGTGGAAAGTTGTTCTCGATCTCGGCGACGACGGTTTCCGCCGGCAACGCATCGTTGCGCGTCATGCTGCGCAAACTATCGAGCGCTCTTTGTTCACCAGGAGTTTGCGGGCGAGTCAGACAACTCGCGTTCATGAGGAACGGCAGTGAGGCAACGGCGAGCAGCGCAACACCGATGAAGATAAAAACTAAGCGATGTTTGGCCACTGAAATCATTTCACAGGATTTACATGATTTAGACCGGATTTACATGATAATCCTTAAAAAATCTTGTAAATCCTGTGAAGCTTGCTACGCGTTAACCGTTGCGCCGGGATAATTTGAGCCGAGCTTCGATACGTCGCCCTCGGCAAGGGTGTTCACCAACTCTCCGTGAAAGTAATCGTAACGGGCGGCGACTTCAGCTTTGACGCGCTTGTCGTACATCTCTCGCGAGCGGTCGATGTACTCACGCAAGCGATCGTACAAGTCGTGCTCGGATCGTCCTTCAGCAACCTTCTGCTCGTTGTACAACTTGATCTCGGATATGAGCAAGCGCGCAAAACGACGCGCGTCGTTATGTAAACGTCGCTCTTCGTCACCGGAAACTTCCACCGGCAACTCCGCATCCTGACCATAACGGCGTCGCGGCGTCGCTGCCGACGCCTCTTCAACTGGCGGCGCAGTCCACATGGAACTCTCTTCGACCATGCCGGCCGCTTCCGCTGGAGTATCTTCAAAAACACCGGCCGGCTCGTCCGCCGAAACAGGCTCAATCAGTGCTACCGGTTCACTCGGTGCGGGTTGATAACTCTCGATTGTGTCCGCACCCGCGTATGGTTCAACCTCCTTCGCGGGTTCGGCGTATTCACTCGCCGGTTGATACGAAGGTTCTGGCTGGTACGACGGCTGAGGCTCTTCGACGGGCGCAGGCTCGGGCGCAGCAGGTGACGCCGCTTCTTCGGCGGCTCTCTTTGGAGCCGTACGAGCAACCGACAACATCTCAACCGCCATTCCGGAAACGGTCACGAGAGTTTCGAGCGCTTCGAGGTTGATCGACTCTGAATCGAGCCCGGCTGAGTCGGCATAAAGAACAGCCACGGCACGTCCACGCACGACGAGCGGGATCGACACGATGCGTTGCGAGGGCTCCTCGCCGAGCCGGTTGAGCAACATGTGATCTTCGGAGTGCGAACCCGGACCACCACTCCAGGTCGCGAGGTTCTTCGCAGCGCTGCTGACAACAGTGTCAGAAGCGAGCGACATTGAAATCTGTTGAATAGCGTCGTCGCCCACAGTCCCTTCAAAACCCCGACCGCGCCAACCCGATACCTGATCACCTTTGATGACAAAAAATGCGACGCGGGGTGCAAATGACGACGAGCGGTTTACCAGCGCCTTGAGAATGTCGGCCTGCGACTTCTGCTCGTTGATCTCGGCAATGGTCGACTTCACGATCGCCATATCGCTGGAGGCCTTGGCGCGCGACGACTCGGAGGCGGCGAGCTCGACGCCGCGTTCGTGTGCGGCGTGGAGGTGCTCGGTAATGGCGGCCTGTAAACTGCCTTCCATCTGCACGTCACCCTGGCGCTCAAGAAAAGTCGAAAGCGACTCGTTGAGTAGACTTTGCAGAGTGGTTATCTCCTGTTTGACCGCACTCAGGCGAGTTTCGAGATAACTTTCGATCTCACGCCGCAAGCTATCTTCCAGATGTCCGTTGACCACAGCTAGCTCCTCCGTGTAGTGGTGTGTTTTTGACGAAACCTCAAGGTCTTAAGGTAGGGATTTCTAACCCCAAGGTGATAAACCGCAATGGAGAGTCCCGCGGGGGCTGCGGAAACTCTGAGACTGATTATGAACGGCTGGTATTAAGCTAGTCAAGAAATCGTTTTTGCCGCCGCTTGACGGAAAGAGTCATGGGAGGCTAGAACAGGTCACAATATGCGACCTACCATACTCATTGCCGAGGATTACGACGACAACCGCGAGCTTCTCCGGCTGCTGTTGGCAGGCGCAAATTACGACGTTCGCGAGGCCAGAAACGGTCAGGAATGCCTGAAACTGGCGTGCGAAAACCCGCCGGATCTGATTATGGTCGACCTTTCCATGCCGGAATTGGATGGCTGGGAGGTTTTCAAGGCGCTGAAGGCGAATTCGCTCACTGCTCACATTCCGTGCGTTGCGGTAACCGCGCACACAGACCACGACCGCGCACGAGCGATGCAAGCGGGGTTCAGCGATTTTGTGGGGAAGCCGTTTAAGACGGAGGAACTGCTGCTGACCGTGGCGCGATTGGTGGCTAAATAGGTCTTTCTCTGCGGCCCTCTGCGTATCTCTGCGTCCTCTGCGTTGAAATGGCTCTTAACCGCAGAGAACGCAGAGGTACGCAGAGAAAACCCTCCTATTGTTTCTCGCGGTAAATCACGCCGCCCTTCATCACAAACTTTACTTGTTTCAACGCGGCGATATTCTTCGTCGGGTCGCCCTCGACCGCAATAACGTCCGCCAG
>Ga0105237_10001913_pt1 | contig 26584 bp, 24 predicted proteins | sample KBSC24metaG_FD_81520 | JGI IMG/M metagenome (GOLD analysis project Ga0105237, IMG submission 81520) | Corn rhizosphere microbial communities from Kellogg Biological Station, Michigan, USA - KBS C2-4 metaG | ecosystem: Host-associated > Plants > Roots > Rhizosphere > Soil | place: Michigan, USA...
CAGCGCGGATGCGCATGCCGCGTGACCGCGTCGCGGTCGAGCCGCGCATCGAGGGTCGCGCGTTCGCGCAGGAAGCGCCGCAATACCGCATTGACGAGCCCGGCGTAATGCGGCTGTCCGAGCAGTCGCGCCGCGTCGACGCAGGTGCCGACGACCGCGTATTCGGCCAGGCCCAGCACGCTGAGCTGGGCGAGTCCCACGACCAGCAGCGCGCGCACCTCGCGCGCCTTCGGCGGCAGCGGCTTCTCGGTCAGCGCATCGATGGCGGCGTCCAAGCGCAGCCACCAGCGCGAGGCCGCGAACAGCGAAGCGGCCAGCAGTGCACGATCGCGCGCGTCGGCGACGCGCGGATTCGCGTCGGCGAGCACGCCGCGCAGCGAAACGCCCTCGAAGACGACCCGTGCCAGGCCGCGCGCGGCTTCGGCGCGCAACGCCGCTCCCGGCGCCTCGGGGCGCTGCGGTTTCGACGGGCGGCGTGCGCGCGGCGGCGCCGGCGAAGCGCGCGTCATCGGACTGCCGCCTCGCGCCGTGCGTTCAGCCAGTCGCGCACCGCCACGCGGCGGCCGCCTTCGCGCTGCAGCTCGTGGATGCGCAGCACGCCGTCGCCGGTCGCGACGTCGATCGCGTCGCGATGGGTTGCGACGAGACTGCCGGGGACGGCATCGGTCACCTGCGCGATCGGCGTGGCCGACCAGATGCGCAGGCGTTCGCCGTGGATCTCCGCTTCGGCCACCGGCCACGGATCGAACGCGCGCACCTTGCGCGCGAGCGCCGCGGCCGCTTCGTTCCAGTCGAGGCGCGCTTCGGCCTTGTCGAGCTTGTGCGCGTACGTGACGCCGTCCGCCGCCTGCGGCGTCGCGACCAGCATGCCACCGCCCAAAACCTGCGCGAGGCCTTCGGCCAGCACCTCTGCGCCGAGTTCGGCCAGGCGATCGTGCAGGCGCCCGCCGGTGTCGTCCGCCGCGATCGGCGTGCGTTTTTCGAGCAGCACGGGGCCGGTGTCGAGACCGGCTTCCATCTGCATCAGGTCGACGCCGGTCTCGCCGTCGCCGGCAAGAATCGCGCGCTGGATCGGCGCCGCGCCGCGCCAGCGCGGCAGCAGCGAGGCATGCACGTTCCAGCAGCCCAGGCGCGGTAGCGCCAGCACGGCTTTGGGCAGGATCAGCCCGTAGGCGACGACGACGAGCAGGTCCGGCGCGTACTCGCGAAGGCGCGCGCGCACGCTCTCGTCGCGCAAGGTCTCCGGCTGTTCGACCGCGATGCCGGCGGCCACGGCCGCCTGCTTGACGGGACTGGCAGCGAGCTTGCGCCCGCGTCCGGCGGGGCGGTCCGGCTGCGTGTAGGCGGCCACGACCTGCGCGCCGCTGGCGAGGCACGCGTGCAGCGAAGGCACGGCGAATTCGGGCGTGCCGGCAAATACCAGGCGCAACGGTCGGGTCATCGGACAGTGGGGGCGGATGAAAGGGTGCGCGATTGTAGGCCGGGCGCGCGTCCCGATCGGCCGGTTCCTGCGGTTTGCCGCCGACCGCCTTGCGTCAGGCGCTCTGGCGCCGCTTCTTTTCCATGCGCTTGAGCAGCATCGAGCGCTTCAGCGGCGACAGGTAGTCGACGAACAGCTTGCCCACGAGGTGGTCCATCTCGTGTTGGATGCACACCGCGAGCGGGCCCTCGACGTCGAGCACGAACTCCTTGCCGTCGACGTCCTGCGCGGCGACCTTGATGCGCAGCGCGCGATCGACGTCGGCATAGATGCCCGGAAACGACAGGCAGCCTTCCTGGTAGACCTGCTCGCCGTCCTTTTCGAGGATGCGCGGGTTGATCAGGACGAGCGGCTGGTCGCCCTCCTCGGACATGTCGGCGACCAGCAGTTGCTTGTGCACGTCGACCTGGGTCGCGGCCAGGCCGACGCCGGGCGCGGCGTACATGGTTTCGAACATGTCGGCGACCAATTGCTTGAGGCCGTTGTCGAAAATTGTTACCGGCTGCGCCTTCGTGCGCAGGCGCGGATCGGGAAATTCGAGGATGCTGAGCTTGGACATGGCGGCCAGATGCGGGCGCTGCAGGCGCCTCGCAAGGTGTTGTCGGGGCACCGATTCTACCCGTCCGCGGCCCGAATCGTGGCAGCGGCGGCGCGCGACCGCTTCATTGCCGTTTTGCGATGGCCGTCGTTTTCCATGGTTAAGCTTTCGTATACACTCGCCAAGCCATTGGGGGATCAGGGATTTGGCCGTCATGCTTAAAAAACTACTTGCGGTTTCGGCCGGGCTGCTCTTCACGCTGACGGTTTATGCTGCGACCGTCGATTGGGCCGACCACCATCCGGACCGCTACGTCGTCAAGAAAGGCGACACGTTGTGGGGCATTTCGGCGCGCTTCCTGCGCAAGCCCTGGCTCTGGCCGGAGATCTGGCAGGACAACCCCCAGGTCAAGAATCCGCACCTGATCTATCCGGGCGACGAACTCGTCCTCAGCGGCGGCCGTCTGGGCCACGGCAGGGGCTCGATCGAGCCGCATGCGCGCGTGACCTCGCTGGACGACGCCATTCCGCCGATCCCGCTGTCGGCGCTGAAGCAGTGGCTGAAGAACGTGCGCATCGTCGGCGAGGACGATTACAAGAACGCCCCGCACGTGGTCGGCATCGAAGAGAACCAGCTGCGCGGCACCGCCGGCCAGCTCATCTACATTCGCGGCCTCAATGCGCAGCCCGGCCAGAAGCTCGCGCTGGTGCGTCCGATGGGCCGCTACTACGACATGCCGCCGATCAAGGACGGCGCCGTGCGCGAAGTGTTCCGCCAGGAACCGGATGCGCGCGACGGCCGCCCGGCGATGCTCTGGCGCCATGGCCCGAACGAATTCACGCTGGCCGGCGACGTGCATTTCCTCGGCTACGAGATGCTCAATTTCGGCACCGTCGAAGTCACCCGCAGCGGAGACGTTTCGTCGGCCCTGGTGACGTATTCGGACTTCGAGATCCGCCCCGGCGACTACGTGCTGCCGATCGAGGACCAGCCGTACGACTTCCAGTACGTGCCGCATTCGCCGAACCGCGCTCCGGACAACATGCGCGTGGCCGCGTTCACCGACGCGCTCGACGCGGTCGGCAAGAACCAGGTCGTCGCCTTGACCCGCGGTTCCGAGGACGGCATCGACAACGGCATGACCTTCAGCATCTACCACCCGGGCGAAGAGGTCGTCGACGAGACCGACTACACCGAAGGCAGTGCGCGCAAGTTCTTCCACCCGCACGATGCGCGCGTCAACCTGCCGCCGGAATTCATCGGTCACGTGATGATCTTCCGCACGTTCAATCGCGTCAGCTACGGCCTGGTGATGGATTCGGTCAAGCCGGTGCACCTCGGCGATTTCCTGCACGATCCGAACAAGACGCCGTAAGCGTTCACGAACGGCAATTTCCTACGCGGCGCGATGGCAACATCGCGCCGCGTGCGTTTTTGCGCCTGGCTAGACTGGCCCGATGGATGTCGACGCCGATCGCGCGGAACTCGAAGCCTGGCTGATCCTGCTGCGCACGCCGGGGACCGGTCCCGCCGCGCTACGCGAGATGCTCGCCCGGCACGGGCGCGCGCAAGCCGCGCTCGCCGCAGCACGGCACGGCGACCTCGGGCGCGCGGACAACGACGCCGCACGCGCCTGGCTGCGCGCGCCGGACTTCGCCCTGGTCCAGACGGACTTCGCCTGGCTGGCACGGCCGGACCACGCGCTCGTCACGTTCGCCGACGCCGACTTCCCGCCGCTGCTGCAGGAAATTCCGGCGCCGCCCGCCGCCCTCTTCGTCGCCGGCGATGCCGGTGCGCTGTGGCGGCCGCAGGTCGCCGTCGTCGGCAGCCGCCACGCGAGCCAGAGCGGCATCGCGAACGCGCAGGCGTTCACGCGCGCGCTGGTGGCGGCCGGCTTCGCGATCACCAGCGGCCTTGCCGAAGGCATCGACGGCGCCGCGCATGCCGCCGCACTCGATGCCGGCGGCTGCACCCTCGCCGTGCTCGGCACCGGGCCGGACCGGATCTATCCGTCCCGCCACGGCGAACTGGCCGCGCGCGTGCGCGGCGGCGGCGCACTGGTCAGCGAATTCCCGCCCGGCACGCCCGGCCATCCGACGCATTTTCCGCGCCGCAATCGCATCATCGCCGGACTCGGCGTCGCCACCCTGGTAATCGAAGCGGGCCTGCGCTCGGGCTCGCTGATCACCGCACGCAACGCGGCCGACAGCGGTCGCGAGGTGTTCGCGCTGCCCGGCTCAATCCACAACCCGCTCGCGCGCGGCTGCCACCAGCTGATCCGCCAGGGCGCCCGGCTCGTCGAAAGCGCCGACGAGATCGTCGCGGAGCTGGCGCCGCAGGCTCGGGCGCTGTGCGGAGAGCTACGCGAACGGCTGCCGGCGCCGGCCGCAGCCGACGCCGCGCGCGCGCTCGACCCGGACTACGCGACGCTGTTTGCCGCGCTCGGCCACGATGCCCTCGGCCTCGACCAGCTGGCGCATCGCACCTCGCTGCCGGTCGCCACGTTGTCATCGATGCTGCTGATGCTCGAACTCGAAGGTGAGATCGTCGCAACAGGCGGCGCCTACGCACGACGCGTATGATGCCGCGCGCCCTCGGCCGGAAAGAACGAATAGTGAATAAATACAGAATGTTATGCGATCGTGAACACGGCTCGGAAAGCGTGCTCCGTGGCACATGGCGGTGCGAGCGTCGCTTGACAGCGCTGCTCGCGCTGTGTTTCCACTGAATAAGGAAACACGCTCCAGTCACCTCTCAATCGAATCCACGGAACGTCTGCGCCGCAGCAGCGGCACGCATCCGTCGGCAGGGAAAGCACATGGCAAAGAACCTACTGATCGTCGAATCGCCGGCAAAGGCGAAGACGATCAACAAATACCTCGGCAAGGACTTCCATGTATTGGCGTCCTACGGCCACGTGCGCGACCTCGTGCCGAAGGAAGGCGCGGTCGCGACCGACAACAACTACGCGATGAACTACGAGGTCATCGAGCGCAACGAGAAGCACGTCGACGCGATCGCCAAGGCCGCCGGCAAGGCCGACTCGCTCTATCTGGCGACCGACTTGGACCGCGAAGGCGAGGCGATCTCCTGGCACATCGCCGAGATCCTGCGCGAGCGCGGCCTGCTCGAAGGTAGGGCGGTGCATCGGGTGGTGTTCTCCGAGATCACGCCGCGCGCGATCAAGGAAGCGGTCGCCAGCCCCCGCAAGCTGTCGATGGACCTGGTCAATGCGCAGCAGGCGCGCCGCGCCCTGGACTACCTGGTCGGCTTCAACCTGTCGCCGGTGCTGTGGCGCAAGGTGCAGCGCGGCCTTTCGGCCGGCCGCGTGCAGTCGCCGGCCTTGCGCATGATTGTCGAGCGCGAGGAGGAGATCGAAGCCTTCAAGGCGCGCGAATACTGGTCGATCGACGCCGATTGCGCGCATCCGGATCAGCCCTTCAAGGCGCGCCTCCTGAAGCTGCGCGGCAAGAAGTTCGAGCAGTTCGACCTGACCAACGAGACCGATGCGCACGCCGCACGCGAAGCGCTCGTGCGTTCCGCCCAGGGCCGCCTCGTCGTCGCCAACATCGAATCGAAGGAACGCAAGCGCCGGCCGTCGCCGCCGTTCACGACCTCGACGCTGCAGCAGGAAGCGGCGCGCAAGCTCGGCTTCACGACCAGCCGCACGATGCGCCTTGCGCAGCAGCTGTACGAAGGCGTCGCGCTCGGCGACGAAGGCGTCGTCGGCCTGATCACCTACATGCGTACCGATGCCGTTTCGCTGTCGGCCGATGCGATCACGGAGCTGCGCGAAGTGATCGGCCGCGACTTCGGCGCGCGTGCGCTGCCGGAACAGCCGCATTTCTATCGCAACAAGTCGAAGAACGCGCAGGAAGCCCACGAGGCGATCCGCCCGACGTCCGCGCAGCATCGGCCCAAGGATGTCGCCGCGTATCTCAGCGACGAGCAGCGCAAGCTGTACGAGCTGATCTGGAAGCGTGCACTGGCCAGCCAGATGCAGCACGCGACCTTGAACACCGTCAGCGTCGATCTCGATGCCGGCGGCGATTCGATGTTCCGCGCCAGCGGCACGACCGTCGTCGACCCCGGCTTCCTGGCCGTCTACGAGGAAGGCCGCGACCAGAAGAACGCCGAGGACGAGGATGAAGGCCGCAAGCTGCCCGCGATGAAGATCGGCGAAGCGGTGCCGCTCGCCGCGATCAACGCCGACCAGCACTTCACCGAACCGCCGCCGCGCTACTCCGAGGCTTCGCTGGTGAAGACGCTGGAGGAATACGGCATCGGGCGCCCGTCGACCTACGCCAGCATCATCCAGGTGCTGCTCAATCGCGAATACGTGATCCTCGACAGCCGCCGCTTCAAGCCGACCGACGTCGGCCGCGCGGTGGCGAAGTTCCTGTCGGGGCATTTCACCCAGTACGTCGACTACGACTTCACCGCCAAGCTCGAAGACGAACTCGACGCGGTCAGCCGCGGCGAGGAAGACTGGGTCCCGCTGCTGGAGAAATTCTGGAAGCCCTTCAAGGCGCAGGTCGACGACAAGAACGAAACGGTCGACCGCTCCGAGGCGACCGGCGCGCGCGAACTCGGGCTCGATCCGAAGAGCGGCAAGCCGGTGCAGGTGCGGCTCGGGCGCTATGGACCGTTCGCGCAGATCGGCACCAAGGAAGACGAGGACAAGCCGAAGTTCGCTTCGCTGCGCACCGGCCAGAGCATGCACACGATCACGCTGGAGGATGCGCTCGAGCTGTTCAAGCTGCCGCGCATGCTCGGCCACAGCGAGGCGGGCGAGGAAGTGACCGTCGGCGTCGGCCGTTTCGGTCCCTTCGTGAAGCAGGGCGCGACCTATGCCTCGCTGCAGCCGACCGACGATCCGTACACGATCGAGCTGCCGCGCGCGCTCGAACTCGTCCGCGCCAAGGCCGAGGCCGCCGCCAATCGCATCATCAAGGACTTCGGCAACGGCATCCAGGTGCTGAATGGCCGCTACGGGCCGTACATCACCGACGGCGAGAAGAACGCGCGCATTCCGAAGGAAAAGGAACCGTCCGAGCTGACCGAAGCCGAATGCGTCGAGCTGCTCGCGGCGGCGCCGAACCGGCCCAAGCGCGGCGGCGGCCGTTTCGGCAAGGGCGCCAAGGGCGGCAAGGCAGCGAAGACGGCCAAGGCCGATGCGCCCGCGGAAGCGGCGCCGAAGAAGGCGGCCGCCAAGAAAGCGCCTGCGAAAAAGGCGGCGGCCAAGAAGACGGCCGCGAAGAAAGCCGTGAAGAAGGCCGCTGCGAAGAAGACTTCCACCGCCTGATGCGCTGAAGAGGGCGACGCGCGGATGCGCCGATCGCGGCCGGATGTCGCCGACATTCGCCGCGATGGGGGCCACGCCGAGCCGCTGCCGCGTGGACTGCCAACGATGCCGACCGATGCTTCCCTGACTGCCGCTGTCGACGCCCTGCGTGTCGGCGGCGTCGTCGCGTATCCGACCGAGGCCGTCTTCGGCCTCGGTTGCGACCCGCACGACGAGGGCGCCTTCCGACGGCTGTTCGCCCTGAAGCAGCGTCCGCCGACGCAAGGCGTGCTGCTGATCGCGGCCACGTTCGCGCAGGTCGAGCCGTTCATCGATCTCGCCGCGACGCCGGCGCAAGCCCTCGACCTTGCGCGCGCAAGCTGGCCTGGCCCGCATACCTGGATCTTTCCGCGCGCTACCGCCACGCCGCCATGGATCGCCGGAGGCCATGCGGGCATCGCCTTGCGCGTCACTGCGCACCCGACCGCCGCCGCGCTGTGCCGCGCATTCGGCGGTGCCCTGGTGTCGACCAGCGCGAACCGGCACGGCGCTCCTCCGGCGCTCAGCGTCGACGACGTGCGCCGCGCTTTCGGCGACGAACTCGACGCGATCCTGAACGGAATGGTCGGGGGACTTGAGCGGCCGACGCCAATCCGCGACGCTATCAGCGGGGCAATTGTTCGCAATTGAGTGCGGGGGTTTATGGCGGCTGTCGTGGAAAGCGCGGCGCACGGTGCGCGTGCGCTGCCAATAGTGCAAGCGAGCGCGGGACGCGCCGTGGCTTGGCATGCCGGCCGTCGCATCGGCGTCGATGAATTCCTCGCCGACGTGGCGACCGTGGCGGCGACCCTGCCGTTCGCGCGCGAGGCGATCAACCTGTGCGAGGACCGCTACGCGTTCCTGGTGGCATTTTGCGCGGTCATCAGCCGCGGCCAGACCAACCTGCTGCCGCCTTCGCGCGCCGCACAGGCGATCGAGGAAGCCTTGAAGGCGAACAGCGGCAGCTACGCGCTCAGCGATCTCGAGCTGACGCCGGCGCCGGGGCGCTGGCTGCGGCTGCCGCCGCTTGGTCGCGGCGGCGGTGGTGGCGCGGTACCGCAGATCGCCGGCAGTCACATCGCCGCGATCGGCTTCACCTCCGGCAGCACTGGCCAGCCCAAACCCAATCCGAAAACCTGGACCGCCTTCAACGCGAGCAACGCGCGCAACGCCGATGCGCTTGCGCTCACGCTGGGCTTGTCCGCGGGCGAAACGGCCCATGTCGTGGCCACTGTGCCGCCGCAACACATGTACGGGATCGAATTGTCGATCCTGCTGCCGCTGCTCGGGCCTTTCGCCGTGCACGGCGGACGGCCGCTGTTTCCGGCCGATGTGGCCGCGGCGCTCGCAGAAGTGCCGGAACCCCGCGTGCTGGTGACGACGCCGGTCCACCTGCGTGCCCTGCTGCGCGATCCGGCGCCGCTGCCGAAACTCGGCGCGATCACATCGGCCACCGCACCGTTGCCGCAGGAACTCGCGGCCGAGGCCGAAGCACGCTATGGCGCGCCGGTGCTCGAAATGTTCGGCTCGACCGAAACCTGCGTGATCGCGCAGCGCCGTACCGCGCAGGACGCCGACTGGCACCTGTATCCCGACATCCGTCTGCGCCCGCAGCCGGACGGCACCCTGGTCGACGCGCCCTACTTCAGCGAGGCGGTCACGCTGCAGGACGTCGTCGAACTGCTGCCTGGGCAGCGCTTTCGCCTGTGCGGGCGGCATGCGGACCTGGTCGAGATCGCCGGCAAGCGAGCGTCGCTGGCCGACCTGACGCGCCGCCTGCTCGCGCTTCCCGGCGTGCTCGATGCCGCGGTCGTGCAGCTCGACGAACCCGACGGCATGGACGTGCGGCGCATTGCCGCACTGGTCGTCGCACCGGAGCGCTCGGAGGCGGAGTTGCTGCACGGGCTGCGGGCGGCGATCGATCCCGCCTTTTTGCCGCGCCCGTTGCGAAAAGTGGCTGCGCTGCCGCGCAACGAGACCGGCAAGCTGCCGCGCGCGGCGCTGCTGAAGGCATTGAAGGGATGAATCTGGCCAATCGCCTCGCCGCGCTCGGCAGTGCACGCATGTAGGCCATTCGTCATGCCTCTTCAGGCTGATGAATAGTGGATAAATGCAGCCTGCAACAGTCTGGAAACTTTTCCCCTCTGTGCCCATCTATTGTTCCGGGTGCACGCAACGGCACCCTGGTTCACTCACCTCCCTGAGTGCAACCCGCGAAGGCCGGTCCCTCCCCAGACCGGTTTTCCCGCCCCGAGGGCTCCCCCTGGCCCTCGGGGCATTTTATTTTCAGGCCCCCCGAAATCTCGAACGACGCGAGCGAGCGCACACGCCACTGAGGTGGCGTTCCGGCGCGCTGCTTCAATGCGCTTCGTCCCAGTTCGCGCCGACGCCGACATCGACCACCAGCGGCACCGCCAATTGCGCGGCCGCGGCCATGCGTTCGCGCACGCCGGCGACGATCGCGTCGACGCGGTCGGCGCGGACTTCAAAAACGAGTTCGTCGTGCACCTGCATCAGCATGCGCGCCGAGTCCGCCTGATCGAGCAGCCAGGCGTCGACGCCGAGCATCGCGCGCTTGATGATGTCGGCCGCGGTGCCCTGCATCGGCGCGTTGATCGCAGCGCGCTCGGCACCGGCGCGCTGCGCCTGGTTGCGCGAATTGATGTAGTCCAGGTGCAGCCGGCGGCCGAACAAGGTTTCGACATAGCCGTCGCGGCGCGCTTTCTCGCGCGTCTCCTCCATGAAGGTCTGCACGCCGGGATAGCGCGTGAAGTAGCGCGCCATGTAGTCCTGCGCCTCGCCGCGCGGCACGCCGAGCTGGCGCGCGAGCCCGAACGCGCTCATGCCGTACATCAGGCCGAAGTTGATCGCCTTGGCGGCGCGGCGCTGATTGGCGTCGACCTGGTCCTGCGGCAGGCCGAACACTTCGGCCGCTGTCGCGCGGTGCACGTCCTGGCCGCCGTGGAACGCGGCGAGCAGGCCGGCGTCGCCCGACAGGTGCGCCATGATGCGCAGCTCGATCTGCGAATAGTCCGCCGCGACGATACGCCAGCCTTCCGGCGCGACGAATGCCTGGCGGATGCGTCGGCCGTCTTCGGTGCGGATCGGAATGTTCTGCAGGTTCGGATCCGACGACGACAGGCGCCCGGTCGCCGCGATCGCCTGGCCGTAGCTGGTGTGCACGCGGCCGGTGCGCGGATTGACGATCTCGGCGAGCTTCTCGGTGTAGGTGCTGCGCAGTTTGGCGAGGCCGCGATAGTCGAGGATCAGGCGCGGCAGCTCGTGCTGGTCGGCGATCGCCTCGAGCGCCTCTTCGTTCGTCGACGGCTGGCCGCCGGGCGTCTTCACCAACACCGGCAGCTTGAATTCGTCGAACAGCAGCGCCTGCAGCTGCTTGGGCGAATCGAGGCTGAAATTGCGGCCGGCGATCACGAACGCGCGCTCGGTCAGCTCGTGCATGCGTCGCGCCAGTTCATGGCTCTGCTTCTTCAACGCGACCGTATCGATCAGCACGCCGCGCTGCTCCATGCGTGCCAGCACCGGAATCAGCGGCACTTCGATGTCCCGATAGACCGACTCCAGCGAGGGCACTTGCGCGAGCTGCGGCGACAGCGCGCGATGCAGGCGCAGCGTGATGTCGGCATCCTCGGCGGCGTAGCGGCACGCGGTGTCGAGGTCGACCTGCGAGAAGGAGATCTGCTTGGCGCCCTTGCCGGCGACGTCTTCGTAGTGGATCGTCTCGTAGCCGAGCTGGCGCTTGGCCAGCGAATCCATGTCGTGCCGCGTCGCGGTCGAGTTCAGCACGTAGGATTCGAGCATCGTGTCCTGCGCGATGCCGCGCACGTCGACGCCGTGGTTCGACAGCACGTTGATGTCGTACTTGGCATGCTGGCCGAGCTTGCGCCGCGCCGGATCTTCGAGCACGGGCTTGAGCGCCGCGAGCACCGCGTCGCGAGGGAGCTGGGCCGGCGCGCCCGCGTAGTCGTGGCCGACCGGGATATAAGCGGCCGATTTCGGTTCCACCGCGAACGACAGGCCGACGATCTCGGCGCGCATCGGATCGAGCGACGTCGTTTCGGTGTCGAACGCGATCAGGTCGGCCGTGCGCAGCCTGGCCAGCCAGGCATCGAGCTGTTCGGGCGTGGTCACCAGCTCATAGCTGCCCGGCCCCGACAGCGCCGCGTCCAGCGTCGGCCCTGCCGGCTCGTCATTCCCGCGCACGCGGGAATCCATTTCGCTCGGCGCACCTTCGACGGACTCTTGCGTGCGCGGCAACGACGTCGCCGAATCGGCGGCGGCCTCGAGATCCTTCAGCGCCGCATTGAACTCGTAGCGCTTGTACAAGCCGCGCAAGGCGTCGACGTTGCGATCGAGCAGGTGCAGCTCGTTCGGCGCGCGATCCAGCTCGACATCGGTGCGTATCGTGGCGAGCTGGCGCGACAGCGGCAGCTGCGGCAGCGCCTTGCGCAGGTTCTCGCCGATCTTGCCGCCGACCTTGTCCGCGTTCGCGATCACGCCGTCGAGGGTGCCGTACTCGGCCAGCCATTTCGCGGCGGTCTTCGGTCCGCACTTCTCGACGCCGGGAATGTTGTCCACGCTGTCGCCCATCAGCGCGAGGTAGTCGACGATCTGGTCCGGCCGCACGCCGAACTTTTCGACGATGCTCGCTTCGTCGAGGGTGGTGTTCGTCATCGTGTTGACCAGGCGGATGCCGGGCACGACGAGCTGGGCGAAATCCTTGTCGCCGGTCGATACCGTCACGTCGATGCCGGCCGCGACCGCGCGCGTGGCGAGCGTGCCGATGACGTCGTCGGCCTCGACGCCGTCGACGCGCAGGATCGGAAAGCCGAGCGCGCCGACGATCTCCAGCATCGGCTCGACCTGCGCGCGCAGGTCGTCGGGCATCGGCGCGCGGTTCGCCTTGTATTGCGCGTAGAGGTCGTCGCGGAACGTCGGCCCCGGCGCGTCCTGCACGAATGCCGCGTAGTCGGGCTTTTCCTTCAAGGTCGCACGCAGCATGTTGACGACGCCGAACAGCGCGCCCGTCGGTTCGCCGGCCGAATTGGTCAGCGGCGGCAGCGCGTGGAACGCGCGGTACAAATACGATGAACCGTCGATAAGGACGAGACGAGGGCGCGACATCGAAGGCTTGCCGTGGAGCGAAAGGGATCGCAGCTTGGCAAGCAGGCGGGGCGTTTGCAACGCACCTGCACGCCGCCTCGTCTTTGCGAACGGCGTCCAACGAAAAATGCCGCACGTCTGCTAGGCTGGTTGCACGTCAAGGAGCCGCTGTCATGAATCCGATCGTCCGCCCGCTGCTCGTCACCTTGAGTTTGTTCCTCGCCGCGTCGGCCGCGCTCGCCGCCGATCAGAAGCCGCCGAAATCGAACGCACCGCCGCCGCCCGGCATCAACGATCCGGGCGTCAGCGCGACCACGCCGGCGCAGCAGAACCAGGACGCCGCGAATGCCGCGCCGACCGCCGACCAGGATCCGCTGGCGCCGCTGCCCAAACCCGATTCGCGCCTGGTGCGCGACCGCGCCTCGCGCGACGCCGACGCCAACACCGCGCGCATGGCGTCCAGCGAAGTGACCCGGCGCAAGCAAGGCGACGACACGGTCGAGGAATACCGCGACAAGGGCCACGTGTGGATGATCAAGATCTCGCAGCCGAACGGTCCGACGCAGACCTTCATGGATCGCGACGGCAGCGGCCGCCTGCTCAGCGACCCGAACCAGGGTCCGGTGTCGCCGGTGTACTACACGCTTTATGAATGGAAATAGAGACACGTCGCGAGCGGCGGCCCGCTGCACGCGCTGCGGAGCCGCCCCGGTCGATCGCGCTCACTCGACGCCGGCGCTGATCGAAGTCCTGCTCGCCCTGGGGGGCGAGTCGACACGCGAGAATTGCGCCGATTGCGCCGGCGGCATGGAATTGATGGCATGGGCGCTGCTCGCGGGCGGCGCCGCCATCGCGATCGTGCTGGCGATCATCGCGCTGTAGGCGTTCTCTTCAGCCGGCGCCCTGCGCCAGCCAGTCGCGCGGCTGCAGATACGCGTTCAGACGCGCCTCCGCGCTGCCGGCCTCCGGCGCGTAGGCGTATTCGAAACGCACCCGCGGCGGCAGGCTCATCAGGATCGACTCGGTGCGTCCGCCCGACTGCAGGCCGAACAGCGTGCCGCGGTCGTAGACCAGGTTGAACTCGACGTAACGGCCGCGCCGGTACAGCTGGAATTCGCGCTCGCGCTCGCCGAACGGCGTGTGCTTGCGGCGCTCGACGATGGGAATGTAGGCATCGAGCAGGCCATTGCCGACCCCCTGCTGGAACGCGAAGCAGCGTTCGAAGTCCCAGGCGTTCAAGTCGTCGAAGAACAGCCCGCCGACGCCGCGCGTCTCGGCGCGGTGCTTGAGGGTGAAATACTCGTCGCACCATTGCTTGTAGCGCGGATAGACCTCGCCGCCGAACGGTGCGCACAGGTCGTGCGCGACCCCGTGCCAATGACGGATGTCCTCGTCGAACGGGTAGAACGGCGTCAGGTCGAAGCCGCCGCCGAACCACCACACCGGCGCCATGCCGGCGGCGCGCGCCTCGAAGTAGCGCACGTTCATGTGCGTGGTCGGCACGTAGGGGTTTTGCGGATGGACGACGACCGAGACGCCGAGCGCCGTCCAGCTGCGTCCCGCCAGCTCCGGGCGCAGCGCGCTGGCGGCCGGCGGCAGGCGCTCGCCGGAAACGCGCGAGTAACCGACGCCGGCCTGCTCGAAGACCGCGCCGCCCTTGAGCACGCGCGAACGGCCACCGCCGCCCTCGCTGCGCTGCCACAGGTCCTCGGTGAAACGCGCGGCGCCGTCGCTGGCTTCGAACGCGGCGCAAAGGCGATCCTGCAGCCCGGTCAGGAATGCTTCGACCGCGGCCAGGCGCTCGTCGACGCTCCCCGCGTGCGGCTCGGATGAGAGGGGTTCGGATGACGGATCGTTCATGCGGGAATCCTAGCAGTCCCTGCCGCCGGGCCGGCTGCGGCCGATGTGCGCAGCGCCGCTTCGCGATTCAGGGTGGCGTGTCATAATTCTCAGCCCTCTGTTTCTCCCGCCGACGCGTGCCCAGCCGGATCGCACCTCTCGCCATCAGCGCCTACACTGCGACGTCCGCGCTCGGACGCGGCCGAGCCGCGCATGCCGAAGCGTTGCGCCTGAGCCGAGGCGGCCTGCGCCCCAACGATTTCACCGACACGCCGCTGGCCTGCGCGATCGGCCGCGTCGACGGCATCGAACGGGAGCCGCTGCCGGCCGAGTTCGCCGCGCACGACTGCCGCAACAACCGCCTGGCCTGGGCCGGCCTGGCTGGCGACGGATTCCTAGACGCCGCGCGTGCCTGTGTCGCACGCCACGGCGCCGATCGCGTAGCGTTGCTGGTCGCCACCTCGACCGCCAGCATCGAGGCGACCGAAAGCGCCTACCGCGAGCTCGAGGACGGCCGCTTTCCGGCGCGCCTGCGCATCCCTGCCCTGCATACGCCGCATTCGCTCGGCGTTTTCCTCGAAGCGGTGCTCGGCACGCGCGGCCCGTGCCTGACCCTCGCCACGGCGTGCTCGTCGAGCGCGAAAATCTTCGCCCAGGCCGAGCGCCTGCTGCGGCTTGGCGTGGCCGACGCCGCGGTGCTGGCCGGCGTCGACAGCCTCTGCGGCAGCGTCCTGTTCGGCTTCAATGCGCTCGGGCTGGTGGCGCCGGAACCGTGCCGCCCGTTCGACGCCGCGCGCTGCGGCATTTCGATCGGCGAAGCGGCCGGCTTCGCCCTGCTCGAACGCGACGGTGCCGCCGACGCGCCGCGCCTGCTCGGCTACGGTGAATCGTCGGACGCGTATCACATGTCGACGCCGCATCCGGAAGGCGCCGGCGCGCGCCTGGCGCTGGCCGACGCGCTGGCGCGCGCGGGCCTTTCGGCCGACGCGGTCGACTACATCAACCTGCACGGCACCGCGACGGTCAAGAACGACGAGGTCGAGGCGGCCGTGGTGGCGGACCTGTTCGGCACCTCCACGCGGGCCAGCTCGACCAAGGGCCATACCGGCCACACGCTGGGAGCGGCCGGCATTCTCGAAACAGCCATCACGCTGCTCGCGATGGAGAGCGACCTGGTGCCCGCCACGCTCAATGGCAGCGCGCCCGATCCGCTGTGCGGACCGCAGTTCGCGTTCGCCAACGAGTCGCGCGCGATCCGCGTCGCGCTGAGCAATTCGTTCGGCTTCGGCGGCAACAACTGCACGCTGGCGTTCGGCCGCGGCACGGTTCATTGAACATGGAAGGCCTGATCGCTTACATCGACGGTATCGGATGGTGGTCGCCCGGCGTGCCGGACTGGACGCAGGCCGCGTACCTGCTGCGCGGCGAGGAGATCGCCGCACCCGACGCGTCGGCGAAGCCGGCGGCCAACGTGCTGCCGGCGACCGAGCGACGGCGCGCGCCGGAATCGGTGCGCCTGGCTTGCGAGGTCGCCGAACAGGCGTGCGCGATGGGCGCGCGCGATCCTTCCGCGCTGCCGTGCGTGTTCGCCTCGGCGCACGGCGATTGCGCGACGACCGATGCGCTCTGCGCGACACTGGCGGCGGCGCCGCTGGAAACCTCGCCGACGCGCTTCCACAACTCCGTGCACAACGCCCCCGCCGGTTATTGGACGATCGCCGCGCAGTGCCGCGCGCCGTCCGGTGCGATCGCGGCGGGCGCCGGCACCTTCGCGGCGGGCCTGTTCGAGGCGGCCGTGGAAGCGCATGCCGACGCCACGCCGGTGCTGTTCGCCGCCTACGACGTCGCCGCAGCCGGCGCGCTGACCGACGTCGTCGGCAGCCGCGCGCCGTTCGCGGCCGCGCTGCTCGTCAGCGCGTCGCGCGGACCGCACACCTGCGCCAGCCTGCATCTTCGCCATGAATCGGAAGCGACCGCACCCACGGCGGCGCCGACGCGCCTGGCGGCATTGGCTGCGACGAACCTGATCGCGGCGGCGCTGCCGCTGTTCGCCGCGCTCGCGAACGGCGAAGAAACGACGATCCGCCTGCGCAACGGCGCGCAGACGATGCTGGCGATCGAGGTGCGCTCGTGAGCGCCGTCGATCCCGGCCGCATCGCGGTCGTGATCCCGGCGCTCAACGAAGAGCGGGCGATCCGCGGCGTCGTCGAAGCCGTGCTCGCGATCTGCCCGAACGTGATCCTGATCGACGACGGCTCGACCGACGCGACGCTCGAACGCGTCGCCGACTTGCCGATCACGCTGATCCGCCACGCCACTCCGCTCGGCAAAGGCCAGGGCTTGCGCGACGGCTTTCGCAAGGCGCGCGAACTCGGCTTCGACGCCGTCGTCGCGATGGACGGCGACGGCCAGCACCTGGCTGCCGACATCCCGCGCCTGCTCGCCGCCGCCCGGCGCTATCCGGAGCACATCGTGATCGGCGCGCGCGTTCGCAACCGCGAGAACCAGCCGGCGGCGCGCCGGCGTGCGAACGATTTCGCCGACTGGGGCATTTCCTGGGGCTGCGGACTGCCGGTCGCCGATACGCAGAGCGGCCAGCGCTACTACCCGCTCGGCGCGCTCGAACTGGTCGACCTGGCCGCCGACGACTTCGTGTTCGAGGCGGCGCTGCTGATCGCCGCGGCACGCGAGAAGAACGTCGGCATCGTTTCGGTGCCGATCGAGTCGCGCTACCAGGGCGAGTTCCGCGCGAGCCACTTCCGCCCGGTGCGCGACGTCACGCGCATCACGCTGTACACGGTCGGCCGCGTGATCCACTACGGCAACGTCGTGCGCAGCTACCGGCGATCGCATTCGACACCTGCACTGGTTTACGATCCGCCGTCCAACGAGTGAGAACGGCATGGCGCAGGCGCCGCATCTGCTGCTTCAGCTGGCCCTGATCCTCCTCGTCGCACGCGCGCTCGCGCTGCTGCTCGGCCGTTTCGGCCAGCCGCCGGTGATCGGCGAGATGGTCGCCGGATTCGTGCTCGGACCGATCGTGTTCGGGGCCTGCGCGCCCGACCTGCACGCATGGCTGTTCCCGCGCGGCCAGCTCGGCGCGCTCGAAGGCCTCAGCCAGGTCGGCCTGGTCCTTTTCATGTTCATCGTCGGCGCCGAGCTGCGCGCGCCCGCCGGCACGCGCGAGCGTCTCGTCGGCGCGAGCTGGGTCGGCGTGCTCGGCGTCGTGCTGCCGATGGCGCTCGGCCTGGGCCTCGCTCCGCTGCTGCACGCGCAGTTCGCGCCGGCCGGCGTCGCGTTCTGGCCGTTTGCGCTGTTCATCGCGGTATCGCTGGCGATCACCGCGTTTCCGGTGATGGCGCGCATTCTGAAGGACCAGGGCCTGACGCGCAGTCCGGTCGGCCAGCTCGCCCTGGCCGCCGCCGCGGTGGCCGACGTGCTCGCCTGGATCCTGCTCGCGCTCGTGGTTGCGCTGATCGGCACGCACTCGGCGTGGAGCGGTTTCGCACGCAGCGTGATCGGCCTGCTCGCGATCGCGGCCTTCGGCTTCGGCGTGCTGCGTCCGCTGATCGCGCGCGCCCTCGCGCGCCACGCGGCGGACGGTCGCCCTGGCGGCGCGGTGCTGAGCCTGCTGCTGATCGGCGCCTGCGCGATGGGTGCGGCGACCGAGTGGCTGGGACTGCACGCGCTGTTCGGCGCGTTCCTGTTCGGTGCCTGCCTGCCGCGCGACGACCGCCTGCTGGACAGCCTCATCGAGCGCATCGAGCACACCGCGGTACTGTTGCTGATGCCGGTGTTCTTCGCCCTGGCGGGGCTCAATACGACAACCGACGCCTTCACCGGCGCCGCCCTGACCGCGTTGCTGCTGGTGCTCGCCGCGGCGATCGTCGGCAAGCTGCTCGGCGCCGGCGCCGGCGCGCGCATCGCGGGCATGGGCTGGCGCGATGCGTTCGCGGTCGGCTCGCTGATGAACGCGCGCGGGCTGATGGAGCTGATCGTGATCAAGATCGGCCTCGATGCCGGGGTGATCGGCAACGAGATATTCACCATGCTCATGGTGATGGCCATCGCGACTACCCTGATGACGACACCAGTCCTGCAGCGATGCCTCGATCGGCCGGCCGCGGCGCCGCATCCGGACTTGCCCAAACACGGCGTTTGACCCGCGCAGGCACGCGCGTGCGCACTGCGGCACAATGCATGCGGCGGCCGGCGAGGCGGAGATGCACAGTGCTCGGCATGATGTGGCGATCCTCGGCGGCGGCCTTGCCGGCCTGACGCTCGCGTTGCAGTTGCGCAAGCGCTTCGCGGACCTGTCGATCCGCGTGATCGAGCGTCGTGCGCATCCGGTCCCGCCCGGTGCGCACAAGGTCGGCGAATCGACCGTGGAGATCGGCGCGCACTACTTCGCCGACACGCTGGGTCTGCGCGAGCACCTGGAAACCTGCCACATCCGCAAGTTCGGGTTCCGCTTCTTCTTCTCCGACGGCCGCGACGACCTTCAGAACCTGACCGAACTCGGCGTCAGCAAAGTGCTGCCGACGCCGACCTACCAGATCGACCGCGGCATCTTCGAGAATTTCCTCGGCGCGCAAGCGCGCCGGTGCGGAATCGAGTTCGTCGATGGTGCGACTGTGCGCGGCATCGATCTCGATGCCGGCGGCGGCGATCATGGCGTGCGCTACGACGCGGGCGGCAGCGAGCAGACGCTGCGTGCGCGCTGGGTGATCGACGCGAGCGGCCGCGCCGGCCTGATCAAGCGCAAGCTCGGCCTCGAACAGGCCAACGGCCACGAGGCGAACGCCGTCTGGTTCCGCATCGACGATCGCCTCGAAATCGACGGCTGGTGCAGCGATCGCGACTGGCAGTCGCGCTGCACGCCGGCCGAGCGCTGGCGTTCGACCAATCATCTGGTCGGGCCCGGCTACTGGGTATGGCTGATTCCGCTCGGCAGCGGCGCGCACTCGGTCGGCATCGTGGCCGATGCCGCGATGCATCCGCTGGAACGCATGAATACGCTCGACAAGGCGCTGGCCTGGCTTGCGCAACACCAGCCGGCGGTCGCGCGCGAATGCGGCGCCCGGCGCGACAAGGTCATGGATTTCCTGTTCCTGCGCGGCTACTCGCACGGCTGCAAGCAGGTCTTCTCGGGGGACCGCTGGGCGCTGACCGGCGATGCCGGCGTGTTCCTCGACCCCTTCTATTCCCCCGGCAGCGACTTCATCGCGATCGGCAACACCTACATCTGCGAACTGGTCGCGCTCGACCGCGCGGGCAAGCCGCTCGGTCCGTACGCGCACCTCTACCAGCAGCTGTTCATGAGCTTCTACGAGAACACGCTGAGCCTCTACGAAGGCCAGTACCCGCTGTTCGGCGATGCGGAGGTGATGCCGATCAAGGTGATCTGGGACTACACGTACTACTGGGGCGTACTGGCGCAGCTCGTGTTCCAGAACCGTCTCGCCGATATCGGCCTGCTCGGCGAGCTGCGCGTCGAGTTCGATCAGGCGCAGGGACTGAACCGCCGCATGCAGGCGTTCTTCCGCCAGTGGCACGCGCACAGCCGCGGCCGCAACGCGGCGCAGCTGCTCGACCAGAGCCATCTCGACTGGTTCGTCGCGATGAACCGCACGCTGCACGACACGCTGTCGCGCGAGCAGCTCGTCGCGCGCTTGCGCGAGCACGTCGCGCTGATGGACCGGCTCGCCGCGACGATCGTCGCGCGTGCCCGCGACGCATGTCCGGATCTCGACGTCGGCGACTACGAGCACGCGGCGCACGCGGACGCGCCGAGCCTGTTCGCGCGCGCCGCCTAGGCGCGTGCGCCGTTCACCCCATGCCGCCGTTGACGCCGATGACCTGGCCGTTGACGTAGGCCGCCCCGTCCGAGCACAGGAAGCGCACCAGCGCGGCGACCTCCTCCGGCGTGCCGGCTCGGCCGGCCGGCACGATCGCCTTGATCTGCGCGGCATCGAAGCTGCCGTCGGTCATGCGTCCGGCGATCACACCGGGCGCAACGACGTTGACCGTGATCCCGCGCGAGGCCATTTCGCGCGCGAGCGACTTCGAGGCGCCGTGCAGCGCGGACTTCGCCGCCGCGTAATTGACCTGGCCACGATTGCCGAGCACTGCCGCGACCGACGACACGCTGACGATGCGACCCCAGCGCGTGCGCGCCATCGGCAACAGCAGCGGCTGGGTCACGTGGAAGAAGCCGTGCAGCGAGACATCGATGACGCGATGCCATTGTTCTTCGCGCATGCCGGCCAGCGGCGCGTCGTCGTGGATGCCGGCATTGTGGACGAGCACCTGGATCGGTCCCGCTTCGAGCACGCCATCGAGCGCCGCTCGCGTCGCCGCGGCGTCGGTCAGATCGAACGCGATCGCGTGCGCACGGCCGCCGCCGTCGCGGATCGCGCCGACGACCGCCTGTGCCCGCTCGATGCCGGCATTCGCGTGCACGAGCACGTCGCAGCCGTCGGCCGCGAGCGCTCGCGCGATCGTGCTGCCGATGTCGCCGCTGCCGCCGGTGATGAGAGCTCGCTTCGCTGTCGTCATGTCGCTCGGGTTCCGCTCGGTTCGGACGCCTATCGGACTTCATGCGGGGCGGCGGATCAAGTGCGGCTGCGGTACGCGTATCTTCTCGCTGCGCCGCGCGCCGCCGGACCCAAACACAAAGCGAGCTTGGCGGAGCGATCATGCGCGTCGGATGATTGGCGTTTCCCGCATCGCTTCAAGCTATTCTGGATCGACCATGTGCCAGTCCATCATCGAGCGTCAGTACGTGAGCAGCAGGCGGTCGTGCACCTCATGAGCTTCGAGAGTCTTCCCGTCCATCTGAAACCGCTTCAGCATGGATCGTCCTACGAGCACGCTTTCCTCGCGCGCGAACAATCCTCTAGGGACCGGAACATTGCAGATCTTTTTTCCAGAAAACTTTGTGCCGTCGATGCTTAGCGCCACGCGCACCCCGCGGCTCTTACACACTTCGATCGCGTCAAGAAGTCGATCCAACGAAAATGCCTGAGCGCCATACAAGATCGACTGCGTATCGACATACGGCGGGTCGCAGTAAACAAGGTCTCCTTTCTTGGCTAGGCCCATCGCATCTGCGAAATCAAGGTGAAGAAAGGTGGCGCCCGAAGTCCGAGCGTGCCAGATATCTACTCGCCGGTCGAAGCTACCAGGCGGGACCGGCGAATGCGGGCCAACTGGGGTGCTCATGTATCCGTCATCTTTCCGAAAGCGCACCACGCCGCCGTAACACGTGCGACAAAGAAACAGGAGATCAGCCCCGTTGGGACGTTCGTTGAAGTTCTTCAGAACCGCTTCGTATGCCTCGCGCTTTCCCAATACAGAAATCAGCGCATGTCGATCTGCATACTGGCGCTTTAGGAGATCCTTGTTCGCTCGAAGTGTCTGCCAAATCTCAATAAGCGGCAGGAAGACGTCGCTGGCGATCGCCTTCTCAGGAGCAAGAGTTCCGAGCACACCTCCGCTACCGAGAAATGGCTCGAGGTATGTGCCGAAGCTCCTCGGGAAGTACGAAATGATCGAATCCGCTTGCTTCTGCTTGTTGCCTACCCACTTCAGGAGCTGCGTGTGGAAAGAGTGGAGGTGGCCGGTGGAGGGGATCGGCGCATCGTGTGAGGAGAACAGTTCGGGTTGTTCGGCAAGCATGCACGGCACCTCGTCAGAGCACAGAGTCTAGCATTCTAAATTTGAATATTCCAGATTCGAATGCACAGTCCTCACGCATGAGTAGATCACACCTCGCAATCATGCTGCGCCAGATCCGCCAAGAAGCCGGGATCACTCAGAATCAACTAGCGGATGCTCTCTCTCAATCGCAGTCCTACGTCTCAAAGTACGAGAGCGGTGAGCAACGCCTTGACATCACCGAGCTAGAAGCAATCTGCGCCGCGATTGGGGTCGATTTGGTGCAACTTGTGGAGCGATACGTTGCGAGCCGACGCTAGATTCGTGTCTCAATCACCAGAGTTCTGGGCGAACGTTCGAACGATCAGCCAGGAGGTCGGGTATACCTTGCGCGGCAGCGCGACGATACGCGTGCCGACGTCACGGGAGGTCCACTCGGCCTTTGATCGATTGGGGCTTTCAGTTTCTCACATCGCATCAAATAGCGATGATCTTGAGCCATTCGGGGCCACTCTCTTCAGCTACTTCGAGCACCGCGCAAGCGTGCTCAACGACTTCGTGCGGCCACGACTCATGGACAAAGCTGAAGCAGAGAAAGAATTCAAGCGCCTAAAGAAGCGGCTGCACCCGAAGTGCCCGCTCCCAATGAACAAGCAGAAAGGCGAGAAGCGCAACCACGCGTTTCTCACAGGAATTGTGAACATGCTTGTAGAAGCCAGCATCGGAGATGCTGAGTGCGATTTTGATCCACGAAGCTTGACTACCGTGACACACGATGCGATGCCGCTTCGTACGCTCTCGCGCCGAGTCGATGGAGCATTTCCCTCAATCGTGGATCCAATCGCGATTTGGGAGATCAAGGAGTACTACTACACAACCACGTTCGGCAGTCGGGTCGCTGACGGAGTTTACGAAACACTACTGGACGGGATGGAGCTCGGAGAGCTGGAGCGGGCCACTGGCCGGAGGATCGATCACGTTCTCTTCGTAGACGATAGGTTTACGTGGTGGGACTGCGGGCGATCGTATCTTTGCCGGATCATAGACATGCTGCACATGGGCTACGTCGATGAAGTTCTGTTCGGACGCGAAGTCCTTGACCGTCTGCCGCTGCTCGCTTCTGAATGGCTCGCACGACATCGGCGGTGTTCGGCTTGACGCTCAACTCCTACTACACCAGCACCCTCGGTTGCGACCTCATCGAGGACACACCACGCGGAAACGACAAGCGCTGGGTGCTGGTCGCGCCCCCGGGCGCGCGCGAGACGCGCCTGCTGCTGGCCAAGGCCGCCTCGCCGGAACAGCACGCGCGCATCGGCGACCAGACCGGCGGACGCGTGTTCCTGTTCTTGGAAACCGACGACTTCTGGCGCGACTATCGCAGGCTGCTGGAACGCGGCGTCGAGTTCCTCGAAGCACCGCGCGTCGAAGACTACGGCACCGTCGCCGTGTTTCGCGACCGCTACGGCAATCGCTGGGACCTGCTGCAATGTGCCGCGTAGAGAATCAGAAACGCAGCCCGAGCGCGACGCGCGTCTGCTGCACGTGCGTGAAGTTCACGGCGCGCTCGCGCGCGAGCTTGCAGAAGACCTGGCGGTAGTCGTATTCGAGCGCGAGGCCGTAGCCGTGCACCATCGCACGATCGTCGGCGAGGCCGTGCTTGTAGTTCGCGTCGACGGTCAGGCGCGACAGCTCGCTCAAGTGATATTTCAGCAAGGCATGGGTGACTCGCTGCTGCGTGTGCAGGCGGTCGTCGCGCACCTGGTAGAGCGACATCTCGCCGTGCGGCAGCAGCACGTTCGAGCCGACGCCGAGCGTGATCGCGTCGTTCGGATCGAAGTTGAGGTTGTAGTACGGCTTCAGGTTCGTCCGGCCGAAGCCGACGATCGCGTAGGTGTCGCCACCGACGTTCGCCTGCGCCGAGCCGCCGAGGAAGCCGCGCGTCGCAGCCTGCGCCGACAGCGAAAGATTGACCCAGCCGAAGTCCGGATCGTATTCGTAGCCGGCACGCGTCTGGCGGAAATGCTGCTGGTCCTGGTACTGGCCGAGCCAGACCTTCTGGTCGCCGACGTCGGCGCGCAGGTTCACGTCCCAGGCGTCGTTGCCGTCGGAGTTGTCGTACCAGGCCGGAGTCAGCTTGAACTTGGCACCACCTTCGGCCGCGTCGCCGTCGTCGGCGTGGGCATGCATGCAGGACAGCGCCGCGCAGGCGAGCAGGCAGGCAAGCGAGAAGCGGGAGGCAGGGGCCGTCATCGCACTATCGTAAACCGCTTCGGGTTCCTGTTTCGCTCCTCCGTGATTTTCGGCAGCCCGCGCGAATCGCCGGCATGCGGTCGGGGTGGACCGTCCACGGCGGAAAGCGTGTCAGTCGAAGATCGACGGCCTTGCGGCGCGAGCGCCTCCAGGCGATCCACAGCGACCCGCGAGGTACCGGCTCCTTCTCGATGAATGGCGTTTTTTGTCCGCTTGGGGTCCGTCGATTGCCTTTCTGACCGATGGAAGAACGCCGAACATGGCGTACCATCTCTCGTAGCGGAGCAGCGCCATGACCACCCAGGACACCGCCCTCGTCGTCATCGACGTACAGGAATCGTTTCGCCAGCGCGACTACTGGAGCGATGCCGACGCGCCGGCGTTTTTCGACCGCCTGCAGGCTCTGGTCGACGGTGCCCGTGCGCAGCGCCTGCCGATCGTGCAGATCTTCCACGTCGAGGACAGCGGCGCGTTCTCGCTCGCCAGCGGCCACGTGAAGACGCTGGCGCCGCTGTCGATCGCGGCCGACGCCGTCTTCCACAAGCATCGCCACAGCGCGCTCGTCGGCAGCGGACTTCCGGTATGGCTGACCGAGCGCGGTATCCGCCGGCTGATCGTGTCCGGCATCCGCACCGAGCAATGCTGCGAGACGACGACGCGGCACGCCTCCGACAGCGGTTTCAACGTCGATTTCGTCAGCGAAGCGACGCTGACGTTCGCGATGACCGGCCGCGACGGCCGCCGCTGGAACGCCGCCGAGATCAAGGCGCGCACCGAGCTCGTGCTGGCCGATCGCTTCGCGCGCATCGCCTCGGTCGAACAGGCGCTGGCCGGCGCGCCGGAGCGGCGTGCCGCGTGAAGGACGGTGCGCCGCAGGCGGCAGCTCCCGTGCGGATCGTTCCGGTGTGGATCGTGCTGCCGCCGCGCGCGCTGCTGCTCGACATCGCCGGTCCCCTGGAGGTGCTGCGGCGCGCGAACGTCGAACAGGCGGCGGTGCGATTCGAAGTCCGTCACTTCGCGGCGCGCACGCGCGTCATGAGTTCGATCGGACTTGCGCTCGAAGGTGCCGAGCCATTGCCGGATGCGTTGCCGGACGATGCGCTGCTGGTGCTGACCGGAAGCGTCGATGCGGTCGCGTTCGGCGAGGATCCCAGCGACGGCGAAGTCGCGCGCGACGAGCGCACGATCGTCGCGTGGCTGAAGCGCCACGTGCGCGAGCACCATCGCCTCGTCTCGATCTGCTCCGGCGCGCTGCTCGCCGCGCGCGCCGGCCTGCTCGACGGCCATGCCTGCACCACGCATCACACCGTGTGCGGCGAACTCGCGCGGCTGGCACCGCTGGCCGATGTGCTCGACAACCGCCTCTACGTCGAGGACGGCAATCGCTGCAGCAGCGCCGGCGTGACCGCCGGCACCGACCTGATGCTGCACCTGGTCGCCGGGCTCACCAGCGGCGCGGTGGCACTGGCCATCGCGCGCCACCTGGTGATCTACCTGCGCCGCGGCGGCGCCGACCCGCAGCTGTCGCCGTGGCTGGAAGGCCGCAACCACATCCATCCGGCCGTCCATCGCGCGCAGGATGCCGTGGCCGCGAATCCGGCACGCGCCTGGACGCTCGCCGCGCTCGCGCGCGTGGCCGGCGCCAGCCCGCGGCACTTGTCGCGCTTGTTCAACGAGCACGCGGGCATGAGCCTGCCCGACTACGTCAACCGCTTGCGCGTCTCGCTCGCGCGCGAGCTGCTCGGCCACACGCGCCTCGACATGGAGCGCGTGGCCGAACGCGCCGGCTTCGCGTCGGCGCGCCAGCTGCGCCGAGCCTGGCGCCGTTCGTTTGCGACGCCGCCGCAGCAGGCGCGCGGTGTCGATGCGCGTGCGTGAGGAGGCCGACATGTCGCCGCCCTGCAGCGAAAAGCGCGTGCTGTTCGATTTCGCGATCACGTTCCTCAACGGCGGCGGCCTGCAGGGCCAGCGTTTCCGTCTCGATATCGACGGCGACTCGATCGACGACGCAGCCTTGGCCGACGCTCTCGTGCGCGACCTGCGCCTGCTGATGGTCGAAAGTGTGGTCGTGTTCAATAAGACGATCGTCGAGGAGCCGCACAAGCGCAACGCGCTATAGAAAATGCACGTCGGTGGTAGGCTGCCCGCCATGGCTGCACGCGACCGTTCGCGCTTTTCGCGCGACGCCATGCCACCTCTGCCAGGCATCGCTGCACGCACGACCGATCCCCGACAACGGAGCCGGACCATGGCCAAGAAAACCGTCGCCGACCTGCTCGCCGAAACGCTCGGCAGTGCCGGCGTCAAGCGCATCTGGGGCGTCACCGGCGACAGTCTCAATGGACTCAACGACAGCCTGCGGCGCTTGCGC
>Ga0105237_10001917_pt1 | contig 26575 bp, 27 predicted proteins | sample KBSC24metaG_FD_81520 | JGI IMG/M metagenome (GOLD analysis project Ga0105237, IMG submission 81520) | Corn rhizosphere microbial communities from Kellogg Biological Station, Michigan, USA - KBS C2-4 metaG | ecosystem: Host-associated > Plants > Roots > Rhizosphere > Soil | place: Michigan, USA...
ACGGGGAGCAGCACGATCAGCGACAGCACGCCCGTCGCGATGATGCCCTTATAGAGCGCGCCCATGATGTTGTTGGAGGCGCCGAGGCGGACGAAGAAGGTGCCGATGATCGAGGTCAGGACGCAGGCGCCGCCAATGGCGAGCGGCAGCACCATGCCGGCAAGCTTGAACGCATCGGGCAGCACGATCGCGGCAAGCACCATCGTAGCGACGATCGTCACCACATAGGTCTCGAAGAGGTCCGCCGCCATGCCGGCGCAATCGCCGACATTGTCGCCGACGTTGTCGGCGATGGTCGCCGGGTTGCGCGGATCGTCTTCCGGGATACCGGCTTCGACCTTGCCCACCATGTCGCCGCCGACATCCGCACCCTTGGTGAAGATGCCGCCGCCGAGACGGGCGAAGATCGAGATCAGCGAGGCGCCGAACGAGGTGGCGACCAGCGCGTCGATCACCGTACGATCGGTCGGGGCGAACCCAGCAACGCCGATGAGATAGGCGAAGTAGACGGTGACGCCCAAAAGGCCGAGACCGGCGACGAGGAGGCCCGTCACCGCGCCCGATTTGAAGGCGAGGTCGAGGCCGCCGGCGAGCGATTTGGTCGCCGCCTGTGCGACGCGGACGTTGGCGCGCACCGACACGTTCATGCCGATGAAGCCGGCCGCGCCCGACAGCACCGCGCCGATCAGGAAGCCGACCGCGGCGTAGGGGCCGAGGAAGATGAAGGCGAGGATCAGGATGACGACGCCGACGATGCCGATCGTCGTATATTGCCGCCTCAGATAGGCCGTGGCGCCCTCGCGCACGGCGGCGGAGATTTCCTGCATGCGGGCCGAGCCGGCATCCGCCTGCAACAGACCGCGCGTGGTGACGATGCCGTATACGATCGACAACGCTCCGCAGATCACGATCAGCCAGAGTAACAAAGTCATGAAACTGTCCCTCGTCCTTAATGTTGCTCGGGGGACGTTTTCCGATCGGCGTCTTATTGTCGCGCCTTTGCCGGTCTCCTCGCCCCCAAGGACTTGTGACTTAAGACGAGAACGATTGCTTCGGCAAACGGATTTTAGCCGCTGTGCAATGCGCTATGCCCCGAGGGCTGGGGCGTTTCTGCCGCTGGCCTCGCCGGCTCGGCCGGCTACGCAAAAATGCGCATCGGCTTTTGAGGCGACATTGCGGTGCAAATTAACTAAAATCCGCATATCCGGTGCCCGTATTTGCGGTTTCCCTTCGATCACGCTTTCGTTATGCCTTTCGGCGCGAGGGGAATGACCAGACCCGAATCACCAACGAGAGTGCACTAAATTCCCAAAGTTGAGCAGCAAGGGCGGTCCGACGCAGGGCTGCGCGAGCCGCTGTTGACCAGGTTGCGGCAGGCATTTCTAGACCACGGTTATGAACACCTGACGATGAGCGGGCTAGCCCCGCTGTGTGGACTAAGTCGGCGTGCGCTCTACCACCACTTCTCCAACAAGGAGGATGCGTTCCGCTACCTCCTCAAGCACGATGGCGATCGCGCCATCAGCGATGGACTGGAAGCGGCCCGGCGGCATCTCGACAATGGCGGGGGCGACGTGGCTGCCATTTTCGCCGAGATCATGGACGTGCGGTACGGGCACAACCGGCGCATCCTAGCCGGCTCCCCGCACGCCATGGAAATCAACGACAGGGCATTTCGGCTCGCCCGCGATATCATGATCGGGCACGCCGTGACCTTCCAGGCGCAGCTTGCCGAGCTGATCGTCGAAATGAGCGAACGCGGCATGCTCAAGTTGAGGCCCGATATTGATCCGGCCGCCCTCGCCCAGACACTCTGCGACGGCGCCCGCGGCTCAAACCAGACGCTGCCGCCGATCCCGGTTACCGAGCTGCCGGCCCGCTATCGGACCATCGTCGACGCCATCCTCTACGGCACAACGAAGGCGGCCTGAGGCCGCCACCCGCCGCATGCGCTCACTGGGCGCCGCCGACGACCTCGGCCAGCACCGCGATATAGCGCTCCCCTGCCTCGAACAGCCATTCGTGGCAGACCGGCCAGTTGTCTTCGCCGAACGTGTCGGTCCGGAGCCAGGAGATAAAGGGGAAGTTTGGGTTGCCCATCGGGCAGCCGAGCGCCAGCTCCAGCGAAAAGCTCGCCAGTTGCGCGGCGGTCTCGCGGACCGGAATGCCGCGCTGGCCCCTGACGAAGACACCGACGCCGCGCATGCTGATGTTGTAGGACACGATGAGCTCGGTCGCCGGCACGTCGCCCCAACGGGCGAACGTATTGCCGTAGCGCAGCTTCAGCGCCGGGTAGCGATTGGCGAAGCCCGCCCAGAAGCGCTTGCGGTGCTGGTCGTTCTGCTGCGGCGGGGGCAAAGGCTCGCGCATCGGCTCGCCCCGCTAAGCCCCAACAGCGACCTGAGGCTGATCGACGCAGATCCCCATCAGAAGACGTTGGGGTAGACGTAACGGATGATCACCTGCTGGATGAAGATGATGATCAAGAACAGCACCAGCGGCGACAGATCGAGGCCCGAAAAATTCGGCAGTACCCGGCGGATCGGCCGCAGCACCGGCTCGGTCAGGGCATTGAGGACACGCCAGACCTGATTGACGAACTCGTTGCGCGTGTTGACCACGTTGAAGGCGATCAGCCAGCTCATGATGATCATGGCGATGACCACCCACCAGTAGAGCTGCAGCACCAGCATGATGACGTCGAGGAACGCGCGCATCTAAGTCTCCGTTTGGGGCGCGATCAGCCGGGAATCTTTCCCTCGGCAAGTCGAGCGCGCGTCCCGGGTTGAAATCGGCCGGCAATATCTAGTCATTCGCCCGGCGGCGGGCAAGGCAGCGTCAAGGAACGACTGTGGAAGGCTGGGCGTCGCTTGTCAGGTGACGGACGATCATGGCTGCGATAAGTCAGACGCATCCTGATCGGAGCATCAAATGATCTACGAATTGCGCGTCTACACCACCCTACCCGGCCGCATGCCGGCCCTGCTCAAGCGTTTCGAAACGCAGACGCTGCGCATCTGGGAAAAGCACGGCATCAAACAGGCGGGCTTCTGGACCACGCTGATCGGGCCGAACAACAACGACCTCACCTATCTCGTCGCCTGGGAATCGATGGGCGACCGCGAGACGAAATGGGCCGCTTTCATGGCCGACCCCGAATGGCACAAGGCGCGCGACGACAGCGAAAAAGACGGCCTCATCGTCGCCAACGTGGCAAGTTCGTTCCTCAAGCCGACAAGCTTTTCCAGCGTGAAGTAGGAGACCCTTGGGAGCGCGTGCGACGCGCTTCCCCCTCAGTGCAGCGTCGTCCCCAGCCGGCGGAGCTTGTCGGGATTGCGGACGACGTAGACGCCGGTGATTTCGCCGTCGCGGATGTCGATCGCCGTGGTCTGCAGCTCGCCGTCGGCTTCGCGCGTGATGAAGCCGGGGAGGCCGTTGATCAGCCCGTAGCGTATGAGTTCGGACGGCCGCTCCCGCAGAAATCCGGCAAGGCGCGTAAACGCTTCCATCACCGCATCGAACCCGACCACAGGGGCGGTCCCGGCGGGGCGTTTGCCGCCACCGTCGGCAATGAGCGTGACGTCGGCCGCCAGCATTGCCTTGAGCCCGGCAAGGTCGCCGCTGCGCGATGCTGCAAAGAACGCCACTGCGAGATCAAAACCCTTCTGCCGGTCGACAGCAAAGCGCGGCCGGTCCTCATGGACGTGCTGGCGCGCGCGGGTCGCAAGCTGGCGCGTCGCCGCAAGGTCACGCCCGATCGAGGCAGCCACTTCCTCGAACGGCATGCCGAAAACATCGTGCAGGAGGAACGCCGCCCGCTCGAGCGGCGACAGCCGCTCGAGCGCCAAGAGCAACGGCAACGTCACGTCCTCATCGAGATCGGCTTCCGCCTCGACCACCGGCTCGGGCAGCCAGGGGCCGATATAGGTCTCGCGGCGGCGCCGGGCCGATTTCAACACATCGAGGCAGAGGCGCGTCGTAACGCGCATCAGATACGCCTCGGGCACGGTGACAGCCGACCGATCCGTGTCGAGCCAGCGCAGGAACGCATCCTGCACCACATCCTCGGCATCGGCGAGCGAGCCGAGCATGCGGTAGGCGACGCGGCGCAGCTTTGGCCGCACCGGCTCGAAACTTTGCGCTGCGTCGCCCTGCTGGTCCATCAGGCTGCCGCCCGGCGGTCTTCTGCCGCAGCCGGCGGCACGACGGCAAAACCGATATTGAGGCGGTTAAAACCGTTGATCACGCCGATCATGAGGTTGAGCTGCACCTGCTCCTCAGGCGTGAACTCCTCGGCGACGAGTTCATAGGCCTCCTCCATGTCGCGCCGGTCCATCTTGGTCAGTGCATCGGTCCAGGCGATCGCCGCGCGCTCGCGCGCCGAATAAAGCGGAGACTCGCGCCACGCGTCGAGCTGGTAGATGCGAGCCTCGGTCTCGCCCGTCGCCCGGGCCTCGCGCGTGTGCCAGACGAGGCAACCGGCGCAGCCGTTGATCTGCGAGGCGCGCGTCTCGACCAGAATGATCAGGCTCTTTTCAAGTCCCAGCGACGCGACCGCGTTGCCGTAGTCGACCATCAGCTGCACCGGATTGCCGGTTACCCCATAGGGATTTGTGCGGTTGCTCATCTCGTTTCTCCATTGTCTTCGCTTGGGTGACGAAAACAAGACGAGCGCGAAATGCGCGGTGTGACATGGGTGAACGATTTTCTCAGTCCCAGTTAGGACAGCGTCACCGTTCCGGCCCCGGGGCTCATCAGGCATCGGATTTGGGGTACCTGCCGATGGCGAAAAGCACGCCGCCGATGACGGCGAGCACCGCGCAAAGCCCGAAGAGCGAGAAGTAGCCGAAGGCTTGCGCCCACGTCCCAGTACCGATGCCCGACAACAGGAGAGCCGCGTTGAGGGCGTTAGAATAAACAGCTGCGGCTGCGCCGGGCTGCCGTGGCATCGATTGCTGTACATAAAGCATGCCCACCACGTGAACCACTCCGATTGCGATACCGCGTGGAACCTGTCCCCAAAACAAGGTCGAGAGGCTGGGGAGCAGCAGGTTGAGGACGAAGTAGAACGCGAAAAGGCAAAAGCCGAGAATCAGCATTGAGCGGTGGGCATGTCGGGCTGGCCAAATGACGAAGCCGGCCATGACTACGACCTCGATAAGGGCGCAGAAGCTGAAAAGTAGCCCGACATCGGCGGACGAGCCACCGAGCACCGACACGGTCGTGACTGACATGGCGTTGGAGCCGGCGAACATCGCGGTATTGAAGAGGGTGAGCGCCAGCGCCGCTGGCCAGATGGTCCGCCAGCTTTTGAGGTCTGCAGGTTGAGAGTTGTCGCTCGGGCCGGGCTTTAGCCGTCCACCGAGCACAACCAGCAGGGCGGCCAGCGACATTATCGCTGCGCCGATATAGACACCCTCGAAGTGCCAGGTGCCGACGAGCGCGGCGCCAAGCGCCGGGCCGATCGTCCAGCTCAGCGAGGAGATCATGCGGAGCGCCGCCATGCCGCGCGATGCCGTGGCAGGGCCTGCCGGATCGAGCTTGTGCTTGGCGATGGCGAAGAGCAGCGCGTAGGACGTGTTGCTGAACCCGAGGAGGCAGAACCCGACTGCGATCAGCGCGAGAGGATTGTTGATCACCGCGCACAGTCCGAAACCGACGACGCCGGCAAGAAGGCAAAGCAGCAGCGGCCAGAGGCGTGGGCGCCGGTCGTGCCAACGGCCGAATACTGAGGCGATCGCGATGCTCGACAAGGCCGAGAGGCAGAGAAAGGCCGTCAGCTCAAGCGGCGACATCCCGATCCGCTCGACAGCAAGCAGCGTCATGTAGCTGCCGGCCATCGCCTCCGCCAGGATGGCGAGAAGCACGGCCGTAGCGGCGAGCGCAAAGGCGGGGATGCGAAACGGATCAAGGCTGGCACTGAGGCGCACGACCGGTCTCCACCGCTGACGACGCCGCCGGAACGGCCGCCTAGCTGGTGCTAGCGCAGGTCTCGCCCACAGGCCAGCGCTCGTTGCCACATGCAAAAAGCCCCGGCTCATCACCGGGACTTAGTTATTTCATCAGGAGCTTCCCGACACGCACAGGGCCTGAGCTTAGGGCAGTGCTGCTTATTTGGCTCTCACCGACCGCCGACCCCGTAGCGCGGTGCGGCGCGATCACGCGACAGGTTGGGCCGCAGAGCCTGCCGCGTGGCCGTCCAGGCAGCATAGTCGGCGGCATCGGGCAGCGAGGGGATCGTCACGAGTTCGTGCCGGTCGAACCCGACCAGCGCCGCATCGACCAGTTCCTCGACATCCATGACGATCTCGGCCGGCAAGTGGCCGCCGCCGCCAAGCATCGGCGTGCGCGTATAGCCCGGCAAGACTGCCTGCACCTGCACGCCCTGCGGCTTGAGTTCAAGATCGAGCGACAGCGTGAAATTGAGCACATAGGCTTTGGAGGCCGCATAGGCTGCCGTCTGCGGCGTATCGATAAACGCCATCGCCGAGGCGACATTGACGATCGCGCCGTGCTTGCGCTCGACGAACGCCTTTGCTGCCACGGCGGCAAGGCGGGTGACGGCCGTCACGTTGACGCTCAGCATGCTTTCGAGCGCTGAGGGATCGGCTTCGGCGACCGGCCCGTTGCTGAGAAGGCCGGCATTGTTGACCAGCAGCGTAATCGCCGCATCGGTCTTCAGTCGCGCTTCGACCCTGGCGAGGTCGGCAGGTACCGCGAGGTCGGCGGCCAGCGTTTCGACCTTGCGCCCGGTTTCAGCGGTGAGGCGCTTGGCGAGCGCCGAAAGCCGGTCGGCGTTGCGGGCAACGAGCAGCAGGTCGTAGCCGCGACGGGCGAGCCGGTCGGCATAAACTTCGCCGATGCCCGAAGAGGCGCCGGTGACGAGGGCGGTACCAAGGGAAGCTGCGGACATTTCATATTCTCCGGTTGTGAGGCGGAGGATCTTCCTCGGCGCCACCGAGCACCTGCCCGGTTCACGTTAAATGACGATCGTAATATATAACTGCAAGGGGCGCCCTTCACTTTTTTCGCGAGGCCTAAACCAGCGCCTCTATGGCGGCCTGTAAAATCGCGTCGGAAAGTTTTTGGTCGGTCACGGTGCGGGCAAGCTGCAGCGCGCCGACCATGGTGGAATAGGTCACCATCGACCGCTTGAACCGCTCGGCTTTTGTTTCGCCTTCAACGAACTCGGCAAGCAGGGAGAGGTAATCGCGAATGGCGGCCTCGAAGACACCGCGCAGCGCCGGCCCGCCCCGCACCGCATCCTGCGACAGTGCCGAGATCGCGCAGCCTTCGCCGATACCATCCCGGTGGGCCGAAGAGAGATAGAACCGCACGATCGCCCCGAGCGGATCGTCGCTCTTGGCCGCCAGGTCCCTGACAAAATCGTCCGCTCGGCCGAGCGCCTTGCGGCTCGCTTCGACCTCGAGCGCTTCCTTCGAGGCAAAGCTGCCGTAAAAGCCGCCATGCGTCAGCCCGGCGGCCTGCATCAGATCGGCGACACCGATGCCATCAAAGCCCTTGGCGCGGAACAGCTCCCCCGCCACATCGACGACCCGTTCCCGATTTTGTGCCGCCTGCTCCCGGCTAACCCGCATGACCATCTCCTTTGATGATGTACATCATATAAGGGTGCTGCGCGGCGTTTCAAAGCGACCAAAAGCAAAGGGCGCCAAACTGGCGCCCTTCAAACTCAGCCCACCGCTACCTTGGTGCGCGTGGCGCGCTTGCGGTCGTTCGGGTCGAGCCAGATCTTCCTCAGGCGGATCGATTTCGGCGTGACTTCGACATACTCATCGTCGGCGATATAGCCGAGAGACTGTTCGAGGGTCAGCTTCTTCGGCGTCGTCAGCTTCACCGCTTCATCCTTGGAATGCGTGCGGATGTTGGTGAGCTGCTTGCCCTTGATCGGGTTCACTTCGAGATCGTTGTCGCGGGTGTGTTCGCCAATGATCATGCCTTCGTACACGTCGACGCCGGAATCGATCATCATCGGGCCGCGATCTTCGAGATTCCAAAGCGCGAAGGCGACCGCGACACCATTCGAATTGGAGATCATCACACCAGTGCGGCGGCCGGGCAGCGCGCCCTTGTACGGCTGATATTCGTGGAACAGACGGTTGAAGATCGCCGTGCCGCGTGTATCCGACAGCAGTTCCGGCTGGTAGCCGATGAGCGAGCGGGTCGGCACATAGAAGCGGAGCCGCGTGCGGCCGGCGCCCGAGGGACGCATATCGACGAGATCGCCCTTCCGCTCGGTCAGCTTCTGCACGACGACGCCCGAATGCTCGTCGTCGACGTCGATGATGACTTCCTCGACCGGCTCGAGCTTTTCCCCGTTCTCCTCGCGCAGCACGACTCGCGGGCGGCCGATGGTGAGCTCAAAACCCTCGCGGCGCATGTTTTCGATCAGCACCGCGAGCTGTAGTTCGCCGCGGCCGGCGACCTCGAACGAATCCGAGTCCGTGCCTTCGGTGATCTTGATCGCCACATTGCCTTCGGCCTCGCGCAGCAGCCGCTCGCGGATGACACGGCTCTGCACCTTGTCGCCCTCGCGGCCGGCCAGCGGGCCGTCATTGATGCGGAACGTTACCGACAGCGTCGGCGGATCGATCGGACGCGACGGCAACGGTTCGTTGTTCTGCGGAATGGTCAGCGTATCGGCAACGGTCGTTGTTTCGAGGCCGGCAATCGCGACGATATCGCCTGCTTCGGCCGAATCCACCGGCGTGCGCTCAAGCCCACGGAAAGCCAGCACTTTCGAAACGCGGCCTTTTTCGACCTCCTGGCCGTCCCGGCCCAGCGAATGGATGGCATCGCCCTGCTTGACCGAGCCCGAGAAGATGCGGCCCGTCAGGATGCGGCCGAGAAACGCATTGCGCTCGATGGTCGTCACCAGCATGCGGAACGGGCCCTGCTCGACTTTCGGCTCCTTCACATACTCAACCACCTTGTCGAGCAGCGGACCGAGGTCGTCTTTCGGGCCTTCCGGCTTCTCGCTCATCCAGCCCTGCTTGGCCGAACCGTAAAGCACCGGGAAATCGAGCTGCTCGGGCGTCGCTTCAAGCGCGATGAAGAGGTCGAAAATCTCCTCCAGCACTTCCAAATGGCGCTCGTCGGGCCGGTCAATCTTGTTGATGGCAACGATCGGGCGAAGGCCCTGCGCCAGCGCCTTCGACAGCACGAACTTGGTCTGCGGCATCGGGCCTTCGGCGGCGTCGACAAGGATCACCACGCCATCGACCATCGAGAGGATGCGCTCCACCTCGCCGCCGAAATCGGCGTGGCCGGGCGTATCGACGATATTGATACGCGTATTCTTCCAGACGAGCGAGGTCACCTTGGCAAGGATGGTAATGCCGCGCTCCCGCTCGAGATCGTTTGAATCCATGGCGCGCTCTTCGACGCGCTGGTTCTCACGGAACGAGCCGGATTGCCTCAGCAGCACGTCGATGAGCGTGGTTTTGCCATGGTCAACGTGGGCAATGATCGCGATGTTGCGCAACGCCATTGTAAAAGGCCAGTTCTGATAGGGAGTACGTTTGAGCGTGCACATAGTGGAGCAACGCCCAAAACTCAAGCCGAATTGCCGCAAAGGAGGGTTGCGTGGTTACCGGAAGGGGCCTTCGGGGCTTTGCTGCTTGGTCTAGACCTCTCCCCAAACGCCGTCATACCGGCGGAGGCCGGTATCCATCCTGGGGCCTCACCGCGGCTGCTGCCGTTGTGGCGCGTCATCAGGATGGACCCCGGCCTTCGCCGGGGTGACGCTGTATTTGTATCATCTGTTGGTGCTCAGCCGACGTCCTCGTCCGCCTGCGTCGCCTGCACCGCCGGATCGCGGAGGCGTTGGGCGACGCGCTGCAGGATGGGCGTCAGGATGTCGAGATCGTCGCGCGTCAGAACGCGGAGGAACGCTTCGCGGACGATCGCGATATGGCCGGGCAGCACTTTATCGAGCAGCGCGCGGCCCGCCGGCGTCAGGCGGGCGACGACACCGCGCTCGTCCGCCGGATCGCCGATCCGCTCCAGGAGGCCCATCTTTTCGAGTTGGGCGACCCGATAGGTCATACCGCTCTTCGACAGCACCGAACGGTCCGCTAATTCGCTCATCCGCACACCGTCTGGTGATGCCGTTATGCGGGCCAGAATCTCGAACTGCGCGCGCGAGATATCGGCGTCGCGGCGGAGCTGGCGATCCACGAGCAGCTGCAGCAGGTCGCCGGATTCGATCAGCGCCCGGTAGGCATCGAGTTCCTGCTGATCGAGCTTTTGGGGAATTTTATTCATGCAGCACTCGCTTGTTTCGAATTCGAACAATCCTATATCTTGCGAATTCGAACGATCTAGTTCGAGTCAGATTATTGGAAGGAAGCTATCATGCGTATCGGCATCATCGGAACAGGACATGTGGCAACGGCCCTCGCGGCCGGCTGGGCTGGCAAACACGACGTTTTTCTCGTGTCGCGCAATCCCGCCGGCAAATCCGGCCTCCCGGCGCCCGTCAAAGGCTACGACGCGCTGGCGTCGGCCGAGGTAATTGTTGCAGCAACGCCGGGCGGCAAAGCACTCGATATCCTTTCGGAGATCGGCGCCGGTGTGCTCAACGGCAAAATCTTGGTCGACGTCAACAACGCCGCCGATGCGCACTTCAACCTGCTCTATCCGAACGGCAGCCTCGGGGCGAGAATTCAGGAGGCCTTTCCGGGCGCCAAAGTCGTGAAGGCGTTCAACACCTTCGGCTCCGGCGTCATGACCAATCCCGGCTCGCTCAGCGGCGCTACCAGCGCCTTCGTCTCAGGCAATGACGACGCGGCGAAGAAAGTGGTGATCGATCTGCATACCCCGCTCGGTTGGAAAGCAGAGGACGTTATCGATCTAGGCGGGATCGAAGCTGCGCATGCCCAGGAAAGCTATTTTCCGCTGTTCTTCGCCATCGTGAAGGCCACGGGTGGGCCTCGGTTCAACATCAAGGTCGTGCAGTAGCGCAGGCCTCGCAGGGTCGGCGCGGCAAAAATCTCCGCTTGTCGCGCTGGCTTTCGAGGACGATGGTGCGGCCTCCAATAGCGGCAATGCAGAGGTGAGCCATGCCGGACGTTTTCACCAAGGACGGCGTTGCCGTCATCACCGGCGGGGCGAGCGGCATCGGCCGGGCGGCAGTGCGGAAGGCCGCCGCCGCCGGCATGAAGGTCGTCATTGTCGATGTGAACTCGCAAAAGCTTGCCGCTCTCCAGATGGAGATTTCGAGCGCCATCGGCCCCGAGCGGGTGATTGCCGAAATCGTCGACGTCGGCGACTTCGCCGCGATGGAGGCGCTGGCGCAGGTGGTCGAAGCGCGGCTCGGTCCGCCGACGCTGCTGATGAACAACGCCGCTGCGTTCGTCGCGGGCGGCGCCGGCGGCATTTTGGATCCGATCGAAAACTGGCAACGGCTGTTCGCGGTCAATGTCCTCGGCATCGTCAACGGCGTGCAGGCGTTTTTGCCCGGGATGCTGGCGGCGGCTCAGCCGGCGGTGATCGTCAACACCGGGTCAAAGCAGGGTCTGACCAATCCGCCCGGCAACCCAGCCTACAATTCCACCAAGGCGGCGGTGAACGCCTATACGCAAAACCTCGCCCGCGACCTTCGCGAACGGCCGGGGGCGCTGCTTTCGGCACACCTCCTGATTCCGGGCTGGACCACGACCGGTGACGCCGAGCACCGGCAGGGCGCCTGGCTCCCAGAACAGGTGATCGACTTCATGGACGAGTCGATCCGCCGCGGCGATTTCTTCATCCTCTGCCCGGATGGCGAAACGACGCGCGAGACCGACAACAAGCGTCTGCTCTGGAATGCCTTCGACATCATCCTAAACCGCCCGGCCCTGTCGCGCTGGCACGCCGATTTTCGCGACGCCTTCGCGTCGTTCATGCAGAAGGACTTGCCGCCGGATATGCGGGGCTGACGAGAAGCCTATAAGCTACGCTCGAAGAGCGGGAGGCCGAAGCCCACCGCTGAGCACAAAACCCCGGCCTGCTGAGCAGACCGGGGCAAAATCGTGGATGTTACCGAACGATCAGCCGCCGCTGGTGCTCGTGGCCGGCTTGGCCTTCATGACGGCATCCATGACTGTCGTCGCCGGAGTTGCGGCCTGGCAAGCAGCAACCACGGCGCCGGCGTTCATCGGCGGCTTAGCAGTGTCCTGCGTGCTCTTGTCGGTCGACGTCGAGGTTGTCGCGCCTTTCGCCGGCATTGCAGCCATGACAGCGGCGAAGCCCGCGTCCTGGTCGGCCGCCGACATCTTCGAGAAGTCGCCGCAGGTGATTGTGGCAGCGTCGACTGCATAGGCCGACTGGACAGCCACGCCGGTCATCGAAAAGCCGACAGCCAAAACTGTTCCAGTAATAATTGACGCAATACGCATGATTATCTCCTCAACGGGACTATCCCGTCTTACTATGCGAAATACTTCGTGCTGTTGTTGGTTCCAAAATAAATTTACATCTGATCACATCAGCGAAATTGTTAGACTGACGCAACAACCGCCCCTCCTTGCGGAAGGGCGGCGCCTCGTCTAGTCGCGAGATGGGAAGAAAACTAGGCGAGGAAAGGCGTCGCAGCAGCGAGCACTTCGTTCTTGGTCTTCGGTTTGTCGAAAGCATCGTCCCAGCCGGCCTTGCCGATCAGCGGCCGGACAGCGGAGGCATGGCGTGCCTCGACCGAGTGAATCTGCAGCGCCGTCGTCAACACGGGTATGCCGGCGAGATTGCCGGCCTGGCCCTTGTAGGCCGCCACACCAAGGTCCTCGAAAGTCGCCGAGAGCGTGGCGAAGGTCTGAAAGTTCGAGAAGGCATCGGCATATTTGCCGCCTGCGGTGAAATCTACCGCGGGCGCGGCGACCGCCGCGGCGCCAAGCGCGCCTTTGAGCAAGGCCACGTGGGCTGTCTCATGCGCGCCGATCGTCTTGAACAGCGCTCTGTACCGCGCCGGGATCAGGCCTTTGGTGCCATTGCCCTTCTTGTAAAACGCCGCCTCGAGATATTCGAGCGTCAGCGCGAAATTGAGCACGTCGACGACCTGCTGCGGCAGGCCACCAGCGGCGAAGGCTTCCTTCGACGCCATCGCCAGCACGATCGGCGCGCTGCCGATCAAAGCGAGCTTGCCGTATTTGGCAAAGGCGTCGCGGCGGCTGGAAACGATGCTGTCGGCGACTTCCGGCTCGATCGTGTCGAGGATGAAATTCTCTGAATTGCTCATGGTCTTGCTCCTCACAACGACATGGCGGTGACGGGGGTCTTGATGAAGGGCGCGGCCTTCGGCAGGACCTGCTTGGGCGACAGAGCGCCATCGAGGCCGTGGCCGTCGACGTGACCGGCACCGGCCGCTGCGGCAGAACCCCCGTGCAGTAGTTCCGCGATTGCCGCCGCGTGACGCGCTTCGACCGAAACGATCGAACCGGCAGCCGCGAGGTAATCGACCTTCTGGATCAGCTTGCCGGCGCCGTTATAGGCCGCAACGCCGAGGTTCTCGAACACATCGGCGGTGCCGAGCACGCTCTTGCGGCTGTTGAAGTTGATCTTGCCAAAATTGACTTCGAGGTCAGGGATAGCGCTATGGCCGAGCGCCTTCTTGAGGAAATCACGGTGGGCGATTTCGTGATCGCGAATGGCGGTGAGGATCGTCTGCTCATCGCCGGTCATCCCGGCATAGGGTGTTTGAAGCACCTGGGTGTAGAAGGCGGCCTCGAGCTGCTCAAGCGCATAGGCGTAGTTGAGGACGCCGATATCGCCCGCGCCAAGATCGGCAGCGAGCGCTGCGGTTATGCCGAAATTGGGAAGGACGGCGCCTGCGACCACGACGGTTGCGGCAGCGCCACTCCATTTGAGGACGTTGCGCCGGGATAGAATTGGATCGTTGGCCATTTAAGCCTCCGGTTGCTGTTGGGACATTTAGGCCGTCGCAGCAACGGGAGGCATTTGGGCAAGTTTCGCGCTATTTCGCCAATATCGGGGTCAAATTACCGCAACCAATCAACGAGTTATAAGTTCGCGCGACGCGCTGGCCCCTACGCCCTGAGCGGCGTGACGTTGCTGGATCGCACTGGCTTCAGATCGGGCCCAAAACCGCGGCCGCCGGTTGCTTCGAGCAGCACCTGCACCGCAGGCGCCGGCATCGGCGGCGAGAACAAAAAGCCCTGGACTTCGTTACAGCCCTGCTCGCGCACGGCGTTGAGCTGCTCTTCGGTTTCGACGCCTTCGGCGGTCATCGACATGCCAAGGCTGTGGCCAAGCCCGATCACCGCCTTGATGATGGCGAGGCTGTCACCCTTGCGCGCCAGGTCGCGCATGAACGAGCGGTCGATCTTGATCTTGTCGAACGGGAAACTGCGGAGATAACTCAGCGACGAATAGCCGGTGCCGAAATCGTCGAGGGCGATGCGAACGCCAAGCCGCCTCAGCCGGTGCAGCGTTTCGAGCACGTGGTCGCTGTCGGCGAGCATCAATGACTCGGTGATCTCGAGCTCAAGCCGGTTAGCGTCGAGCCCCGCCTCGCTCAAAGCCGAATGCACCAGCTCGAACAGCTTGTCGTTCCTGAACTGGGCGGGCGACATGTTGACGGCGACGCGCACCCGGCCCGGCCAGGTCGCGGCGGTCTTGCAAGCCTCGCGTAAAACCCATTCGCCGATCGGCACGATGAGGCCGGTATCCTCGGCGACCGGGATGAATTCGACCGGCGAGATGGCGCCGCGCTGCGGGTGATCCCACCTGAGCAGCGCCTCAAAGCAGGTGATGCGGTTTTCCTTGAGCCCGACCAATGGCTGGAAGGCGAGACGGAATTCGCGGTCGGCGAGCGCCGTCCTCAGGCCTGCCTCGATACCACGCCGCCGCTGCAGCGCCGCATCCATCCCCGGCTCGAAGAAATGATAGGCCGAGCGCCCCTCGCTTTTGGCCCGATAGGTCGCAAGGTCGGCGTTCTTCATCAACGCATCGGTAGTGATGCCATCGCCCGGCGCCAGCGCTACCCCGACGCTCGCCCCGATCAAAATCTGCTGGCCGGCGATCGAGAACGGCGCCGCGATCGTTTTGACGATGCGCTCGGCAACCGTCGCGGCTTCGCGCGGCCCGTCGATCGGTTTGAGCAAGAGGCAGAATTCGTCGCCGCCAAGCCGCGCCAGAACGTCGGTTTCGCGCGTCGTGCCCCAAAGCCGCGCCGAAACCTGCTTCAGCACGGCGTCGCCCATGGCGTGGCCGAGCGTGTCGTTCACGGCCTTGAAGTGGTCGAGGTCGATATGCAGCACCGCCGCCTGATCGCCCCGCGCGATAGCGCCTTCGATCGCTGCCATCTCGTCGAGGAAATACATGCGGTTGGGGAGGTCGGTCAGCCCGTCATGCCGCGCCAGATGGTGGATGCGCGCCTCGGTCTGGCGCTGCTCGGTGATGTCTTCATGCGTCGAAACCCAGCCGCCATCCTTCATCGGATGGTGCTGCATCATGATGGTGCGGCCGTTGAACTCGTGCACGTGCTTGCCGTAGACGCCGCGCCTGATCACGTCGCGCCGCCAGTTGATGTAGCCCTCGCGGTCGTCGGAGGTCGACATGCCTTGATCGAACAGGTAGCCGAGGATTTCCTCAAGCTGCGTGCCCGGCTTCAGATACCGTTCCGGCAGGTTGTAGATGCGCTGGTAGGGGGTGTTGGAAATCACCAGCCTGCCGTGCGGATCGTACATGCACAGGCCTTGCGAGATATTGTTGACCGCCGCGTCGAGCCGGATGTTCTGCCGCTCGAGCTCGGCTTTCCGCTTCTGCACGATTTCCGAGCGGGCGATCTCGTCGGTGACATCCTCATGCGTCACCACCCAGCCGAGGCCGGGCGAATAGACGACGGCGGTCTCGACGGTGCGGCCCTGCGACAGCGCTTCCTGCGATTTGGCGCGGGCGCCGCCGCGGTTGTCGAGTAGCTCCTGCGTGTAGCTCTGGAGGAATTCTTCGGGGGTCTGGCCGGGATGGTTGCCGAGTTCGGCCGAAAGCCGGACGACGTCCTCGAGTGTCATGCCGCGATGCATGCGCTCCTGGGGGAAGCCGTAGATCTCGGCATAATGCTTGTTCCACATCACCAGATGGAACGTGCTGCTCCAGACGCAGAAGCCATAAGGAATGTTTTCGAGCGCGGCGTCGAGCAGCAGCGTATCGTTGGTGGTGCTCGTCTGATCGACCATTTCCCGCCGGAGTCTTTGCCGAATCTTAGTGACGCATCATAGGCCAAGCTAGCGGGCGCGTCTTAAAGACGATTTAAGCCAGATACGCGTCCTGTCTCTATCGGCAGCGAAAGAGGGCAGTCAGGCGGAGCGGACCGACAGGTCCGGCAGTCCGGCCTGCATGGCCAGCAAGGCGTCGATGCCAGAGGCCGGCAGCGGCGCCGAGAACAAAAAGCCCTGCACCTCGTCGCAGCCATTGCGCCGAACCGAGTCGAGCTGCAACTCCGTCTCGATGCCTTCGGCGACAGTGGTCATACCGAGGCTGCGGCCGAGACCGATCATGGCGTTGACGATCGCCATCGAATCCCCCTCGCCCGCCAGCTGGTTCATAAAACTGCGGTCGATCTTGATCTTGTCGAAGGGGAAGCTCCTCAGATAGCTCAGCGAGGAATAGCCGCTGCCGAAATCGTCGATGGCGATTTTGACGCCCATCGCGGCGAGCCGGTGCAGCACGCGCAATGTCATTTCGGTGTCGGATGCGAGCAGTGCCTCGGTGATTTCGAGTTCGAGCCGGCGCGGCGCAAGCCCCGATGCCGACAAAGCGCGCTGCACGCAGTCGACGAGGCCGCGGTGCCTGAACTGGATGGCTGAAAGATTGACGGAGATGCCGACCGGTTCGGGCCAGCGTGCCGCCGTCCGGCAGGCCTCGGTGAGCGCCCACTCGCCGATCGGCACGATAAGCCCGGTTTCCTCGGCGACCGGAATGAACTCCCGCGGCGGAATCGGCCCACGTTCCGGATGGTCCCACCGGAGCAGCGCTTCGAGGGTCGAAATCCTGTTGTCGCCGAGGCCGATGACCGGCTGGAACACCAGCCGCAGTTCGCCCTGCGCCATGGCCTTGCGGAGCCCGAGTTCGAGCACGCGGCGCTCCTGCAGCGCGTCGTCCATGCCCTGCTCGAAGAAGTGGTAGGTGCCGCGGCCTTCGCTTTTGGCGCGGTAGAGGGCAAGGTCGGCATTCCTGAGCAGTGTTTCGCTGTCCCGCCCGTCGATCGGCGCCAGCGCGATGCCGACGCTTGCCCCGATGATGATCTGCTTGCCCTCGACCAGCATCGGCTGGGCGAGCGAACGGACGATACGATCGGCCACGAGGCCGGCATGTCGAGGGTCGTCGAGCGGTCCGACGATAACGGCGAACTCGTCGCCGCCGAGGCGCGCCACGAAATCGGTCTCGCGCGCCGCCTCACGCAGGCGCTGCGCCGTTTTCACCAGCACCTCGTCGCCAATCGCGTGGCCGAGCGTATCGTTGACCGCCTTGAAGTGATCAAGGTCGACGCAGACCATCGCCAGCTTTTCCCGCCGCTTGAGGCGGGCGTCGAGCTTGGCCATCTCCTCCTGGAACAGCACGCGGTTGGGCAGATCAGTCAGCGCGTCGTGCCGCGCCAGGTGGCGGATCGTCTCGTGATGCTGATGCTGCTCGGTGACGTCTTCATGGGTGGCGAGCCAGCCGCCCCCGGTCATCGGATGATGTACGGCGGCAATGACGCGACCGTCCGGCAGCTTGATGTGCTCCCGGAATGGACGCCCGCCCTCGATCACCGACCGCATCAGGTCTTCGCGGGCCTGCTGCTCCTCCGGCAGTTGGGCAGGAAGATCCTCGGCGCCGTTCCTGAGCATGTCCCAGAACGAGGTGCCGGGGCGGAGCTGCTCGGGCGTCAGATTGTAGATCTCGGCATATTGACGGTTGCAGACGATCAGCCGCGCATCGCCGTCGAACATGGTAAGGCCGTGCGACATGTTGTTGATCGCCGCGTCGAACCGGACGTTCTGGATTTCGAGTTCGCGCGTACGCGCCTCGATCAGATCCTCCTTGCCGCGCTGGGCCGTAATGTCGAGGTGGGTCGACACCCACCCGCCATCCGGCATCGGCTGGTGAATGACGGAAATGATCCGCCCGCGGGCCCGCTCGGTGAACGTCGCGAGTCCGGGCACCTCGCCACGTGCGATCTGCAGGCTCGGCACATAGGTATCGACCCGCTCGCCAGCGGGCATTGAACCGTTGGCGACGCGAAAGTCGAACATCGCCTGCAGCGAAACGCCCGGCGCCGTCATCTCCTGCGGCAGCTCGTACATTTCGGCATATTTGGCGTTACACACGACGACCCGCAGATCCGGCCCGAACATCACCAGCCCGAGCGGCATGTTGTTGACCGCGGCGTCGAAGCGCATGTTCTGTCGCGCCAGAATATCCTCGCGGGCCGCGGCGATACGCTTCTGCTCGACCTCCCCGCTGATGTCCTGATGCGTTACGACCCAGCCTGTGCCGGGCATGCGGGTATTGGTGGTGCGAATGGTCCGGTCGCCGACATGATGCTCGATGACCTTCGCGCCCTCATGCTGGAAGCGCTCGAGATAGAGAGCGTGGATTTCCTCGATCGGCATGTCCCCGTGATCGCCGGTGGCGGCACTCACCTCCGCCACGTCGAAAAGCGTCAAGCCCGCACGGACCTTTTCGCGCGGCAGATGGTACATTTCGAGATAGGTGTCGTTCCACAGGACGAGCCGCATCTGCTCGTTCCAGATGGTGAAGCCATAGGGCATGCTGGCAAGGGCCGCATGCAGCAACGCGCTGCCGGCGACCACCGCGCCCGCCCCTACGGCTTCCTCTCCCATACCCTGATTCTCGCACTCGCCCTGATAACAGCAACCTTGCGCGCGCGGCCTAACGAGGCGTTAATTACGGGGTGAATACTGGTAGAAGCGCTTAATCATTGCTTGCGACGGTTGCGCGCCGCATAGGTCTTTAAGCGTAGGCCCTGCAGCTTGATGAAGCCTTCGGCGTCGTGATGGTCATAGGTACCCGAGCCTTCTTCGAAAGTGACGAGATCCATCGAGTAGAGCGAATAGGGCGAGCTACGGGCGATTACCGATGCGCTGCCCTTATAGAGCTTCACCGTCACTTCACCGGTGACGAATTCCTGGCTCCTGTCGATCAGCGCCTGCAGCATCTCGCGCTCCGGCGCGTACCAAAAACCGTTGTAGATGAGCTCAGCGTATTTCGGCATGATCTCATCCTTGAGATGCGCCGCGCCGCGATCGAGGGTGATTGACTCGATGCCTCGATGCGCCACCAGCATGATCGTGCCGCCCGGCGTCTCATAGACGCCACGGCTCTTCATGCCGACGAAACGGTTTTCGACGAGGTCGAGGCGGCCAACCCCGTGCTTGCCGCCAAGCTCGTTGAGTTTCGTCAATAGTGCGGCAGGGGACAGCCGCTCGCCATTGACCGATACCGGATCGCCCTTTTCGTAGCCGATCTTGATGATCTCGGGCGTATTCGGCGCCTTCTCGGGATCGGTCGTGCGCTGGTAGACATAGTCGGGCGCGACCTCGCCGGGATCTTCCAGCACGGTGCCCTCGCTCGATGTGTGGAGCAGGTTGGCATCGACCGAGAACGGCGCCTCGCCGCGCTTGTTCTTGGCGATCGGGATCTGGTGCTGCTCGGCATAGTTGATGAGGCTGGTGCGGGAATGCAGTTCCCATGTCCGCCAGGGCGCAATCACCCGGATCGACGGATTGAGGGCGTATGCGGTGAGTTCGAACCGCACCTGGTCGTTGCCTTTGCCGGTCGCCCCATGGGCAATGGCATCGGCGCCTGAGGCTTCCGCGATCTCGACGAGATGCTTGGCGATCAGCGGCCGGGCAATCGAGGTACCGAGGAGGTACTGCCCTTCGTAGACGGTGTTGGCGCGGAACATCGGGAACACGAAATCGCGCACGAACTCCTCGCGCACGTCAACGATGTGGATGTTCTCCGGCTTCACCCCGAGCATCAGCGCCTTTTCGCGCGCCGGCTCCAGTTCCTCGCCCTGACCGAGATCGGCGGTGAACGTGATGAGCTCGCAGCGGTAGGTCTCCTGCAACCATTTGAGCATGATCGAGGTGTCGAGCCCGCCCGAATAGGAGAGCACGATTTTCTTGATATCTTTTGCCATGATCCGGGTCAGCTTCCTCTATGTTGCCGATAGGATAAGCCAGCGAAGACGCAATTTTCTTGCGGTCCCATCAGCATTTTGTCATTTTCTGGCATAATGTGCTGCTGAAGATAGTCATGTGGGTGTAAAATGCCAGAAGCGTTGGATGCCATCGACCGGCGCATCCTGAGAGCTTTGCAGCGCGACGGGCGAATGTCCAATGTCGAGCTGGCCAACGCTGTCGGCCTTTCCCCCTCGCCATGCCTGAGGCGCGTAAAGCTGCTCGAGGAATCCGGCGTCATCGAAAAATACGTGGCCGTGCTGAACGGGCCGAAGGTGGGCATGGACCTCACGGTCTTCGTGCGCGTCTGGTTCAAGACGCAGGATGCCGCGATTACCCAGCGCTTCGCCGAGACGGTCCGCAAATTCCCCGAAGTGGTCGAATGCTATCTGACCACTGGCGAGTGCGACGCGATCATGCGAGTGGTAACCACCGATCTGCACGCCTATTGGCGCTTCCAGGCCGACCACCTGACCCGGATTCCCAGCGTGCAGAGCGTCAAGACCGACGTGCCCATGGAAACCATAAAACTCAGCCACGAGCTGCCGCTACCTTAGGTCGGCTCTTCGAAGACCGGATCGCATCATGCCCAGTTTCGTTCCCGACCTTGGCGTCATCCTCGCTTTTGCCGTGGCCTCGGTGGTACTTGCCATCACGCCCGGCCCCGACATGGCGCTGCAACTGTCTCGAACGGTCAACTATGGGCGCATCCACGGCTTGCTGAGCTGTGCCGGCGCGATGAGCGGGATCGCCGTGCATACGACGCTGGTGGCGCTCGGCATTTCGGTGCTGATCGTCGCTGCGCCGGCGCTGTTCTGGGCGCTGAAGATCGCCGGGGCGGTCTATCTGCTGTGGCTCGCCTACCAGGCGATCATCCACGGCGGCGGCCTCAAAATCGCGGCGAAAGCCAAGCGCGATCCGACGCTCAAGGAGAGCTACCTGACCGGCGTCGGCATCAATCTGCTGAACCCAAAGGTCGTGCTGTTCTTCATGACTTTCCTGCCGCAATTCGTCGAGCGCGGCGACGCCAATGCGCCCGGAAAACTGTTCTTCCTGGGCGCCGAATTCATCATCGTCTCGATCCCCCTCGGCGTGCTGACCGTCATCGCCGCCGAACAGATCGCAAAGCTCCTCACCCGCACCAAATGGGTCCAGCGCGCCCTCAACTGGAGTTTTGCGGGGGTGTTCACGACGTTCGCCGGCGTGATTCTGACGGCGCAGGCGCGACACTAACGACGACGGGGAAGGAACTCCGATGGCGCCCGCGAATTGGGTCGGTATCCCAACCCAAGGAGCCGACAATGCCCAAGTTCATGACGATCGGGTATGGCGATGAGGCGGGCTATCAACGCACCCCTCCCGCCATCCGCGATGCCGCGCACGCCCACGATGCCGATATGCTCAAAAAGGGAGCCATCATCGGCATGGCAGGTCCGCCTGTACAGGTTCGCAACGCCGAAGCGACCGGGACCGTCACGACCAAGGGCGCGTTTCTTTCATCGCCTCTGCCCGTCGCTGGCTTTGCCATCATCGACGCGCCGAGCCTCGCCGAAGCGATCAAGCTGGTTTCCGGGACGCCTTGCGCCGTTGCACACGGCGTCGTCGAGGTATGGCCGCTCGAGAGTGGCCAAAACTGATGACACGTTGTCGCCAGGGCATGGCCTCGCGCCATGAACTATCGCCACGCCTTCCATGCCGGCGGGTTTGTCGATGTGGTCAAGCACATCATCCTGACGCGGCTCATCGAATATCTGAAGCTAAAGCCGGCAGCGTTTCGCGTCATCGATACGCACGCCGGCATCGGCCGCTACGATCTCACCAGCGACGAAGCGCAGCGCTCGCCTGAATGGGAGACCGGCATCAAGCGGCTGTTCGAGGCAAGGTTGCCGCCCGAGGCCGAGGCGCTGGCAAAACCCTATCTCGACGTGATCCGAGCCGAAAATCCGGAAGGCGAGTTGCACACCTATCCCGGCTCGCCGCTACTGGCGCGAAAACTGCTGCGGTCGCAGGACCGGCTGTTTGCCATGGAGCTGCACCCTGAAGACGCGGCGACGCTCCGCCATGTCTTCGCCGGCGATATCCAGACGCGCGTCATCGAGCTCGATGGCTGGCTGGCGCTCGGCTCACAACTGCCGCCGAAGGAAAAGCGCGGCCTCGTGCTAATCGACCCGCCCTTCGAGGAAGACGGCGAGTTCGAGCGGCTGGTCGAGGGGCTGGTAAAAGCACACAAGCGATTTCCGCAAGGGGTCTACGCGCTCTGGTATCCGCTCAAGGAACAGAAAGAGCGCGACGGTTTTATCGGCATGCTCGCGGAAACCGGCATCCCCAAAATCCTCCGCGCCGAACTCATGGTCCGCGCCCCGGCCCATCCCGCCCGCCTCTTCGGCACCGGCATGATTTTAGTCAACCCGCCGTTCACGCTCGAAGCCGAACTGAAACTGCTGCTGCCCGAGCTGGCAAAGATTTTGGCCGACAACGGGCGCGGCGGCACACGGGTGGATTGGATCCGGGGCGAGTAGCAGCTCCTCAGCGTATTTCCCCGGCGAGCTGCTGCAGCAGGCCGACGAGTTGGGCCTCATCCACCGGCTCGAAAAAGGCCGCGTCGGCGGCCTCGACCGCAACGATCGCACGCCGTGCCGCGGCCGCCCCGGCCGGGGTGATGCGGATCACCTTGGCCCTTGTATCGCGCGGATCGGGCTCCCGCACGATCAAGCCCTTTGCTTCGAGCCGTGCAACCACGTCCGAGGTCATTTTCACTTCGGTGCCTGCCTGGGCGGCAAGCTGCACTTGATTGGGCGGCTCGCCATTGCGGCCGAGCCACATCGCCGAGGCCAGCAGCACGAACTGGACATGCGTCAGGTCGAGGGGGGCCAGGGCCGCCGTCATGACGCGTTGCCAGCGCATGGTGGTTCGCCAGAGCAGCAATCCGGGGCTCTCCGAGGGTCCGCCCTTGAACCGCGTGTTTAAATCCTGCCGATCAGCCACCGTTCGCTAACTCCTTCGCCAGCTCAAACAGCTTGGCCATCAGCGCACCGAAATCGCCACTGATCTGCGGCCCGAGCTCCGGCCCAACTTCCGCGGCCGAGGGCCCCGAAATCTCCAGCCGATGCGTGACTTTCGTGCCGCCGTCGACAGGCACCAGCGTGTGGCGGAACAGCAGTTTAGTATCACCGAAATACGTCTCGTCCGCATAGGTCACATTATCGACGAGGTCGACGATAATCGATTCGAACGTATCCTGCCCGGCAGGGGTCACCGAAAGGTTGGTGCCTTTAGCGAACGGTCCGTGCAGCACGAATTTGTCGGCGCCTTCATAAGTGATGCGGCCTTCATGCATCCCCTTGAGGGTGTTCCAGATGGCGGCGGCGGGAAGGTCGGAAACGGCGGTGTGCTCGTTAGTCCACATTGTCTCAATCCCTTTTCATGACTGATCGATCATTCGATCTGTGCACAGATTATCTGTGCACAGACTAAATGGCAAGAGGAATCTTTCGTCGCCGATAGGGGGGTGCAACCAAGGGTGGATGGGCGCGCGCCAAGGCCGTCTAGGTCACAAAACGAGCGCCGAATCCGCATTCGGCAGCGCTAGTCACAGCCTGAAAACATAAAACTGGATCGCCTCATCCTCGACCGGTCGCTGGCCGCGGTAAAGGGCGTTGGCGGCTTCGTTGTCGAGTTCGGTACCGAGCCAGGCTTCTTTGCAACCGAGTTCGCTGCCCCAGGCGAATATCGCCTCAAGCAGCGCACGGCCGATGCCCTGCCGCCGATGCGTCGAGGCGGTGCCGAGTTCGTCGACATAAAGCTCGGTGGATTTGTCCGGATGACGGTGCACCACGCCGGCGCACTGGCCGACGACGAGATCGGCATCGAACGCCAGCAGCATCAGGTGACCGGGCGTGGCGAGATAGGTGGCGAGCCGCTGAGGATCGATCGGCTCGTCGAACACATCGGGCGCGATATTGTCGAATGCCGCGGCGTCGGCCTCCGTCATCCGCCGGATGACGAAACCGGTCATCGCCCCAGCGCCGAGAGCAAAGGCTTGATCTTGTCGCCGTAGCGGGCCGCCAACCCGACCGAGCTTTTGTAGATCGGCTGGCGCACCTGAGCCGAGCTTGCCGTCTGCACGGAGCGGGTGGTGTTGAAGAACTGCCGGCATTCTTCGCGCCAGTCGAGCCCGCAGGCGGCGATCAGGGCCGGTGCTTCCGTGTCGAAATCGGCGACCAGAGCTTCGTAGCTCACATCGTGGACGAAGCCGGGCAGCACCGCGTGCCAGTGCACCATCAGGTCGGCATAGAGCGAATAGTAGTGGCCGATCTCGGCGAGGTCGTAGGCATAGCGCAGCCCCTCGGCCCCGAAATAGGTCGTGAAAATAGAGAGACAGGTGTCGACGGGATCGCGCCGGCAGTGGATGATTTTGGCGTTCGGCAGCAGCAGCTTGATCATGCCGATCAGCAGGAAATTGCCGGGCGTCTTGTCCGTGATGAACCGCGCATCGGCCGAAAGCGCGCGGATTTGCGCGACATAGTCCGCGCCGAGCGCCGTCAGCTTGGCGTCGCTGACACGATCGAGCAGGTTGCCGAAACGGAACGGGCCCTTGCCATCACCGAGCGAGCCGACGAGCCGGTTGAGCAGGGTGAACTCGCCGGCGCCGCGTACGTCCGGATGGCTGGCGATGACCTGCTCGACGAGGCTGGTGCCCGAACGCGGCATGCCGAGCACGAAGATCGGCGTCGCGTCCGGCGTTCCCGAGCCGGCATGGCGCGCCAGCCGCTCGGGCGAAAACGCTGCCTTGATGTCGGCGAACAACCGATCGGATTCGGCCGAGGCATAGCTATAGCGCGCTCGCTTCAGCCGATTGCCTTCGAGCAGATAGTCGAATGCCTCGGTGTGCTCGCCAATGTCGCCGAGCGCCTTGCCGAGCCCGAAGGCAAGATGCATGCGGTCGTTCTCGGGGATGGCGCCGTGCTCATAAAGCTGCTGCATCGCCAGAATGTCGGCATCGCGCGACTTGTGGCGCACGATCCCCGACAGCATGCGATGCCATTCGCCCCGCCGCGGGTCGAGCGCCAGCGCCTGCCGGAAATTTTGCGCGGCGTCGTCGAGCCGGCCGTAATGCAGTTCGATGCTGCCGAGATCGTAATAGGCCGAGGCCAATTTTGGCCGCCGGCGGATCACCTCGCGACAGACAGCGATGGCTTCCTCGGGCCGGCCCAGCGCATCAAGGGCGCCGGCCTCCGTTTGCAGCGCCTCGGGCATGTTCGGACGCAGCGCCAACGCCTGCCTCGCATTGGCCAGAGCCTCAGCGGGAAGGCCGAGCCGCACCTGCGCCAAAGCGAGATTATTGTGCGCTTCGGGAAAATCCGCCCGGAGCGTCAGCGCCCGGCTGTAAGTGTCAGCGGCTTCGGAATCGCGGCCAAGCCCGGCCAGCACATTCCCAAGATTGTTCCACGCCTCCGGAAAATCCGGCCGCTGGCGCAGCGCCGCCGACAACGCCGTCTCCGCCTCGGCCAGCCGTCCCGCCTGCTGCAACGCGAGGCCGAGATCGCTCAGCGCCGCAGTATTTTTGGGCTGCATTGCGGTGAGGTGTTTCAGCCGCTCGATCGCCCTTTCGGGCCGCCCGAGCTGCAGCGCGACCGCAGCCCCCATGTGGAGCGCATCGGGCTGTTTTGGATCAAGCGCCAGCACCGCGTCGCAGAGTTCGCCAGCCCTGATGATCTGCCCTTCGCGCAGCAGCTTTAGGGCCTCGACCAGCAATTGCCGCTCGCGCGACGCCGACGAACTGCCCGGCGCGCCCGGCCTTGCCATCAGGCGAGCAGCGCGTCCCGCTCGGTCTTTTTCAGCCGCTCGGTTTCGCTCTTGAGCTGGCCGCAGGCGGCGAAAATGTCGCGGCCGCGCGGCGTGCGGACGGGTGAGGCATAGCCTGCCCGGTTGACGATATCGGCGAAGCGCTCGATCCGCGACGACGACGAACAATCGTAGTTCGTGCCCGGCCAGGGATTGAACGGGATGAGGTTGATCTTGGCCGGAATATTCTTCAGCAGCCGCACCAGTTCGCGCGCATCGGCATCGGAATCGTTGATGTCCTTGAGCATCACATATTCGAAAGTGATGCGGCGGGCATTGCTGAGGCCCGGATAGGTCCGGCAGGCTTCGAGCAGTTCGCTGAGCGGATACTTTTTGTTGATCGGCACCAGCATGTCGCGGAGGTCGTCGCGGACGGCGTGAAGCGAGATCGCAAGCATTACCCCGATCTCACGGCCGGTCGGCTCGATGAACGGCACGACCCCCGAGGTCGAGAGGGTGATGCGGCGTTTGGAGAGCGAAATGCCGGCTTCGTCCGAGGCGATCAGCAGCGCCTGCTTGACGTTGTC
>Ga0105237_10001918_pt1 | contig 26563 bp, 27 predicted proteins | sample KBSC24metaG_FD_81520 | JGI IMG/M metagenome (GOLD analysis project Ga0105237, IMG submission 81520) | Corn rhizosphere microbial communities from Kellogg Biological Station, Michigan, USA - KBS C2-4 metaG | ecosystem: Host-associated > Plants > Roots > Rhizosphere > Soil | place: Michigan, USA...
AGCAGCAGGAAGGATCGGAGTGGACGGGCACAACGGTGGATAGTACGGAGAATATTTCATCCGAGGTCAGCAATGATCTGCGGTCGGCAGCGCAGCGGACCCTGGCGGATTTTACCTGGAATACCGAATACAGCAAATTCGATATCACTTACGGACCTCCGACGACAGCGACGTTGAATGGATCTGTTGCGCAGACGTTAACTGGCGCCGGCCCGTCGAAAGAGAATATATCCGGATTTGCAAAACAGGTGTTGGATGGAACGATCGGGCGTATCGTGGAAGAGACCTCCCGAAGGCGTATCCATAGTGTGTTACAGGAGACGGAGGAATCCAGTTCCAGTATTTTCGACAACTCGGGCGGTTCGTGCTCCTATCGCGGTGTCTATCGCTGGTTGAATAAGGTATATGAGATACGAGTGGTGAGCTATGGGGTTCGAATGATGATCGAGCTCATCGTCCGTGATCCGGCTGCCGCCTATATCGTGGCAAGCAAGCGTCTCGAGGGACGCATGGAAGAAGAGCCGGGGGATCCTTTGCACAGGCTGAAGACTTTTGCTGGTATAGGAAGGGAGAACTATGCTGAGCTCTGCGGGAAGTACAGAGTGGAGAAGATCATACCTCCTCCGGCGGCGGCGCAGTACACCGGGCTGACCCTACAGGCGGGTGAGAGTAATAAACTATTGGTCGTGCCGGAAGGATATTGTGCCGGGCAGGCATATGTGCAGACGGTATTGCGTGACGGAACAAAGGAGCTTCATGGGATGGTGGGTACGCAGCCTTTCCATTTCCCCGGTGATGATCCCACGAAACCGTTGAAGATGATGAGGGAGACGGGTACGGTGCCGGTGTCTGTGACGAGTACACCCGATCCGGCTGCTCCCCCATCGGCGCCCGGGGGCTTTCTTGTCAATATAGAGCTGGAGTGTGTGTTGACGGAGCATGCGTTTGCGGAATGGCAGATAAAGATCTTTCAGGCCATCATGGATGCTTATAAGCGGGAGAAGGCAACCTATTATGACAACCGGGTGTCAGGTCAGCAGGAGGAAGGCAACCCCGCCATGTACGATCGTATCGAAAGGGCCTGTCTGAAAAACGCCGGCGAGCGACTGCTGATGGATATCTATTATAAAAAGGTGGGTTTTACGGATTCCAACGGGCCGATGGCGGAAGAGGTGGTGTCCGAGCCGAGATACCGGCAATTTTTGGGTCATCTTTTCGAGTGGAATGAGATGAGCTATACGCTTTATGACAAGGAGGAGGCTTTTGTCGGGATGCCGGAAATATTCGAGGGCAGGTTCCGGGCTTTTTTGCAGGCTTCTTATGCGCGTGTGCTGCTGCCTGTCAGGCCGGGGTTGGAGCTTGCCGCCTTGTACTACTTTTCTTCGGGGCTGGCATGGACTGGGCCGGCGATGTTTTTACCCGTGCATCTACCGGATGCTACTGTTGCCGCCGAATGGAGAAGGGTTGAGATGCGTCGAGAAGACCGGCCGCTGCCGGAAAGCTGGGAGATCACGGTACCGACGACTATGCAGATCGTGCAGGATGAAGATCCACTTTTAAAATAATTTATTATGATACCATTTCCTTCTATGCCGATGGGTATGCCCGTCGGCTCAGTGATAGCTTTTGCCGGGGAAGTACAAAGTGACCCTAAGGTCCTTCCCCAGACGGGTATGACCACTTTGTGGGGCTGGCTTGTCTGTGATGGAAGCCTGTTCCCAACCAATGTTCACCCTTTATTATTTAAGGCTTTGGGGACGCGGTATAACCGGGCGGATGATCCGAAAGGCCAGTTCCGGCTGCCGGACTACCGGGGATATTTCCTGCGTATGGTCGACGGCACGGGCGGGGTGGACCCTGATAAGGGTCAGCGGTGGCTACCCGATGGAAAGGCAAGCAGCGATGTAGGGTCGTACCAGTATTGTGCGTTGCAGAAACACGTTCATGAATATACGAAACCGGATAAACCTGTGTCGCTGACGGCGGGAACGGATGCGGCAGTGCTGGTGGTCGAGGCGAATAAAACGGATAAGACGCATGTTCCTGACGATCTTGGGCCGGAGCCGCATACGGGACTGAGCCCTAACGAGACGCGGCCTGTCAATATGTATGTCTACTATCTGATCAAATGTCTTTAATCTAATTTTTAAAACTTACTGATATGAATGATCCTCTTTTTATACGGGCGCATGACCGCCTGTTGTCTCTCTGGCAATCCGCCGTCGCGGAGACGGCGCGAAATGAGGCCCTGGCTCAGAACAGCCCTGTATCCGCGTTGATGCTGGATCATCCTCTTTGCAAGGCCACTACTGCCTATGTGGCTATCCTGGAGAAGAACCCTGCGTTCGACCCTCATTATCTGGATCTCACAGAAGCCAACCAGCGTGCTATCTTTCTTTCCCATCTCGGGTGGCAGATAGGCAATGCGCTGGCTGAGGAGGACGAGGACAGGGCGGAGATGCTGACGATAGAATATCGCAAGTTCAGCGACAAGGACCCCGGTTTTCTCCATTGCGCCGCGACCTACGCCAAATATGCTGCCTTGAGTCATGGAAAGATGGAGTATCATGACTGGACGCATCAGGGCGCCAACAATCTTGCGTATGGCGTCATAAAATATCAGCTTCCGAATGATGCCAAGGTAGGTATCCTGGGGGACTGGGGAACGGGTCTGGACGATGCGAAGCGGCTTTTGAGGGATATGCTGGTCAGGCATGATCTGGCAGCCATTCTTCACCTGGGAGATATTTATTATTCGGGGACCCCGAAGGAGTGTGAGCTGGCATTTGCCAAAATATTTACCGAGGTGTTCGATGAGGTGCTGGGTAAGGGCAGGCGTATACCGGTGTTCACTATTCCGGGCAATCACGATTATTATGCCTGGGGAATGGGGTTTTATCCTATGTTAAAGAACTTGAACCATAACGAGGATATGGAGCAGGAGGCGAGCTACTTTTGTCTGCGGACCCAGGATGGCGGCTGGCAGTTCCTGGCTATGGACACGGGGTATTATGACTCCAATCCCGCTGACGCGGTCGATCCTTCTTATGCGGGGCCCTGGCTGCATCCCTCCGAGGTACAGTGGATGCAGGACAAGATGAAGCATTTTGGCGGGGCGACGATATTGTTGTCACATCATCAGCTGTTCTCCGCCAATGCGCGTATCAATGGAAGAGCATCCACTTACAGGGACCTGCCCTATTTTAATCCATCGCTGTTCGGCAATTTTTCCGAATGGTTTCCCGACAAGATAGGCGCGTGGCTTTGGGGTCATGAGCATAATCTTGTCCTTTTCCAAAACAATCTGTTTGGGCTGTCCAAGGGGCGGCTTATCGGATGCAGCGCCTATGAGGAGCTGACGGCCAACAACCCATACGTGGTGAACTATCCACAGGTGCCTTATCTCGTGCCCGCGTATGGTCCATATGAGCTGGGTGTCAATACCGACCCTAATGGCGTATCCTATTACAATCATGGTTATGCCGTCATCGATCTGGGAGGCCGGCAGCAGCCTACCGATGCCGTGGAGATCAGCTATTATCAATATCCTTCATGGGGCCAGACAAGGCCTGCGAACCCCGTAGCCTCCCTTCTCTTCCGGGAGCAGATCACGATGCCAAAGGCGGGTCCATCGCGGGTGGTGAACAGCGGGGATAAGATATTTCTCCGAGACCAGGAGGGGCTGTTTGTCTCACCTTTGTATAGTCATGTGCATAATTACCCTGTGTTGAATACGCAGGGGCCTGTGGCCTTGCGATTGGAGAAAAACGGCGGCGGCGTTCTCAATCACGGAGATATCGTCACCATTCGGACGACAGAGCCGGCGGCCGGAGAACAGGATCTTTTGGGTGCCTGGTCTACTCCTTCGCTGTATTATTACAAGCCGGGGTATGAACAGGAAAAATGGATCATCCAAAAGAAGTATCCGGGCGCGGGGCATGCGATACAATATGGGGAGGAGGTCTATTTTGCCTCGCTCTATTATAACGGACACAGCCTTTGCAGCCATCATAGCAAAATGCACAGTCATATTTATCTTACGACCCGAAAGAACGATCATCTCTGGCAGATATACCAGGGGCATTGACTGGAGCTGCCACGCTGTTTTAAAATTCGATGTCTACAATTTCATTACGGATGGCAAAGATGACGAGTCCGGCCGTGTTGCGGCAGCCTGTTTTTAACAGGAGGTTGTTGCGGTGGCCCTCGACCGTTCGGGTGCTGATAAAGAGCTTTTCTGCTATCTCCGCATTTGTATATTCTTTACAAATGAGCTCCAGGACATCTTTTTCCCGCTGGGTGAGCTCGATGGGGATACGGTTGATATTCTGAAGCCCCTGGTTGCGATGGACCAGGGCGTTGCGCATGGCCTGGAGCGTGGTATGGTTAAAATAAAAACCTGACTGATAAGTGGTGCGTATGGCGGTGATAAGCTCTTTGGTATCGCAATTCTTTACGAGGTAGCCGCAGGCGCCGGCCTCGATCATCCTGCTGATGAATCTTTCCTGCCCATAGATGGACAGGATGAGCACCCGTATGGATGGGTAATGATGGCGCAGCTGCTGGTTCAGCTCTACTCCATTCATACCGGGCATATCCATATCGATGAGCGCCAGGTCAGGGAGGGGGGTCATGTTCTCGAGCTGTTGGAGCAGTGTCTGGCCATCGCTGGCTTCTGCTACCAGCTCTGTATCGTCGATGGTGCGGATCAGGGCGATGAGTCCCTGCCGGAAGAGCAGCTGATCGTCAACGAGTGCAATGCGTATCTTTTCCATAAGCGGTGTTGTTATATGTTTAATTCTATCCGCATGGCAAATCCATGTCCGGGAGAAGTGGTGATAGAATAATCGGCGCCGACCATGCCCAGGCGGCTTTCAATGTTGTGCATGCCCATACCTTTTGTTGGGGTTTTTTCCGGGTCGAAGCCGATGCCATTGTCTGTGTAGTCCATGATGAGTTTGGTTTTTTCCGATGCGAAAACGATGCTGGCCCGGCTGGCCCGGGCGTGTCTTGCCGTGTTGGTCAGCAGTTCCTGTATCACCCTGTACAGCGCGAGACAGGTGGACTGTTCCAATGCCGGGAGTTTGCCCGTATTGAGGCTGACGGACGCGTCCAGGCTGCCGGATCGTGTGATCGTCTCGCAGAGCTCTTCCACCGTATCATAAAACCCGAACAGCTCCAGACCGGGTGGGGAGAGGTTGTGTGAGATGTCGCGCACTGTAGTCATCGTCCTATCGATGAGGCTTTTGCAGTATTGACCGGCTGAGATGGCCGGGGAGGTCTCTATGGAAGAGTGGACCATCTGCTGGATGGCCATGCGGAGACTCGATAATGCTGTTCCGACATCGTCGTGAAGGTCTCTGCCGATGCGTCTTCTTTCCTCTTCCTGCGACCGGATACTGGCGTGCAGGAGGTCCTTTTGGTGCTGCAACGCCGCCTCCTGCAGCTGTCTGCGGTGTTTCTGGAGCCGGCGCTGGTTGCGGATGAAGATAAGAATAATGGTCACTGCCAGCAGGGTAGTCCCGGTCATGCTCAGAATAACGAGCAAATAGATATGGTCTTCTATCGACTGCATTTCAAAAAGCCTGCGGTGAATAACAGATACATGATGAGGACCAGGGTGGCATGGATATTCCAGATATAGGTGTTCATCAACCGATGGGAAATAATAAAGTTGGAAAAGGCGAACAGAAAAAGGGAGCCGGAGAAATAGAGCATTAGTCCTGTGTTTATCCAGTTGGCGGCATTCCCCGTCCAGCCGAGTTCGTTGGGGTGTTCTTCCGATGTGAGGAGCCAGGTTATCGACATGCCGATGATCAGCAGGGCTTCGGGGGTACGGGCGTAGCTGTTGTTCATATGAATGTTCTGGAAGAACAGTGCGTTCAGGATGGCCCATGCGGGGAAAAGGAAAAGCAGGATGGTGAGTATGCGGTGGATGGTCCTGCCGGGTAAGATCTTTCGGTAGAAAAGCGTGATGGTGAGAAATTCGAAGATGGTGTAAAGGTGAAAGATGGGCAGGTTGTTGATATGCTTCCTTGCCAGCAGGATGGCCCAGATGTTGAAGAGGCCGCCGACCAGCAGGTATATAAAGATGACCCGGGCGGTTTTTAAATGCCTGTAGCGTTGTACGCCTGCACCTACGGGGATCAGGATCGTAGAAGGAACTACGACTCCCATATATGTTGTTAACATGGGCGGCCAGGTTAATACAGGGGACTGTTCTTATCGCATTGGGCGGGACAGGGTTGTGTAAGGTCGTAGATGGATGACGATTCTATCACCCCGAGGTCGCTCTTTATAAAGAGAACGTCCTGTCCATTGACCACCGGGACAATCGCCACCTTGATCGTCGACGGCATCTCATTCGGGTGGTTGTGGTGTTCCAGACAAAGGTAGGCGCGGACGGCTTCGGCGCCATGGGTCTTAGCCAGGTTTTCAATGTCTGAGATGGGGATGTAGAAGGCTTTCAGGCAATCTTCGAGCCTTATGTGAAGTGTTCTGTGGATAAAGTGCCGCCATTCTTTTGTAAGGTGTTCGGCGTCTTTGAGGCTGATGGTTTTACCCAGCGGGGCGAGGGGTTCATTTTTGCTCATAAAATAGGTTTGAGGTTAACGGTAGGACGCAAACGTACGGGAAAAATGAAGATCAGGCAAAAGACTAATAAAACTCTTAGCGTTAACCCTTAGAGTTCAGTAGAAGGGTCCCAGAATAAGTTTTTGAAATCCACTACTTTATTATTCTTTACTGCTACGCCTTCTTTTTCCAGCAGCTGTTGCATTTTTTCCGGTGGGTTGAAGTGATGGCGTCCTGTCAGCAAGCCGATGCTGTTGACGACACGGTGGGCGGGGACGGGTTTTGCGGCGAGGTGGCAGGCGTTCATGGCCCAGCCTACCATGCGGGCGGAGCTGCGGGTGCCGAGGGCGGCGCCGATGGCGCCGTAGGAGGTGACGCGGCCCTTGGGGATCTGGCGGGCTACTTCGTGGACGAGTTCGAAGAAGTTGGAATCTTTGGCGCCGGAGGGGCGGACGGCCGTGAGTTTTTCGCGGATGGGGGTGCGGGGTGCGGCCTTGGCCGGGGTGCGGGAGCGCCGGCCTGACGAGGGGCGTGCGGGCCTTTTGGGGGCGGATTTTTCTGCGGGGGATTTAGATTTCTTTTTAGATGAAGCCATGGTGGAGATTTAAATTTTTGTTCTAGTGGGAATCCTTCTCATCTTTTTGATGTGCTATCAATTTCGACCGGCGTGGTTCCGGCACGTTGACGTAGTGAAACGGGCAGTGTTTACATCCATTGCCACTGCAGTAGCCTCTTTCCAGGTGATATTTTTCCGTGAGGACCATCAATCCCTCTTCATTGTAATAGAACTCCTCGCCTTCCCGGAACTGGTTCATTCTTTTGTGATGGTTTGTTGTTCTGCTTCGGGCTCCATCTCCCGCACCTTTTCCTGGAGCTCTTCATCCAATGAAGGCAAGGGAGTGGCGGGCAATGTAAAATGAAGGTAATGTATACGCTGGCTGCGTGCGATGTCGAGCGCTTCGTAATGGGTCTTTATCTTCAGCTCTTCTTTTACAGGGCCTTCGCCGGCATATATATTATCCGAGCTGTCCAGGAGGGGGAGTTTGTACATTTCGATGACCAGGCGGGTAAAATTATACAAAACGGGTGAATCCGTCTTTAGATGAATGTGTCCGCCGGGTGTCAATATCTGTTGGTAGAGGCGCAGGAACTTTGGGTGTGTCAGTCTTTTACGGGCCTTGGACTTTCGCAGCTGCGGGTCGGGGAAAGTGAGCCATATCTCTTCGACTTCTCCCGGCTGGAAATAAGAAGGGAGTCTGTCAATCTGTGTGCGGAGGAAGGCGGCGTTGGTAATATTTTCCTGCAGGCATTTTTTGGCCCCGATGTAAATACGATTGCCTTTCAGGTCTACTCCCAGGAAGTTGCGCTTTGGATACATCTTAGCCAGTCCCACCGTGTATTCACCTTTACCGCATGCCAGTTCGAGGGTGAGGGGGTGATGGCCGGGGCCTTGTCCCTGCATCTTCGAAAAGAATCCGGACCATTGGCCAGCCATGTCTTCGGGGTATTGAAGGACATTGGGGAAAGTTTGTATTGCGGCAAAACGGATCAGCTTTTTTTGGCCCATGGGGCAAAGTTACCAAATAAAAATCCCCGGCAAGTGCCGGGGATGATTTAGGGGGTCAGAGGTAATTACCAACCCGGGGTCTGCTTATACGCCCCGTTGCTTCTTGTAAGCTCATCGGGACTTATCGGCCAGGCAATGTTCTTAGTCGGGTCATAGCTACGTGCCGGCCAGACTACCACAGGAGTATATGTAGATGTGGGATCGGTTTTGATGGCATAACTGCGTCCATGGAGAGGAGCGTTGATGGTAGCGACATCACCCCATCTTTTCAGGTCCATAAACCTGTCTGTCCATTCGCAGGCCAGTTCACAACGGCGCTCGTGTTTCAGATCATCCAGGGTTGGGCTGGGTATAGCCGTCAATCCTACCCGGGCGCGTACTTCATTCAACGGAGCGGCTGCATCGGTATTCTTACCCTGCTGTATAAGCGCTTCCGCCTTGAACAGCAATATCTCGGCATAGCGCATCAGCGGCAGGTTGAGCCGGGTGGTGGGATAGTTGCCGTCCTGGTTGATCATCTGGTTGGTCCCTGCGTCGCCGCCGGAACCATAGCTATAGGGCTCCATGTATTTGTTGATCTGGAAGCCCGAAAGGCTGTTGGTGGAGTAATAGTTGCGCGTCTGTCCAAAATAGGTGAACTGGTCGCCAAACTTCAGAATGGTGGCTTCGCGGCGGGGATCACCTGACTCGTACTCGTCATACAGCTCTTCTGTGGGCTGGAAGTAGCCCCATCCGTTGTAGAGGCCCCATCCTGTGTTTTCCAGGACGACGCCGGGGAATTCCGAGCCGCCTTGGGTTCCGGAGGTGACGGACCAGATATATTCCGAACTCCAGTTATTAGCGACCTTGAAGACAGATTTGTAATTGTCGGAAGGGGTCGCCTGACCTGTTATCAATGCTCTGCCGCATTCATTCTTTATCCTGTCGCAAAGGTCGGGGACCAGCGCCCATTTCGTATTGTCGTACTGCGCCCAGTAAGCGTAGGTTTTCACCAGGTAGCCCAATGCAGCTGCTCTGTGTGCACGGCCCTGGTCGTCGGAGCCATAGGATCCAAAGAGGGGAAGCAGCTCAGATGCCCGTTGAAAGTCTGCGGCGATGATGGCATAGTTGTCCGTCACCGAAGACAGCTGAGGAGCGATGCGGAATCCGTAGTGGGCATCTTCCGCGCTGTCATAAGGTACACCCTGCGCCTTGCATCCCCAGAGGTAGGCGATCCAGAAATGAGAAAAACCACGGATGAAATAGGCTTCACCCAGACAGCGGTTCTTCAGAGATTCTGACAGGGCGGTAGATGCTTTGATCCCTACAATGGCCAGGTTGGCCTTGGCGAGCATGGAATAGAGGTCGGTCCAGCCGTCGGCCATATAGCTTTCCGAACCTGTGCAAACGAAGTTCTTGATATTCTGTGCGGCCGGCTTGGCCCTGCCTACGATGAGGTCATCACTGGCGTTCTGCATCCAGAAAAGGTTACGGCCCCAGGTATTTTCGTCCTTCATGGCGATGTAGAGGGCGGCGCTGCTTTTTATGGCGTCCGTGGAGTCATCCCACTGAAAGGCCGTAGAAGGGTTGCCATAGGGCTTGGTGTCGACCCAGTCCTTTTTGCAGGAACAGAACGTCAGCAGGGACAACAACGGTAGATAATTTAAGATTTTACTTCTCATATCCTTGATGTTTTCAGATTATAAATTGAGTTTTACACCTGTGGCAAATACTCTCGATACGGGGAACTGTCCGCCGTCCAGACCAACTCCGCCTACTTCGGGATCCATCCCGCTGTATTTGGTGAAGGTGAACAGGTTGTCCGCGCTGATGTAGACCCTGAGGTTGTTGTTCTTATAGAATTTCGGGAAATTGTAACCGATGACTACGCTTTTGACGCGCATGTAGTTTCCATTCTCCAGGTACCAATCAGAGGCAGAGGAGAAGTTGTTATTCGCATCGCTGGCGGAGATGATCGGGATATTGGAATGAGGGTTGGTGGGCGACCAGGCACCGAGGATCTTATCCCACCTGTTGTAACCTTGTTCCGACCCATTGAGCGTGGATTCCTTGAAGGCGTGGAAAAGTTTCACACCGCCCACTCCCTGGAGGAACATGCTCATGTCGAAGCGCTGCCATCTCAGGTTCAGCGTGAATCCATAGGTGAACTTGGGGAAGGCATTGCCCATATAAACCCTGTCATTGTCATCGATCTTGCCATTGCCATCGTGGTCGACGAATTTCAGGTCGCCGGCTTTGGCGTTAGGCTGGATCCTGTTGCCATTCTTATCTACATAAGCAGCAGCTTCTGCGTCGGATTGAAAGATGCCGGCTGTCTTGATCAGATAATAAGAATAAAAGGGCTGGCCTACGGTGCTGCGATAGGGATAAAGCACATATCTCCAGTTGTCGCCGTGTGTCCAGGACGAACTGGGGTTGTTATCGATGTATTCGACCCTGTTCTTCAGGGTGGCGATATTGCCGCTGAGTGTATAGTCCACTCCACCGGCATTGCCTCTCCAGGTGGCGGTGAGTTCGAGACCGGTGTTCCTGATCTTGCCCTGGTTGATCAGCGGTGGGTTGAGACCCATGGTATTGGGCCAGCCGCTGGCCTGACTTTGTATCAGGTCGTAAGTAAGCTTGTTGAAATAGTCGAAGGTCAAAACAAACTTTTCTTTGAGGACGCTGATATCGACGCCCAGGTCTTTTTGCTCGGATGTTTCCCAGGTGAGGTTGCGGTTTTGGACCTGGTTGACAAACAAGGCGTTTGTCTGTGGGGCGCCATCGCCTACCTGGTAGGTTTGGTCCAGGTACAGGGTCTGATAGCCGTAATTGTAGCCGACGGAACTGAGGTTGCCGATGCGGCCCCAGCTGGCGCGCACCTTCAGCAGGTCGATCATGGGGAAATTAAAGAAGGGTTCGGAGCTGATCTTCCAGGCGGCAGTAACCCCGGGAAGGCCCTTGCCACGGTGTCCTTCGGCCAGCCTGCCGGCAATGTCATAGCGGTAGCTGCCTGTGAGGAAATAGCGGTCGGCCCAGCTATAGGAAAGCCTTCCAACATAGGACTGGTTGCGATCCTTTACTTCCCAGTCCGTAGGTTTGATACTGGTAAAGTCGCCGGCATTGAGGAAGAACTGTGCCCAGGCGGCCTCGTTGTCGAAGGTTTTGGCGGATGCCGTGAAGCCCATATCATGGAACTCCTGTGCTGTGGTGGAGGCCATGGCCCCGATGCTGTGTCTTCCGAAATTGCGGCTATAGTTCGCCGTATTCTCCCAGATCCAATTGTAGTTCTTATCCGTGGAGTAGTCCAGCTCGTTGTTAAGGACGGGCTTGCCCGGCTCAGGGCGCTTGGGGGTAAAGTTCTTGTACAGCCGGCTGTACTGACGGTAAGAGAATCGGGTGAGGAAGGACAGGCCGGGTATGATGCTGGTGATCTTTATTTCCGAGATGGATTGAATATCCGTCGCCTTATTATTGGGCTGATTGCGCAGCAGGGTGGCTACCGGATTGATGGCATCTCCATGGATACCAAGATAAGGAGAGTTTACGGGGCCTGTGCCGCCGAAGGTACCATCGGGATAATAGACGGTGGCCGAGCGGGGCATGTAGATGGCCGAGAGGATGGTTCCATCATAGCCGCTCTCGGTGGCAGTACCCCTGTTATCATTACCATTTATGAATACATCCTGTTTGAATTTTATGTGCGGGCTGAACGTGTAGCCTGCATTGAAGCGACCGGAGATATTCTTGTTATAGGTATTCAGCAGGGTGCCTTCATTCTCTTCATACCGGCCCTCGAAAAGAGTGGAGAATTTGTCGGTGCCGGCATTGACAGCGACGTTGTGGCGGTGGACCAGACCTGTGCGGAAGATGGAATGGACCCAGTCCGTGCGGGTTACCATATCATAAGGGTTTTTGGTAGCATCCCATCCGTCGAGAGGAGTCATTCCTGCATTGGTATAGGCCAGGTTGGCAACTGCGGCCGTCTTGTCGGCTGTCAGCGACTGGGGAAGCTTCCAGGCCGTCTTGGCCCCGGCAAAGCCTGTGTATTCTACGCCCGGCTGCCCTTGAGCGGCCTGACGGGTCGTTATCAGCATGACCCCCGCGGAGCCGGAGAAAGCTCCATAAATAGCGGCGGAGGCGGCATCTTTGAGGATGGTGATGTCTACCACATCGGCAGGGTTATAGGGTGCATTCGGAACACCGTCCACCACTATCAGCACGCTCTCATCGGAAGTGGAGCCTTTGCCACGGATGGTGATCCTGGGGGACTGATCCGGATGACCGCCATCGCTGACCACGGTGACGCCGGCAACCTTGCCCTGGATCATGTTTGCTACATCCACTACAGGACGCTCTTTGATCTGGTTCATATCCGGCACCTGAGATACGGCGGCGGAGAGGTCTTTTTTACGTACAGAACCATATCCGATGACTACAACCTGGTCAAGAGAGGAGTTCTTGTTGGTAAGTACGATGCTCAGGGATATGCGGCCATTGTCTTTCATTTCATAGCCTGTCAGGGTGTCGGCGGCATATCCGACGGCGCTGAGGATAAAGCGATAGTCGCTGCCTACGGGCACTTTGCTGAAGCTGAAGATGCCTTTTGCATTCGTGGAAGTGACGCCCTTAAATCCGTTGGAGCTGTTGTCCAGGATGACTGTCACACCTTGAAGTTCTTCGCCTCTTTCATTTTTTACGATGCCCATGGCTGTGTTGGTACTGGGCTGGGCCATCACCTTTAAGGAGCAGGTGATCAAAAGCAGAGCCCATGTTAGCATCCGATTCATAAGCTTGTTGTTGTTGTTTTAGAGATTTGTTTGCGTTTAGTCTAAGCAATAAAGAGCCAGTCGCACGTCCGTGCGTGTTTTTCATTTCATTATTGTATGTAGGGATTTACTTTACCTGTATAGAGAAACTCTTGTCACTGATTTTTTTAAGAGTTAGTTCATTAAGGTCACAAAGCGTATTTAAGAACGATTCTATAGATTCCTTGTTCCTATCCAATTTTCCTGTAAAGCTCATGTTTTGCAGGGCTGCGGCATCGTACGTGATCTCCACTCCATATTCCTTTTGCAACAGCGAAAATATTTCCGAAAGCGGCCGGTTGGTAAAGTCCATCACCTGTTGTTGAGGCGCTGTATTCACGGGCAGTTTGGTTACCAATGAAGCCTCAGGAGTAACATTCTTTATCCGTACGGAGAAATCCTTTTTATCGAGTGTCAGCTGCTGGCCGGGCCGCAGATAAGTATCCTTGAATGTTTTGCTGTTTAAGCCTTCTTTTTTAACTACAACCTTTCCGCTGAAAAGGTGAACGGTCGTGTACAGAATATTTTTGTCGTTGACGCTGAAGACCGTGCCCAGTACTGTAGTGGCGATATCCCTGGTATGCACTACAAAGGGTTTTGCATTATCCTTTCTAACTGTGAAAATGGCCTGACCATTCAGATATATGTCCCTTTTGTTGTCGATGAAGGCTACCGAAATATCGCTGTTGCCGCCCAATTCCACCTTGCTGCTGTCGGGCAGGGAAAAGACCTTTATGCCGGATGAATGATTCTGTATGATGGTTGGCCGGGGTTCTTTTTTTATGGTGGACGCAACCTGCGGCGCCTGTGCAGGGATCTTATCGCCCCGACGCAGGAGGAAGACGAGCGCGGTCGCCGCAATGACGGAGGCGGCCGCTACCCAGGCGTACCGGATCTTTCTCACCGAAGCCGGGGTTGGCATTTTTCCTACGCGGGCCTCGATGGCCTCACGCATTTTGTCTTTTGGCGCGCCTTGCCGGATGTCCGGATTAAAATCTTTCCAGCTGTCCTCTGTGAGATATTGAGCCAGTTTTTCCGGGTTGTTCCTGAAAAACTCCATTACCTGTTGTTTTTCTTCTTCCGTGACGTCGCCTTGAAAAAACTTTTCGATCAAGTAATTGGAGATGCTCATATATAGTATTCGTATGAGATCGGGAATACCCTTGGTGTGAGGGGAAATTTTTTTGGATCTGCCAGACCTGTCTAAAACAGGGAGATAAGGCCTTTTCGGAGGTATTTGAGGGCGCGGGTGATATGGCCTTCGATGGTCTTAGGGGAAATGGAGAGCTGCTGGCTGATCTCTTTATGGGAGAGGTCGCCCAGGCGGCTGAGTTTAAATACCTGTCTGCTTTGAGCGGGCAGCTCTTCTATGGCTGCCAGGACATTCTGGAGCTGGTCTTTATAAACGAGGTCTTCTTCTGGCGGGGCGGCTGATATGAAGGTGTCGGAGAGTTCTACTGTATGCCGGAGTGTTTCCTTGCGGAGCAGATCGATGAGCATACTTTTAGCGATGCGGAAGAGTTGGGTAGAAATATCGTGGTCTTCGGACAGCTGTTCCCTTTTATCCCATAATTTGACAAATGTGAGCTGGACTGTCTCTTCGGCGTACCATGTGGATTGGGTATGCTTATATATGTACTGGTAAAGCTTGAGATGGTATTCCTCAAAAACTTTACTGTAAGCGAGCCTGTTGCCTTCTTTTATCTCCTTCACGTGGATCATAGCAGTGGCGCAAAGTTCTGGTCAAGAATCGAATTGGCGGTTAAGGTAAGATTATTTAACCATTAAATCTAAAGGGGGGTAAATGTCAACCGATTGCATTGGAAATTGGTACCACTCTCCTCTCTTTTTTACCAGTATGTGTCTTATTTTAATGGAATAGGGTACCAGCCATTTATGCGCAGACCGCCAGAGGCGGCCATAAACAAGAAAACCACACATAACTGTATGGTTTTCAATTAAAAAGCTGTAGAGGGAGGATTCGAACCTCCACGGGGCTTTGAGCATTAATACTTTGTAAGTCATAGTGTTGGGTTATTAGTTAATAATGTGTGTTGACCTAAGGTTACCATTTTGGATTCATTAATCCTCCTTAGGCTTGTTGAGACCTCAAATACTTGCGTATGGCCACCCAGGCTACACCACAGCATAGAATTATAACCAGGGTAGTGAAGATATTGTTCTTCCTCTTCTCTGCTTCACATGCTTCATACATGCTGACGATCTCTTCCCGGGAAAAGCTAGGATTGAAGCCTATCTCTTTATAGCAGGGGCTTTGCCTGAGGTCCTTGGTACCTCCTTCCCCATCAGGAATAGTTAGCCTGTCAGCATCAAAGGACCTGGGAATAGCCTTGCCCTTGAATTCATCCGGGTCCAGTTTGTCATTGAATAAGGGAGTATTTTGGGGCTTAGCAATGCTTAAAGAACACAGTAGAATGATTGATATAACAATTGATTTAGCTGTCATGGCTTATGGATTTGATTATACAATAAGGGTTATTTAGTGAGCAGTCAAGAACTCACCTACATAAAAACAATTGTGATGGAGGAAGGAAGGACCCCCTAAGGTAACAAAGTGGTCCAAAAAGACCAATTTGTTTTGCAATGCCCTATATATAAATGGGTTGTGGGCTTATGCCTTGTCCCTTAGGTGGAAAATGTGTGCAGCTTCCAATAGCCCCTCTATCCTCTCGTAGAACATAAACAGATCAGCCCTCTTTGCTGGATCATCAAAATAGGGGTTGTCAGATGTGATACATGCCTGTACAATCTCCCACAGGTTATGGCGGAGGTCACTCAGGTGGTAATCAGTAAAGAACTCATTGAAAATGATGATAGGGTGTATTCTCTCCTGGATGGATAAGCGTATGGGCTTATTGAATATCTCCTGCTGGTCAAGAAAGAGGGACATAGTTGGAAGGTTTAGTCCCTGCTATATTACAACCCCTAAGGGACCCTTTCCAAACTATCCCTTGTCTAACTTAGACACAGCAGTGACTATTTTATTCCAGTCTGAAAATGGCTATATTTGGCTCCTATGACACCCGCACCTGAGAAGGTCCATCAGGGCCAGAACATAAGAAGGTTTAGAGAAATGCTTGGTATGAAGCAGGAAGGGCTTGCCCATGTCCTGGGTGGTGATTGGTCCCAGAAAAAGATTAGCCTCCTGGAAGGAAAGGAGACCGTTGATGATGATCTTCTACAGGAGGTGGCTAAGGCCCTGAAGGTGCCAGTGGAAGCCATTAAGAACTTTACCCCTGAGGCAGCATACAATGTCATAGGAAATACAGTTCACAATCATGACAATGCTTCTGGCAATGCCCTATTCATGTATCAACCTACATTCAATCCCATAGAGAAGCTCATAGAGGCCCTAGAAGAGAATAAAAGGCTATACACCCAGCTCCTACAAGAGAAGGATGAGAAGATAGCCCTTTTGCAAGGGCTTCAGGTTGAGAAAAACAATATGGGCAAACAGTAAAACCTTAAAATCAATTTATGAGCATACAGCCCATTTCATGTGTGGTTATTATCTCAACGGGTGCTGTTATTATCCTTCTCTTGGCCTATAATTTTTATGTTATGAGCATTGGGAATAAAAATATATTTCCAGGCTCTGGGGCCCCTGTGAGTATGGCCCAAACAATCCTTAATTCAATACAAGCTACTTCTCAGTTCCTGTTTGGTATTTTCGTTGTCAATTTGCTACTAGTTATGATCATTGAGAAGGTAGTCACCTCAGAAGTGGGAATTCCAATCATAACTTCAGTTATTGGTTTTTTGTTAGGAAGGACACAAAAGAAAGACTCTACCAATGTAGATGTAAAGCCTCCTCAAAAGTGACTACCTTACAACAGAAGTGTTCAATTAGGCCTCAAATCAACTATGAAGTAGAAGGCTTCTATCAATGTCAACATATGCATATGCAGACAGCTGGTGTCATACTGGTAAATACTTTCCTTCAAGGGGCCATGATAGAACTGCACAGCCTGGAAAAAGTCCCATAGCTCAAGGCGCACATATAGTATAGGATATGACGTACAAAACTCCTTAATTGCAGTCGTTGGTTCACTTTTTTGTTCTTTAGTTAGACATAGGAATTGGTGGGCCTCCTCTGGTTCCCTTAGTGGCTCTTCATTTGGCATCTTTTGTTTGTAGTATATATATACTGCTTCTATGAATATCAAGAAGTACAAATAAAACTCAATGAACCTTGCCCTTTCTTTCAACTCATCATATGTACTACCTTCATGGCTTGGGCTGATGCAAAGCCATAGGTTAAGCTCCCATAGAACATGCTCCGCATCATAATGAAAGCATGACTCCTTGATGGCTGTAAAAGGTTCCTCAGGAAGGTAGTCAGATGGTCTCTTCCTCTTGCTGTATTTGCTATCCATATTGTTTTTAAGGAATAAAGAAATGCGCTCATATGGGACCTTTGGTTGTATGTTCTACAGCTTGGCAGGGTTCCTTAGCCCCTGTTCAACCATTGGGGCTATATGAGCTTACATTCCTATTCACGAAATATCCTGCTCTTGGATTTGGCCTTGATCCTGTCCCTAAGCCAGTCAGCCATGGTATCATATTTAACCCCAAGCAATGCTGCAAGCCTCATCACTTCATTGAGAGTAAACTCTCCTGTATTAGTGATCTTCTTTTTAAAGGCATAGAAGGAGATACCCATCTCTATGGAGATAGCTGTCTCACTCATTATGGCAAAGATTTGGGGCCATTCCTTTATAGTACCATTCTCCAACCCATTCTTGATACTATTGAGTCTATTGGTCCTCTTCTGCTGTTTAGCTACCTCCTTTATGTTGTCTGTAAGTTTGTCTTTCATAACACTGTTTTTCAAAGTCAACATGGGCTAGACAGTGGCTATAACATTCAGCTGAGATTAATTACAGCTGGCCCCTGCCACCCCTGCCATGCAGCCATGACCAGGAGGGATGAGAATGCTGGACATACCATTGAAAAATTATTTATTCATGTCCTGCATGGAGTCACTCCTAGACCGCGTAAGGCCTTATTATAGGCCTGTATCCTGCCTAAGGGCTATGTGTGGGTGGGCAGGAGGAAGGCAATTGTTAGCAAAGGTCATGGCTGTACGCAGGTGGCAGACAGATTGGAGGAAGCTGCCTGACAATAGCATACCTATAAAAAAATAATTATGAAATGCCATTGTCAGATAGCAGCTGGAGCCTAGATGAATGAAGGGTGGGAAAACCATGACAGGGATAGCAGGGTGGGTGTGTGCTTGGTTCCCTGGCATGTGTTTTTTAGAAAAGCCATTCATACTAGGCACCTATGTTCCTGTGAGAGAGCCACACCTAAGGTAAGTCAGTAGAGAAAATCAGAACCCTTTTCTGCAATAAACTCGGTGGGTTTGCATTGGTAGGTAAAGCCCCCGGGCAGGATCAACCCATGATCAGCAGGTGGGTTGTTGATCTGGGAGGTGGTAGCATAGGGGTATATACTACAGATGATCCAGCCAGGAGGCCTGCCAATGTCTCCTAAGGGGAAAATATGCCATAAAAATTAAGAAAAATTATATATTTGCAGCCTTCGATTACACCTAAGGGTAGAAGCCCTATGGCTGTTCCCCCTAACATAAAACCTTTATGCACTATGAGCACATGCTTCGTGATCCAACCATTTGATAAGGGCAATTATGATAAAAGGTTCAAGGATGTATTTGAGCCTGGTATATTAAAGGCAGGGTTAACTCCTTACAGGGTAGACAATGATCCTAGTGTAAGAGTGCCCATTGAAGACATTGAAAGAGGTATTCGAGAAAGTGCAATTGTTTTTGCAGAGATTACTGAAGACAACCCTAATGTATGGTATGAGTTAGGTTACGCCTTTGCTTGTGGCAAGGATGTAGTAATGGTTTGTGCGGAAGATAAGAGAGGTAAGTTCCCATTTGATATTCAACATAGATTAATAATAACTTATAAGACAGGCTCTAAGAGTGACTTTGAACTATTAGAAGAAGGTATTACCACTAAAATAAAGGCTCTAGTACAAACCTCAAAGCAGGTTATGACACTCAGTGTCACTCCTGTTGTGGAAACAGAAGGCCTTAAAAGCCATGAGATAGCTATTCTGATAATCCTCATGGAGAACCAGATTACTGCTGAGGATGTGGTATCAATGCACTATTTGAAAGATTTAATGAATAAGGCTGGTTATACTGATTTAGCAACCAGTGTAGGTAGTAGAACACTATTGAAAAAGAAGCTTATTGCAACTCAAAGGGCTTCTGATTGGCATGGGGAGAATGAGTTTACAGAGGTATTTCTCACTGAAGCAGGAGAACGTTGGGTGCTAGATAATCAAGATCAACTTCAATTTAGAAAGGAAGACAAGGTATCCTCAGAGCCAGTGGATGACCTGCCATTTTGATTATATTCAGGATTATCCTACACATCACATAGAAATTGAAAGTATTGCCATTATGAAAGTCTTCATCTCTTGGTCTGGTGAAAGAAGTAAGAAGGTTGCTGAGCTTTTAGACAGCTGGCTCCAATGGGTAATCCAGGCAGTGCATCCCTGGATGTCCAGCAAGGACATTGATAGGGGAGCATTATGGTTCTCAGAGATAAATGACCAGCTTGCTAATACAGGTATTGGAATAGTATGTATAACAAGGGAGAACAGGGTCAAGCCTTGGATTTTGTTTGAGTCAGGTGCACTTGCAAAGGGGCTTTCCTCAAATAGGGTTTGTACTTTTCTCATTGACTTAGTGCCTACTGATTTGGAAAACCCTCTTGCTGAGTTTAATCACACGATGCCAACCAAAGATGGCCTTTGGTCTCTTGTAAGCACAATTAATTCATCCCTCAAAGAACATGCATTGAAGGAGGCTGTGTTGGCACAGGCCTTTGATACGTACTGGCCTAAATTTGAAGAGAGTTTTAAGAATATCATTGCTACAACTCCAGCAGTGACATCACCTGAAATCAGAAAGGAAACAGAAGTGTTACTTGAGGTGTTGTCAACAGTAAGGTCCATTGAGAAGCTTGTTAGAGGTGTACAGGGCGATAATGGAGACCTTTCTGAGACAATGAAACAAATATTAATGAAGACTAAGTTCCATTATCTCTCTGATGGTAAAAGCTCTTTCCATGATAGAATAGTCATGAAGAAGAGCGACTATGATCAAATGGTTCATTTTCTAGAAAAGAAACTTGAAGAATTTGGGAATGAGGATGTAACAAAAAGTTAGTTGGTATTGTATTAATGGGAGGATATTGCTGTCTTTTGGACCTATAAAAAATTAATTTAGAAAATCTAAACCTTTTGGAATTACCTATGTTATCTTTGCATTAGGAATCTTTGCGAGCTTCCCTCCTGCGAAACTTTTCCTTGGTGCAGAACTCTCTGGCTCACACTGACATATAGAAAAAATGCACAGAGTAATGATGTAAGAAGGCTGTAGAATGATAGAACTTTAGAAACATTGGTTATAAATCCCTCATTTTAGTAGAAGATTCAAGAAGGTAATGAAGGTCTTTATCACAGGCCTATGGCCACAACCATTTTCATTACTATGGAGTACACATTCATACTCCCAGTTAACATTGACTTGGATAGCATTATAGAAGCTAATCCAGTCACACACATACATGGCTTCAAAAAGTACAAGCTGATGTATGTGTTACATACACTCTCAGACATACCATCCAACAACAAGGACCTGTGTAAGGAGGATGGATACATACCCATTAATGCTGAGTTATTAAGGAATCAAATAGGCAGAGAGTATGACAACTATCTGACCTACCTAATAGATGTAGGCATAGTAGAGTCTGACAATTACTTCAGCAGACCTGCACATAAGTCAAGGGGATATAGGTTCACTCCTCCCTATCAGACTTCCCTTAAGCAGGAGACCATCTCAATTGGGAAAGTATTGTGGGACAAGCTCCATTCATTCCCTGTAAAAGGTGTCAGACCTGATACTAGTGAAGATCAGTCTCTAAGTGAACTAGCAGCCATCCACAGAAAGAGCCTATTAGAAAAGCTGCCTGTTAAATCTAAGAGCCTCAATCAAGGGGAGTTGTATACCTACCATATTCTTACCAGGGAAAGATTCTCGTTTGCCTACAAATGGCTGGATGAAAGGGGCCTGCAAATAGATGCAGAGGCTGCTCACACATACAATGAATGGTTGCATGAAATGAGAATGTCAACCACTGCATTGAGGGAAGAGTATTATAATAGGAAAAGAAGGAGATGGCAGTATAAAGATCCCCACGTCCAATATAGGGCAAACTACTGCAACATAGAGAAGCTAAGGACAGGGGACTATCAGGGCCTATTTGATACCAATGTTTTCAGGTTTCACACTCCTTTATCTAATATGAAGAGTGAACTGAGGAACTTCATCACATGGAAAGGGAAGAATCTGGTAGCAGTGGACTTGTCCAGTAGTCAGCCTGCCCTGCTTACAGGGCTCTTTGACCCAGATTTCTGGGCAGGAGAGAAAAAGTTTTCCTTACAATCACTACCATTCTACAAACCTAATGATGTATTCAGGAGTAATTCCCACCTGTCTTACATCATTACTCTGTGCAAAAATATGAGGGGACAGGATGGAGAATTTCTCCCTGAGCTGAGGGAATACATCAGTCTCATAGAGTCAGGGGAGTTTTATTCCAGGTTCAGGGAGCTGGTGAACCAGAAAATTGGACGAGAACTGGCTTCCCATAAGGAGATAAAGACAATGATGTTCATAGTGCTGTTCACTGACAATAGATACTTTGGGCAAAAGGCTGCTGGACCCAAGAGATTGTTCCGTGAGGTCTTCCCTTCTATCTATGAGTTGACAAGGAGTATCAAGGCTAAATCCTCTGAGGTGCTTCCTATTTTGTTGCAACGCATAGAGAGCTATATAATGTACCACAAGATAGTTCCCAGGATAACATATGAGAGACCAGACCTACCTATCTTCCCCATCCATGATTCCCTTGTAGTGACAGAAGGAAATGAGGCATACGTGGAGCAGATAATGTCTGAAGAGATACAGAAGGCTATAGGTATAAGACCCCACTTTAAGAGGGATCATTGGTCCCCCGATAAGGTATTGACTTCTGCATAGTCTTTGAGCCTGTTATAGCCTACCTGGGAACTTATCCAGGTAGGCTTTTTCTATTGTATGAGCCTTTTCATATCCTCACTGACCTTCCTATCTATCACCTTTGCGTATATGGCTGTGGTCTTAAGGTCACTATGCCCCAACATCTTACTCACTGTTTCAATGGGTACCCCTTTACTAAGGGTAATGGTGGTGGCAAATGTCCTTCTAAGGGAGTGTGTACTTATATTCTTCTCTATCCTGAGGCCCCCAGGTTGAAGGCCACAAAGCTCTATGACCCTTTTTATCTGGGCATTCATTTTCTGATTGCTGAGTACAGGTAGAAGCCTGCCTTCCTCAATTCTGTCTTGCTGGCTCCCATGCTTTTCTAAGATGGCCTTTGCCTGAGGCAACAATGGTAATGCTGAACGTGTACCTGTCTTTTTCCTTCTGAGGTCTATCCATTGCTCACCATCAATACCTCTGACAATATGGGAGCTGGATAACTTCTTTAGGTCTGCATATGCCAAGCCTGTGTATATCTGGAAGATCATACAGTCTTTCACAGCCTGCAAGTACTTATTGGGCATGGGGGTTTCCAATAGGACTGCTACTTCTTCCTCATTGAGGTAAGTCCTCTCAGGCTCTTCCTTCTTATTCCTATAACGCCTAAAAGGGTCCTTCACTATCCACTCCATGTCCAGGGCCATGTTAATGATGGTCTTAAAGTTGGTCATGCCCTTGGCCACAGTATTGACATTATTATTATGGAATGTCTTTAGATAGTGCTCAAACTCACTAAGGAACTGTCTGTTCAATAGCTTAAGGGGAATATCCTTCTTGCCCTGCCTTTGGCTAAGGAACCCCTTCACTTTGTCTGCCAGGTAGACATAATTATCATAGGTGCCTTGCGCATAGGATTTGCCCACTAACTCCCCTACCTTTTTGTTATGGTACTCAATGGCTTGCAGAAGGCTTATATTCTCTTCATCCTTGCCCAGGTACCTCTTCTTAATGGTATCTACAGTGAAGAGGTCCCCTGATGATAGCAGCTGATTATACAGCCCTATGATCCTGGCTTTCTGAACTTCTAGGGCATTGTTAATGGCTGGCCCCTCAGGAAAGGACTCCTGCACCCTCTTCTTTTTCTCCTGCCATTGACTTAGCAGTACAAAGTACCCTGAGGCTATTTCAATCTTCTCCTTGTCCAATGTCACCCTGATGTAGATGGGGATCAATCCCTGGGCATTTCTCTTAGACTTATAGAGCCAGAAGAGAACCTTAATTGAGCTCTTCATGGCCTTACTGATTTGATGTTAGCTAATAGGGAGGCCTGAGGGAGAAAAACAGAAGTTACAGGGGAGAAAAGGTTACCATTTTGGATACCATTCTTATGTAGAAAGTGGTAACCTAAAACACAAAAACCACACATAACTGTGTGGTTTTCAATTAAAAAGCTGTAGAGGGAGGATTCGAACCTCCACGGGGCAGTTAGCCGTAGCGCAATCTGTGGTGGTCAACCCCAGTCGGGCCCGGTTTGAGCCGGGTCCGGCATTACACTATGTTTATCCTGTATCCCCACCCCCGAGACAAGAGGGCATGTCTGCCAAGTTTCATCACTCCACATTCTGTAAGAACTGAAGCAAAATTAAAGAAATGCCCCAAATCTTTATCTTTTTTCAACAAAAATTTTTATATTTTCAAAAATATTCAAATATTTGCAATCTGCTATAGAGAAAATTTAAAAACACTATTCAAGATGGCTGTAAAATTGAATCTCGACAAATTGGACCTGCAGATCATCCATGAAATGATGGACAATGCGGAGATTTCTTATGCTGAGCTGGGTAAGAAATTATTTGTTTCGGGAGGTACTATTCACGTTCGAATCAAGAAATTGCAAGAACTGTCCGTCGTTAAAGGTACTAAATTGCATGTAGATCTGAAGCAATTGGGTTATGATGTTATTGCATTCATCGGTATCTATCTGGAAAAAAGCTCATTATATGACAGTGTCGCCCGTGAGCTGCAGAAAATACCCGAGATTGTACGCTTGAATTATACAACGGGTAATTATAGCATGTTCGCGGAGATAGCCTGTAAGGACATCAATCAGCTGCGCTATGTGCTACATGATGAGCTGCAGAAAATAAAGGGGATCGAGCGTACGGAGACCTTTATTTCCCTGGATGAAAGTTTTAGCCGCAATGTTCAGGTCTTTAAAGAATAGTCGTATTTTGTCCTGCATTAATTCACTCTTTATGAAGCAACGATCTGCCGGAAAAAACCTCTTGCTTATCCTTTTGACCATTGCGTTTTTGCCTTTCCTTTCGGGCTGCGGCGGCAGCAGCAAGAGTGCTCCTGAAGCGACCCTTGCCGTTACTACCACTCCTGCTATCAATAGTACACAGCCTCCGGCCCTGGCGCCTTTCAATCTGAATGTCACTATTACATCTGCGATGCCGGCCAAGGGCGTTACCATTGCCGTGACGGCTGCTCCGGATGGCACTTCCAGCACCTTCTTTTCCAAATCCGTGAGCTCGACTACAGCTTCCAATAATTTTTCCATTACGGGTACGCCTGTAGGGGCGATCAGTGTGGTAAATATCACTGTCACCTCCAATTCGACCGCCACCAATACCTGGTCGGGCAGCTATCGATATTCCGCGAAATAAAAGGGCCGGTCGGGCCTTTACTGAGTCCTTACGTCGAGGGCATCCCGCAGTCCATTACCAAGGAGATTGAATGCCAGCACCAGCAGCATAATGGCCAGACCCGGCGCGAGGGCCAGCATGGGGTTATGGGTAATAATGAAGTTATAGTTTTCCTTTATCATCAATCCCCAGCTGGGCATTGGGGGTTGAACGCCTACGCCTAAGAAGCTCAGGCCCGCCTCGATAACGATGGCTGATGCGAAATTGGAGGCGCATACCACCCATACAGGCCCCATGACATTGGGCAGGATATGGCGGAAGAGGATACGGGAATGGGAATAGCCAAGTGCGCGGGCCGCCTCTACAAATTCCCGCTCCCTCACGGCCATCACCTGACCGCGGATGATCCTGGCGACATTGACCCATAGTGTAAGGCCGATGGCGACGAATACCTGCCAGAAGCCTTTGCCCAGCATCAGCGTGATGGCGAAGACGAGCAATAAGGTGGGAATGCTCCAGATGACATTTATCAGCCAGAGGATGGTCTCGTCGACCCGTCCCCGGAAATAACCTGCGAGCGCGCCTAATAAGACCCCGATGGTGAGGGAGATGATCACGGTGACCAAACCCACGGCCAGGCTTACTCTTACGCCAACCAGGAGTCTGCTCAGGATGTCTCTTCCATATTTATCGGTGCCGAGCAGGAAGGTGCGGCTGACGGTAACCTTTTGCGGGGGCGCTGAAAGTATGCTGACCGGGTAGGACTGTCTTTCGCTGAGGCCTTCGTCCACGAATTTCTGCACGATGAGGCTGTCTCCCTGCTGCTGGTAGCTATCGATGGGAATATAATTATAGTCGTCCTCTCTGCCGGACAGCAGGCGTTGAAAAAAAGAGGTGTGTTGGGTTGTTCTTTCCTTTTTGAGGAGCAGGAACTGCTGATGAAAACCCGGCCGGCGTCCTCCTATCTCAACGATCATACGATTGGCGTTGGGGGTGCTGTCCGGGGCTATATAATAGGCTGTCAGGGCTACAAAAAGGGCCGTGCCGATGACGATGAGTCCGAATAAAGCGCCTTTATTGCGTAAGAGGCGGCGTCCTATGTTTTGATGAGCGCTCATTTAGTAACTTTTCTCTCCTTCCATCGATAGCTTCCGAACTGTCCAAGCCATCCGACAATAACAGTATAGGCTATGTGAAAAGGCTGCAGGCACGGAAAATAGACCATTAGGCGCTGTTGTCCAAAAAAGGCGGCCACCATTCTTACAAATGGGTATTCTACAGCCGTCTTGGCTATTATCAGTATCAAGGCGATGAGGAGATACCATTTGTTCCAACAGGAGGCTATCAGCAGCGCCGGAAAGAGCAGGTTTATGATATACACCAGCAGCAGGACCCAAAAGATCCTTTTATCGTCATAAGCGCTGGCCTTGCTGGCCCATCGGATGCGTTGGTTGACGAATCCTTTCCAGCTGTGTTCGGCATGCGTGGATACGATGGCGGTGCGGCTTTTTAGAAAGAATACTTTGTCGGGGTGTTTTTTATAGATCTTATGCATCAGCAGCATATCGTCTCCGGATGGTATTTTGTCGATGCCCCGGAAACCATCTACTTCTTCAAAGGCTTTTTTTTCATATGCCAGGTTGGCGCCGTTGCACATGGAGTGTGCTTTTTGGGACACGGAGGCTCCCGTGATACCTTGCAGGGTGATGAAGTCGAGGGTTTGGAGGAGAAATAGAAGTGTATGTGAACCGGACGATGCCATGGGCGAACCGGGGCGAGAGGGGCTGATCCGGACCGGTGCTGCGATGAATTGGGCGCCTGTGTATTCATAAAAGGCGGCTATGGTGTGCAGCCAGTCGGGTTCGAACCAGCAATCTGCGTCTGTGGTGACGATGAGGGTGCC
>Ga0105237_10001919_pt1 | contig 26549 bp, 35 predicted proteins | sample KBSC24metaG_FD_81520 | JGI IMG/M metagenome (GOLD analysis project Ga0105237, IMG submission 81520) | Corn rhizosphere microbial communities from Kellogg Biological Station, Michigan, USA - KBS C2-4 metaG | ecosystem: Host-associated > Plants > Roots > Rhizosphere > Soil | place: Michigan, USA...
CGCGCGACAGCAGCATGGATCAGACGGCGGGCCAGAGGCTTGATTCCGACCGCGACAATGCGCGCCACTCGCTGGACTCCAGCAAGGAGCAGCGCGACAGCAGCAAGGACCGTGCGCAGCAGCACGGCCAGAAGGACAAGGAGGCGGCCGGTCAGAGCAAGTCCGAGCGCGACAATACGCAGCGGTCTGAAGACCGCACGCAGGACAAGGGCAAGGCAGATGCAAAGGCTGACAGCCGGTCCAATAGCCAGCAGAGCGGATCCGGCCAGGGCGCTCAGGACCGGAATTCGAACACCGGCACCAACGAGAACGCGGCCCAGGGCCCGACCAACACGCAGGGTCAGACCCAGAGCCAGACCACGACCAACAGCCAGATCCAGACCCAGAGCGGCAAGAACGTGACGGCGGAGCAGCGCACGACGCTGCAGCAGTCGGTTCTGCAGGCGAGCAACGCTCCGCATGTCAACGCGAGCTCGATCAACTTCCAGGTTCGCGCCGGCATCGCCGTCCCGTCGAGCGTGACCATCGCCTCGGTCTCGACCTATCCGGCGCTGATCGACGTGTTCCCTGCTTATCGCGACGATAGCTTCTTCGTCGTGGAGGACGAGGTGGTGATCGTCGACCGCGATCGCCGCATCGTCGACGTGGTTCCGGTCGGTCCGCGCGCCCGCTTCGCCGGCGCCAGTCATGGTGGCGGCGTGAGCAGCGGCGGCAGCACCTTAGGGGTGGTCGATCTTCCGCCGGACGACATCCGCGTCATTCAGCGCGTGCTGATCGAGCGTGGCGTGCTGCATGGTGAAGCCGACGGCATCTGGGGTCCGGAGACCCGCGAAGCCATCACCGTGTATCAGCGTCAGCAGGGGATCGCCGTGACCGGCAGCATCGACATGCGCACCGTGTCGTCGCTCGGCGTCTCCGGCCGGCTGAGCCAGCAGGCGAGCCAGAGCATCCAGTCGCAGTCTTCGTCGACCGGTGCTCATACTTCGACCGGTACCCAGACGTCGACCGGCAACCAGGCGTCGACGGGTCAGGGGCAGACCGGCACCGGTACTCCTCAGAGCCAGACTGGCCAGCCGTCGAACCAGCAGAACGCAACCGGCCAGACGTCTAACCAGAATGCCGGCGAGGCGCAGAACCAGCCGTCGTCGACAACGGGACAGGGCACCAGTCAGTCGAACACGACAGGTCAGTCTCCCTCGCAGAGTGGAAGCTCGTTGACGGCCAACCAGCCAAGCGCAAACCAGAGCACGCCGCCGGGTTCGTCGTCGGGCTCCGGTTCGAGCAAGAAATAACGCCTAGAGCAGCTTGCCAATCCGAGGGGCCCCGTTCGGCGGGGCTCCTTTTTGCTCGCAGCCAACGTTCGACGGGCGGGAAGACGGAGCCGAATCCGCGCCTCTTTTCTGGCGTCTAGCGAGCGTGTCAGAGATCCCCACTTACGGTCAGGACGGTGCCGAGTAGTTGCCGGGACGGTCCCGCCTAATATCGGCTATTGACCCAGGCGGACAGGGCAGCGGAGCTTAAGTACGCTTTCCACGCTTGGCTGATACGTCATTTTGGTACATCCGGGCTCGGTCGTGATGTCGCCATGTTCGAGCCTTGAGAATCTGCTTCCGCTTAGGCAGCCGCGGCGGTAGCCGCGGATGTGGAAATAAGAATTTCGCCTCAAATTCGTTCGCCGACAGGCCGTCCGAAGAAATAGCGGATGGTTGCAAGGTCGGCCAATGGTTGGCATGTGAGAGGCGGATATGTGCGGGACAAGGCGGCAGGATCTATCGAAGTCAAAATGCCGATAGGTGGTGCTATGTCTCGAACAGGTCTTTCGGCGGGTTGGATGAAGCAAACCAATTTTGATTAGCGGCAAAAGCGCGTCTGAAAGCCAAGCGCTCTTGAAAAATTTTCGGTAGACTACAGCCTGTGCCCTAACGCCACCCCTTCGCATCTGCGTTTTCGTCAACTTAGGGAGCTTGAAGTTTATCCCACAAAGAGTTCAAATGCCAGTCAAGAAGCGTCTGGCTTTGGGTTGAAGCGGGGCGCGATGCCAATGCCAGCCTCCTGGCTAGAACTGTCTGATCCTCAGTCAAAGGGTTAAGTGCGTCCGATGGGCTCGAGCCGTGCGCGGGGTTCGCCCTGAACAGCCAACAGCCGCCAAGGTTGGCCCCTGATCCAGATCCGATCAATTTCGATCGAACGCCATCCGGCAGGCAGGGTTATGGTTCCTTTGCACCAGTCTTGAGGATTGTCAGGCCCAGGCTGTATCTTTGGAAAACCCAGAATCAAGCCTAGCAAGAAGCCACCAAGATTTGCAAAGAACGGCCCCGCTGGCGGTTGCTCTGGAAACACGTCTTTGCGGTATTCCAGCGTTTGCATGAATCTGCCGGTGCAGAAATCAGCATAGCCGCAGTCTAGCATCTCTAAGGAAAGACGCCTGTTACCTAAACGGGCGGCCCAAACGCCGTACAGGGACGACAACATCGGACTGCCAATGTACCGTTTTGCGATTTTCAAATAGAACGCAAGGGTCGCTTGCTCTGTTTCGTCATCAAAACCGCACCCGAGGGGGAAGATGCCCATCAGGGGATCGGGTGTCGCGGCCTTTTCTTCATCTACACGGAATGCATCGTGTGAAATTACGATTTTGCCTCGTTTTGGCACAACTAGCTTACTTGCGATCTCAGGCCATGCGGGATCAGCTGGCCTGTTTAATCGCTTAGCAGCGGAGATAGCGTCCAGCAAAATGGTTCGTGCCGAAATATTCGTGAATATCGCGTTGTCGGAGGGCGATTTGCGCTCTGCGATACCCATTGAGGCACGAATCTCATATTTCCCGCGCCGTTTGGTGACCCGGCTCTTTACCCATTCTGCTACGCCTGACAGCACAGGCCAGGCCTTATCCCGCAAGAACGCATCGTCGCCGGCTACGTCTGCACAAAGCGCAAATGCGCGGGCGATATCAAGTGAAGCATGATCTTCGCGCCAAGCTGCCGAACCCGGCATGGGCGCGGCCTCTTCTCCGGTCGACGGTGCACTTTCCCAAGGAAATTGCAGGCCGCGCCGTCCCATTAGACGTGCATTATTACGCGCGGACTCCAGATTGCGTACACGGTAGTCCAGGATACCTTTAGCCGCGTGATGCTGCAGGAAAATCAACGGCGGAACACAAAAAGTCTCGATGTCCCACATCACATGACCGAAATAGTAATGGTAGTCATGCCAGGTCGCCAGGCCGAACATGGACGTCGAAGCGGGAGATGAGGCGTGGGTGGACGATATCAAGTAGAAGAACGCGGCGTCCGCCATAGCTTGCCAGCGCTTCTCTGCGCCCACCAACCGAATTCGGCTCTTCCATATTTCGGCCCAGCAAGCCCTGTTGTTTTTCCTGATTGCATCAAAGCCGATGTTGGCCGCCATTGCGATCAGTCTTGCGGCTTGGTAATCTGGCTGCTTATGGAGTGCGCTAGGAACCAAGCTCACTAGCTGACGAAGTTTATACTGACGACCGCGGCGACCTCGCAACGCATACTCACTCCTTAAGCCTTCACCGTCCAATGGCGGGCGTTCGGGTTTTGCATCATCTCCAATGAACTCGGTCACGTAAGCCAGCCCGCATGTCGAAATCGCTCCGGCGCTTTCCCAGAGCAGCGACCCGTCGCTGGAAGGTTTGGCTTCTCCAGGCGTGTCGCGATTGTATCGCAGCGCGCGCCCTTCTATTCCCGACAGATCTATCCTTGCGCGAACTTTAAGGTCCGAGGCGGCATCGACATCGACGGCAGTTTCTTGGCAGACCACTGTGGGCTGCTCGCGGCTGCAGAACGACACCACTACGATTTTTGCTTGGCGGCCACCCACCTTAAAATTCAATCGGGTGGCCAATTCGGCGGTGGAAAAATCGTAGGCCTGGTCGATGACGCGAACGCATTGAGGGGCGTCCGACATCCATACTCCCCCTAGGCAGATGTCACCGGCGACCGGATAGGGAGCGAATGCGGCAGCCTCGATTTTTCTTTCTGGATGCTCTCCGGAGAACCCGCTGAGCAGGGCCATGCCAGGAGTCAGAGGATTGTCGCGGACCTTCAAGCCGACGATGCCATTCGACATATAGGCCGGCAACTCGTTGCTCGCGCTTCCGACGACTGGCGGGGGGCTAATAGGACCGTCCATGGCAGCTTCCTCCACGCAGCGCAACGCGTGGCAAGGTCCCGCGTTCCAGCGTCTTCGAGGGGAGGTAGTGAGACTAGCTCATCAACGGTAGGAACGCTGGATTTAACGGCGCGTTGCTAAGCGTATAAAGCAGGGTTTGACGATGCCAAAAGAAAGCACGAAGTGGTGGCAGACCGGGATCATTTATCAGATCTACCCCCGCTCATTTCAAGACAGCAATCACGACGGCGTAGGAGACCTTCGGGGGATCATACATCGATTGCCCTATCTGACAGAACTGGGCGTCGATGCCATCTGGTTGTCTCCAATTTTTATGTCGCCCATGGCCGACTTCGGCTACGACATAGCTAATTACACCGATGTTGATCCCCTGTTCGGGAATTTGGCCGACCTCGATAGCCTCATAGATGAAGCCCATCGCCATCAGCTCAAGCTCATTCTAGACCTAGTTCCCAATCACACATCGGATCAACATCCCTGGTTTGTTGAAAGCCAAGGATCTCGCAATAGCCCGAAACGCGATTGGTATATCTGGCGTGATCCGGCTCCGGACGGGGGGCCTCCAACTAACTGGCTTTCAGAATTCGGAGGAAGCGCGTGGGAATTCGATCCGAACACTAACCAGTATTATTGCCATACGTTTCTGTCTGCACAGCCTGACTTAAACTGGCGCAATCCTGCCGTTCGCGACGCCATCCACGACGTCATGCGTTTTTGGCTCCGACGCGGCGTCGATGGCTTCCGCGTGGATGCCGTCTGGTATCTTATTAAAGACGATCAGTTTCGTGACAATCCCCTCAATCACGATTTCCGTCCGGGCGGGCTCCCCCGCGATGCGCTGATCCCACTTTATACGGCGGATTTACCCGAGGTTCATGATGCGATTAGCGGCATGCGACGAGTTTTAGACGAATTTCCCGATCGGGTTCTGCTTGGTGAAATCTATCTCCCGATCGAGCGGCTCGTCGCGTACTACGGCCGCGATCTAAACGGCGTCCACTTTCCCTATAACTTTGCACTCCTCACGGCCAAATGGGAGGCCCGCTCACTCGCAAGTCTGATCGACGAGTATGAGGCCGCTCTCCCGCCGGGAGGGTGGCCGAATTGGGTCCTGGGCAACCATGACCGACCACGCCTCGCAAGTCGAATCGGAGCAGATCAGGCACGTGTCGCTGCAATGCTTCTGATGACATTGCGCGGAACGCCGACTCTCTACTACGGTGACGAGATCGGCTTGCAGCAGGCAGCTATTTTGCCGGAACAGGTTCGGGACCCGTTCGAACAAAACGTTCCAGGCATCGGTGTTGGTCGCGACGGATGCCGCACGCCAATGCAATGGGATGCCACGTATTCGGCCGGGTTCTCGGACGCTGACCCCTGGCTGCCAGTGTCCAACAACTTTCGTGAAGAAAATGTGGACGTTTTCCGCAAGGATAAAGGATCGCTCTATTGGCTGTATCGTCGGCTGATCGAATTCCGGCGCAAACACGTGGCTCTCACAGAGGGATCGTACAAACCTTTGAAGGCCAGCGGCGATCTTCTGCTTTTCTGTCGTGAGCTACGGGACGAGCGATTGTTGATAGCCCTGAACATGGGACCTGAGCCTATCGCGGTCTCATCTCCTGACAAAATATTGTCCGGGCGCGTCCTTCTATCTTCGTTTTTAGACCGTGAAGGGGAAGAGGTGTTGGCCAGTATCGCTTTACGCGGCAACGAAGGGTTGCTCATGAAAATGGATGTCAGAAGCGCTCGATAATAGGAACATCAAGCAACATTGAACGTTGCGTGTTGCCGGACATAAGGCGTTTTAGTAAGGTGAAACGAAGATGAGGATCGCTCAGATTGCGCCGCTTATGGAGAGCGTGCCCCCAAAACTTTACGGAGGAACTGAGCGGATCGTCTCCTACCTTACCGAAGAATTGGTCAAACTAGGTCACGATGTTACGCTATTCGCCAGCGGCGATTCTGTAACCTCGGCGAAATTGGTGAGCTGCGTTCCGAGAGCTTTGCGGCTGGACCCCAAAGTTTGTGATGTCATACCTTACTACATGCTCATGCTCGACCGGGTGCGGCGCCAGTCGCACCAATTCGATATTCTTCATTTCCATATAGACTACTTGCACTTTCCACTTTTCCGGGACATGTCCTCACGGGTCCTCACTACCCTTCACGGCCGGCAGGATCTCCCTGATAATAAACCGATTTACATTGGTTTTGATGAGATGCGTTTGATCTCCATTTCCGACAGCCAACGAATACCGATTTCAATCGCAAACTTCGCCAAAACGATTTACCACGGGCTGCCTGGATCAGATCTTAAGCTAACCCTGCGGCCGCAAGGCGGCTATCTTGCTTTTCTTGGTCGAATAGCTCCGGAGAAGGGTCCAGAAACCGCCATTCAGATCGCACGGTCCAGCGGTATTCCACTTAAAATAGCCGCCAAAATCGATCGGGTAGACGAACAATACTTTCGCGAACGAATCGCTCCATTGCTAGATCAACCGGGCATCGAATTCATTGGAGAAATCAACGAACATCAGAAAGCGGAATTTCTAGGTCAAGCCTCCGGTTTGCTATTTCCGATTGATTGGCCGGAGCCCTTTGGCTTGGTGATGATAGAGGCAATGGCATGCGGCACGCCGGTTCTCGCTTTCAATCGAGGCTCAGTGTGTGAAATCATCGAGGACGGCAAGACGGGTATCGTGGTCCAGTCGAGGGAGGAGGCGATCAAGAAACTACCGCATCTTCTGACTTTGGACCGACGAAGAATCCGGCACGAGTTCGAGCGGCGTTTTTCGGCTCAACGCATGGCCCATGATCACGTTGGACTGTATCAAGAGCTGATAAAGGGTGAGCGCGAGTGTCTCGTTCAAAGCGCTTTTCAAAGTGATGCTCTCGAAAACGCGCAGCAAGTTGATCAGTCGACGTTCCGTCATTCAATGACCAAGGCGGTGGGCTCGCCGATCGGCGACCTGTCGCCTGGGTAACGGGTTTTCAGCCGCCAGCGTGGCGAACGGTGTCCCGCAGCCGGTTGTGTAGGTCATCCCACCGGGCTACTTCCACCTTCTCAAAGGCGGCTTGCGCTCTCTCCAGCGCACGTTCTCGCGGCTTACGGTCCTTTGCATCCGCCACTTCCTATTTTCAGCGCGCCGCCTCTCGCTTGCGTTGCGTCTTCTCATAGGTCAGCGCCACGGCCTTCGCCTTCTTACCGTCGTCCTTCTCCCCCTGCTGTATCGCGCGCGAGGTCCTTGAGCCTTGGGCGCTTTTGACCTTGCTGGTCGCTTCTCCAGATCGAGATCGGTCGGCTGATTCTTCATCAACCGGCCCGATTTGTGCTGACGGGACGTTTGAGCAACGACGCCTGGATTGGCAAGCGTTGCCGCCACCGTCTTTGCGTCCGCGACTTACTTGGCCAAGCCCTGATGGGAAAGATTTGCTGCTCGCACCCCAGGCTTCGAGCGCGGCCTTCATCGAAGGCAGGGCTATCGCGAGGTCTTAAACCCGTTATGTTTGCTACGTCTTGCGCGTTCCTGGCCATACGACGCGTCAGTTCAGGCGGTAGAGGGAATAATTGAGGAGTGATGCAAAGGCGACCCAGGCCGCGTAGGGAATAAACAGTACGGCCGCAAGACGGTTCTCACGCCATTGCACCCAGATGAAGCCTACGATGACGGCCAAGAGGGTCAAGATAATTGCGAGGGCGAACGCCACGTTATGCAGCGTGAAAAAAATTGGCGACCAGAGAAAGTTCAAGATCATCTGGGCCAACCAGAGCTGCATTGGCAGAGCCGTCGTTTCCTCCTGAAGATAGGTCCGCCAGCCCGCGACTGCAATCATCACATAGAGGACCGTCCAGGTCGGCGCGAAAACCCAATTGGGCGGATTGAAGGTCGGCTTCTGTAGCCCGGCATACCATGCGCCCGGCAGGTTGGTGGCGCCGGGCGCCCAGCCAATGCCAACAACCATAAAGACGAAAAGAGCGAGAGATCTGTGTCGCTTTGCCATGCCTCAGCTTGGCTGCGCCGGAGTTAAAAGTCGACAGGAGACAAGTTGCCGCATTCGCTGCCGAAGGAACCATGCAGGCGCTTGCCCATTAGCTACGCGGCGCACGCCTGCGCCTGTCTTGAGTAGCCGACGAAGCATTTCTTATGAACCATTTACGAACCCGTTTGTAGCTCTCACGGTAGCAGCCAAGCCGGAGAATGCTTTAGATGGCCCGAACGCCAACCTGGAAAACAGCCAATCCGCGAAAAAAAGCGGGCAAGGGATCGCAAAGGCTTTCGCCCGCGCGCAAAGCCGCTGCCAAACGTTGGGCGAAAAAGGCCGGGCGGCGTTATCCGAACTTGGTCGATAATATCCGGGCCGCCAGCAAGAAGAAAACCGTCCACAAAAAGAAAAAGAGGATGCGTTGATCGAGGTCCTCGGCATTGCGGGACAGCCTCGCCGGTACAGCCCGTTCATCACTCCGCACGGCGTCGTCTTCAACCTCTGGGCTCCCTCGGCCCAGTCCGTCGAATTGCTCGAACGCGGCCAGCCACCACGGCGCATGCCGAGGGAGGTGGACGGCTGGTATCAAACGCTCAGTGCGACCGCGCACGTCGGCACGCGCTACCAATTTCGCATCAACGGCGACCTGAATGTCCCGGATCCGGCGTCGCGCTTTCAGCCGGATGATGTCGGGGAGCCCAGCGAGGTTATCGACACGGCCGCTCTGCGCGACCCCGTCCCATTTGTCGGACGCGATTGGGCTGAGTCCGTCATTTATGAATTGCATGTCGGCACCTTTTCACCCGAAGGCACCTACGCCGGCGTCGAGAACAAGCTCTCCTACCTGAAAGAGCTTGGTGTCACGGCCATTGAACTGATGCCGCTCAACGACGTGCCGGGGCGGTGCAATTGGGGTTATGATGGCGTGCTATTGAACGCGCCGAATGCGCGATACGGACGACCCGAAGATCTTAAGAGGCTCCTGCGCGCCGCGCATCAGCACAACATCATGGTTTATCTGGACGCCGTCTATAATCATTTCGGACCCCAACTGAATTACCTGCACAGCTACGCCGAATCCTTCTTTACCGATCGACATTCGACTGGATGGGGTCCGGCGGTCAATCTTGAAGGCAAGCACGGTGAATTAGTGCGCCAATTCTTAATCGACAACGCCCTGATGTGGATCAGGGATTACGGCTTTGACGGGCTACGGTTAGATGCCGTCCATGCACTGAAAGACAATTCCGAAAAGCACTTCCTGGTCGAGCTCGCCGATACGATACGCACACGCCTGGTCGGCCGGCATGTGCATCTGATGCTTGAGAACGAAGCCAATCAGCCCCATCTGTTGGAACGCAAGGCTGGTCGCGCGCGACTTTACAATGCGCAATGGGGAGACGACTTCCACAACGCCCTACATGTGCTGCTGACGGGAGAGAAAGAAGGCTATTACCGTGCCTTTGCCGACAAGCCGCTTGATCATCTGGCCCGTAGTCTCACCGAAAACTTTGCGTACCAGGGCGAAGTCTTTCCTTTGCATAACAGATCTCGCGGCGCCAAAAGCGCGCATCTGCCGCCCGACGCCACCATCTTTTTCGCCCAAAACCACGATCAGGTCGGGAATCGCGCTCTTGGTGAGCGGCTCTCGACTCTTGTGAGCACTGAAAAACTACGTCAAGCGATGGCGCTTGTTTTGATGAACCCTCATATACCGATGCTGTTTATGGGCGAAGAAGCGGCCGCCGAGGCGCCGTTTCTGTTTTTCTGCGATTGGCAGGGCGAGGCCGCCCAACTTACCCGCGACGGCCGTCGCAAAGAGTTCGCAGAATTTCAGGCCTTTGCGACGCCCGAGATGCGCGACAAGATCCCCGATCCCACCGATGAGAGGACATTTCTCTCATCGAAACTCGATTGGGATCGCATCGAGCATGCGCCGCGCAGCCGCGAATTCCGCGCGCTCACGCATGAGTTGCTTGTAATACGCCATCGGCAAGTGGTGCCACTTATCAGGGAAGGGTTTGCGCGTGCCCACGCCGAGATGTTCGGACGATCGCGCACGGCCACGGGAGGCCTTAACGTCATCTGGCATACGCAAGAAGGGAACAGCCTTCAGATCATCACCAGCTTTGCCAATGCTAGTATAGCCATGCCAAAAATCGAGGGCAACGTCATCTGGAACTCGGAGCGCGGCCCGTTGACACCCTCGCTCCGGCAGCACCAGATCGTAGTTGCTATCGGCGATGGAAAGCCGCAGCCGTAACTTGTTAGGCGACCGCCGTCGGTTTGGTCGGATGAGCGGTACGCGGATGGTGATCGTGTAGATAGACCGCAAGCTGATGTCGCAATTGCTCGTCTCCGCCGACCGCATCCTCGAACAGCCGGTCCTGAAGATCGTGCGGAAGATCCGACCATAGCTTGAGCGCCGCCCTTCCCACCGTATGTTCAAAACGTAACACAAGCTCGCTCATTACGAATCTCCGTTGGACGGCGCCCCGCGCGGGTGTAACGAGGCAATACCGGAAGGTCGGCTAAGTTTCACTCGCGCCTCACCGGCCGGCAAACCAGCCGGATCGGCAAAGCGGATGGGGTAGCGCGGCGGCCCATGGGCCCGCTCAAAAATTGTGGACCCTGACAAATTTGGATTTCTACCATCTGCCGGTGGTCTCCGGGGCGCCTTTTGGGTTCGGGGCACATCGGCGGTCAGAACCAGCCGACCGTCGAGGCGGCAAGAAAGAAAAACAGGAACCGCGAGTACCTGTATCGCGGCATTGCGACCCGCGCCATCTTAACCGTCGCTGGTTGCGCCGCGTGCGCATTCTGGACCGGCTTAAGATTGCGATCTTACGGGTGCTCTATTCACACTACCGAGGCTAGGTTGGTTGTTGCACAGGGCTGGGTTGCAGGAAAACCTGACCTAATGCAGCTCGAAAAAGCGCCGGAGTTGATTATTCCATGCCGAACGTGGGCCGGCGATTCCTCTAAAATCCTCATCGGACCGCTTGCAAGGCCCTAGTAATGTGGGCGAGCATCCAGACGTTATTTCTCGCGGCACCGTCGAACAAATGGTTCGGGGCGGCGAGCGACGCTGGCTGATCCTTTCGAATAAGGCTATTGCCGCTTCAGAAGGGAACTAGCCGCTTCGAACGTCGAGCGCGCGTTTACCTGCTGTTTTGGGAGCAGGCCCGTGCTTCCTGGTGGCGGAATGGGAACTGACTTCAAGGTGAACATACACGCGATGTTCTATCTGACGAAAGCTGCGTGCTCACATGAAGTCCGGCACGATTGCGCTTCATGCTCTGGTCCTTGTGTCGAGGATGACGTCGTTTACCGTTAGGCGGGCAATAAAGCGATCGACCCAGCGGTGGAGGCAAGCAAAGATGCTTTAGAGGGCGCTGAAAGGAGTGCCCAGACTTTGCCGTGCCCCAGCTTCTTGCTGCGGTGGCTGATCGCCTTGCGGCAAGGTCCCCAGGTGACGACGAAGGATTCCCCTACCTTTCGGTGAGCTTTTTCATGCCGTCAGAACTATGATCCAGATCCGCCAGACAAACGAATACGATGTCGTGCGCATCGTCAGCCGCGCTGCATGCTTTGTCGTACTTGACCCACTCCTCTTCGGTGGCCGGCCGAGCGCGTACTCGCAACCCGGGCCTAAAGACCGGTTCGCCATTCGACCTCAACCGTGACAAATCTTCCAGAAACCACTCTTCCTTGCAAAGCCCGCGAGCCTCTGATGCGCCTGCTTCCAGTGCGATAACGGCTTTATCCTCGATCAGGATTGAATAGATCAGGGTGGCTCGCGCTTCATCCTTTCAATATCTCACTGCGGCTGATCAATCGCCGGATGCGGTAGCGGCCCGGCGTGATCAACCACGGAGCCGAGATCGCTAACGTCGATCCACCCTCCGCATTGGGGGCACCTGATGTGGCTGTCCGCCGCCTTCTCAGGAGATTGGCGTTGCCGCTCATCCAGGTACTTGCCTCGCACAAACGGCCTCATCGAAAGGCGTCCTTTATCCGCTTCATCGCGGGATGCTGGAGATTCTTCACCTTCACCCAATTAGGCGAAACGCGCGAACGATACGGGCGATCGACCTGGAAAATGCAAATCGATTTAGCCGAGTCTGAGCGTCAATTGCCGGCGGCTACCTTCGTGTCTTTCAACAAAATCCTGAATAACGGATGGCACATCGAACATCTGGAGATCGCAGCGGTGCCTGATTTCTGAGGCGACGTCCTCTGAGACGTCGTCTGACCAGCGCTCCGTGGTATTGAAGGCATGACCCGGACGGGATTTTTATATTGCCCGGACATCAAATCTTGGATGATGGTCTCAAGGTCTGTCCCTTCATAATCTGCCTCGATCCAGGCGCGGCCTATCCGACCAAAATCGTCCGCAACCAAATAGACGGTTTGATCGTGCCCACCCGGCGCAATCGAGGGCGTCCAATTCCTGACCATGAAAAACTCCACGCAACGCAATCGCGACTCAAGCGGAGAGGGGCTGATTCGTTCCTGCTTTGCTTTCGTGCAAGTTTTGAGGCGGTTGCCCGGTACGAGACCGCATTGTTAGCTTAGCCGTGCCCCACCAACAGCCCGGCCTTCAATCCGGCGAGCTTTCGTGCCGCGACGCACCGGAACCTTTGCTAAATTCGCGATTTAAGGTGTTTTTTACAGGGGAGTGTTGCGTATGCCCGACCCACGACGTGTTTGGATGGCCGACGAAATCGTCAAGCTGAAAGCCATGGCCGGGAACGAGCCGGCGGAGCGGATAGCCACAGAGCTCGGCCGGACCCTTGCGGCGGTGCAAACCGAAGCCTCAAAGCTAGGGCTCTCGCTGCGCACCAAACGTCGCAGCCGAAGTACCCAGACGACGGATGGCGCATCAGCGGGAAGCGTTCCTTAACTTCTCGCGAATAAGGATTGTGACCAAACGCGGATCGCCCCCTAGGTCTTCCGCGAGAGTAATGCGCAAGGGTCGCCGTTGATTCCGACCCAGCGGCGGCTTTTTCGTGCCCACTGGTTCACGCTGGAGTGCCTTTCAGTTGGAACGGCCCCGGCTTTCTCCGCCGTCGCCGGGGCCGCCCCGGCTCTCAGCTGGGGCTTTGGGGGCTGGAACAGCTGAGAGCCACGACTAGACTCCCTTCGGGAACTTTAGTTCCAACTTTGTCCGCCAAAAACTGCGCCTGCTCCGGCTCTTTGAAACCTTAAACAATTCCGACTATTGTCCCCGCATCATCGACCGGACCCCCCGGCAATCGTCGGTGACTGAGAGTGCTGCACGCTCCCGCCTGATCGAAGCGGCGAGCGCATCGTCCGCTATAAGTGGATCAAAGATCGGATCAACGACGAGCAGACGCACGAAGCGGTCGAACGCCTGCTAGCCGAACTTGAGACGAAAAAAGCCGCCCTGCATCCCAGCTGACGACTTTCATTCCAGGACCTCGTGCCGCTTACTTCCAGGAATCCCGGAATTTGACGAAGAATGCACTGCGTGCGCAACCGTTCCTATTTGCCCCTCGCGGTTGCGCGTCAGCAAGCTTTCGCTGAAATTTTGGAGCTCAGCCACTTGTTGATGTTGGAGGCAGTCTCGGCTTGCGTAACTCGCCGCAGAAGCAGTTCTCGAGCAAGACTCCCGGGAGGCAGCTTGTCGGCAGCTTCTTTGAACTTGACCGCCTCTTTCGAGAGCCTCTCTTCAAAGGTCTCCGTGTGTCTAACACGCTTGCGCTGCTTATCCATTTGGATGGCTGAGCCCTGACCCCTGTCCATTTTAGTCGCATTCAACTTTACCGTCTGCGCGGTAGCCGACAGAAGACACCAGAAGCAGCCCCCACCAATTAAAAGATGAGGCGTGGCCGCCGATCGGCGGCCCAAATTTGTTCATGAAAATTCCTGCCCCGCTTTGTTCGCATGTAGTTTGTGCCAATGCGCCGGACAAACAGGACGCCGCAAGCAGCGTAAGCCGGAGCGCAGAGTCGACCATGCGCTGGCGCCGATCCGATCGGCACATGACAGCCTACAGCAGCCTGACTCACCGGTGAGTTTCCTAAGCCCTTGGAGGTCGTTTGTTGCCACAGGATCGTTGGTCGGATCGGTCCGACGGGCGCGGGGCTATTGACTCCCGCTTGTTCCCGGATCGAGACTTGGGATACGAAGCGGGACTCGGCGATGAAGGACTATCTGGCGCAAGTAGAAAAGCTCCGAAAAGACGCAGCCGAATGCGCTCGGATCCGCGACCTCGCAACTGAAAAAGACAAGCGCGAACTGTTTGACCGGCTCGCCAGTCACCTCACGGTACTCGCGGATCAGGTTGAACAGGCGATCATGAATCGAAAGACGGTGATCTGAGGTCGCTAGCTCATGGACTCATCGTTTTTATGGGGCTGGATTTTGCCTAACGCCTTTATTGCAAGGCGTGCATGGTCCGCCGCTTTGCGATTGCCTGCTCTTTCAACATGTTCGAGCGCCCACATCAGATATTGCAAAGCCGCCTGGGACGCTTGGAAGGCGCTCAGTGCGGATCGCAGCAAGGCGGTCAAGGCCAGATCTTTCGTCACCGAAGGTCTAACAAACTAGCTCAGCAAAAAGCATGTTGGAGGCCGCCTAGGTTGGCGGCCTCTTTGCAACGTGGCCTGCCCGGATAAGGTTGCGGCTGTGCTGTGGCAGTTTATTTCTTCTTCTCGGCTTTGAATGAAACGCCAAGCCGCATCGCAACTTTGCGAATGCGCAGGCGTGCGCTTCGTCCGAGCGACTTCCTTTAGGGACTTCGACGCTTTGGCGAGTTCGATAACGCGACGATCACTTGCATAAGACCAAGACTTGCCAACCATCGGTGGCGCGCTCCTTTGAAGGCGAAGCCGCCAGCGGAGTATGTTGCTGACGGCTTGGCTTGGGACCGGACGAGTGCAATTGCCGGCGTTGTGTTCCCTCGATAGACGAAATAATTTGTCTGGGAAAAAGTAGCAACTTTTTCCGTGCGATCCGATTGGAATGCAAAAGCTAACGTTGATGTTAAACGGCGGGGTAGCAAATACCTGCCGCCTAAGTAAGTGGGTAAGAATTCCGTGCCGGCGTTTGAGGAACGGCTAAGGAACACAAAGGCATTCGGTTTGAAATGTTCGAGACGACCAATCCGTGTTGCTGGAAATGGATCGTCTTTCTGGATCCAATGCGAATGCGCACGGGCGTAGCACTTACAAGGGCTGACGCCGTGTTAGACGCGGAATTCATCATCGAGAAGGCGTTGCAGGACCGACCACGCGCTTGATGAAAGAGGTAGAGGGTTTCTATGCGCTCGTTTCACCTTTCGATTCGCGTCGCTGGGCGGGCGCAAATGGCTTTTCAAGCAGGATGCTGTTGGGCACACCGCGCGATGCCCAGTCACCGGCGGCTGCACCCGTCATGTAGACTATCGGAAAAGCCGGATCGATCTCTCGCGCAGCTTTCGCGGCTTCCCAACCGTTCATCATGCCCTTGCGGTTGATGTCCGTCACGAGCGCCCGATAATTCGCGACCTTGCTTTTCAGCAAAGTCACGGCTTCTTCGGCTGATGGGGCAATTGCGGTCTCAAAACCGGCGTCAATTAACGCCTCGTCGACGATAGCTTGTATTGCAGCGTCATCCTCGACACTGAGAACGACAGGTAGGTTCTTGTTTTTTCCACCTTATCCTGCCCGATAAAGGTAGGAGGGCGTTGCTTCCGCATGAATGTACAAGTGAACCTAGCTGTTCGGCGGAGAGCAGCGGACCTTAAACCACACCCGGGGTTTCGTTTGACCCCAGAGCAGACCTCAGGACCTTTGTACCATTGCAACCAAACTCAGCTTATTTGGTACTGACCGCAGCAGAAATCCGGGAACTCAAAATTGTCAGGCGAGTTACTGAACGGCCGAGAGGATGAGCGAGAGCGGCAATCTAGTCGGGTTCGCAGCAGCACGCGGATTTCTGTTCATCGCGCCCATCCTCTGCTCGGCAGTACTTGAATAGAGAGGCGACGATGAAAGCACCCCTACTTGTTGCTGGCGCACTAATCATTGGATGCGCCGCCCCAGCACTGGCTGATGAGTACTACGTCGTACAGGGACCAAGCCGTCACTGCACGATTACCACCACGCGCCCGGCGGACAAGGAAGTCGTGACGCAGATCGGTCCAATGGCCTTCAAGAGCCGCGTGGAAGCTGAAGACCGCATCAAGGAGACTAAAGTGTGCGACGAAGGCACTGTTGGTAGCAGCAGTGGCACTAGCAGCACGACCGTTATCAAAGAGAAGTAATCGACGGCCTCTTTTGCTGATCGAATTCTAGCGAAGCCGACGAAGGTCGCGCCCATTCTGTGGGCGCGACCTTTTTTGTTTCCGGACACTGCGATTGATCGACGTCCGTCGAAACCCCAACCCTTATAGCATCGGTAGTGGCCGCAACGATCACGTCCCCTGATTGTTCGAGATTGTCAGGAAGTAAGTAAAATGCGCGCCGTTGCCCCCATGGTGCGGCGGGCTTTTGTGAGTTTCCTGAGTGCAAAAGCGTATCGAGATGCCGGGGTTCATTAAACCCCAGCTTGCCACATTGAAGACCAAGGCACCCAAGGGTGACCTCTGGCTTCATGAAATCAAGTACGACGGCTACCGTATTCAGGTGCATCTGAACCGGGGCCGGAAGAAGGTCTACACGCGAAATGGTTTGGATTGGACCAAGCGCATCACCGAGATCGCAGGCGCGCTCGCCATCCCGGGCGAAGCCATCATCGATGGCGAAGTAGTTGTCGTCCATGAAGGCCGGACTAATTTCTCCGAACTGCAAGCAGAGCTGGCCGCAGGCAGGCAGGGTCGGCTCATCTATTACGCGTTCGATCTTCTCTGGCGGAACGGTGACATTCGCAAACTGCCGCAGATTGAACGCAAGCAGTGCTTGTTAGACTTGCTCGGCGAGAACGACGTCGAACTCCCGGTGCTGTTTTCCGAACATCTCATCGGCGATGGGCAGAAGATGTTTGAACATGCCGCCAAGCTGAACTGGGAGGGCATCATTTCCAAGCGAGCGGATGCCCCTTATCGCTCTGAGCGCAATGAAAGCTGGCTGAAAATCAAGGCCCTGCAAAAGGGAAAATTCCCTGTCGTAGGATTCATCAAAGACCCCAGTGGCGTAGCCGCGCTGTACCTCGGCAAGCAGGAGGGCAAGGACCTTGTTTACATGGGCAAGGTCGGGGCCGGCTGGTCGCGCGCGGTTTCCAGCCAAATCAGAAAGCAGCTCGATACGGTGGTTAGCCCGAAGTCAAAGCTGACCAAAGCAATCAAGAAGCCAAAAGCGACGTGGGTTGAACCGAAATTCGTTGCCGACGTTGAGTACCGAGACACCACATCGGAAGGCTTGCTGCGGGCGAGTTCGTTCAAAGGGCTGATCAAGGGTACGCGGCGCACCTGAGCATCCCATCTATGTCCGTTGCTAAGTGCAAAGCTGACCTACGCCGGATATCTTGAATGTGGGCTGTGCCATTACTAGTCGGCGGCCTCTTTCTTCCTGACAGACTGCGTTGGAGCACCGAGTTGCATCGCGGCGGCATATCCTGCCTCCGTAAGCCTACTCAAGCTGGTCTCGCCCCGATTGGCACATTCAATTATTTTTCCGGCGATGATCCGTCGAGCCCGGTGTTTCTCGCCGTCCGTCGGAAGAAGTAGGCACGCACGATCAAGGGCCACTTCCATATTGGCTATGGTTCGGCGATTGAAGGCTTCAGTGATCATGTGTTCCTCCTTGCCACCTGTTTTACTTCCGGTCTAGGGCCGGGAGATTTCAACCGGTCATGCAGGTGCATCGCCGTATCTATCTGGCGGAGCTTGCGCAATAATTCGTCGTGTTGTTTTCCCGGCTGTAACTTACGTGCCTGCGCCTCGAACTTGGCTGCTGCTTCAGCAAGCTGATCTTCAAATGAGTGTGGTTTTGAACGATTTCGCTTCATGACGCGGCACGTGGCATGGTCTGCCGTGCAATTTTGAAATACGTGCTGGAATGCTGTCTGTCTGGTACCGGACATAGCGAAATTAAAGCTGGCTATGTGGGATGCGGCTCCTACTATGCTCGCACTATCGGGTATCCGGTCAGGCAACCGATAGCTGAGAGTTCTTTGCGCTCCCGCCCTTTCCTCGAGAGCGCAAAAATGAAGAACCTTTTGCTCGGCCAACTCGGCCAAGACGACTTCAGCCGACTTGAGCCCTATCTCAAGACCATGCCATTCACACAGCATTCGGTCTTGTTTGAAGCAGAGCGGGAAATCGAGCACGTCTACTTTCCGACGACGGCGGTGGTGTCTTTGGTCGTGACACTCGAGTCAGGGGACATGGTCGAGGCTGCCATGGTTGGCTCGGATGGCGTCGTCGGGGCCTCTGCAGCACTTGACGGACGGATTTCTCTCAGCCTCGGAGTTGTCCAACTGGGCGGCGACATCGTTGTTTGCAGCATCGAGGGATTGAAGTCGGCTGCATTACAAAGTCCCAAACTGCTGTCCCTTCTCATCCGTCATGAGCAGACCGTATATGCTCAAGCGCAACAGTCGGCGGCCTGTTTTGCGTCGCACCATGTACAGGCCCGTCTTTGCCGTTGGCTGCTGCGGGCGAGGGACTTGGCGGGTACCGACACTCTACCTTTCACGCAGGAATATTTAGCGGAAATGCTGGGGGTTAGGCGAACCAGCGTGACTGTCGTCGCGCACACCCTGCAATCTGCCGGCCTGATCAAATACGCTCGCGGCAAAATTCAAATCCGCGACGTGGAAGCGCTGCAAGACGGTGCGTGTGAGTGCTATGGCTCGGTGAAACGCCATTACGCCAGGCTGCTGGGGAAACCTGCCAAGTAAGGTCGCGGCTCCCACCTCAAAAGGCCGAATGTAGGCAGACATGAGAAAGTTGCCGCTATGTCAGGAACCCCACATAGCAGCGCGCGTTGGACCTCTTGATCGGCGAGCCGATCTCAAAGGCCTTCCTCTCCTTCGGATGGACTGTCCGGCAGAGGAACTGATCAGAAACTCACAAATGTAAGTTCGCCGGAGGCTGTCATGGATGGCTCTCGAAGCGACCGCGCACGCGCGCGGGCGCAACAACTTTTGGCTGAAATCGCTCCGTTGCCTGATGACTCGGAACTGCAGCGCCTGCGCGAATTATCCCTGAATTATATTCGCGAGGCCGAACGAGCCGAAGGAAATGCGGCCAGCACGCGGGAGGATAGTGAGCAAATTTCCGCAGCTCTCGATGCGATAGCCCGCGATTTTTTTGCTCATGCTCTTCAAAGTAAGTCTCGCAGCCAGTGAGCTAGGCATATCACCTCGGAAGGCTTGCTGCGGGCGAGTTCGTTCAAGGGATTACCTCAGGATCACCTGATTGGCCCCCTGCTTCGGCATCGGGTAGGTATCGAAAATCATCCCGAGCACCGGCCACCCGTCACGTCACTTCACGCATCAGTTTGTTGGCATTGCGCGCACAACCTGATCTTGGTTGACGAACCTGCAATAAACTTGGGAAATCAATCTGTTACGGAATTAGTAATGTTCAGTTTTGAACGCTCCGCATACTCGTTTTTTGGAATAGTCATGGAGAATTTTTCGAAAGTCGCTGCGCAGGTAAGGGGCGCGCGCGCACTTCTTGGATGGTCTCAATCCTATTTGGCAGAAGGTATCAGCGTTCGTCGTGTGATCATCGCTGATCTCGAAAGCTGCAAGCGCGCACCGCAGGAAGCGACATTATCCGCCTTGATAACGGAACTGAGCGCGGCTGGCATCGTCTTTACGGAAACCGGTGTCGAGTTTGTGGAGTGGCCGCCGAGACCCTACGTACCGACCGGATGTACGATGCTAAAGAAGCGCGCGAGGAGACAATGGTGTTCGAGGACGGTGCAGACGAATAGTTGAACAAGCCGCCCGCGCGTCCCCTGTGTCCTAGTTTGCATGAACACGCTCATGCAGCAGCCTTCTTGTCCGCACCTCGCGCGACGATCCTGATCGCATCGCCCTGCAAGGGCCGCTGCAAAGCTTTCGCTTTATCCCACGGCGCGCATCCAAACATCGCGCTCCTCATCCGTCATCAGGGTCGCCGACATCGCCTTCGGGTGTATCGGCTCGACGATGGCGGTGCCGTCGAAGACCGAAGTCAAACCAATGTGCGCGAGCGGCTATCCGCTGCGCCTCGATCCGAAAACATTGCCGTTCTACGCTCCGCCGCGCGATCTAGGGCGCCAATGCTGGCGCCTCAGCCGGTCAAGCCGGTGCCGACGAAGTCGACGGGGCCGCGGCCAGGTTGGGGGCGGATCGCTGGATTTGAACGAGGAGAATGATCGACGCGCTTTGATCACGGCCCGGATGTACGGGCTGGTCATTGCGCGCCGAAACAGCGGTAGTATCGCGTTTGGCCGGGCCAAAGCCCCGCACAAGCTCGTTGATCAAGTCGACGCCGCAGATCAACAAGATCGCGAGCTGGGAACTTGGCGGGATGAGATGATGCAGCAAAATGAGTAAGCCGCTCACCACATTAAAGTCTTTAAAGTCTTTCGATCGTGACTTCGTGGTCTTTGACGCGTAACATTAGACACATCACCGCACTGTTCTTGGCTGTTATCGGTGACTGAGAGACGCCGATGTGCTCCCGTCGTTAGCGGAGCGCCTCAATGGCCCAATATTTCTTTGACATCATTGCCGACGGCAAACTTGTCCCTGACGAAGAGGGAATGATCTTGCCCGATTTCGACGCGGCACGCGCGTGATGAGTGTTATTCAGAAGACCTTCCAAAGCTAACGATCTCTGTGCGGACTTCCGAGGGACCAGTGTTCGAAGCAGGCCTCCAACCAGCTTTTGGAACCACGCACTGATGACGCGCGGCATAGGTCACCCATTAACCTGGCGGGCGAGAGAGCGACGAAGTCATGTGCGAGAAATGTGATGAATTGGACGATAAGATCGCGCATTACAAGCGACTAGCGGTGCAAATCACTGATAAGCTCACGTTGGACGGCATCGACCAACTAGTAAATCGGCTGGAGTCGGAAAAAGTCGACCTTCATGGCGAGCGGCACCAGGAATAAGGCGCCGACGGTGTCATCACTTGATCTGTTCGATCAACGCCTTCCAGCCTTGTACATCCTTAGTCATCCACAGAACGGCACCCAGCTCTGCTAAGTGGTGCGGCAACCTGCAATCGGGACGGGCATCCATATTGTTGACGAATGAGGACACCGCGCTTTTGAGATCGCCTCGGTCAAGATAATCGAATGCGCGTTGCTTACACCGTTCGACATACTTGTCGCGCGGAACATCCGCAATAACAGAACGATCCATTCATCAGCTCCCAAACGAATCAGAACGCTGGACTGGGAGCAGATCAAAATAAAGCGGAGTTGACCTGTCTGTTCGAAAGTTAACAATCAGAGGCTTTTTTAGTCGCGGTGTGGGGATCAGGCCACAGCAGCGGATCGATCAACAATACCTTTTCGATATTCTGATTTGTCGGGCAAGCGCGAAGTCCTACGTCTCGACCGACATTCGTCTTTGCCTGACCGTCATAAGCCTCTAGTTAATTGTCGGATTGGAGTCGGTTTTCGTATTCATGTGGCGGCCTTCCTGTCACCTAATGCCTTTTCAATCATCTGGACGAGACTTTCAAGCTACGGATCGTGACGGATCAAGGTACGTTCGATCGGAACCATATGTTTATTCGATTGAAGGCAAACACGTGAGCTAGCCTCCACGGAATGAAAAAGGCCGCCGTGAGGCGGCCTTCTCGTGGTTGTAGCCTGGAGAAGCAGGCTAATCGGCTTGCTGCTTCAGGCGCGCATCGGTGGTCTGCCCAGGGTCTGCTACTGACCCCGAAGCGAAAATGCGTCGCCCAATAATCTTGCCACGGCGCTGCATGCTCTTAACGGGACGGCGTATCCGCTGGGGCGGGGCCGCTTCGAGAACGCGACGTCTGCGCGCCATCGCGCGATGCGGCGATAATCATGGCCGCCATCGAGCCAGACGAAGCGCGCTTCGACCGCGGCGGATTGCGGCGTCGGCAGCTTCGTCGCAATGCTCGGCGCATCCTGGCCTACATAGCGCTGCAGCACCTCGCGCGCCGTGTTACGGTGCCCTCCACTGAGAAATAAGATGTTCAACCCTGCCACCCGGCCGCCCGCCTCCCACGGCGAGCGGCCATTCCCCGAGACAGTGCGCGCCTTTCTTCTGGAAAGCGAGCGGCGCGTCTTTTGCACTGTCACAGACTTCTGGCGCGGGACAACCTGCCCGCCGATGAGCGGCAAAGGTTGCCTCGTCTGGCCATGGCGGCCGAGCAAGAAATAGCGCGACTGGCTGGCCTTACCGCGATCAGAGCGGCCTAGAAACTCCAAGAAGCTTTCAGGATCGCAGCCCGATAGCACGATCGGACTGAAAGGAAAGGTCAATTTCAGCATCCGTTAACGAGCACCCTAGGATCCTCCATCGGGCCATCATCGATCTCCAAAAATTTTTGTGTCGACCTCTTGAAACTAAAGCCGGTTTTGCTAATTTTTTTTCTGCCACCGGACGGTGGTGTCCGGGCGCCTCATGGGCCCGGGTAAGGAGACGGGCACCGGTCGTGTCCGGTGCCGCCCGTACCATCTTGCTCTTTGGAGGATTTGGCTATGCGCACCTATGATTTTTCGCCCCTCTGGCGTTCGACCATCGGCTTCGATCGCCTTTTCGACCTTGCGGAAACGGCCCAGCGGGCTGGCGAGGACAATTATCCGCCCTACAACATCGAACGCTTGGCGGAGGACCGCTACCAGATTTCGCTGGCGGTTGCCGGTTTTGCGCCTGACGATATCGCGATCACGGCTGAGCAGAATGTGGTCACGGTCGAAGGCAGCAAGTCCGACAAGGCAGAGCGAGATTTCCTCTATCGCGGTATCTCGACGCGTAACTTCAAGCGGCAGTTCAGCCTTGCGGATCACGTCCAGGTCAAGGGCGCCGGGTTCGACAATGGCCTGCTCAAGATCGAGCTGGTCCGGGAAATCCCGGAAGCCATGAAACCGCGCCGGATCGCGATCAACGGCGTATCCGCCGATAACGTGAAGAAATTGGAAGCCAAGGCTGCTTAGACGGCCCAAGGCCGCGCGAGAAACCTCGCGCGGCCGCCCGCTCATCGTCGATGCAAAGGAGGATACCATGCGGCCGACGACCGCCGACAACGACGTTTTCGACTTCCACGCGCATCTTCATCCCGGCACCCGATTTGAACATCCCCGGGATGTGGTGAGCCACACCGGCCTGACAACAGCCGAGAAGCGGGCCATTCTGGCCTCGTGGGCATCGGATGCATCTGCGATAGCATCCTGCCCTTCCCTGCGCTCACCTGCCGGGCTGAAAAACCCGGTGTCCATCGACGAAATCCTTGAGGCCTTATGCGAACTTGACAGCGGGCCGCGGAATCCGCCTGGCGGTAAGCCATACCGGTTGCGCTCCACCGCGCGAGCCATGGCCGCCTGAAGCCGATCTGGAGCTGTGTGATGATGACTGAAATGACGCTGGAGCGCCTGCGCGCGCATCGCAACAACATTCATCGCTATCAAAGACTGCTCGCAACCCATCTTTCGGATGTGGAGCGGGCGTATATCGAGCGTCGATTGGCGGAAGAGCGCGCTGGCATCGAAGCTGTTTTGCAGCAGGCGCTTCCGGACCGCCTCACCGCACGAGTTGGAGAAGCGAAACGCGGACCAAGCCTTGAGATGAACGCGCTGCTACACCCGGCCGATGCATTCATCCATCCGATGGACGTCGCCGATGATTGTGATCTGACGGCATACGAGAAGCGGGCCATTCTATCGTCCTGGGCCGCGGATGCTTGCGCCGTGAAGGATACATCGGCGCGCTGCCGATCGTTTGGCCGGGCAGCTGCGAGCTTCGATGACATCCTGGATGCCTTGCGCATCCTTGATTCGGCCCGGGATCCGAACGCCGATTTCAGCAAGGGCGGCGCCAGCACGCCGGCCGGCAAGAGTCAGGAGACTTCACCGCGCTTGGATTGCTGAAGCAAGCAGATCCGAATGGCGTCGGTGGCGTCATCTGGCTTTGGATAGCTACGGACGCGATTTTCGAGCATTGAAGGCGGCAGGAGCGTTCACATTAGAAGACACTCTGCCGCGGCTCGGCATTCGATTTCACCGAACACCCTGAGGCGAAAATGTATCAGACACTCTCTCAGCCTTTGCCTTCGATCGGCACGGGGCTTGCACACTACTTAGCCGAAATTCGCAAATTCCCGATCCTGACGCAGGAGGAGGAAACGGCATTCGCGCGCCGTTGGCGCGACCAAGGCGATCGCGAGGCAGCTTATCGCCTTGTGACGAGCCATCTGCGGCTGGTTGCCAAAATCGCCATGCGGTATCGTGGCTACGGCTTGCCCATCGCCGACATCGTCTCCGAGGGCAACATCGGCCTCATGCAGGCCGTGCGGCGTTTCGACCCGGAGCGCGGTATTCGTCTTTCTACTTACGCCATGTGGTGGATCAAAGCGACGATCCAGGAATATGTTCTGCGATCGTGGTCACTGGTGAAGATTTCGGCAAACGCCGCGCAAAGGAAGCTCTTCTTCAAACTGAGGCGATCCAAGAGCGCTATCTCGGCTCTGGAAGACGGTGATCTGCGGCCGGATCAAGTGAAGGCAATTGCCGCGCGGCTCCAGGTTCCGGAACGTGAAGTCGTCGACATGGATCGCCGTCTGCGTGGCGACGTTTCCCTTAACTCCCCAATCAATGACGACAGCGACGCGGAGAGCGCGCTCGACCGGATCGTTGACCCCTCACCGGCGCAAGACGTGGAGTTCGCCGACAATGAGGAACTGGCTCGGCGGCGCGAAGTGTTGAACGCCGCCATTGAGAGCCTAAGTCCTCGAGAAAGACACATCTTTACGGCTCGCTATTTGATGGAGAATCCCCCGAAGCTCGAAGCGTTGGCGGCCGAATATGGAATATCTCGCGAGCGTATCCGCCAGATCGAGTTCCGTGCGTTTCAGAAGGTGCAGGCGGCGTGCACAGGAGCGGGCACTTGCCAACGAGCAGTGGGGCGATGTGACCCGGCGGCACCTTCAAGAATTAGAAACGGACCTGCAGTGCGAGATCGCTGAACTAGCGAGGTGAGGGCTTCCTCTTCAAAATCAAGGCCATTTCTTGCGCCATCCGTTTCACTGAGCCGATGTAGCGGTCAAGATCGGTCGATATCTCAGTCGCGCGGACGCCATCGCGAACTAGCTTGGTTAGTCGTCTTTGTTCTGCGTTCCAGCCCTCATTGCTGCGTACACGCGGGCGACCGCAGCAACTCGCTCACTTCATACGCCGCAGGTTAAGGAAGATGCCGAGAGGATTGCCTCCAGCAAAAGTTTGATCGCAACGACGGATGCTCTTCGGAATAACTGTAAGGCCGCCTGAACCGGCTTCTCTTGATCCGATACCGGCTCAAGCTTGAGCGGTGGGCGCATTGCCCGGAAGAAGGCTGACTGTTAGCCTGCGCTCGATCCTTTACGCAGGATCGGTAAACTCCCGACTTCAGCCCTGCATCCCCGGCGGGGCTTTTTCTTGCCGCGACGCAATGCGCAGGAACCTTCGCTAAATCCACGATTTAAGGGGTTTTACACGGGAGTGTTGCGTATGCCCGAGTCTAGACGAACGTGGAAGGCAGATGATATCGCCAAACTGAAAGCCATGGCCGGGAAGGAACCCGGGGCGCGCATAGCCGCAGAGCTGGGCCGCACCCTTGGAGCGGTAGCGGTAGAAGCCTCGAGGCAAGGGCTCTCGTTGCGCAGCAGACGTGGCGGCCAAAGTAGCGAGTCCTCCGTGAAGAACGCGGACGATCGCTGATTTAAGCGATCTTTTGAACCGGGACAGTTTCGGCGAAGGCCCGGATGATGGCACGCAAGAGTTCTGCGAGCCACCGCAGGAGCAGGCCGAAGTTGTAGCCGGCGGCGGCGAGGACGGCGTTGATGCGGTCGCCGACGCGGCCTTTGAGATAGTTGCGGTCCATGCGGTGCTCGGCCTTGACGTGACCGATGACGGGCTCGACAGCCGCACGACGCTTCATCTCGCGCCGGATGGAAGCCGTGACTCGGCGGACCTGCCCCGAGATCCAGACCCTGAGCCGGTGCGGGTGGTTGTGGCCGCGGTACCCGTTGTCGACATGGATGCGGCGAGCCTCCACGCCGGTGAGCTTCTCCATGTCGGCGACCACAGGGCCGAGCGTGTGCCCGTCGAAGGGATTGCCGTGCAGCGCTTTGGCATGGAGCACGAACTGCCCGCCCTTCGGGGAGGTCACGGGGGTGGCGATACTGACCTTGCAGCCGAACTCGTAAGGCGCGCGGGCTTTCCCCTTGCCGATGCACTCGACCTCCGGCGCATGTAACGCATAGACCTTGGGGCCGCGC
>Ga0105237_10001921_pt1 | contig 26517 bp, 23 predicted proteins | sample KBSC24metaG_FD_81520 | JGI IMG/M metagenome (GOLD analysis project Ga0105237, IMG submission 81520) | Corn rhizosphere microbial communities from Kellogg Biological Station, Michigan, USA - KBS C2-4 metaG | ecosystem: Host-associated > Plants > Roots > Rhizosphere > Soil | place: Michigan, USA...
AAACAAGCCCGGCCACTTTATTCTTGTGATCGGTCAGGTATTGCCGGACAACCAGCACGCCCATGCTGTGTCCCACGAGCACGGCCCGCTCAACTCCGGCGTCATTCAGCACCGCGTCGACGCCTCGCGCGAGGTGTTCCATGGTGTAGTCGACCTTAGGCCGGTCGCTGCCGCCATGGCCCGGAAGATCGAGCGCGATCACTCGATACTTCGCAGCCAGCGCCGGAACATTTGCCTCCCAGAACGAGGAATCGCAGGTCCAGCCATGCACCAGTACAACAGCCGTTTTGCCCTCGCCGTAGCTTTGGTAGCGCACCTTGGCTCCGTCGAGTTGGGCATAATGCCATGACGCCGTTACGGCCAGCGCGAGCGGTAAAAGAAAAGACGCCATAATTTCATATCCTACGCGATTTGTTGTTGCGTCATGCAGTGCAGCGTGCCGAGGCCCAGAACCAGATCGATCGCGTGAATTCCAATCACGTTGCGATCCGGGAACAACCTGGCGAGAGTGTTGAGCGCCACGCGGTCGTTCACGTCGTTGAATGTCGGGACGAGCACGAGTTCATTCGCGATATAAAAATTGGCATAGCTGGCAGGAAGGCGTTGGCCGTCGAAATAAACCGGCCGCGGCATGGGAAGAGCAACGACACGCAAATCCTTCTCGCGCCGAAGCAGCCGGTAATTCTCTTCCAGCTTCGAGCTGCCATCGCGCGCGATGATCACTGTCTGCTCGTCAGTAAATCGTGCAAGATCGTCGATGTGTCCGTGAGTGTCGTCGCCTTCGATGCCATTTTTGAGCCAGATGGTGCGTCTCACTCCGAGATACTCAGCGAAGACGGCTTCGAGTTCTTCACGATGCAAACCTGGATTACGCGCCTGGATCGGACTCAGCAGACATTCCTCTGTCGTCAATATCGCGCCCTTGCCATTCACGTCGATGCTGCCACCCTCGAGCACGATTCGCCGCCCGTGATGCACAGGCTGAACGGCAGGCAAACGCAGCTTTTTCGCGATGCGTGAAGGCACTGCGTCGTCGTGCTTCCAGTTCGGATACTTCGCCCAGCCGTTGAAATGCCAGTCGAGAATTGTGGTTTGCTTCTTCGCGTCCTTCACGAAGATGGGGCAGAAATCGCGCGTCCAACTTCGGTCCGTGATGCAAGGAAAGAAGTCGACCGAATCGAGGTCCGCACCCGATTTTTCGAATACCCGCGTGGCTGCCGCAATACTATCCCGATCAACGAGAACATGCACGCGCTCGACTCGCGAAAGATGCCGGACAATCTCGCCGTAGACCCACGGAATGGGCGCAAACTTACCAGGCCAGTCCGACCGTTCGTGCGCCCACGCCAGCCACGTACCCTCATGCGGTTCCCATTCGGCTGGCATGCGGTAAGAGCGCTTTATGCCAGCCATCGATTCGTGATCGCCCCGTAAGCGTCGATGCGCCGGTCGCGCAGAAACGGCCAATTGCGCCGTACTTCCTCCATATGTTTTGGATCGCACTCCGCCACCAACACCTCTTCTTTCCCTACAGACGCCTGCGCGATCACCTGGCCAAACGGATCCGCTATAAACGACGATCCCCAAAACTCCAGTCCATTTTCCGGCGTGCCTTCGAATCCGACGCGGTTCACGGCAGCCACATAAATCCCATTCGCGATGGCATGCGCACGTTGAATGGTCTGCCACGCGTCGAGTTGCCGCGGCCCGTACTGAGCCTTCTCGTGCGGATGCCACCCAATCGCCGTGGGATAAAACAGCACACTCGCGCCGCCCATACTGGACAGCCGCGCGCCTTCCGGATACCACTGATCCCAACACACAAGAGTGCCGATTCGCCCGAACTGAGTATCGAAGTTCAGAAAACCCGTGTCACCGGGAGTGAAATAAAATTTCTCATAATACAGCGGATCATCCGGGATATGCATTTTGCGGTAGATGCCGAGCAGAGCGCCGTCCGCGTCGAGGATTGCGGCAGTATTGTGATACAAACCAGCGGCGCGCCGTTCGAAAAGCGAAGCGACAATCGCGACCTTCAATTCGCTTGCAAGTTCCCCCAATGCCGCGGTGGATGGACCCGGAATCGGCTCAGCCAAGTCGAACAATTCGGCGTTTTCTTCGCGGCAAAAATACTGTGAGCGAAACAATTCCTGTAAGCAGATGATCTGCGCGCCCTTACCGGCGGCCTCCCGAATGCCGGCCTTTGCTTTGGCTATGTTTTCATCGGGCTTCTTTGTGCAACACATCTGCACCAGGCCGATGCGAAACTTTTCGTGCATAGTAATAGTATTGTCCATGCTGAAAAGGGTCTTTCGTCTTCTTGTTGTCGCTTGCTTCTCGCTCTCGGCAGCGACCGTTCCCGCGCCGAAAGATGTTCTTGGTTTCACGCCGGGCGACGACTACAAGTTGGCCGATTACGCCGGCATCGTGACCTATTTTCAGAAGGTCGCGGCGGTCAGCGATCGCGTAAGGCTAGTCGAATTCGGTAAGAGTTCCGAAGGCCGCGCGATGTACCTGGCAATGATCTCCGATCCCGAAAATCTAAAGCAAATCGAACGCTACAAGGAAATCAGCCGACGGCTGGCGCTCGGCCAGGCCAACGCAGACGAGGCCCGCAGTCTTTCCCGTGAAGGCAAGGCAATCGTGTGGATCGATTCCGGATTGCATGCAAGCGAAGTCGCACCCGTACAGCATTCGCCGGGCCTCCTCTACAAAATGGTGACTGACGAGAGCCCCGAAATCCAGCGCATTCGCCGAAACGTGATCCTGCTGCAGATCCCTGTGATCAATCCGGATGGGCTCGACAATATTGTTCACTGGTATCGAACAAACGTCGGCACGCCGTACGAGCAGGCGCCGTTGCCGTGGCTATACCAGAAGTATTCCGGTCACGACAACAACCGCGATTGGTACATGATGAACCTCCCGGAGACACGGAACGTAACGCGGCTGCTCTACTCCGAGTGGTTTCCGCAGATACTCTACAACCAGCATCAAGCGCCTACATTTCCGGCGCGCATTTTTGTTCCTCCATATGCAGAGCCGCTCAATCCCAACATTCCGGCGGCCGTGATGGAAGGAATCAATCTCATTGGAGCCGCGATGAAAGAGCGTTTCGCGATGGAGAACAAGCCCGGGATTCTCTCCTACTACGGCTTCGACGCCTGGTGGAATGGCGGCCTGCGATCCGTTCCGGCATTTCACAACATGCACGGAATTCTGACCGAGGTTGCCGGTTACGGCTATGCGACCCCGAAGGATTACAAGCTGACGGAGTTGCCCGAATATTTCCCGAACGGCATGCCAACGAAAGAACCATCGGTGTTCTACGAACGTCCGTGGATGGGTGGCCGGTGGAGCGTACGAAACGCGATCGATTACATGATGACGGCGGATTTCGCAATCCTGGATCTGGCATCGGCGCGTTCTTCGGAGTTCCTTTTCAAAGCCTGGAGCATGGCCAGAAGCAACATCGAAGCTGGAGGAAAAACCAAACCGTTCGCGTATGTGATTCCCACCGAGCAATGGGATCGATCGAGCGTCCGCGAGTTGGCACGGCGGTTGCAGTTGGGCGGTATTGAATTAAAGCGTGCGCGCGCGTCGTTCAAAGCCGCCGCCCGAACCTATTCCGAGGGCAGCTACGTGATTCTCGCCGCGCAAGCGTTTCGTGGCTATCTGGCCGACTTGCTGGAGCCGCAGAATTACCCGGACTTGCGGAGCGGCGCCACAGGGCCGGCAAAGCGACCGTATGACATAGCGGGTTGGACGTTGAGCATGCAGATGGGCGTCGGCGTCGATCGGATCGATCAATCCTTCTCCGCAGACCTGGAAAACGCCGTGGAGATTCCGCTGAGCACGTTTTCCGCCGATCACCGCGAAGATGCTTCATTCACCACAACGGCAGACATATTGGCCCGTGGCGATCGAATTCGTTGGGCAAAGGACGGGAAGATCCTGACAAGTAGTGATGCCGGATTCGCAAGCGCTGCATGGGAGTTGAAGCGGCCGCGCGTCGCACTTTATGGTTCCTGGACAGCGAATATTGACGCGGGCTGGACGCAGTGGGTACTCGACACATTCCACGTGCCTTTCACGGTCGTCAACAATCGCGATGTTCAGAAGGGTTCGCTCAAAGCACACTTCGACACCATCATTCTTCCGGATCAGACGATGGCCTCCATTCTTCACGGCATTCGCGATGGAGAATTGCCCGCCGGCCGCGGCGGACGCGGTGAAATGGCCGCGCTGCAACGGCCCGAATATACGGGCGGCATTGAGGTCACTGGTCTGGCTGCCCTCGAGCAGTTTGTTCGAGATGGCGGAACATTGATTGCGTTTGATGCGGCATCAGAATTGCCGGTTCAATTGTTTCCGCTACCGGTCCGCGCTGCTGAGGGATTCTATTGCCCCGGATCGATTTTGCGCATTACGGTGGACGCAACAAACCCGATCGCTTTCGGCATGCCGAAGGAAGCGTATGCGTTTTCGAGCGGAGGCCAGGCATGGGATGTCACACTCTTGCCGCAATTCAACAGCGGCGAGCGTGAAGTGAAGGCGGTAGCGAAGTACGCGGCCCACGACCTGCTTGCCAGCGGATGGTTTTCGGGTGAGCCGGCGGTGTTGGGCAAGGACATTTTAGTCGACGCGCGCCACGGCCGCGGGCACGTGGTGCTGTTTGGATTCCGGCCGCAATTTCGCGGACAACCCTACGGTACTTTCAAATTTCTCTTGAACGCAATCTACCTGGGTTCGGCAAGTGCGTTATGAACCGTGAGTTATACTTCAACTTCCTACGATGATCTGGCGGAACAGAAAAGTGTGTCCACGATGCGGTGTTGCCGATATTCGCCCTTCCTACTATAGAAACTTCATGGACAAAGTGCTGGAATTTATACTGATCACTCCGTACCGCTGCCGCATGTGCCGCCATCGTTTTTTTCGGCTGAATGTTTGAAAGGTAGAATGATTGATCCATCCCCTGTAGTCGATCTCATCGACGCGTTCCGCCGCTCGAAGGTGATGTTCGTTGCCCTTTCGATGGGCGTATTCGAACGTCTATATCAAGATTCCGTAGATGTCGCGACACTCGCGGCCGAGTTGGATGCGAATGCGGACGCGCTCGAGCGTCTCCTCGACGGCTGCGTCGGCCTCGGCTTGCTTCAGAAAAGGGGCGGCGCTTACACCAACGCCCCGATTGCCGATGTGTACCTTCGGCGCGATAGCCCCGATACGCTCAGCGGTTACATTCGCTATTCAGATGCGGCGCTGTACAAAATGTGGGGCAATCTCGAGCAGGCAGTCCGCGAAGGACATCACCAGTGGAAAGAAACATTCGGCGGCGATGGTCCGTTGTTCTCGCACTTCTTCAAGAATGAAGAATCGAAGCGCGATTTCCTCGCCGGAATGAACGGCTTCGGAATGTTGAGTTCTCCGGCAGTTGTCGCGGCCTTCGACCTCGGCAAGTTCAGGCGCCTAGTGGATCTGGGCGGCGCTACTGGGCATCTGCCGATCGCGGCCTGTGAACGCTACCCGCAACTTCGCGCGGCGGTTTTCGATCTTCCTACGGTAATTTCTGTCGCGCGTGAATACATCGCGAAATCACCAGCGTCCTCTCGGATAGACGCCATCCCTGGTGACTTCTTCGCCGATCCACTACCCCCGGCGGACCTCTACGCGCTGGGCCGCATCCTGCACGATTGGTCCGAGGACAAAATACGTGCGCTGTTGCGAAAAGTTTTCGACGCCCTCCCGTCCGGAGGCGCGTTGCTCATCTTTGAAAAACTGCTATCCGAAGACAAATCGGGTCCCACACACGGGCATCTGCAATCACTGAATATGCTTGTTTGTACCGAAGGCAAAGAGCGAACACTCGGCGAATACGCGACACTCTTGCGGGAGGCGGGTTTCAGTGATCTGAGCGGAAAACATACAGGCAAGCCCGTAGACGCGGTGTTGGCCGTCAAGCGTTAGGAGAGTGAGAGAATCGCAGTATGGCTCGGATCCCCGGAAAGTTCTTTCTGAATAACCTGATTCAGGGCCGCACTCTGCTCTATCAGTTGGTCCGGCGCGATTTTCAGCAGCGATTCGTCGGCTCCGCGGCGGGGTGGCTTTGGGGATTGATCCAGCCGCTCGTGATGCTCGCGTGCTGGACCTTCGTGTTTCAATTGTGCCTTAAGCAGACGCCGCCGGCAGGAGAGGTGACGCAGAACTACACGGTTTGGCTCTTCGCCGGTTTCCTGCCGTGGCTTTTGTTTCAGGACACTGTAATGCGATGCACGTCGTGTTTGGTGGACCAATCGAGCCTGATCACCAAGACCGTGTTTCCGTCCGAGATCGTTCCGGTTTCGATATTTCTCTCATCACTGGTGAGTCATCTGTTAGCCCTGCTGCTGGCGATCATCGTGATTGGCCTCTGGCTGGGTCACATTAGCGTTATGATTCTGCTGCTGCCGATCTATATGTTCGTTCTTGGGCTGTTCGCAGTGGGCATTGGATGGATATTCTCGAGTCTTCAGGTGTACCTGCGAGACACCACGCAGGTGGTCAGCGTCCTGCTGACGTTCTGGTTCTGGATGACGCCGATTTTCATCACCGAACAGCAGGTACCGCAACAACTGAGGTTCCTGCTGCGCATCAACCCGCTGGCGTTTGTCGTCACCGCGTACCGCGAACGGCTATTGTCGTTCCGGCCGCCGCGGCTGACGGAATTCGTCATCCTTTGCGCATACGCAGCAACCGCTTTTGTGCTGGGCGGGCTCTTTTTCCGGCAACTCAAACGCGGGTTTGCCGACGTCTTATAGACTAATAGGAATCCTTGTGCCTCTCAACCGCCGACATTTCCTGATGGGCGCTGCCAGCGCCGCATTCGCCGCAACCAAGCCGGCGCAGACTCCGAATATTTTGTTGATCGTTGCGGACGACCTCGCCTCGTGGATGCTCGGTTGCTACGGCAATCAGGAAATCCACACGCCCAATATCGACACGCTGGCTCGCAGTGGGATGCGTTTCATCAACAGCTTCTGCTGTTCGCCGATTTGCTCGCCGAGCCGGGCCACCCTTTTGACCGGCCGCCTTCCGCAGCAGCATGGCATCGAGGACTTTCTAACTCCGCAGCCGATCGCACATCCTCCGCAAGGCCAGGCAGACGCCCCGGCGTCGTTCGCCAACGAAGTGATGCTCTCCGATATTCTTTCCGCGCGTGGCTATAATTGCGGTCACGTCGGCAAGTGGCACATGGGGCATGACGAGCAGCCAGGGCACGGCTTGCAATACACCTACACCATGTCCGGGGGTTCGCGCAGCTATCGCGATCCCGAGATGTTCCTCAACGGTAAATCCGTCCAGGAGCAAGGCTACCTTACCGACCTGATGACCAAACGGTCCTGCGACTTTCTCGATCAGCAGACCGCGAATAAGCCTTTCTTCCTGACCACCGCGTATCTCAATCCGCACACGCCCTACGAAGGCCACCCGCAGAAGTATTACGACATGTATTCGAAGACCATCTTCGATACGTTCGGCTGGGAGCGCGCCGCGCCGAATGCACTTCGCGAAAAGAACATGTTGACCGATATTGTGGGCAATATTCGCAAGTGCGCGGCATCCACAACCGCACTCGACGACCAGATTCCCGTGCTGCTCCGCAAGCTGCGTGAGCGCAATCTGTTGGACAACACGATCGTCGTCTTCACCGGCGATAACGGTTATCTGCTCGGCCGGCATGGCCTGTGGAGCAAAGGGCTGGCGTCCGATCCCATCAACATGTATGAAGAAGTGATGGGGGTTCCGATGCTGTGGAGTTGGCCCGGACACATTCCCGCCGAAGCATCGCGTCCGGATTTAATCAGCTTCTACGACTTCCTGCCCACAATTTGCGACATCACCGGAAGCGCTCTTCCGGCTGGGCGAAATCTGACCGGCCGTTCCTATGCCGCACTGGCGCAGAATCAACCGTTGCCCAAAAAGCAGCCATGGAAGCAGACGGTTTTCGGCCATTTCCGCAATACGGAGATGGTACGGAATACACGGTACAAGCTCGTCCTTCGCAACGGCGGCGCCGGTCCGAACGAGTTGTGGGATATGGCCAACGATCCGCGCGAGAAGACGAATCAGTATGAAAATGCACGCTTCATCACGATCCGCGATCAGTTGCACAAGGAACTGGACGGCTGGAAGAAACGCGTAGCGTCTTAGCTGTAGATAGTTCCTTGTATTCACTCCGGAGCCCTCGCCACGCATCATGGTCGTAGCGAAGGCCTGCGGGTGCGTGACAATATAGGTATAGTGACTACTAAGAGAACAGTATTGCGAACCGGTTTCGGTGTTGTAATCGGATTGCTGTTCCTTTCCACTATTACCGCCTACCGCATCCAGGACAGCTTTTCCAAACAGACGGTTGAAATTCACCATCGCTACGTTCACCAGCAGGAAGTTATCACAAATCTCCGCAGAAACCTCTGGCAGTCCGGCATCATCGCGCGGGATTTCTTCCTTAACGTCAATGCCAATAAGTCGCAGACTTACTTGATGCAGTTGGAAAAGCTTGAGCAGGAGACGAGTGGATTTTTTCAGGAAATGCGAAGGCTGCGCCACGGCGACCGCGCGGTGGACGACCTAAAGGCCAAATTCGACGACACGTTTCAGGTGCTCCGCTCGTCCGCTGCGGCCGGGCTGGACGAATCGCAAGAGTACGCCTTCGTGCAGGAACAGATCGTTCCCCGCCGTGACGCTGCCAGTGTGCTTCTGCGGCAGCTGGAGCGCGCTAACGAGAATTCGCTCACCGAAAGCGAAGAGCAGTTCTCCGCCACGCGGCGTGCGTCGCTTCAAAGGCTTCTGGTTCTTCTTGGCCTCGGGCTGCTCGTCGGGATCATGGTGACGGCCTTCAGCCTGAACTATTCGGAAAATCTGGAACGGCAATCGGCTGCCCACCTGACGGAAGTTTCACGGGCGAAACGGGATCTCGAAAAACTCTCTGCTCGCCTGATGGAAATCAAGGAGGAAGAGCGCCGCCGGCTCTCCCGCGAGTTGCACGACGAAATCGTCCAAACCCTTGCGGTGCTGAAAATGGAAATCATGCAGGTTCAAAGCGTGGCGAACACGAGGCTGCCTGAAGTCCGTGAAAATCTGGCGCGAGCCCGCGACCTCGCCGAACAGACCGTACGCACCGTGCGCAACATCACGCTGCTATTGAGACCCTCGTTATTGGACGATTTGGGATTAGGACCCGCCCTTCAGTGGCAGACAGAGGAATTCAAGCGGCGTACCGGAGTTTCCTGCGAACTGACCGAAATCGGCTTGCAGGAGGACTTGCCGGAAGCCGTGAAGACCTGCGTGTATCGTGTAACGCAGGAGGCATTGCACAACTGCGAGAAACATGCCAACGCGACCAAGGTGCAGGTCAAAGTGGAACAGACGCGCAATCTATTGACGGTGGAAGTGGTGGACGATGGCGTGGGCTTCCAACGGCCGCTCGACGGCGCGGATTTGAAAGAAGCGGCTTTCGGCCGGTTGAGTTTTGGGATTCTCGGTATGAGAGAGCGTGCGGCGAGCCTGGGCGGGAAATTACACATGTTTTCAAGCCCGGGGCATGGCGCCCGGGTTATGCTGGAACTTCCGGGGCAATCGATAACGTCCGATGAATTAACAGCACGCCCCGCGGTAGCCAGCGTTTAGAAGTGAGGAGTTTTTTTGTATGGCAATTCGAATTTTGCTTGTTGACGACCATCATCTGTTTCGTCAGGGGTTGCGCCGGATCATTGAGAGTCAACCGGGCCTGGAAGTTGTAGCCGAGGCCGCCTCGGGACTCGAAGCGATCGAGACGGCGAAGCAGCATCAGCCCGATGTCGCACTGGTTGACATCGCGATGAAGGAGTTGAATGGCATTGAAGCGACGTCGCAGATGCTGCGGCAGTCGCCCAAAACCGCCGTGCTTATCCTGAGCATGTACAGCGACGAGCGCTACGTGATGCGGGCTGTGCGCGCCGGGGCGAAAGGCTACATTCTGAAGGATACGCTCGAAGAGGGTTTGATCGAGGCGATTCATAAACTGCATGAAGGCCAACCCTACTTCAGCCCATCCGTGGCGCAGATTTTCCATGCCGCGCATATGCGCGATGTGGAGGAGCGCCGGGTAGACGACCGCTATGAATTGCTCACCGATCGCGAACGCCAGCTTTATCACATGCTCGCGGAAGGTCACAGCAATAAGGAAATCGCCGCGCGCCTGAGCCTCAGCCTCCATACGGTAGAGACGCATCGCACGCGCATCATGGAAAAACTGGGCGTTCACTCGATTGCCGAACTCGTGTTGGGCGCAGTGCGCCGCGGCATTGTGGTCTGATTTATTCCTCGGTGGCCAGTTCGTCCAGCAGGTTTGCGGCTTTGGAAAGGTTGTCTACTCCGAAGACCACGAGCGCTCGCGTCGATCCGGGCTCTAGTCCGCAGTACGAGTAGTCAATGTTGATTTGCTTTTCGCCTAACCGCGAGGCTGCGCGGCCCAGCTCGCCCGGACGGTGCGCAAGCTTGACGACCGCGACCTGCGTCTCTTCGAAGATCATGCGCAGGCCGCCCAGCACGGCCCCCGCGCTTGCCGGATCGTCCACTACTAATCGGGCCAGGCTCTCGCCCTCCTCAACATACGATTGAAAAGCGAGGATGTTCACGCCGCGCTCTGCCAGAGCGAGGAAGCACTTCCCCAGCGCGCCCGGTCTGTCTTCAATCGTCACTGTAAATTCTTTCGCCTTCGGCATACGATTTTGACTCCTTTCGTGTCAGGCCAACCCCATGACCGGCGGAGCGGTCTTCATCATACGTTTCCAGAGATGCAGTTCTCAACCGGAGGCCATTCCCGAAAACTCAACGCAACGTGTTTTTCATGAACCGCCGTTTTGTTCGAGAACCGGCTTGATATCGACGATCGGAGTGCCGTCGATTGCCTCCAAGCCCTGCACCTGAAGCCAGCGGTCCCCGTCCACGCTCAGAACCTTTGCCCGGTGGAGTCCTATCGGGTTCGGCCGGTCTGGAGAACGAGTGGCAAACACGCCCATCAGAGGGTTCAGCTCAGCATCTCGCGGGTGCACCTTGAGAACAGAGCGCCGCGCTTCATGGAGCCACGTGAGAATCCAGATATCCTGTCCGGACTGGATGCCGTCGAGGCAGTCGACAAACTCCGGATGGATTTCCAGCCGTGCATCGGGCGCGCCCTCCCAACCCTGACGCGGAGCGCCGGAGCGATTCTTCAGCGTGGAATGTACATAGCCGATTGGAGAAACATCGAAGCTCTTCGGGATATCCATAACGGGCACACAGAATGGATCGAAACTTTATTTTAGATCCCCCGCTGCCGATGCCTCGTCTATGCGGAGCCAGGAATCGCCGCCCATGTGCTCCTTCGTGTTGCGGCGAGATGCAATCATCCTGCGGGCCGCCGCTCGGCGCTCGTAAACACTTCCAGCATTTCTCGCTCTGACGGCGGCTGCAGAAGGTAACGCGTTGCGAAATACTCAGCTTGTGGATAATCTGTCGCTCGAATGCGGGCGGCAGCTTTCGTCAGATCGTAGGGCGTGTGCCGAAGCTGAACGCCGGGTCCCAGTAGGAGCCAATCGGCGCCGGGTTCCCCGAACGGCATCCCCACACTTCCGGCATTCACAACTCGAGTCCTTCCGATCATTCGATCGAATTGCATGTGCGTATGACCGCAGACGACCACCGGAGCGTTGACTCCTTCGAAAATCGGGACGAGGCGGTCCTCGGGTGTCAAGCGAGTGAAACACTCATTTTCGTTCCGCGGAGTCGCGTGGCAAAACAGTACCTCGCCTAACCCGGGAATCTCGAGGTGGAGCGTTTTGGGCCATCCAGCCAACAAGCTCTCGTACTCAGGATGAAGTTGCCGCGCGTTCCAGCGAATGATGGGGCGATACTGTTCCGGAACGGCGGCTGGATCCCCGCCGGCCATCTGTTCGAGCACTGCTACCTCGCCATTGCCGTAAATAAATTGAACAGGAATGCCGAGGTTCAGCAAATACGTGATTGTTTCACGCGGCATCGGGCCCGGGACCACGTCGCCTCCGGCCACCAGGCAGTCTACTTCTGCGTGATGAATCTCTTGGAGTACTGCCTCCAGGGCTGGAAGATTTGCATGAATATCGTAGATTGCAGCGATCCGCATGACAAGCCTCGGCCATTCTAGTCTCTCTCAAGATTGTGCAAGTTCACATCCGCGGATTGCGGTAGAGCTACTCAGATCTCAGAATACGGACCTCATGGTGCCTACCCGCCGACTAGATGGTGTTTGGACGTCTCACGCTTTCGCTGCTTCTTGTAGGCGGCTTTATCGCCCACATTGCGCTGCTCTGGTGGTGGTTACGGCGGCGGAGGATAGAATAGTCCGCATGACGAAAGTCGTAGCGCTACTCCTGGCCGGCACTCTCGCCATTGCCACAGCCGCGGCGCAGAAACCCATTCCTGTGATTCTTGACACCGACATCGGCGACGATATCGACGACGCGCTTGCGCTTGGCCTCGCGTTGCAATCCCCCGAACTGAACGTTCTGGCGATCAACACGGTTTTGCAGAACGGCGACCGCCGCGCCGATCTCACGTATAAGATTCTGGAACTCTACGGGAGGACAGAAATCCCAATTGGCGTGGGCGCCGAGCAGACGCTGCTCGGGAAGCCGAGTACCGCTGTTGTCCGGCAAACCGAGTTGCTTCCGGCGGACTACCATATGCCTGCTGAAAAACGTCACAATGGCATCCAGCTTCTGGTGACCACCTGCCTGCACTCGCCGGAGAAAGTTACGTTACTCGCCTATGGTCCGCTCACGAACCTGGCTCTTGCGCTTCGAGCAGAGCCTAGAATCATGCAGCACATTGAACGGATCGTGCTGATGAACGGCGTCTTCTTCCGCGGCGGTCTGGAGTACAACACGTACCGCGATCCGGAAGCCTCTCAGATTGTCTACAACTCCGGCCTGCCGGTGTCGACGGTTGGTCTTGATGTCACGTTGAAGTGCCAGCTCTCTCTCGAACACCTGAAGCAGATGGAAGATTCCAAGTACGAGAACGTCCGGTTTCTCCGAAAGCTGATTGGCATCTGGCAAGGCGGAGACCCCGCCCGCCGGCCGATTCTGCACGATCCTCTATCCGTGTTGGTGACCATCCAGCCGGGCCTGGTGGAATTTGTGCAGGGAACAGTCGAGGTTGAGACGAAAGGCCAGCCCGGTGTCAGCTACGGTCTTACCGCATTCAAGGCGGGCGCCACGGGCAATGTCCGCGTTGCAAGAGAGGTGCAGGCGGGGAATGCGGTCGATCTTTTTATGACCCGTGTGGGAGCGCCACCAAGGCCAAAGTAAGGGACGATTACCCGATCTTCAGCCACTTCAGCGGTATGTCCGACAGAAGAATCGTCTGGCTCAGGAACGCCGGCGTGACCTCCTGGTTGATCGCGTTCCAAAGAGCCTTTCCCATCGCCGCGCTGTAGGCATCTGAATTGAGCTTGGAACAGATCACTGATCCGCGCGCCTCCTCCGACTCGGCCACGCGCTGCCAGTAGCCCTGAAAAGCTTTCTTTGCCAGCTTCAGTATCATGCCCTTGGAATACTTGGCATGAAGACGGACCAACGAATGGACTGCGACTTCCCATCCTTGATCCCGGCTGATGTGCGGATCGCGGCGGGCGCGAAGCAGATGACCGCCAATATAGGGATAAATGGCATTGGCGGTAACGCCGCGGAGATCCGCTTCGCAGATGCCGATCTTTGCCCCGACATAGACTGCGGCATGATGCCACCGAGCGTCGTCCTCACTATACCCGCCACGTTGCTGCGCCCAGACGATTGCTTTAGAGCCGGCAGAAGGTTTCAGCGAACTGATCAGGAGTCAATCGCCAGGCCACAAATTGGTTAGATCGGGAAAGTATCCGAAGTTCCGAAGTGCTGGCGGCAGAGGGCCCGGTGGCGTCCAGCTTCCGTCGGCGAGGGCTGGCGCGGATCGAGCACCCGTTGTGCCGGCAATTGGGAAGCGGGCTCCTTAAGAAGCGCGGCGAGAGTGAGCGGCGGCTTTCCCCGCGCCACTTGTTGCGGCGGCAGCTAACCGGACAGCCGAGACGACGCCTTTGTTCACTGCAAATTGGACAGAACCACCGACTCGAAGACCTATTTTCGCCACCGACTCGCCACCGTAGCCCTGAATCAGGTCGAAGGTGAAAGGGTATACTTGGCTGGTCTTCGGATCCTCGAGGAAGGCGAGGCCCCAATTCTCAACGCGAAGGACCTTGCCGCTTTGAAAATTCACTTTACTCCCCTTTTCTTACACTCTATCATTCGTTATCGACAACAACCAGTCCCATCTTTAATTGAAAGTTAATGAATGGGCGCAGTTCTAAAGCCGGTCCATGTTTTCCTCGGGTTAGAGCCAAAAGCCCGAAACCACGATTGCATTGGGAAATGTAGCCCTGCCCTGCGCAGAGCATGATTGAGGACGTAGAGAGCGAGTTGTACCGCGCTTCGCCGTTGCAGCATCCAAAGAGCGGAGCTTTTCTGCGAGGAGAGGTTATGACGAAAGAGAAGAACGGCCAGCTAGGCGGTAAGATTCTGGAGGTGATTCCCACGGGTCTGTGTTTCGTGGAAGACGCTTCCTCAGGAAAGGTATATCCATTCACGTTTGACAAGATTCGAGGCTACCGCGGCGAGACTGTCCGTGAACTCGGCCTGCGCTCCGGCTTACATATCCGCTTCACAATAGGCGAAACCCAGCCTCATCGATTCCGTAGAACTCCCCGCATAGCCGCCAATGTTTACACAGCAGAAGCACGCATGTTAAATTGACTAGAGTAGTTGAAGTCTGTTGCTCCTGTAAAAATCCCAACAGATCCTTGGACGGGTGGGTGAGTGGTTAAAGCCAACAGACTGTAAATCTGTCCCTCCTTGCGAGGTACGAAGGTTCGAATCCTTCCCCGTCCACCATGCACCTCGCTGGTTTATAGTAATAAGGCGGGCCGTTGTAGCTCAGATGGTAGAGCGCGTCCTTGGTAAGGACGAGGTCACCGGTTCAATCCCGGTCAACGGCTCCATTCCTTCAATAACTTACAAGCAAATCAGAAAAACCAACCCGGCCAAATCCGGCCATCAAAACTAACCGGCATCATTCCTCACTTTCAATCGAATTGAGGTTTCCATCTATGAATCCTTCCGGAGCTGGCTACTTTGGGCACTGCTATACTTGACGGAAACCAGAATGTCGCGTCCTGGAAAAACATGGAACCACTTGCCGAAACATGCGAGCCTCGAAGAAATTGGGTGGAACATTCAAGACATCAAAAAATGGCGTGAACGTGAACATAATAACGGAAAGGCTTCGCGGCTAGACGACTTTTTTTCATCGCATGGCCTTTGCAGCGCATGTCGATGCGTTGGTGCCCGGATGATCGGGCGGGACGATGAAACTGGGGATCCGCTTTGGGAGATCTGTCCCGTTTGCGGAGGTACCGGCAAGCCGATTTTCGATCAGTGATTTGTTCGGTTACGGCTTTCTCCGATGGCCGCTTCCAAAGTTCTCGCTGGCAACGGCTGAATATCCGAATTAAGACGCCAAGCGGACGAAGCTCACCTGCATTCGCTATCTATCTCGTCTCACGATCTCATATAGGCAAAAGACCTTCAGCCAGATGCGCCAACTCAGATTCGGGGCGGTACTCATCGTTGCGCCAACCCGGAAATTCTCGCCACTTGAAGCTCATACGGAGATAACCGACAAGGCGGACCACACCAAGCTCCAGTCGTTCTATTTCCACTTCACCGCCCCGCCGGTCCGCACCGACTCCTTCGCCATATCTATAATCCGAATCACCTCGACATTGATGTCCACAGCCGTGAGACCGTCGATCGGTTTGCCGGATTTCAACGAATGGATCATCATCGCCAGCGGCTCCGAACGCTCCGGCGGAAGCGGCTGCAATTCCACGGCCTGTGGCTTCTGCTTCGACTTCCTCAATTCCACACTGCCGTTTTTCATGTACACGCTCCCGCCGAGCCCGAACACTTCCAGGTCCTGGTAACCATCCGGCAAATCCCAGCTCCCTTCGAAGATTCCGACGCCGTTCTGGTAGTGCAGAATCATCGTCGAGTTGTCCTCCACTTTTGGAAAGGTCTCGGGGCGCAATTGATTCACTTGCGCATAGACACTCTCCGGTTTGCCCAGATACCAGAGGCTCCAGAGCGCGTTGTAGCAGCCGAAGTCCATTAAGGCGCCGGCGCCATTCTTCTCAGGATCGGTCAGCCAGTTAAAGAACCACTTGTTTAATCCCGTCGCTCCGCCGGGTCCGCCATGACCGACAATTCCACGTAACCGCCACATGCGTCCGATCGCCCCGTTGTCCACTTCGGCCTTGGCAGCGTAGTTCGATGGCCACCAAGCCATTTGATAGTTCGTCAGGATCTGAATATTGTATTTCCGGGCGAGGCTTTGGATTTCCAGCGCATCTTTATACGACGACGCCAGGGGCTTCTCGAAGATCACGTTGATTTTCCGCGGTGCGCAGGCCTTCACAATTTCCAGGTGGCGGTTGTTCTCCACGAACGACCAAACAATGTCCGGCCTCCTTTCGTCCAGCATTTTCACGTAATCGCTGTAGATGGGCGTGCCGGCGGCGCCGCGTTGTTTCACTTCCGCGAGCAGCTCCGGGACCGTTTCGGCTATACCGACAAGCTTTGCCTGATCGCCCTTGATCACTTTTCCGATATGGCCCCACACGTGGGAGTGCACCAATCCGACGACTGCAATTTTATAGTCTTGTCCGAGAAGTGGAAGCGTCAATACAAAGACGAGCATGCGAAAAGTCATATCGCTACCGATCTTAACAATCTGATCACACAGCGTGAGGCAAAAGATGGTAAATTATGTAACCAAGAGCGGGGGTACGGGGAAGAGAGGCATGATGCGAGCGTTTGGATCATTCTGTTTGTTTTTTTTGGCCTTGAATTGTTTGGGTCAGGCTCAAGACGCCGCGAGTAGGGCGTGGCAGATGGAAAAGGAAGGGGACGCGATAGGCGCGCGCGCCTTGCTGCAGCGCGAAGCCCAGGCATCGGCGTCGGACGCAGGCGCGCAACTTGCCTACGCCGCGTTTCTCGATCGCCACCGCGATCCGGAATCGCGGTCCTATTATGAGCAAGCCCTCAAACTGCTGAGCCGTCCGCAGGATCGTCCGCAAGTCGAGGCAGCGGCCCGGCGGCTGCTCGTGCTCGATCTGCTGTCCGGTGATTCTGCCGCAGCCACCCGGCATTTTGAAATGTATAAGACGGCTGGCGGCGCAGGCTTGAGTGTCGCAGCGCTGCAATCTCCGAAACCGGCACCTCCGGTGGCCACCGTGGACATTCCCGGCCCGATCCGTTCTTTCGCCAGAATGGCTGCGCTTTCTCCGGAATTGAATCCGGACGACCTGCTCTCGGCGCTCGCGCGCAATGTCGTCACTAATGGATACCAGGCATCTTCCGGAAATGAATCCCTGGAGCCGACTGAGTACCTCAAGCTCATCGTTCGCTATCTTTCACAGTCGCGCGAATTGGAGAAACTAAGTGGCGAGGACAAAGTCATCAAGATTGAAACATGCGATTCGGCGCAGACCGGCGATCTGCTTCGCGTGCTCGGTTACAGAATGCGAGGCGGTTGCGGCAGCGAAGTAGTTCTTGAAACGGTAAACGCCATGCGCGCGTTCCTTACTATCGACTCCGGGTTTCCCCTCGCTCCGCTCGAGCAGGCCCTGCGCACCAACCGGCCGTTCATTTACGACTACAAGCCCACCAAGGTCCCGGTAATTTACGGCGCCGATTACTGGCTGGGCGCCAAAGATACCAAGGACAGGGGTAATTTCATTGACACTTTCCTCGGGGACCCGGCCGTCTGCCGGCTTTATCTGGGATTGTCGAAACTCGATCCCGAGACAGCAGAAGTAATCAAGAAGACGATTCCCATGCCGCGTCTGAGAGCCAACGCTCACGTGCTGGATTTCTACGGCAGCATGTTCTTAACCCGCAATGGCGAGGCTGTAGTGCCCGGCGGGGCACGTGGGGTGGCCGCATGGAAAGAGCTCACCGGGAAATCGCCACAGGACGGCGGTGCATTTTTTGAGCGAGTTCTAACCCGGGATGACGGTTGGCTCGCCAGCGTTTACGATGCGTTGGCTCGCATCGACGGCCCGACGCGCGATTACCTGCTCGATCCGAAACGCGTCACGCGATTTTATTCCGCCATCAAGGGCCGCATCACCAGTCCCGGACCGGCTCGCCCTGTCTTTCGCGCCAACACCGATATGATGCTGCTGACCCAGCGTCTGCGGATTGAGCCCGACGGCCGTCCGCATATTCCCGGCAATCTCGATCTCTGGAAGAATCTTTTCATCCATCACCCGCAAGGGAAATATGATGGAAAACTCACCAAGCTGGCCTCATCGTGGAAGGAACCCGACGATCTCATCGAAGCGCTCTTCGCTCTCACTCGCAAGGCTGTGGAGAATGAACCGCTGAAAATCTATATGGCTCTGACGGATGTCAACCGTTTCCGCGCCACACCTCTGGCGCCTGAGACGGTCGACCGGCTCGCCCGCGAGTTCCGTATATACGGATCGCAATATAGCATTTTCGCCGAAGCGCCTTCACTTTCAGATAAGACCATCATGCAGTACATGGATGTCGCGCAGGCGATTACCCAGATTCGCGACCAGGGTCTTCGCGCGGATGCCGCCGGCATCGTGCAGGCTCTCACCAGTTTGTGGCAGATTTTCTATCGCCAGGGATCCATTCCGGCGGCCGAGGCAGACGCGACATTCTCAGCCATGCTCGGCCAGTTCGAAAAAATCCATGGCTATCGCGAACTGTTTGACTCGGGCCGCACCGCCACCAGGACAATGCTGAAGGCCACCGGTCTTCCTGCGAATCTCTCCGCTCAGGACGGGGTTATCGATCTGCTGGCCGGTGCCGCACATCCGACTGATGCGGAAACACATCGCCAGGTTGTCGAAAGCATGATCCGCATTTTCGAAGCGCAGCGACTCATTGCGCTCGATACTATTTTTGATCTGGCCGACAATCTGGAAAGCGTTACCAAAGGTGAGAAGCTGAATTCGGCGCTGGTGGCGAAGCTCGCTGCCAAGATCAACGAAATCCAGCTTCCCCGTGCTTCTCTCTCGACTATGGAGAAGAACGCTCTGGCCTTTGGCTACTGGACGGAACGCCATGTGGAATCACAGCGGAAGTTAAACCTGCGTGTCTCGATAGAGAAGGCCGGTAATGATGCCGAGAAACTACGCGATGTTCGAGGTCATTTGGCGCCGATCCTTCGCGACACTCTGGTCGGCTTCAATTACCTGCATTACGCCCCTCCAGGCGCGCAGATCCTGATGACGAACCCGTTGTTTGTCCGCACTCACGATTTTCTTGGTGTGCAGGGCACGAACCAAACCTGGAAGACGACGGAAGTATTCGGGACCGGTTGGCCCTCAAGCGCGGGCGGACGTCTGGTCGGTTCGCTCTCCGGGCTTCCCTATGCACTAGCGGAAGCGGAGCAGAACTTCCTTATCCCCAGCCGTGAACAGGCGCTGATCTGGGGCGATCTTGTTCCGCAGATGATACTCACCGCGAAGATTGCCCGGTGGTGGACCGTAACGCCGCTCCAACTCCATTGGGTGGGACTGCATATGGCGGAAGGGCAGTCGCTGGTTGCGGAGTCGGTGCTCGATCCTGCAATCCGCAAGACCCTCCTCGAGCTGCTCGGACATCACGCACCGCCGGCCCGTGTAGCCAAAGTGGATGAATTGCTCCAGGAGGCCAGGGTCCGCGATGCCATCGAATCGATCACGCCGTCCGAACTCTTCATGGTTGCCGCCGATTGGTGGAATAGCAACAAGGACGAACACGATGTTTTCTCGAGCGAGGCACGGAAGCTCATGACGGAATCGCCGCGTGAAATCAGCTATCAGGCAATATCCCGCGCTTTCGGTACTCCTAAGCCGACGCTCTCAAATTCGTATCAGCCCGAATTGCTCAATCTGCGCACATTCCCCACGTTGATGGGTTACTCCAGCCGTATCATGGCGGAGAGTTGGGAATCGAATCTTCTTTACTATGCTGCGCTGGCAGACGAGTTGCAAATCACGCCGTCGCAAATGAATGTGCTGGTGCCCGAGTGGACTCAGGCTACGGTAGAAAAAATCTTCGCGACGCATCTGGAAGATTGGCCGGCATTGTTGCGCTCCCTGCGTCTCGTGGGTGATGATGTTCGAATGAAAATGCGAAAGCAGATGACTGCAGATCAAAAAGCGTCACTGCAATGAAGTATAAAATTCCTGCTGAATACTTTTGCTTAAACAAAGGAGGACGCGTGCAAGCTCGTTGGAAAATTGGAACTGCCTGCCTTTTAACCACATTCTTAGCGGCCGGCGTTTGGGTATACGCCCAGGAACGGCCGACCTTCAAGGTCAAAGTGGAATTGGTCGTACTTGGTTTCACTGTTGTAGACAGCAAGGGTAAGTATCAGACTAACCTGAAGCCAAAGGATTTTCGAATCACGGAAGACGGCATCGTCCAGAAGCTTGCGACGTTTGCCGAAGGAAACAAGCCTCCGGTGCAAGTGATGGAGGATGGCAGCATGCAACCTATCATCACGGCGGGTGGGGAAGGTGAAGGCAAGGGACCGGACGTTCGTTCGGACGCGTTTGCCGGAACGAATGTATTTGTATTGTTTGATACAAGCAATTATATGTACCGTGGGTTTGTGTACGCGTCCGACGCCATCGCCGACTTCGTCCGCGGCCTCGACCGCGCCGACTCAGTTGCTGTTTATACGTTCAGCCGAAATCTCTCACGTGCCTCAACGCTTACGAAAGACCGCGGCGACGCCATTCTTGGTCTTCGCAAAGCTGTCGCGGGCGACGATGCGGCCCTGTACAATGCTCTTCTGCTGTCGCTGCGCGATGCCGCGAAAGTGCCTGGACGCAAAGTGATCATCGTGTTCTCGAACGGACCTGATAACGCCAGCATGGTCGCGCCCGACGACGTACGCGCCGTCGCGGAGGACGAAGGAATTCCCATATACGTGATCTCGACCAGCGAAGTAAATCGGGATCAGATTTCGAGCGGCGTCTTCCGCCGCATTGCCACTCGCACCGGCGGCAAGGCCTACTTCGCCAAGACCTGGCAGAAGCAGGTAGAGGCGTTCGAAGACATCCGGGAAGACCTCGGCAACTCCTACACCGTGACCTACTATCCGCAAACGAATCCGAATGAAGGGTTCCGGAAGATCGAAGTGCAGGTGGTGTCGGATGCAGGTCACAAGTACCGTGTGCACGCGCGTCCAGGCTACCGCCCCCGCGGCGGTTTCTAAAACGATGGCATGAGTGGAGCACGTGGGCGAGTACTCATCTGGGTACTTTTGTTCGCCGCTGTTTCTCACGCATTGGGAGCGCCGCTTGCGACGCGAAGCGGATGGGTGTACGTGCCCGGTGCTCAGGACCTGATTCAAGCCGGACAGTGGGGCTGTACATCGAGCGTAACCACCGGTCCGAGTTCGCTCACCATCTCTGCGACAGGCTCGGGCTACAACCCGGTGGATCCTAATGGAAAAGCGTCTGACGCCGACCTGGCTGCCCAAGATGCGATTTATCAATACATCGCGGCGGCTTGCCGGGCCAACTCAAATGTACGGCGATGTTGACCTGGGGAGTCTCGGATGCTTATTCGTGGATCCCCGGCTCGTATAAAGGATTCGGTGCGGCGCTATTGCTTGACGCGCAGTATCAAATCAAGCCTGATTATTCTTCAGTGGCGGGCGTGCTTCGCTCCGCAGCCGGCACGGCATCGCCCGTGATTTACACCAACGGAATCGCAATTCATGGAGGCAAGGCGGCTGTGGCGTCTCCGGGATCGCTGGTGGATATCTACGGGGCAAACCTTGCGAAGGAAGCAGCGACGACGCCTGGTCTGCCGCTGCCGGCTACGCTCGGTGGCGTGAACGTCACCGTCAACGGTGCGGCGGCGCCGCTGTACTATGTGTCCTCCGGGCTGATTGTTTTCCAGATGCCTTACTCCGTTGCGCCCGGACCGGTGCTGGTGCAAGTGGATGCGAATGGCGCTCCAGGCCAGGCTGCGGCGATCACTGTGCAACCGGCCGCGCCCAGCATCCTGACCTATGGAAACGATCGCGCCGTCGTCCAGAATCAGGATTCCACCGTCAACTCTCCTACGAACTGCGCCTTGCCGGGAACTTATTTGACGGCATACATGATCGGCTCTGGTCCATTGACTCAACCCATCGCCACCGGCGCCGCGGCTCTGACGGCCCCGCTCTCCTACGAGACTCTCACCACCACCGCGACCCTCGGGAACGCGCCGGCGCCCGTGACATTCGCCGGGATGACGCCAGGTTTAATGGGCTTGATGCAAGTGAATCTTCAAGTGCCGAAGGTACCCGGAGATCTGCCTTTGCAAATCAAGTTGGGGAGAGTTTTCCAGTAACCAGGCGTTGGTCTGTGTGGGGACGCTACCCTAGCAACTCGGCAATCGGTTCGCCGGTCCGATCATCAAGCGAGTTCGCGATCTTGATCGGCCTGCCGATCGGGCTCATATATTCTTTCCGCCAGTCTATCCCGAGCGCTTTGTAAATCGTCGCGTACAAGTCGCCCATGGAGACAACGCGATCCGCGACGTTGTACCCCTTGTCGTCGCTCGCTCCGATCACCTGGCCGGTTTTCACGCCGCCGCCCGAGAGCGCCATGGACCAGCAGTTCGGCCAATGGTCGCGCCCCAGGTTGGGGTTGATCACAGGCGTGCGGCCAAATTCGCCCATCGCGATCACCAACGTTGTGTCCAACAATCCGCGTTCGTCCAGATCGTCGATCAGTGCGGTTAGCGTGCGGTCCAGCGGGGGCGTTAAGCGGTCCTTATGGATCTTGTCGTTATCGCTGTGTGTATCCCAGGAGGCGCTGTGGTAGCCCGCCGCGGTGACAAATCGGCTGCCCGCTTCCACCAACCGGCGCGCCAGTAGAGCCGATTGTCCGATCGGATCTTTGCCGTATCGCTCCTTGGTTTTATCCGATTCCTTCGATAAGTCGAACGCATCGCGGACTGCGGGAGTCAGAATCATTTTCCACGCCTGGGCCGTAAAGGCGTCGACGTTTGCATGGTCGGCGGTATCGTTTAATGCGCGATAATGCCGGTCCACCACATTCAGAAATGCGGAGCGGCTTTCCACCGAAGCCTGTGACACCGATTTCGGCAGACTCAGATCGGTCACCTGGAAGTTTGGCCGGCTGGGATCCGGGATGCACATCGGGTCGTAATCGCCGCCCAGGAATGCGGCTCGAAAATAATCTTCATACTGACGGCCTTTGTCCCACTTCGGCGCCAGCACGTACGCTGGCACAGCATTGCGCGGACCAAGTTCCTTCGTAATAATCGACCCTACGCTCGGGAACTGCATCGCTGGGTTGATCTCGTGGCCGGTAATCACATAATGCGTGGCCTGTGGATGGTCGTTGCCGCGTGTGTGCATCGATCGCACCAGCGCGAGCTTATCCATTTTCTTGGCGATCTTCGGCAGCAGCTCGGAAACTTGAATTCCGGCGACGTTGGTCGAGATCGGTTTGAAGTTGCTGTTCGGCTTCGGGTCCCAAGTGTCGATATGACTCGGGCCTCCTTCCAGCCAGAACAGAATCACCGCGTTTGCTTTGCCCTTGTACGTCGAGGTAGTGGCTGCAGCCTGAAGGTATTCGCTCAGGGTGAGGCCGAGAAAGCCCAGCGAACCAACGCTCAGAAAATCCCGGCGTGAATTGAAGTGTGCCATCTGTCCTCCGTACTATCCTTTAATGATTCTCCGCGAATTCACGGGAGCTGGTCAATGCCCAGACAAATTCGCGCAGTCCGGTCTCCCGGTCACCGCGCTTCACCAGCGTTTGTTCCAATGACTGAATCTCGTCCGGCTCGGGAAAGCGCCCCAGAGCTGCCAGGTAGAATTCCTCAAAGATCTTTGCATCCGATGCACCCGATTCGAGCAATCGCGCCAGGCGACTATCCTTAGCGCCCAATCGATCGGCATACGTTGACCCCGCCAACATGTGCAAAGCCTGGCCCAGATTCGGGTGGACGCTGCGCTCTGGGATTGCGCCGCGATTCGGACGCCCGTACAATTCCAGGAAGCGCGAGAAATACATATCGGGATCTTTCAGATTGATCGCGCGCGTTCCCTTGGGAGCTTGGCCTACGGCCGATCCATCTGTCACAGCGGTCGCGAAGACCTCCGGTATGCCCGTCGCATCCACCATGGCGTCGAGCAAAACTTCGGCGTCGAGCGGCCGTGGTAAAGCATGGGAGTAGTTCACTAGGTCGTCCTTGTTGGTTGCGTTCGGCACGTCCGACAACTGGTAGGTCCGCGACATCACGATAGTCTTCATCAGCCGCCGCAAATCATAGCCGTGCTCGCGGAAATCGCTAGCAAGCGCCGCCAGCAGTTCCGGATGAGTCGCTGGATTTGTCGATCGGAAGTCATCCACCGGATCCACGATTCCCCGGCCGAAGAACTGCCCCCAAATGCGATTCACCGCCGCTTCGGCGAAGTATGGATGCGATGTCATCCAGCGCGCGAGTTCCTTTCGCGGATTGGATTCCGGCGTCAGATTGGCGCGCGAGCCGTCCAGCAACGCCGGCAGAACCGGAGCCTTTGTACGGGGATGCAAGAGCTGAATTTTCCCGTCCACGTCCGCGGAACTCAGGTCCATGTTGGTCGGGTGATCGAATACCACCGGCCCTGTTTTGAAAACCCGGGAGAAAAACGCGGCCATACCCCAGAACTGATCCTGGCTCCAGTTTTCATAAGGATGGTTGTGGCATTGCGCGCAATCGAGACGCCTTCCAAAGAAAACGCGAACTTCCTCGGCCATTACATCGTTCGGTGGACCGACCTGATTGTACGGAAGGAAATGCCGGGAAGCCGCCCCGTAGCCTTCCGCCGAAATGCGTTCGCGCGCAACCTCGTCGTAGGGCCGGTTGGTCTCGATATTCGAGCGAATCCACTCCCAATATTTCTGGCTCCACTTCGGCGTCAGTCCGTTGGCGAAAATGGACACGCGGAAGATGTCGGAGAAGCGGAACGTCCAGTAATCTACAAACTCCGGCGAGGCGATGAGCGCGTCCACTACTTTTTCCCGCTTCCGCACATCCTTGCTGGCGACGAACTGCCGCACTCGTTCAGGCGGCGGAATTGTGCCCGTGAGATCGAGGCATACGCGCCGCAGAAACGTAGCATCATCGGCGACCGGCGACGGAATAATGTGGAATTTCTTCAGCTTGGCGAACACTGGTTCGTCGATGAAATTCGACCGTGGAACGTCCGGATAATTCGCGATTGGCGGACCGATGACGCCCACTCCGGCGCTCGCCACTTGGCCCGCTCCGCGAACTACTATCGCCGTTTCGCCTAAACCTTTACCCTTGATAATGCCGTCCGCGCTGACCGTGGCCACATCGCCGTTGCTGCTGGAATAGAGAACCTGATTCGTGAAGTCTTCACTGTGACCGTCGCTGAAGATAGCCGTCACCAGCAATCGGCGCTGCCCGTCTACAGGCACGGCGGCCAGCGAAGGAGTGACGTCGAAACGCGTCAGTTTCGGTGCTTTCCCGTCATCCTCGGCTCCGTAAGGCGCTCCGTTTTTAATCCACGCGAGAATCACCTTGTAGTCGTCGGAATCTTTTTCCAGGCGCTTTCCGCCGCCGTGCGGTTTCACCATGGTTGGCTTGTTCAGCAGCAGGCTTTCTTCCGGATTCTTCACGTCCACGCGCGGAATGCGTTCGCCTTTCACTTCCGCTGTCAGCACCTGATACGTGCCGCCCTTCGTAATCCACTCGTAGTCGTCTTTCGGATACAGCGCATTCGCCGAGAGCTTCAAACCGCCGCGCCCCTTCACACCGCCATGACACGCCGCCTGGTTGCAGCCGCGCTTGGTCAAAATACCTCCGATGTCGCGCGTGAAACTGAACGGACGCTCCGTTTGCGAGCCCTGAATCCGCAAGGAGGATTGCGCTCGAGCCCCACCGGCCAGCACTGCTGTGATGGTGAGCGGCCCGTCCTTGGCTGCGGCAACCCGCGCAGGTCCGATGAGCTTGACCAGGCTTGGATTCGACAACCGCCACTCCACTTCTCCTGTCACATCGCGCTCGGTTCCATCGGCGTAATTCGCAATGGCGACGAATTGCTGCGAGGCTCCGGCATACTGCAGTGTGGCTTGGGCCGGTATGGTTTTCAGGAAGACAACTTGCGGCGCGCTCCAACCAGCGGTCATGAAAATCAAAAGGATTCCGATCGTCCTCACTGCTTGGCCACCACCATTAGAGGTATTTCCTTCGTGCTGATTACCGCGCCCGGTTTCCCATCCACAATCGGACGGACCAGCAGGCGCACCAACTGAGGTTCTTTCGTAGCGGCTGCATCCGCGGCGGCTGTGAATACCACCACCACTCGCTCCGTGCGGCCCGCTTC